>Ga0209188_1001166_pt1 | contig 22071 bp, 40 predicted proteins | sample C_130625_EF_Meta_FD_187307 | JGI IMG/M metagenome (GOLD analysis project Ga0209188, IMG submission 187307) | Freshwater microbial communities from Lake Croche, Canada to study carbon cycling - C_130625_EF_MetaG (SPAdes) (version 2) | ecosystem: Environmental > Aquatic > Freshwater > Lake... | reverse complement strand
CTGTCGAGCCTGGCCAATCTAACATTGTGCCGTTTGACCCTCGCAACGGTCCAAACTTTGTATTCCCCTCCGGCGAAACAACGCGGATGCCTTTTGATCCCAACCGGCCCGACGCCCGCCAGCCAATCGCGCAAGGTCAGGCGCCCGCGCCGGTCAACGCTTTGCGACTTGGTTTAGATGAAGCGCCCGAGGTTACGTCTAGACTTCGCACAGAAGATGCACGACGCGCGCGTATGGCTCAAATGGCTGAAGCCCAAGGTTTGGCCGCTGAAGCCGGTAATCGTGCGCCTACGCGCGGCGGTATGATTCTTGACTTGGACCCTATAAGCGGCAAACTTACACCCGCAAGCCAAGGCATTCGCGGTGCTACGCCCGAAAGTTTTCAAGACTATACGGCTACTTTGCGTTCTGCAATTGATAAAGTTTCCGGTCAAAAATCAGTAGTTACCCCCGCAGAAGTACAACGAGTTAACGACGCAACTGGTAAACCCATCTACACGTTAACAAACAAAAAAGGTACGCGAAATAATGTTGCGGATAACAACAGCAATTATGCGTTTGATCTTACTGCGGCTGAAAAAGTAGCGTTAGATAAAACTAAGTTTTACATTGCTGAAGTAAGCCCAGGGTTTGAAAAGTTAAGCGACAAAGCAATTGTTGACCGAATGATGGATCGTAAGTGGGTCGAAGGCGCCGTTGCTAAAGCGCGCGACCAAGCGCGCGCGTTTGAAGAAATTGCCCAACGTGCCAAGACCGACGCCGATATCCGTGCCGCTCAAGCCTCACGCGAAAAAATGCTTGATGTTGCTGACATGATGGAGGAAAATCTACGGGCACCGCGCGCTGACGCCTCACGCAAACAACAAGGCCCCAAGACGCGCGCAGAAATTCGCAACAACATGATTACCAACCGCACCAACCGCAACGCGTTAAGGGAAGATTAATGGATTGGCAACAACTATTTAACATTGGTGCTGGCGCTGCTCTGGGCGCAATTGGTTGGTTTGCCCGTCAGTTGTGGGATGCCGTTGACGAACTAAAAAAAGAAATCGGCGATTTAAGGCTTCATGTGTCAACAAACTACATGAGAACAGAAGACATCCAGCGAATGTTTAATCGAATAGAAAACCAGCTAGATAAGATTTTAGACAAGGTCGATCAAAAGGCAGATAAATAATGGATCGCTGGAAGAACCGGCGTTGGATGGCATGGTTATCCATGCTTGCTGCGCTAGTCTTTCCTTTGCTGATCTTGGTGTCTGAGTCACCCACGCTCGGTACGATCGCCACGCCGTTCTACGTCTTTGTGTCGGCAGTCGTTGGCGCATACATGGGCTTTGCAACCATTGACGACAGGTGGCACAAATAATGTTTCCCATACCCAGCACCCTCCTAATCAAAATCGGCGCTGCCTTGGCGTTGTGCGCGGTCATGTATTTCATGGGTTGGAATCACGAACACAAAAAACTACTGGCGTACCAAGCAGAAGTCGCAGCGGTCGGCAAGGCGCAAGAGGTCATCAACCAAGCAAAGGTGAAAGAACATGAAATCATTTCAACTGCAATCACTAATCAGTACGAAGCGCGTCTTAGCGCTGTTCACAGTTATTATGGTGAGCGGTTGCTCGACACCGGTGCCAGTAGCAGTCGTGTGCCCCCCGTTTCCAAGCCCGCCGTCTGTGCTAATGTCAGCGCCCCCGACGCAGGACTTGTTAGACGCTGTGCTGAAACCACGCTCCAACTAACCGAGTTACAGAATTGGGTACGGAATATCAAATGAACAACAATTGGCAAAAATCGTTTGAATTAATGCTTAAAAGCGAAGGTGGTTACGTTAACAACCCCGCTGACCCAGGTGGGCGCACTAACCTTGGTGTGACTCAAGCGACGTGGGAAAGTTGGGTCGGGCGCCCGTCTGACGAAGCCGAGATGCGTAGCCTAACGCCTAGCAAAGTTGAGCCCTTGTACAAACAACGCTATTGGGATGCTGTACGCGGCGACGATCTTCCCGTGGGGCTCGACTACCTTGTGTTTGATTTTGCGGTCAACGCGGGGCCTGGGCGCGCCATCAAACTATTGCAGACTGCTACGGGTCAAACACCTGATGGCGCGTTTGGCCCCATAACAATGTCTGCTGTGCAAGCCGCTGACCCTGTTATTTTAATTATTGAATTTAGCCATGCCAAAGAAGACTTCTATCGTTCTCTTGCCCAATTTCCAACTTTTGGCAAAGGTTGGCTAAACCGTGTGGCTGACGTTAGAAACAAAGCAATTTCAATGCTTGCGTAACCGCGCGGCGCCACAGGGGAATGTACGCACAAACGTACTGCCCCGTGTGGATTGACCGCGCAATACGCCCCGTCCAATTGGCGCTAGTACGATCAGTATTGCTTTTCACAGTATTCACAAAACCCCTCCTTGAGTTCACTACAGACTTGACCACACCCGTCGCAGACCCACTCGGGCGGGTAGACGTGGGGCTTCTCGCGTGTGTGAAATATCCACAGTAAAGCACCAACCATCAGCGCCATTGACGCGTAAAACCACATAATAATTTCGTAAACTACCATGTCAACCTCCTATCGTTATGATTGTGACCTGCTCTTTCTCAGCGCGTCTTGCGTTGATTTGTAACGCTTTGGGCATCTGATATGCGCCCTTGACTAACTTGGGTGGCACAGCCGCTATAAACGCCTCTAATAGCGCTCGAGGCTCTGTCGGCCCACCACCCAACACGCTTGCTGCCAAACCAAGAATCGCGCCTTCAGATGGGGTGCTGTACCCCATCGTCCTTAATTTGTGGGCGGCTACCGAGTATAGGTTTTTCATATTTTTCCAATAAGACTTGAATGTCAACGCGTAGCATAAGGTGTTGCTGGCGCAAACGGGCAATGTCGTCGTCGATCTGCGCAAGGTTCTCAACAATCTGTTTGTATACCTGGCTCTCGGTCATGTGTTCTTTCTCCTTAATGCGTCTTCAACAAAACGTACAGCCCTTGCAAAATCATTTAACTCTTCTTGCGCTGCATTGTTTGGAGTGCAACAATCAATAATTTTATGTATCTCATCATCCGTCAGCCCGAGCCATTCACGTTTGGTTTTTTGGGGGTAGAGATTTTTAGCTGCTTCAAAACCTTCTTCCCAACCGTTGTGATAATCAGATGTTGGCGGCTCTACGTAGTCAGGCGGTTCATTAGATGCTTGCTCAGGCTTCAACTCCCGCAACTCCCGCGCAGCCACAAGTGCTTCAGCTATCTTGGTAGACCAAACCGAGTTTTGTGCAACCGATAGCGCGTCGATAATCAAATCAATTTTGTTCATATCAGCACCCTCCCCCGCCGCCTTGCGGTTTACCGCCGCCGCCAACACGATATTGAGCGTATTTATCAGCATCACCACCCCCACCACCGCCACCTCCATGACCAACAGTAATGTATTTGACCTTTAGATCGCCGCCATAACTACCACCAACGCCGTAAGGCATAAGTGGCGGAGTAAGCTTTTTAAAGCACAGTTGCAAGTGGTCTTTAATCATTTTCCACTGCTCTTTGGTTGGCTCTTTGCCGCCGTTCATTTCGACAAAGCCTTGCAGCCAGTATGCAAATTGATCTTGGTTCATGGCCGCAGCCCCTCCTTCAACAATTCAATACGCTCGCGCGCCACGCGCAAACTGTTTGCTCGCTGGTGCAAGCGCAACAGCATCTTCACACGCCTGTCATGGGTGCGTTCGTACTCGAGCATGGCCATCACTTCGTCCTCCGTCAGCGTAGCCATACGCTCATTTAGTTTTCGCCATGTGATTTGCATATCGTTCCTCCAGTTTTTTAACAGTTACAAAAACACGGTTGTAGGCCCGTGTCGCCTCGTTCATCAACTTCTGCCGGTGGCGCAACACGTCCTTGGCCGCAGCCAGTTGCGCTAAAACAAGTTCAATTTTCATGCTCTCAATCCAAAAGGGTTATGGGCGTGGGTAATCATTAAGTTTTCAAAATGCTCAACGACAGTAGGTGTAGATGACACATAGGTCGCGCGCTCTGTACCATCCCCCATACGTGCAATAAGCCCCTTCATCTGTAGGCGCCCCAAGGCGCTGTAGATGCTGCTGCGCTGCACCTTGCAATGGTCAGCAAGCTCTTGCGCTGTGCGGGGGCTAGTGCAAAAAGCAATTATTTTGTCAGGTGTTTTCATTTCTGCCACCTTGCTCTGATACCTTCAGCGGCAACCTCAAGCACCGCGCGGCGGATGTCATCGACCCTACTGGCCATCTCTTCTACCAACCGCGCACAAGCCTCGCGTTCCATTAGGATGGCATTTTCAACAGCCGCAACCATTGCAACTTTGACTTGCTTTTTGCAATCTTCAAAACCTTTTTCATAAGGGGTCATTTCAAAGCCTCCAAAGCGATATCAGACACAGCGCGTTTGTCATGCAGCGCCGCCCAAATTTTTTCATCAACGGTATTGTTGGTGAGCAATACATAAACCCACACGTCATGCTGCTGCCCTGACCTATGAATACGCCCTACAGTTTGTTCGTAAAGCTCGAGGCTCCAAGGCAACGACAGAAAGACCATTCGACAACCGCCGTGTTGCAAGTTGAGTCCGTGTCCTGCTGACTTGGGGTGGACAAGTAGCAACTCCACTTTTCCCGCATTCCAGCGCTCAATGGCGTCTTTGTCGTCAAGGGTGACGGCGTGGGGGTACTGGCGCTTAAGTTCGGCAAGTTCCTCTTTATACGTGTAAGCGATAATGGTGTTCGCACGTTGGTTCTCCTCTAATAAATCATCTAACAAATCAAACTTGTGACGGCTAATCCAAACGGCTGTCTGTACGGTATCGAACTTACCTGGGCGCGCGCTTGCTGTGGTGGTAGTGTGATAAATAAACCCCGACGCCATCTGTTGCAGCTTGCCGGTTACAACCGCTGCGTTGATCGCCTCAATCTGCGTGTCGCCAAAACGCACCACAAATTCTTTTTTCATTACCTTGTACTCGGTCATGTCCATATCAACGCGCATCTCGACTGTGTGGCAGGGCGGCAACTTGTCAGCGTACTCACCAGGCTCAAGCAAATAGGTTGCGGGCTTGATACGCTCCATGACCGACTGCAACGCCTTGGGGCGCGGCGCCCACTCGCCATACTCGGCATTCATCAGCACAAAATACGTCTGCATGAACGCGCCTTTGCTGCGCCCGAGCAGCGATTGGTCAACAATCTTACATTGGCCGAACACGTCTTCTAAACCGTTTGATGTAAACGATCCGGTCAGGCCCCACCGCACAGTCATAGGCTCAATGACTTTCAGCAACGCCTTAAACCTTGCGCCCGAGGGATTCTTTAGTCGTGTCAGTTCGTCAAACACAATGCCGTCAAAATTTAAATACTCTTGAGCCAGCCATTGCAGATTGTCGTAATTGGTTATCACAACGCGCGCGTCAGAATTAAGAGCCAATAAGCGTTGCATAGGTGTACCCACGCACACGGCTAGGTCAAGGTCAGGCGCCCACTTGCGCGCCTCGGCGGGCCATACGCTTGTGGCAACTCGCTTAGGGGCTAAGACAAGCCAACGACGTACGGGTGAGGCTTGCATAGCGGTAAGTGTGATCGCCGTTTTACCGGCTCCTACGGGGGCCAGCACCATAGCGCGGTCGTGTGTGCCAAGAAAGGCTGCCGCCTCAGTCTGATAGGGTCTTAGTTCCATTGCGCTGCCATTGCGTTAGCAATGCCCTGATAAGTCTTGCTGCGAATCTTCCACCGGTCAGCGCTTGGTGGCAACTTGTTCTGACCACTCGCGGTCTGATTGCCCCTGCGTGTTTTGTTGTCGCCCTCTAGCTTGTCGGTTGGCACAAGCAAAGGTAAGTTTTTAAGCCACAGGCACGTCTTCTTACTGGCGTCATGGCCAAACCACCACGGCTGCACAATCTGATCGGGCTTGCAAATACGGCTGCTGATAATGCTAATCGGGTTTTCTAACGCGATACGTTCTATGGGCGCGGCCAGTAGACGCTGCACAAACGTCAACGCATCCTCAGTCAGTTGCGGGTCACGCAACCCTCGCGTTGTCCAATGCATACCTGACACCGACAGGTAAGTGCAAGGCGGGTGGGCGATCATCATATCCCATCCATCGTTGATAACGTCAAACACATCACCTTGGTAGTGCGGGCCTGGCGCGTCCGTTGGCAACAAGTCACACGACATGGCGTCATGCCCCGCCCGTATGAACGCGTCGCGTACGGTGCCACTATATTCACAAGCTACTAATAAACGCATCGACCTGCTCCTTAGTCCATAGACAACTGTAGTTTTGATTTAATTTAGCCATGTCGGCAGCAAAAATTTTTTGTAATTCTGACAATCGACCTCCCTTAGTTTTTAACTCTACAAACCACGTCGCCCCATTGGGCAAACACGCTATACGATCGGCAACGCCACGGTGGCTAGGTGACGTGAATTTGTACGTCTTGCCGCCTGCGCGTTCGACCGCCCATTTAAAATAATTTTCGATTTCTGATTCTTTCATGTAAAAAAGTATAGCACAAGCAAAAAATCGTGTACAATTAAATTTCTCTAAACTAAATTGGACTACACAAAATGAAAATTACTTCTACCGCTTGGTTAGTTAAAGACAGCCGGTTGTCACCTGAGCAATTACTTAACGCCACAGACAAAGAAATTATTAGCGACATTTGTTTTACCGATTACGATTTTTCAAAATACGGTTGCACTAAAATTGGCACCGCTACAATTGATCTTAATTTGATTGACCGCAACGAAATGATTGAAAACAAAGTTGTGGCGCTCCGCGCAGAATTGCAAGGCGTCAAAGCCGACGCGCAAGTTAAAGTGCAAAAACTTGAAGAACAATTACAAAGCCTGTTGGCTATTGAGGTGTCTAAATGAAACCATACCAAGATTTAGCATTCCCATTTTCGCCAAACCAATCTACTAGCGGTGGCGGCATGATGATGCCCGACCGAGGCATGACGTTGCGTGATTATTTTGCTGCAAAAGCAATGAACGCATATTTTAATAACACACACGGGTCTGTGATGTATGAGTCTATTGCAAAAAAGGCTTATCAAATGGCTGACGCAATGATGGAGGCACGGAAATGAATCACTCAACTATCGTTGGCGGCTCGACCGCCAAGCGCGTTATTGCTTGCCCAGCCTCAATCGAATTGGTCGCTAAGATGCCACCAAAGCCCAGCAGCAAGTATGCTGACGAAGGCACCTTACTACACGACGCGATTAGCCAAATCCTCGACTGCAAGGCAACGCCCGAGTCTGTGATTGGTATGGTCTACGAAGGCATTACCCTTACTCAGGAACTTTACGATGACAAGATTGCTGTGGCGCTTGCGGCGTTGGATGAAATTGACCCAACTAAAGAAATGGAATTTGCTGTGGAAAGCAGCGTCAACTTTGGTGATCTTTTGCCAGGCGTGTTTGGGAGTGCTGACCTACTTGGCCGGATCGGTAAGAAGGCAATTGTTCTCGATTGGAAGTTTGGCAATGGCGTGGCTGTTGAGGCAACTGAAAACGAGCAAGGTATGTTCTACGCTGCTGCTGCCATGCGTACGCCGGACACGAAATGGGTGTTTGAGGATGCTGAAGAAGTTGAAATCATCATTGTTCAACCGCCTATGGTAAAACGCTGGGTGACAACGCCTGAGCGCATTAAAGCGTTTGAGTTGGAATTGATCTCAGCCGTGAAAGGCCCACGCACTAAGCTAGAGAGCGGTGAGCATTGCCGTTGGTGCGCGGCCAAGCCAACGTGCCCCAAGGTGACCGGTGCTGTTGATCGGGCGCTCAAGACCGCGCTTGTGAACCTTGACGCTGATAAGGTGAGCGAGTATCTCGCGCAAGCCGAACAGCTTGAGTCATGGATCGACGCCGTGCGTGTACTGGCATACGATATGCTTGAGAACAACGTGCGTGTGCCAGGCTTTAAGTTGGTCGCCAAGCGTGGTACGCGCCAATGGGTGAATGATGACGCGCCAGTAAAATTATTAGGTGACAAAGCGTATGAGAGTAAGCTAATCTCCGTCGCTCAAGCCGAGAAGTTGATTGGCAAAAAGAACTTTCCGGCTGACGTAGCGGTAAGCGTCAGTTCGGGCAGTACGTTGGCGGCGGACTCTGATCCAAGGCCAGCGGTTATTAATCTAGGCGCGCAACTTGCAAACCTAAAACTAATCTAAAGGAAAGTAAAATGTTTAACTTAGCAAAACTCCCTGAAGTAAAAAGCCTGTCAACCGCCCTGCGTACTATCCAAGCAGACGTTGGCCCCACCGGCACCGTCATCATCAAGATGGACAAAACTGGCCATTGGGTTTTTGGTGCCGATCAAGATGAAGTCGAAGCTGACTCAACTTGGGCAGTCAATCCGTTCAGTTTTGTCCACGGCTACATTGCGTGGGGTGATGGTGACGTGCTTGGCGAAAAAATGGTGTCTGTGTCTGAGCCATTACCCGAAATGGATGACGCACCAGCAATGGCTAAACGTGGGTGGGAAGTCCAAGTCGGTATGTCACTCAAGTGCCTGACCGGCGAAGACAAAGGCATGGAAGCGCGGTACACCACTACATCAGCCGGTGGTAAGCGTGGCGTCCAAACCCTAGCCGTGGCAATTGCCGAACAGGTTGATAAAGACCAATCAAAGCCTGTGCCGGTCGTGTTGCTCAAAAAAGACCACTATCAGCACAAGTCTTATGGTCGCATCTTTACCCCGTTGTTTGACATTCAGTCTTGGGTGTCGATGGATGGTGAAGAGCCTGAAGTTGAGCCTGACACCTCGCCCGTAGCGTCTGCTATTGATGCTGCACCCGCCCGTCGTCGTAGGAGCGCAACATGATTGACTTGAACTTAACTATTGCAGAAGTTAATTCAATCATGGCTATGCTCGGGCGTCAACCTTACGAACAGGTTGAAGGCCTGATCGCTAAGATTCGCGCGCAAGCGTTGCCGCAGTTGCCATCAGCAGTAGCCGAGTAAGGTTAGGGGGCGGTTAGGCAAGCATTTGAGGATGTCGTAAGTGCGTGTTTTTCTTGCCTTCCAGCGCACAGATTGCAACGACCAAATCAACGCCCCCACCTCACACCTATGACAATCCTATATCTAGATTTTGAAACGCGCAGCCATTGCGACCTAAAGAAGCATGGTGTCTACAATTACGCGCAAGACATAACGACCGACGTCTTGTGTATGTCCTACGCCTTTGACGATGAAGACGTATACACGTGGCAACCCACGTATCCTTTCCCCAAGCGTGTACGCAATCATAAGGGCTTAATCTACGCCCACAACGCAGCCTTTGAGCGTTTGATCTTTTGGTACGTTTTACAAATCAATTTCAAGCTCGAGCAATTCTATTGCACCGCAACACAAGCGCGCGCCAATTGTGCGCCTGGTAGCCTTGAAGACGTGGGGCGGTTCGCCGGTGCCAGTATGAAGAAAGATCACCGTGGCGCGCAATTGATTCGTGCGCTGTGTGTACCGCCGTTTAAAGATGATGTTGCGCTTATGGTTGAACTTGTCCGATACTGTGAGCAAGACGTGCGCGCCATGCGCGCCGTCAGTCAAAGCCTACGCCCCTTATCTGATGAAGAACTCGAGGATTATCATGTCAACGAAAAAATCAACGACCGAGGTGTTTTGGTGGACGTGCCTCTTGCCAGCGCAGCTATCTCTTACGCGGCCACCGAACTCGAGGACATTCAATCTATTGTCCGAGCCATCACCAATGGCCAGATCACGTCAGTCCGCTCGCCGAAGATGCGCGCTTGGGTTCAAGAAAGATTAAGCCCCGAGCAGTTAAAACTAATGGAAGTGGAAGATGGAAAATATTCGATTGACAAGCGCGTCCGCGCGAACTTACTCGCGGTCGAAGACCTACCGCCCGACGTTGCCGAGGTTATCCAATGCGCCGATGACCTATGGGCGTCGAGCGTTGCGAAGTTCAGCCGCCTTAAAGACTTGGCAGATATGGAAGACCAACGTGTACGAGGCGCCTTTGTGTTTGCTGGAGGCTCGGCTACTGGCCGCGCTTCATCCTATGGCGCTCAGGTACACAACTTCACAAGAAAATGTGCAAAAGAACCGGATTCGGTCAGAAGCGCGATGGTCAGCGGCCACTCAATTGTTCCAACGTATGGCAAAAGAGTTACCGACGTCTTAAAGGGTATGCTACGCCCCGCGATCATCCCTGCTAAAGGTAAGTTTTTGGTGGTCGCCGATTGGGCGCAGATCGAAGCCAGAATGACCCCGTGGTTGTCAGGGCGGGGCGATGACGTGCTAGACGTGTTCAGGTCAGGGCGCGACATTTACATACGGGAAGCAGCCGCTATGTACAAGATACCTGAAAATCAAGTCACGCCCGACCAAAGACAGATCGGTAAAGTCGCAATCCTCGCGTGTGGCTTCGGCGGGGGTATCGGTGCTTTTTCTGCAATGGGCCGCGCCTACGGGTTAACCATGACAGAATCAGACGCGCAGCGCACCGTTGACGCATGGCGCCGTGCTAACCAATGGGCCGTCAGGTACTGGCAAGAGTTAGAAAGTGGCTACATGATCGCCATGCGTAACAAGGGGCGCGAAATCGTCGCGGGTAGGGTAACCTATCTGTTTGATGGGCTTCACCTGTGGTACGCTTTACCTTCCCGTCGCATCCTTTGTTACCCATACGCCAAAATAGAAGAAGATGGTATCTCATACGCAAAAGCTGCTTGGAAACCCGCCGTTGACGCAAAAGAGTGGCCCCGCGCCCGACTATGGCGTGGTTTGGCCTGTGAGAACATCACTCAAGCCGCAGCGAACGACGTACTACGTTACGCTCTCCGATCCCTTGACGACGTTGTACTCCACGTTCACGACGAAATTGTTATTGAAACCGATCAGCCCGAACAAGTTACCGAACAATTAAGAAAAGTTATGTGTACGCCCCCGCCGTGGGCGAAAGGTTTGCCGCTAGACGTTGAAATTCACACAATGGCTAGGTACGGTAAATAAAAAAAAGCCACCGGCGAGGGTGGCTTGAAAACTAAGGAGTACTGCATGAACTTTATAGATTATATCTCGAAACAAGCGCCCGACGGCGAAACTTGCCTACTTGTCAAGCAAAAGCCTGTTGGTTCTGAACAACACGCCGACGGCACGATCAAGGCCACTTGGCCAGCTTTTTACCCCAACGAATATAAAGAAGGTGGGGCGTGGTATTGCAACACCGCAAGTTTTATTATCGAGCGGTTTAAAAGCAAACCAAGTGCGTCAATTCACAACTGCACACACGTTGCCTTTCTTGTGCTTGATGACGTGGGCACAAAAAGCAAAGCGCCCCCGCTTGAACCAACGTGGAAGATTGAAACAAGCCCCGCAAACTATCAATGGGGCTATACCTTTGCGTTAGACGATCAACCCAAGCATGAAGAGTTTAGCGCAGCCATAAAAGCCATTGCTGAGGCTGGCTACACCGATAAAGGCGCCACCAACGCCGTGCGTAACTTTAGGATACCTGGTAGCGTTAACTTGAAGCCCGATCGTGACAAATTTAAATCGGTGCTTACCGAGTTTTACCCCGATCGTGAGTTTAGTTTGCCTCAGATTATGGGCGCGTTTGGGGTAGTGGCAGGTGCGCCCGAGTCCGTTTACAAGCCTATTCACATTGACGACGACGGCACCGACACGATTTTTGCATGGCTTGCCGAGAATAGCCTTGTTATCAGTCGCCCGAACTCCGAGGGTTGGGCGGGCGTAGTTTGCCCTAATGCCCATGAACACACGGATGGCAACCCCCAAGGGCGTTACAACCCCGCTATGCGCGCATATTGTTGTCTACACTCGCATTGCTTGCAACTAGACAGCCACATCTTCTTAGAATGGGTCGAGGGGCAGGGCGGCCCAAGCGCTGCACCAGGTTTGCGCGATGAGTTGCTGGCGTCCGTTATGGCTAAAACATATTCGATCATTGCGCCTACCGCAGCCTTTCCTGATGACGTCAAAAAGCGCCAAGATGAGATAGAAGTACGCGAGTTGGGCCGCGTACAGAAAAAGGAGTGGTTCGGGCGATTTGCGTATATCCAAAGCGATGATTCGTATTTTGATATGCAAGACCGACGCGAGATCAGCCGAGGCACCTTTAACGCGCTATACCGGCACATCATTTGCAAATCGATCCGTACCGGTCGCCATGTCGAGGCGTCCGTGTGCTTTGACGAACTACGTCAAGAAAATGGCGCCCCAGCTTTAATCGGCATAACCTACGCGGCCGGTGAAACCGTGTTGGTTAGCCGCGGTGGTGACGTATACGGTAACCGGTGGCGCGATGCGCGGCCCGTGGCCGTGCCTAGCGACATCACACCGTGGCTTGAGCATTGCAAGCGCTTAGTACCTGAACCCGCCGAGTTAGAGCATTGCTTTGATGTGATGGCCTATAAACTGCAACACCCTGAAATTAAGATTAATCATGCTGTACTTCACGCCGGTTTGCAGGGTTGCGGTAAAGACACCATGTGGGCGCCGTTTATATGGTCCGTGTGTGGGCCGAACAGCGTCAACCGTGGCCTGTTGGACTCCGACACTATGTCGTCGCAGTTCAATTACGCGCTTGAGAGCGAGATACTGATACTGAACGAGTTACGCGAACCTGATGCAAAGGACAGGCGCGCGCTTGCTAACCGTCTTAAACCGGTGATCGCGGCCCCACCTGAGTACTTATCGGTTAACCGTAAGGGTCTACACCCCTATGACATGGCAAACCGTCTATTTGTACTGGCGTTCTCGAACGATCCTGTACCGATAGTGTTAGATAGCCAAGACCGCCGGTGGTTTGCGATCCGCTCGAACGCCCCGCGCATGACACCGGCCGCCGGTGCCGCGATGTGGAATTGGTTTAGCGCCGGTGGCCTGTCGGGCGTGGCCGCGTGGCTATACGCGCGCGACGTACGCGCCTTTAATCCTGGTGCGACCCCACCTATAACCGAATTTAAAGACACCCTAGTTGAACAGGGTATGAGCGCAAATGAAAGTTACCTAGTCGATATGATCCGCGACAGGCGCGGTGTCTTTGCGACCGGCGTTATAGCGTCGCCGTTTCACGCGGTGTGCGATACCCTATCTCTGAACGCTCCAGGCACCTATAAGGTGTCACAGGGCGCGCTATTACACGCATTGCTTGAGTGCCAGTGGGTAGACCTAGGCCGGATTGCGTCGCGCGACTTCGCAACCAAAAAACAGGTCTATTGCGCGCCGGATATGACCGGCCTTAAAAAATCAGAACTGCGCGCGATGGCCGAGGGTATTGTCGTGCGCGCCGGTACCCCTTTGGCGTCCGTGTCTAAACTCAAGGTGGTAAAAAGCGCCCCGTAGGGCGTTGTAGTGGTTTGCGTGGGGATTACTTGCGTGCGTAAAATTTTGATGGGTTTTCCGAATCCCAAAGCATTAGCCAAACCGGAAACCCTTCGCGCATAAACTCATTTTTTGATTTTACGTTAATCGGTTCAACTCGCCGCGCGCAGTGTAATGGGTACGTTGCGCGCGCTTTTTTGCTGTCAAAAGCTAACACGGTAGCGGTTGAGTGATAATTTCCTTCTTGCCACATTAGAGAATAAAAACGCATGATTAACTCCTTTTATAAGTCAAAGACTAGAATCATTAACACCGCCATAGCGGCCATAATTAGCGAGATAGTCATAGTGGCATCAACTCGGCAAATAAAGGGTGCAAGCGCGGGATATAGGCGCCGATATCGGCCGGAAATACGCGCTTGATATAGCCACGCTCGCACATTGAGCGCAAGGTAACCGTGTCGCCTATTGAGTAGACGGTATAGGGCCGATTTTTGACGTGTACCACGTCGCCAACGTCAACCGGCTGGCCGTTTTTATATTTCATGTTAAACCCCCTAATATTTTAAAATCACCGCGTACATAACCCACGGCGTCGCGTAGCAAAAACTCGGCTAATAAAAACTCGGCCGATTGAATACTTTCAAAGGTTTTATTAAAACAAGGCACAAAATCGCCGTCATTATCAGGGTGGCAAATAAAGTATTTCATTTTTGTTTGTCCAATACGATTTTTAAGTAAGCCACTACCTTATCCGCGTCAAAATGCGACGCGTCAGGGTTTTCTAATAACTCTAGCGCGCGCTCGCATCCCAAGCGAAGCGCGGCCATTTCAATAATTTCTAAATTAGTCATGTCATATCCCCATTAAATAGTGCAACAGCCACAGCACGGCGCGTCTTCACACCGCCCCCGCGCGTTACGGTAAAACGTGGCACCGCTTGAAAAACGGATTTCAATAGGCTTATTTTCGGCCACCAATACCGCGCGTTTTTTGGCCTTGTTGTAGTCAATTAAATCGCCCGCGTTAAAGGGTTTACCGGTAAGGGCACAGCGGCCCGCATACTTTGCATTCATTCTCATTTGAAATACTCCACACGGGGCACATTACGATACTCTTTAAAACCGGCATCGTAGGCCGCGCGGGCCGCGGGTTTATCTTCGCGCTTTTCAACACCTAGCGCGCGCCTAAGATAGTCCATTTGAAATATTGCGCGCGCTTCGTCGCGCTCATTGCGGGCCGCGGCAACTTTTTTGCCGATATCAAAATAAAATTCTATGCTGTTTAACATTATGCTTTGCTCCAAAACTTAATCGCTTGCTCGGCCTTTTTGGCGCCGGTGCCATGCGCGGGAAACCCGATAATTGTTTTACGATCTTCAATCGCGCATAGGCCACAGGTTTGGCACGTGATGTCGTCGCGCGTATAGGTTGGGCAAATCACCACACGGCGCCCGCATGGCGTGGTGGTGTTTTCTAATTGATCGCTTGGTAGCACAACGACGACAGGCCCTAATTGATAATTTGATAACGTATCGGCATGTTCTAGCGTATTGGCGCTCAGGTTTACAGTAAAACCCCAATCATTAGCGCCGCGGATATATTTAGCGTTATCGCCCAACAAAGGGTTGCAGTGTGTGTACGCTATAACGCGCTTGCCAATATTGGCTTGGACTAGGTGCCCGAGCGCTTCGCCGTCGATATGGCCCGCTTGGTTGGGCAAATCGCCCGCTTGGCCATAGCGCCACAGCGTAGCCGGTGGTAGCGCTTCGATCGCGTTGCAGAACGTGGGCCAATCGGTGCCCGCGGTGCCCGCGTCAACACGGTTCCACAGAAAATTAAGGCCGTAATTTTCGGCATAACATCCGGCCTTTTTAAAGGGGCACACGTCTGGGCAAGTTACGCGGCCGGTGGTACTAACGGGTATCGGTCCGGTTTTTACGTTGGATGATTTAGGGGTTAGGTGTACTTGATATGAGTTAACGCAAAAGTATTTCATAGTTTTACCTTAGTGAAGTGAAATTTAAGTTTAGAGAAAACAGGCAAGTATTAGCGCGACACACATTAAAAGCGCGGCCACGATATCGGAAAATTTAGACATTTTTTGAGTCCTTAACGTGGCGTTGGCCCATTGTGTACATTTTGACGTACAAGGGATGCACGGATGTCGCGGGTAAATTTTCGGCGCCGTGTAAGTAACCCAACGTGCGCGCTTTATCCTTTTCAAAATAAGCGCAATAGACGTCCGGCGCGGCCGTACGGATAACGTTAAGCGCGGCCTGTTTTAACTCATAATTGGTCGCGCTTGAGAAATCAATATCTGTGGCCATTAGCGCCATGTGAACGTCTAACGCTTGTTCGGCGCTTAATTCAGGAAACCACTTGTTTATGTCGCGGGTAACTTTATTCATGTTATGCACCTTGAGTGATGGCCGCGAAGCGCGGCCGGTGTTGTTTAGCAAATAAAATCGGGATGGTTGGTAACGCCAAACTGCGCGGCCAAAGCGCGTAACTCGGCCTGTTCTGTCTTACGTAATGACGCGCGAATCATAAAAGAAATGATGCGCGCAATGGCGCCGGTGTTGCCAAGCGCGCGGTATTGATCTAGTGTTTTTACTTGTTTTTGGTTGGCTTTCGTTAGCATGGTGTGTCTACCAGGTTGGTTAGGGAAGTTTAATTGTACACGATTTTCTAGCATTGTACATAAATTTATAACTTTATTGTGTGGGTCGTGTAGGTATCGTGTGGGTCATGTAATTGCGTCGCGATTGCTTACATAAAGGGCTATATAGATTAAGGGTTTAGGTGACTTGTGGGTCATGTAGGTAATAGAAATAGTTGATAATGAAGTTTTAATATTTTACTGTATATATATACAGCATTATTTTGAGATGGGGCGCAATCGCGCCAAACCCGATAGACCGGCGCCGATTTAAAACGATGACCCACATGACCCACATGACCTACATTGCCAAATTGGCAACGATTTTCTGATACCAAAAAGGCTAAGACTTAGTGAGTATTTGGCACTAAGACTTAGTGAGTGTTATTAAGCAATCCTTTATGTTGCACTGCACAATGCTGCACTGCACTAGGCTGTTGTCGGTTGTCCAACAACCTAAGACTTAGTGAGCTTGTTGGTTGTCCAACAACCTAAGACTTAGTGAGCTTGTTGGTTGTCCAACAACTAGGCTGCCAGGCTCTTGGCCAAAAAGCAAAAATCCCTGGGGTAGGGGGGGGGAGGGCCCTGCGGGAAGCCCTAGCTTACGGAGGGTTAGCCATCAAAATTTTTTTATATAATAAATTGCCTACATGACCTACAATCGCAAAATGCTATCTCTACACTTCACACCCCGCGAAGTCCGCGCCACCGAGTCGCGTTTGTTGCGCGTCTACGAAGCTGCGCGTCTTGGTTTGTCAAATGATGCGTTAGCGCTTAAAGCTGGCATGATGCCGGAGGAATTTCGTAAACTTTGCCAGCTAGACCCTGTGGTTGAATTAGCCGCTATGCAAGGTCGAGCTGATTCAGAAGCTGAGATGTCGCAAGTTGTGCGCGACGCAGCGCTTGGCGGCGACGCTAAGATGGCGCTAGAGTTTCTGAAACACAAGCACGATTGGGTTGCCAAGCAACAAGTGCAAGTTGATGTCACGCAACAGATCAGCATCATCACAGCGCTTGAGCAAGCTGAACAGCGATTAACTATAGATATGGAACCCACAGATGCAAACGACACAGTACAGCGCCGCCGAAGAGATGCGCCTCATGTCAGCGCTTTGGTCACCCAAGATCAAGGATGACCCATTAGCGTTTGTGTTGTACGCATTTCCTTGGAATCAGAAAGGCACACCGCTTGAAAACTTTACCGGCCCACGCAAATGGCAACGGGAAGTGCTGTCTGACCTAACCGCACACATTAAGCAGAACAACGGCAAGATTGACTTTGACACCTTCAGGATGGCAACGTCATCCGGTCGCGGTATTGGTAAATCGGCGTTAGTCAGTTGGCTAACCTTGTGGATGCTCTCCACACGCATTGGTTCAACAACCATTATCTCAGCCAACAGCGAATCACAGCTACGTTCAGTCACCTGGGCGGAGATTACCAAGTGGTTGGCTATGTCACTTAACAGCCATTGGTTTGAAGTTAGCGCAACTAGGCTTATGCCCGCCAAGTGGATTACAGAACTGGTCGAGCGTGATCTAAAGAAAGGCACACGCTATTGGTCAGTCGAGGGTAGATTGTGGTCAAGCGAAAACCCTGACGCTTATGCTGGCGTTCACAATTACGACGGCGTGATGGTGATCTTTGATGAGGCAAGCGGTATTGACGACGCCATCTGGGCAGTCACCGCAGGTTTCTTTACCGAGAACACGCCTAACCGTTTTTGGTTGGCGTTCTCAAACCCACGTCGCAACACTGGTTACTTTTACGAATGCCACAACTCCAAGCGTGACTTTTGGCAAACCAAGATCGTGGACGCAAGGACGGTCGAGGGTACCGACAAGGCGGTGTATCAGCAGATCATCGACGAATATGGCGCCGATTCATCACAGGCGGCAGTCGAGGTCTACGGTGACTTTCCGTCTGCGGGTGATGATCAGTTTATATCGTCATCAATCGTAGATGAAGCCATGCGTCGCCCTAAACTTAAAGACCTATCCGCCCCCATTATTGTGGGCGTTGACCCTGCACGGTTCGGAAGCGACTCGACAGTCATCGCTATACGCCAAGGGCGTGACATCATTGGCATCAAACGCTTCAAGGGCGACGATACGATGACGGTCGTGGGCCATGTCATTGAGTGCATCGAAGAATATAAGCCCGCGCTGGTGGTGATAGACGAAGGTGGTGTGGGTGGTGGGGTGGTTGATCGATTGAAAGAACAGCGATACAAGATAAGAGGGGTCAATTTTGGAAATAAGTCACGAAATCCACTTATGTATGGCAATTTAAGGGCGCAAATGTGGGGTGATATGCGTCAATGGCTTAAAACTGCGTCGATTCCTAGTGACAGAATACTAAAAACTGATTTAATATCACCTGTAATGAAACCGGATTCTAAAGGTACAATTTTTTTAGAGTCTAAGAAAGACATGAAAGCGAGGGGCCTAGCCTCGCCTGATGCCGCAGATGCTATATGCGTGACGTTTGCGTTTCCTGTCGCGCACCGTGAGTACGTAGAACCTAAAAGTCGCAACTATTCGCCGCAAGGCGTACAAACTTCTTGGATGGGGTCATAGTGGCTAAGAAATCCGTGTCGTTATCGGTAGGGCGAGGCGAGAAATTACCCGCAAGTCAGGGCGCTGGGCTGACCGCCAAAGGTCGCGCCAAGTACAATGCTGAAACTGGATCAAACTTAAAGGCGCCCGCGCCAAGTCCAAAGACTGAAGCAGATAAAGGACGCAAGGCGTCATTTTGTGCAAGAATGGGCGCGGTCGCTGCCCACGCTAAAGACGGCGAACGTGCTAAGGCATCCCTTAAACGGTGGAAGTGTTAATCATGGCTAAAACTGGTTTGTATAGCAATATTCATGCAAAACAAGAACGCATTAAGGCCGGAAGCGGCGAGAAGATGCGTAAGCCTGGCGCAGCGGGCGCGCCAAGCGCTAAAGATTTTAAGCAGTCTGCCAAGACTGCAAAGAAAAAATAATGCCTCTTAAAAAATCTGCATCCCCCGCTGCTTTTCGTGCAAACGTAAAAGCTGAAATCAAAGCCGGTAAGCCTGTTAAGCAAGCCGTCGCCATCGCATACGCAACCAAACGAGCATCACCTAAAGGAAAGAAATGAAAGCTAAACCTTTTGAGAAATCCAAAAAAGATGTCGAGCCTAAGAACATGAAAGAAGGTTCTAAGCAAGAAAAGAAGATGGACAAACGCCAAATGACTAAAAAGAAATGATCCAACCCCTACACGACAATATTGCGGTACGCCCTGACCCGTTTGTGCAAAGCGGGCTGCTAATCTTGCCCGAGGAAGATATGCGTACCGGCGTGGTTATTGCTGTTGGGCCAGGCAAGAAAGATTCCAAACGACCTTTAATGGTAAGTGTGGGCGATCATGTCATGTACAGCGGCACAATTGATCGCAAGTACGAAGATTTGATTTTAATGAAAGACAAGGACGTAATCGGGCTTGTATGAACGATAAAGACATCATAGAAACCGCACTGCATCGCATGACAATGGCGATTGCCGCCTATTCTGACAGCCGTGAGGATGAACTAGATGACCTTCGATTTTATGCAGCAAGCCCAGACAACCAATTCCAATGGCCCGCTGACGTACTTGCAACGCGAGGCTCAGTTCAAGGCCAGACAATTAACGCTCGACCTTGTCTTACCATCAACAAATTGCCCCAGCACGTCAGACAAGTCACCAACGACCAACGCCAAAATCGACCAAGTGGGAAAGTAATCCCCGCCGACGACAAGGCTGATGTCGAGGTCGCTGAGATATTTAATGGCATGGTGCGTCACATTGAGTATATGTCTGACGCAGACGTCGCCTACGACACCGCTTGCGAGAACCAAGTGGCGTATGGTGAGGGGTATATTCGGTTGCTCACCGAGTACGAAAGCCCTAATTCATTTGATCAAAACATTAAAATAGGGCGTATTCGCAATTCATTCTCAGTCTACATGGATCCGACAATCCAAGACCCTTGCGGGTCAGACGCCAAATGGTGTTTTGTGACTGAAGACGTAATGCTTGAGGATTTTGAGCGTATGTTTCCTGACGCGCAACCCGTGTCATCACTTCAAGCGCAAAGCGTGGGCAACGAATCCTACGCACCGTGGTTAAGCGTAGATACTATTCGGATTGCCGATTATTACTACGTTGAGCATGAAAAATCTACGTTAAACCTGTATTACGGCAACGTAAGCGCTATTAAAGGCTCACCTGAAGACCAGCAAATGGTTGCAAACGGCATGAAGCCGATTAAGAGCCGTATGGTTGACATCAAAAAAGTCAAACATTGCAAAATCAATGGTTTTGAGGTGTTGGAGCATAACGATTGGGCGGGAGATTGGATTCCGGTTGTGCGGGTAGTCGGCAACGAATTTGAAATTGACGGGCGCATTCATGTGTCGGGCATTGTCCGTAATGCCAAGGATGCACAGCGTATGTACAACTATTGGGTGAGCCAAGAAGCAGAAATGCTGGCTTTGGCACCCAAGGCGCCGTTTATTGGTTACGGCGGTCAGTTTGAAGGCTACGAACAACAATGGAAAACAGCCAATACAACCAATTGGCCGTATCTAGAGGTTAACCCTGATGTGACGGACGGTGCGGGCGGCACACTTCCCTTGCCGCAACGCGCGCAACCCCCTATGGCCTCAAGTGGCTTGTTGCAAGCCAAAGCGGGCGCCAGCGACGATATTAAATCGACGACAGGGCAATATGACTCTAGCCTTGGTGCGACCTCTAACGAGCGTTCTGGCAAGGCTATCATGGCGCGTGAGCGTCAGACTGATACCGGCACTTATCACTACGTTGATAATTTGGCGCGTGCGGTACGCCACATAACACGTCAAATTATTGGTTTAGTGCCTAAAATTTACGACACGCAACGGGTAGCTAGAATCATGGGTGAGGACGGCGAGCCTGACTCAGCCAAAATTGACCCTAATCAACCCGAACCGGTCAAAAAAATAATTGATCAAAATGGTATTGAAATTGACAGGATTTATAACCCGAGCGTTGGTACTTATGACGTGATGGTGACAACCGGCCCGAGCTACATGACCAAACGCCAAGAAGCGCTTGAGTCAATGGGTCAATTGCTGCAAGGTAACCCACAGTTGTGGTCGGTTGCGGGCGATCTGTTCATTAAGAACATGGATTGGCCAGGCGCTCAAGAAATGGCTAAACGCTTTGCCAAGACTATTGATCCTAAATTAATGGACGACAGCAACAAAGACCCAGCACTCCAAGCCGCCGAGCAGCAGATGCAAGCAATGGCTAAAGAAATGGAAAATATGCATTCCATGCTGCAAAACGTGTCTAAGTCGATGGAAGCCCAAGACATTGAGCGCAAGAACTACGAAGCGCAAATTAAAGCGTTTGATGCTGAAACTAAACGTATTTCAGCGGTACAGGCGGGCATGACTTTTGAACAAATTCAAGACATTGTGCATGGTACGGTTGCAGCAGCTTTGGATGCGGGTGATTTAATTGGCGGGTCGCCTCAACGTGAGCCATTCCAAATGCCTGAGCAGGCCCAACAACATCTTGACCAAGGTATGCAGCCTCCACCCGAGCAGGGCATGATGCCGCCCGATCAAATGCAACCGCCCCCAATGGAGCAACCATCGTGAAATGCTGTGATTTTATAGGTATGTTTTTCTTAGCGCGTGACGTGGTGCATAGCGTACACCTGAACACTCGCAGCTACTCCAAACACAAAGCGTTGCAAAAATTTTACGAAAACATCATTGATTTGGCTGATTCGTTTGCGGAAGCCTATCAAGGGCGCCACGGGTTGATTGGCCCCGTCACTTTGCAATCTTCTAAAAAAACTAGCAACGTAACCGAGTTTTTGGAAGACCAATTAAGTGAGATTGAAAAATGTCGTTACGAAATTTGCGACAAAGATGATTCACCGCTACAAAATTTAATCGACGGGATTATTGAACTTTATCTCTCGACCCTTTATCGACTCAAATTTCTTTCGTAAGGCATATCATGGCAAATTACACCTACATCACGGCGTCTAAACAGATTAAAGTTGGC
>Ga0209188_1001164_pt1 | contig 22114 bp, 19 predicted proteins | sample C_130625_EF_Meta_FD_187307 | JGI IMG/M metagenome (GOLD analysis project Ga0209188, IMG submission 187307) | Freshwater microbial communities from Lake Croche, Canada to study carbon cycling - C_130625_EF_MetaG (SPAdes) (version 2) | ecosystem: Environmental > Aquatic > Freshwater > Lake... | reverse complement strand
CTCACCCCGTTTGACGATGTCGCCGTAGTGCGGGAAACCGCACCATGACAACGCAAGAATCCAGATTCGGGTATGGAGGCCTCCCATGAGCCTCTGGACTGCCCCGGACCTGCGCTCCGCGACCGCCGGCCAGCTCGATTCGTCCCTCGCGGTTGCCGGGGTCTCGATCGACACCCGGAGCTTGGCGCCGGGCGATCTTTTCGTGGCCCTGCGGGATCAGCGCGATGGCCATGATTTTGTGGCTGAGGCTCTGCGGCGTGGGGCTGCCGTGGCCATGGTTGATCACGTGCCGGCAGGCGTCCCTGGGGACGCCCCGCTGCTGCGCGTCCCCGATACGTTGGCCGGCCTTGCTGCGCTGGGAACAGCGGCCCGGACCCGGAGCCGGGCGCGCTTCGCAGCGGTGACCGGAAGCGTCGGCAAGACCGGTACCAAAGATATGCTGCGTCTGTTGTTGGGTGCCCTTGGCCCGACGCATGCCGCTGTCGCTTCCTACAATAATCACTGGGGCGTGCCACTGACTCTTGCCCGGTTGCCGCGTGACGCTGCCTTTGCGGTGATCGAGATCGGCATGAACAACCCGGGCGAGATCGCCCCGCTCGCCCGCATCGCCGCCCCGCATGCGGTGGCGGTGACCACGGTGGCGGAGGCGCATATCGGTCATATGGGCAGCCTCGCGGCGGTGGCCGAGGAAAAGGGCAGTATTGCCCTGGGCTTGGTGCCAGGCGGCGTTGCCGTGTTGCCACGCGATAGCGCCTTCTACGCGCGCCTGGTCGAAATCGCCCATGCTGCCGGCGCGGCGCGGGTCATCGGCTTCGGTCGAGACCCGGCTGCCGAGGTGCGCCTGCTCGAGGCGGCGATCCGGCCAGAGGGAAGCACCAGTTGCACCATCGCGGTCGGCCAGACGTCGCACCAGGTGGTGATGCCCGCCATGGGCCTCCACCATGCGGAGAATGCCTGCTGCGCCTTGGCGGTGGTCGCAGCCCTCGGGCTGGATGTTGCGCGAGCGGTGCCGGCGTTGGCGCAATATGCGCCAGGGGCCGGTCGGGGGGCGCCGCGCAAGGTTGCGGTCCCCGGCGGTGCCGCCCTGCTGATCGATGAAAGCTATAACGCCGCGCCGCCAGCGATGCGGGCGGCGCTGCAGACTCTGGCGGAACGGCCGGGCCTGCGGCGGATCGCGGTGCTCGGCGATATGCGGGAACTCGGCACGTTTTCGGCCGAATTGCACGCCAATCTGGCCCCGGTGGCGGCGCTGGCCGATCTGGTCTTCTGCTGCGGGCCGGAGATGACGGCGCTATACGATCGGTTGCCAGCCGATCGGCGTGGCGCCCATGCCCCGGATAGCGCGGCGTTGGGGCCGCTGGTGAAAGCGGCCTTGCGGCCGGGAGATGTGGTGCTGGTAAAGGGCGCGCTCGGCAGCCGGATGGCGCTGGTGGTGCAGGCGCTGACGGAGACGGGATCGTGATTTTCAATCTCTTCGCGCCCCTGGCCGATGAGTTCGCGCTGTTCAACCTGATCAGGTACACGACCTTCCGTGCCGGCGCCGCCTGCCTGACGTCGTTGGTCTTCGCCCTGGTGCTGGGGCCGGCGGTTATCCGCTGGCTGCGGGGGTTTCAGCGGGGCGGACAGCCGATCCGTGAGGATGGTCCGCAGAGCCACCTGCTGACCAAAAAGGGTACGCCCACCATGGGTGGCGTGCTGATCCTGATGGCGCTGGTCTTCGGTACGCTGCTTTGGGCGGACCTGCGGAGCGGTCTGGTCTGGGCGGTGCTGATGGTTACGCTGGCCTATGGCGCGCTTGGTTTCGCCGATGACTGGCTGAAGGTGACCAAGCGCAATACCAAGGGCGTATCCGGGCGGGCGAAGCTGGTGGTGCAGGCCGGCGTCGGCCTGCTCGCGGCGATTTGGATCCTGCTGCTGCATCCGCCGGCGATCGCCAGCGGCCTTGCGTTGCCGATCTTCAAGGATGTGCTGGTTCCCTTCGGTCTGTTGTTCCCGCTGGTCGGCATGCTGGTGATGATGGGCGCCTCCAACGCGGTGAACCTGACTGACGGGCTGGACGGCCTGGCGATTGTCCCGGCGATGATCGCGGCTGCGGTCTTCGCGCTGATCGCTTACCTCGTCGGCAATCGGGTGATGGCCGATTACCTGCAACTGCTGCCGGTACCGGGCGCCAATGAGTTGGCGGTCTTCCTTGCGGCACTGATCGGTGCAGGGCTCGGTTTCCTATGGTTCAACGCGCCACCGGCCGCCGTCTTCATGGGTGATACCGGCTCGCTCTCGCTCGGCGGCGCGCTCGGTGCGGTGGCGGTCGCAACGAAACATGAAATCGTGCTGGCGATCGTCGGCGGCCTGTTCGTAGTGGAAACCGTCTCGGTCATCATCCAGGTCTTCTGGTTCAAGCGCACCGGCCGGCGGGTCTTTCTGATGGCTCCGCTGCACCACCATTTTGAGAAAAAGGGCTGGGCGGAGCCGACCATCGTCATCCGGTTCTGGATCATCGCGATCATCCTGGCCCTCGTCGGCCTCAGCACCCTGAAGATCCGCTGATGTCCACCCCCCCGTTCCTGCCCTTCGCCGGAGCGCGGATCGCGGTGGTGGGTCTCGGCCGTGCCGGGCTGCCCGCAGCGTATCGGTTGCGCGACTGGGGGGCGGAAGTCGCCTGCTGGGATGACCGTCCTGAGGGACGCATGCAGGCCGAGACGGCTGGTCTTGCGGTCGCGAACCCGGCCGAGGGGCGGTTTCGTTGGGACATGCTGTTGCTCTCGCCCGGCATTCCGCACCTGTTGCCGAAGGCCCATCCAGCAGCGGCAGCGGCCCGGGCAGCGGGCGTACCCATCTTATGTGACGTCGAGTTGCTCTATCTTGCGGTTCGGGCCAAGGGTTCGCGAGCGCGGTTCTTGGGCATTACCGGGACCAACGGAAAATCGACCACCACGGCGCTGTTGCACCACCTACTGACCGCCGCCGGCCGAGTTTCCGAGGTTGGTGGCAATTTGGGTCCGGCGGCCCTAGGTCTCAACATCTTGGGGGATGAGGGCATCTATACCCTCGAGATGTCGTCCTATATGCTTGATCGCATCGCAACCCTTCGATTCGATGCGGCCGTCATGCTGAACCTCTCGCCGGACCATTTGGACCGGCATGGCGACATGGCCGGGTATGCTGCGGCGAAGGCGCGGATCTTCGCCAACCAGTTGCCCGCCGACCTCGCTGTGCTGGGACAGGACGATGCGCCGACCAGGGCATTGGCCGGGCAGATTCGTGCCCGGCTGGTGCCGGTCTCGGGCGAGCATCCGCAGCCGGGCGGTATCTGGGCGGAGGGGCGCCACCTCCGGGCCGCCGGCGGCGTGATCGCGGATCTCGGCGCTGCTCCGGCCTTGCCAGGCGTTCATAATGCCCAAAATGCCGCCGCCGCTGCGGCCGTTGCCCTGGATTTGGGGCTGAGCGAGGCCGACATCGCCGCTGGCCTTGCCGGCTATCCCGGACTGCCGCACCGGCAGGAACGGGTTGGCGAGCGGCGCGGGGTGCTGTTCGTGAACGACAGCAAAGCGACAAACGCCGACAGCGCCGCCCGCGCCCTGGCGAGTTATGACCGGGTGGTCTGGATCGCCGGTGGGGAGGCGAAGGAGGGTGGGATCGCGCCGCTTGCGCCGCTGTTTCCGCGCATCGCCCACGCCCTGCTGATCGGCCGTGACGCCCCTGTACTGGCGGCGACTCTCCGCGCCGCCGGGATCTCGCATGAGGTGGTGGGAACACTCGAAGCAGCAGTGCCAGCCGCCGCCCGCATCGCCTTCGGTGGGGCGGCCCCGGTCGTACTGCTCTCTCCCGCCTGCGCGAGTTGGGACCAGTTTACCGGCTATGATCAACGCGGCGACCGGTTCCGTGCCCTGGTCGGCGCCCTGGGCCAGGAGATTGCGTGATGGCGATCAGCCGCACCGACAACTCCACTCTCGGCCGCTGGTGGTGGACGGTGGATCGCTGGACACTCGCGGCGCTGCTGGCGCTGATCGGGCTGGGCTATCTGATGATGCTCGCCGCCTCACCGGCAGTCGCGGCGCGGGTGATCGGTGAAGGCAGCCGGGGCCTGCTGCTGGCCAAGCAGGTGGTCTTCCTGGTGATGGCGGCGACTTTGATGCTGGTGGTCTCGTTGCTGCCGCCTGCCAGTGTTAAACGTTTCGCTCAGCTCGGCTGTGTCGCGGCGCTGGTCTTAACCCTGGCGACGCTGGTGATCGGCTTCGAGACTAAGGGCGCGCGGCGCTGGCTGGCCTTCCCCTTCCTTGGCACCATGCAGCCTTCGGAATTCCTGAAACCATGCCTGGCGGTTGTCAGCGCCTGGCTGCTGGCTGCGGGCAAAGCCGATGCGGCGGCGCGTGCGGCCGATGGTCGGCCGCGCGGGGGAGTGCTGGAAGCGCGCGTGCTGTACCCCCTGGCGGCTTTTGCGCTGCTGGCGGTGGTGGCGGTGATCCTGAAATCGCAGCCGGATTTCGGGATGTTGATGGTGGTCGTCTCCGTTTTCCTCGCGCAGCTTTTTGTCGCTGGTCTGAACCTCATCCTGGTGGCGGTCGCGCTTTGTGCCGGCTGTGGGCTGGCAGTGGGCGCTTATTTTGTGCTGCCGCACGTGAAAAAGCGGGTTGATCTGTTTCTCGACCCAGACTCAGGCGATGCCTTCCAGATAACCAAGTCATTGCAAGCTTTTGGCCATGGCGGGTTTTTCGGCCGCGGGCCGGGCGAAGGTACGGTGAAAAACCAGCTGCCCGACGCCCACGCTGATTTTGTGTTCGCGGTGGCTGGGGAGGAGTTTGGCTTCATACTTTGCGCCATTATTCTTGCTCTCTTTTGCTTCGTCGTGGTCCGCGGCCTGCTGCGGTTGCTGGCGGAAAGCGACCTCTTCGTGGTCCTGGCGGCAACCGGACTGCTGGCCCAATTCGGCCTCCAGGCCTTTGTGAACATGGCGTCATCGCTGCATCTGATCCCGACCAAGGGCATGACGCTGCCCTTTGTGTCGTATGGGGGTTCCTCGGTGCTGGCGATTGCGCTGGGCATGGGCATGCTGCTGGCGCTGACCCGTCGGCGTGGTCCCAGGACCGAGATGGCGTGATGCGTGGCGATATGGCGCGGCCCATTGTCATTGCCGCCGGTGGCACTGGCGGACACCTATTCCCGGCGGAAGCGCTGGCCGCGGAATTGCTCGCGCGCGGCGAACGGATTGCTTTGATGACGGACCAACGCAGTACGGCCTTCGATAGCCCGGCCTTCGCGAACGCCGAACGGTTCGTTTTGCATGGTGCGGGCTTGTCCGGGCGCGGGGCCCTCGCGGCGGGTCGTGGCGCCCTGGCCCTGGTCGCCGGGACGCTGCAGGCGCGCCGGCTGTTGCGCCGGCTCTCGGCAGCGGCGGTGGTTGGCTTCGGCGGCTATCCCTCCGTGCCGCCGTTGCTGGCCGCGCTGACGATGCTGGGGCGGCGCCCGGTCGCGGTCCTGCACGAGCAGAACGCCGTACTTGGTCGCGCCAATCGCATGCTGGCACCCCGTGCCGATGCCTTGGCGGTCTCTTACGCTGCGACGGCGCAAGTCCCGCCCGGCTCCCGGGTCGAAGTCCTCGGCAATCCTGTGCGCCCTGCGCTGGCTGCCCTGGCCGGTGGAGAATATCCCTCGACAGCCGGAGCGCTTCGTCTCCTCGTGCTGGGGGGATCGCTCGGAGCGCGGGTTTTCGCCGATGTGGTGCCGGCGGCGATCGCCGCCCTGCCGGAGGCTCTACGCGCTCGTCTCCTCGTCACCCAACAATGCCGGGCGGAGGATCTTGCCCGGGTGAGGGAAGCCTATGCGGCGGCAGGCGTTCCCGCCGAGCTTTCACCCTTCTTCTCCGATGTGGCGCCGCGGCTTGCCAATGCGCATCTGGTGGTGGCCCGGGCAGGGGCGGGGACGCTCGCCGAACTCGCCTGTGCTGGACGCCCTTCGATCCTCGTGCCGCTACCGCACGCAATCGACGATCATCAGAGCGCCAATGCCCGCGCTTTGGCCGAGGCCGGGGCGGCCCAAGTGGTGCCGCAGGCGCTGTTCACCAGCGCCGCGCTCGCTGAGCAACTCGCTGCTATGCTTGGGGATCCGCGAGCGCTGGCCCGCGCCGCGCTATCCGCCGCCCGCCTCGCTCAGCCTGACGCTGCCAAGCGCCTGGCGGATCTTGTTTTGTCCCTGATGCGGGCCCGGCGCCCGCAGGAAGCCCTCTGATGCGCGCACTTCCCCTGACCATCGGTCCCATTCATTTCGTCGGCATTGGCGGTATCGGCATGTCCGGCATCGCGGAGGTACTGCACAATCTCGGCTATTCGGTGCAGGGCAGCGATATCACCGAAGGCTACAACGTCACCCGGCTGCGCGAGGCTGGGATTACCGTCCACATCGGCCATGCTGCCGAGAATCTGGGCCAGGCACAGGTTGTCGTCGTCTCGACCGCGGTGAACCGCGACAATCCTGAGGTGCAGGCCGCGCGCGCCAAGCTCGTGCCCGTGGTACGCCGGGCGGAGATGCTCGCTGAACTGATGCGCCTGAAGTGGGCGATCGCGGTCGGCGGCACGCATGGCAAGACCACGACCACCAGCCTGGTCGCTTGTGTGCTGGAAGCCGCCAAGATCGACCCCACGGTGATCAATGGCGGCATCATCAACGCCTACAACACCAATACCCGCCTTGGGGCCGGCGATTGGATGGTGGTTGAAGCCGATGAGAGCGACGGCAGCTTCCTGCGCCTGCCCTCAGTGGTCACGATCGTGACGAACATGGACGCCGAGCATCTGGACCATTGGGGAACGGCGGAGGCGATGAAAGAAGGCTACGCCCAGTTCGTCTCCAACATTCCCTTCTACGGCTTTGCGGTGCTTTGCCTCGACCACCCGGAAGTGCAGGCGATGATTCCGAAGCTTGACCGACGGATCGTCACCTACGGCTTTTCGCCGCAGGCCGATGTCCGCGCTGAAAAAGTCCTGACCGATCGTATGGGCGCGACGTTCCAGGTCACGGTGCGTGATCGCACCAGCGGCAGGACCCGCACGACCAAGCCGATGCGCCTGCCCATGCTCGGCCAGCACAACGTGCAGAACGCCCTGGCGGCGATCGCCGTCGGCTTCGAGATGGATATCGACGAGGAGACGATCCGCACCGCGCTTGCCGGGTTTAAGGGCGTCAAACGGCGCTTCACCCGCTGCGGCGAGGCCGGCGGCATCACTGTTATCGACGATTACGGCCATCATCCGGTTGAGATCGCAGCGGTGCTGAAGGCCGCCCGGCAGGCCGGCGCGCGCGATGTCATCGCGGTGGTGCAGCCGCACCGTTACAGCCGCCTTGCTGGTCTCTTCGAGGATTTCTGCACCTGCATGAATGATGCGGGAACTGTCGTCGTCGCCGATGTCTACCCGGCCGGCGAGGCACCGATTCCGGGCGCCGACAAGGAATCGCTGGTCGAGGGTCTGCGCGCCCGCGGCCATCGCAGCGTGGTCGCCCTGCCAGCACCTGAGAGCCTCGCTGAGATGATCCATGCCATCGCCAAGCCGGGCGATTACGTTATCTGTCTCGGTGCCGGGAACATCACGAACTGGGCCCATGCGCTGCCAGGGCAGTTGCAGGCGCTGCAACCAGGTGGCCGCATTTCGCCGCTGCGGCGAGCATGAGCCGGCGCATGGGGCTGCCGGGCCTGCCCGCCATCCGTGGCCGCGTTCAGGCCGGGGCATCGCTGGCGCCCGTCACCTGGTTTCGGGTGGGCGGGCCGGCCGAATGGCTCGTCCGCCCCGCGGATGCCGAGGATCTCGTCGCCCTGCTTGCAGGGCTTGGGCCGGAAGCGCCGTTCATGGTGCTCGGCGCCGCCTCAAACCTGATCGTGCGCGATGGCGGTCTGCCAGGCGTTGTCATCCGCCTTGGTGGGGCCTTTGGCGGTATCGTGGTGGAGCCGGATGGGCTGATCGCCGGCGCCGCCGCGCTGGATGCGGTCGTTGCCCAGCATGCTGCGCAGGCGGGCCTCGGTGGGCTCGAATTCTTATCTGGGATACCAGGCTCGATCGGCGGCGCCGTGGCCATGAATGCGGGCGCCTACGGGACGGAGGTAAAGGATGTCCTGGACTGGGCCGAGGTGGCGACCGTCGAAGGTATCCACCGTCTCCCGGCGGCCGCCTTCGCCTTTGCCTATCGACATGCGGCGCTGCCGCCGCGTGCTGTGGTGACGCGCGCCCGGTTCCGCGCCGCCCCCGGCGATGCCGCGAAGATTGCCGCCATGCTCGGTGAGATCCGCGCCTCGCGCGAGGCGACGCAACCGGTGCGGGCGCGCACCGGCGGCTCTACCTTCAAGAATCCGGCAGACCGCAAGGCCTGGGAGTTGATCGATGCAGCCGGGTGCCGGGGGCTGTCGCTTGGTGCCGCACAGGTGAGCGAGAAGCACTGCAATTTCCTGCTCAATACCGGCGGCGCCACGGCGGCCGAGATCGAGGCACTGGGCGAGGTGGTTCGGGCGCGGGTGCTGGCGGACAGCGGAGTCGCGCTGGAGTGGGAAATCCGCCGTATCGGAGTGCCGGCATGACGAAGCGCGTCGTGGTCCTGTCCGGTGGCATTTCGGCCGAGCGCGAGGTAAGCCTCGCCTCCGGCAAGCAATGCGCCGCCGCGCTACGCGAAGCCGGCTATATGGTGATCCCGATCGAAGTGGGACCGGACCTCGCCGGCCTCATCGCATCGCTGCAACAAGCCCGGGCGGATGTGGTCTTCAACGCGTTGCATGGCCGCTTCGGCGAGGATGGCTGCGTCCAGGGCGTGCTTGACTGGTTGGCCATTCCCTATACTCATTCCGGCCTCCGCGCCTCATCGATGGCGATGGATAAGGTGACGGCCAAGCTTGCCTTCCAGGCCGCCGGGCTGCCGGTGCCGCGGCATCGGCTGGTCACACCGGAGGAATTGGCTGCGGCCGATCCCATGCCCCGACCCTTTGTCGTGAAGCCACCGAATGAAGGCTCCTCGGTGGGGGTGAGCATTCTCAAGCTTGGTGACAACCGGCGCGCTGAGATCGCGACCGCCTGGCGCTTTGGTTCACAGGTCATGGTGGAGGAATACATCCCGGGGCGGGAGTTGACGGTCGGCGTTCTCGAAGATCGTGCACTGGCGGTAACCGACATCCTGGCCGATGCTGGTGCCTTCTACGACTACACCTCGAAATACGGTGCCGGGGGCTCGCGTCATGTGCTCCCAGCGGCGGTCCATCCCGATATCGCCGAGCAGGCCAAGGAGATCGCTCTCGCCGCACATCGCGCCCTAGGCTGCCGCGGCGCATCGCGCTGCGATTTTCGCTATGACGATACGGCCGGCGAGCCTGGTCGGCTCGTGCTGCTTGAGATCAATACCCAGCCTGGGCTGACGCCGACCTCGCTCTTGCCCGAACAGGCGGCGCATGTTGGCATCGCTTTTCCGGACCTGGTTTCTTGGATGGTGGAGCAGGCGCGCCATGGCCCGTGACCCCAGCCACGCCCTCAGCCGCCGGACACGGGCTACAGCAAACGAGCCGCGCCGGCCATCGCGGTTGCGGCTCTGGATGCGCCGTCGCCGTGGTGTCTGGAAGCCCGCCGGGCTCGCGCTACTCGGTTTGACGGCGCTCGGTTTTGCGGGTGCTGGGCTGCTCGCCTTCGACCCGCAGGGCCGCATGGCTGCCTTCCTTGATCGGGCGGATGATCTCGGCGCCGACGCCGGCTTGCAGGTTCGCCAAGTCATCTTGGAAGGCAGCCGGCACACACCGGTCGAACTGGTCCGTGAGCAACTGGGCGTGCGTCAGGGCGACCCGATCCTTGCCTTCAATCCCGCCGATGCAAAAGAGCGGCTGGAGACGATCGCGTGGGTGCGCCAAGCCTCTGTCCAACGGCACCTGAACGGGACAATCCGGGTGGTGTTGGAAGAACGTGAGCCGTTCGCCATCTGGCAGCATAATGGCACCTTCCACGTCATTGACCGGGCCGGCGCGACGGTGACCCAGGACGATATTGGCGCATTTGGGCCCTTGCCGCTGGTGGTCGGCGCGGGTGCCAATACCGCTGCGGGGAAGGTCCTCGATCAACTGGCCGCGCATCCTGCGGTGCGCGAGCGAGTGCAGGCGCTGGTCCGCATCTCGGATCGCCGTTGGAATCTTCTCCTCCGCAACAAGGCTGAGGTGCTGCTTCCGGAAGGCCATGAAGCCGCGGCTTTGCGCCGCCTGGCGGAGTTGCAGGCAAGCCAAGCCCTGCTCGATCGCCCGGTCGCGCTGATTGACCTGCGGCTGCCGGATAAGATGGTGGTGCGGGTGGCGAACAGCCCGGTACCGGCCGCGGAGCCGCCCTTACCTTCATCCGTGCCGCCGAAACCGCGGAGCGGGCGTGGATGAACCAACTCGCTCGTCTCGGCACCCCTGAACCTCCCGCACCTGCTCGCCGCCGCCGTGGTGCCAAGCAGGGCAGTTTCGGCGTGCTGGATATCGGCAGCACCAAGATTGTTTGTATCATCGCTCGGATCGAGAGCGACGGAGAGCCGCGCGCCCTAGGCTTCGGCTGGCAGCGCAGCCAGGGCGTGAAGGGCGGGAATATCATTGACCTCGAGGCGGCTGAGCGGGCGATCCGCGCCGCCGTCGCCCAGGCCGAGGAGATGGCCGATACCCAGCTCCGCACGGTTATCGTCAACCTTTCCTGCGGGCAGCCGGCGTCGCGGCACCAGAACATCATCTGGCCGATCAGTGGACGCGCTGTCACCGAACTCGATCTGCGGGCGATTGTGGGTGAAGGCCGTCGTCGGGTCGCCGAGGATGGCCGCGAGACGGTGCACGGCTTTCCGCTCGGCTTCACGGTCGATGCAACCCCCGGGGCTGATGATCCGCGCGGCATGATCTGCGAGGAGCTGACGGCAAGGCTGCATCTCGTCGATGCGGCCGAGACCTCATTGCGCAATCTCGGCGCTTGTCTGATGCGCTGCGACCTGGAGGTGGCGGAACTCGTCGCGGCCCCCTTTGCTGCGGGCCTCGCTACGCTGGTGGAGGATGAGAAGCAGCTCGGCTGTACAGTCATAGACATGGGTGGCGGGACCACCAGCCTGGCCGTCTTTGGCGAGGGGCACCTGCTGCACACCGCCCAGCTCCCGGTCGGGGGTTGGCATGTGACCAACGACCTCGCCCGCCTGCTCTCAACGCCGGTCGTGCATGCTGAGCGTCTGAAGACGCTGCATGGCGGGGCGCTGAGCGCTCCTGAAGATGACCGCGAATTCCTGCCGGTGCCGATGGTCGGCGAGGATGAGGACCAGATCGCACGGGTGCCGCGCTCAATGATCGTTGGCATCATCCGCCCACGGCTCGAGGAGACCTTCGAGCTGTTGAAGGACCGGCTGGATGCGGCCGGCCTGGGACAGGAGATGGGTCGCCGGGTCGTGTTGACCGGTGGGGCGAGCCAACTTGTCGGGGCGCGAGAACTGGCAGGTCGGGTGCTGGATCGGCAGGTGCGCAGCGGCCGGCCGCACGCGATACGTGGTTTGCCCGATACCGCGGCTGGCCCGGCTTTCGCGGCCCCGCTCGGCCTGCTGGCCTGGTGCGCCGGCGAGGGTCGACCGCTGCTTGACCTGCAGCCGGGTATCGACCGGCCTGCGGGTAGCTTCCGTCGTCTCGTTAACTGGTTGCGGGCGCGCGCCTGATGCCCCCCCTCGCGCATGCCCTGAACGCTAAAATTCCTGTGGACGACTCGGCGGAAGCCCAGACGAACCCGGGACACGAATCGCCCCCCGCAATTAAACTCCCCTGCAGGAGAGGCCCGCCATGACCCTGAATCTGACACTTCCCGTCGCCCAGCACACCGATTTCAGCCCTCGGATTACCGTTGTCGGTGTGGGTGGCGGTGGGACCAACGCGGTCAACAACATGATCGCGATGGGCCTTGATGGCGTAGAGTTCTGCGTCGCCAATACCGACGCCCAATCGCTGGTCCACAGCCGTGCCGAGCGCCGGGTGCAGCTCGGTCCGCATCTGACCCAAGGGCTCGGCGCCGGCGCCAAGCCGGAGATCGGCCGCGCCGCTGCCGAGGAAGCGACTGAGGAACTGGCCCGCCATCTCGATGGTAGCCACATGGTCTTCATCACCGCTGGCATGGGCGGCGGGACCGGTACCGGCGCGGCGCCGGTGATCGCCCGCATGGCGCGGGAGCGTGGTATTCTCACGGTCGGGGTGGTGACCAAGCCATTCGACTTCGAGGGGCCGAAACGCCGCCGCGCTTCGGATGCCGGAATTGAGGAGCTGCAGAGCTTCGTTGATACGCTGATCATCATCCCGAATCAGAACCTGTTCAGGATGGCAAATGAGAAGACGACGTTTGCCGAAGCCTTCAAGATGGCCGATGCGGTGCTCTATGACGGGGTGCGTGGCGTCACCGACCTGATGATGAAGCCCGGCCTCGTCAATCTCGATTTCGCCGACATCCGCACGGTGATGGCTGAGATGGGCAAGGCGATGATGGGGACCGGCGAAGGCGAGGGCGAAGATCGTGCCGTCAAGGCCGCCGAGCGCGCCATCAGCAACCCTTTGCTCGACGACGCATCGTTGCGGGGCGCTCGTGGCGTGCTGATCAATATCACCGGCGGCTACGATATGACGCTGTTCGAGGTCGACGAGGCCGCGAACCGCATCCGTCGCGAGGTCGATGAGGATGCCAACATCATCTTCGGCTCTTCGGTCGAGGAAGCGCTGAATGGCCGGTTGCGGGTCTCGGTCGTGGCGACCGGCATCGACGCGCTGCCCACGCAGGCCAGCAAGCCAGAAGGGCTTACTGTGGTCGCGGGTGGTCGCTCACCCGCCCAGCCTGTCGCGGCTAAGGCCGCCGCCACCTCTGGGGCAGCGTCTCCGGCTGCGGCGGTTCGCCGAGCGACAGTCGTGCCTGGCAGCTTCCTCCGCCCGGCGGCGACTGCTCAGGGGGCGGCAGCCACCGCGATCGCTATGGAGCCCGAGATCCTCGAGACCTCGTCCCCGAGCATCACCCTGACGCCGGTTGCGGTCACGGAGGTCGAGCCTGTGGTTGATGTCTCGCCCGCGCCAGTGGCCGCGCCACGGCGACCGCAGCAAGCCGCTGGTGGTATCGGGCAACTGTTCCGCAAGGTAACTGGTGGCGCTTCCGGGCTGATGAAGCGAAATCTTAGCGAAGCCCCCGCTGCTCCGCCTGCGCCACCGGCTGCACCGCGGGTCGAGACCATCCCTGAAGCGCCGCGCCCGGCGCGGCAGATGCAGCAGGAAGATATCGGCCTCGATATCCCTGCCTTCCTGCGACGTCAGGCCAACTGATTGGACCGCGAACCGCGTGTCCCATCCGCGAAGGCATAACCGATCAGGTGGCCCCACCTGATCGGTGCCGGCGCAGGATCACATCCTGATTTGACAGATCCGCAACCGACTGACGTGAGGGGCGCGGGTGGGTGACGTGGTTCACCCCGCCGCGACCTGCCGGACCCATTCGCCCCAGGCGAGACAGGCTGCATCCGCACCAAAGGCCGCTACCACCTGGACCCCAAGGGGCAGGCCGCGCGGCCCGTGACCCACCGGCACGCTCACGCAAGGCACATGCAGCAGGGTCCAGAGCGAATTAAAACCAGGATCGCCGGTCCATTCGAGGCCCTCTGGCGCTTCCCCCGGGGCAGCGGGCGTCAGCACCGCGTCATAGCCTGCGATCACATCGGCGAAGGCGGCGCGGGCAGCGGCGAAGGCAGCGCGGCCCTCATTGACCTGCGCCAGGCTGTAGCCGCGGCCGCGCGCCTGTGCTTCGCGCAGCACTGGCGAGAATTGTGCCCAGGCATGATCCGCCTCCCAGGCCAGCCCCTGCGCACTTTCGCCGTTCATCACCAAGGCGTGGGCTGCAAAGCCGGCCAGGACCGCCGGCGGCAGCGCCACTTGCGCGACGCTGGCGCCCGCTTTCGCAGCAAGGCCGGAGACATGCTCGAGCAGCGCCCGTGTCTCCGGCGCAGCGAGGTCTTCGTTGGGTCCCAGGACAACGGCGAAGTGTGGGGCACGGCCAGGCTTGGTCTCCGGCGTACCGAAATCCCCACCGGTCAAGCCCGCCATGACGGTAGCCGCATCGCTGGTGCTGCGGGTAAGGACGCCGATTGTATCGAGGCTCTCTGACATCACCTTCATGCCGCCGCGATGCAGCGTGCCGAAGGACGGCTTAAAGCCGACAGCACCGCAGAAAGCGGCCGGGCGCAGGATGGAGCCGGCGGTCTGGGTGCCGAAGCCGGCATGAAAGAAACCTGCCGCTGCGCCCGCCGCCGAGCCCGAGGAGGAGCCGCCCGGCGTATGGTTGAGGTTGGCTGGGTTGGCCGTCGGCCCCGGACGGCGGGTGGCAAACTCCGTCGTAACGGTCTTGCCAAGAATGACCGCGCCCGCGCGGCGGGCGAGCGCCACGCAGGCGGCATCACTTCGCGGCCGATGCCCGGCCCAGATCGGCGAGCCGTACTGCGACAACTGGTCTGCGGTATCGAGCACATCCTTGACGCCGAAGGCGATGCCTTCGAGTGGGCCGGCTGGCCGCCCAGCCGCCCGGCTAGCGTCGCGTCGCGCCGCTTCACGCAGGACGAGTGCGGGATCGTGCTGGACGAAGGCCCGCAACGCCGGCTCGCGCTGGGCGATCCGGGCGAGGAAGGCTTCGGTGAGGGCGGTCGCGGACAGGTCGCCTAAGGCGATGCGGCGGACGGCTTCGGCGGCGGGCAGCAGGCTGGGATCGGTCATAATATCTTCCTAGCGGACGACGTTTCCAAGCGAAACACGTGCCGCGAGCGCACGCAGGCCGCGATCAACCGGCGTAGAGCGGCCGCAGGGTCGGCTGCAGTGGCATGTCGAAGCGCCAGTCAGGGGCCATGCCGTCAGGCATTTCGCCCATCGAACCCCAGTCATCGGTGATCGCGTTGCCGCGTCCCAACCGTTCGCCAAAAAGGCAATAGGCGATCGTCCGCCGTGGCCCAGCGATCTGGTGCCGCAGCAACAGGCGGGTCGGGCCGGCGCGGTGCACTGAGTGCACCGCACGGGTCTCGCCAAGCGTCGTTACGGACCAGCCCCGGCCATCATGAGCCTGGCCGTTCACCTTGATGGTCGTTCCCCGATCCATCGCGATGATGACCTCCGTCGTGAAGGGATTGGTCGAGAGCACTTCGGTGATGCGCGGGCCGAAGGCAGGGTAGCGGATTGGGCTGCCAAAGCCGCGGGCGAGGCCAAGCGCCATGCGCCGGGCGATCCGGCGCATATCCAGGCCTTCCGGCATGCTGGTATCGAGATCGCCCCGAAAATCGACATCCGCAGTCTGTGGGGCGACGAGACTGGCGTTCACATCCTCATCGTCGAGCAAGCTCGCCAGCGCTTCGCGTGCCCAGCGCTGTCCTTCGTTCACACCGCCATACGGAGGGGGCGTCCAGAAAAACGCCGGCAATGCATTGGCGCCCTGCGCAGGGCGACCGAAATCGGCACGCACGAAGGTCAGCAGGCGGCGCATGGCAAAGGCGTGCATGAAGCTATCGCCGCGCTGCATTATCGGCGCCTCAGCCTCGCCCTGCAGCCAGAGGATACCAAGGCATCGTGCCCTATCGGACTCCGTCATCACGGAGCGGATGAAGCGCTGCAGGGCCGCCCCCGCGGCGCCGCGTTGCCAGTTCAGCGCATCCGTATCGGCTTGGTGGACCAGGAAGGTCCGCGGGTTTCCTGGCTGCCAAAGCGGCACACCAGGGGCGATGGTGAAGGCCGCCGGGTCCCGCAGCACGCCCTGTTGCAGGGCGAAAGGCTCGGTTTGATTGCGCGGGCCGAGTTGCGGCTCAAACCGCGGCACGGCCAGCCCGAGGATGCCGGAAAGGCCCGCATAGACTTCCCGCAGACCGCCATCCAATAGGAAAGCGTGGGCTTGCGTCTGGCCTATGACAAGCAGCGCACCGGACAGAGGCGCTGCCTGCACGAGCGAGAAGAAGGTTCGACGGGAAAAGGGATTCAGCGGCGGCCGCATGCCTCGCGTCTCAGCCTCCGAAGATCAACTGGTGCATCGATACAGCGCCCTGCCTGGCATGCCCGCATCCTGCCTCTGTCTGCGCATACGCCGCCTGGATCGCCTCAGCCATAACCCCTCTCGCACGACCGCAGCGGGAGGTCCAGAGTAGACACAGTATGTCCTCCTCCGTCCGGGTCGCCTCAGGTCCCGCAGGCAGTCTTATCTATAGGATTCCGATCCCGCCCGAGCACCTGCCCTCGGTTGCGCCGGCAGCGCTGCTCGCAGCCTGGGCTCTCGCGCGGCAGGCAGCTAATGCCGGGCATTGGGGGCCGCCGCGTCACCTGGTCTTCGCCCGGGCCGACGGATCGCCGACCGAGATCGCGATCGTCGACGCCGATGCCGGCGCCTGGGCCGAGGCGGTGGATGCGGCGATCGGGCTCGGGAGCCTAGAGGGTCTGGCGCTTTGCCTGCGTTTGCTCGCATTGGTTGAGATGCTGGGCCGGGAGCCAAAACTGCACCCCTTCTTCGACCTGACGCCGGAGGGGATCGAATTCGACCATCGGTTGCTCCGCGCCGCGGCGAGCCTACCCCTCGATGCCGCGGCGCGGTTCGACGCAGCCCACTTCGGCGGGCTATTACCGTTATCGTCCGCGACCTGACAGTTAGGAAACCCGCTGCATGCCAAGCCTCGCCCCTGTCTGCCGCGCCATACCTCTGCTGGCCGTGGTGCTGCTTGCAGGTTGCGATGCCTTCAGCGGGCTGTCCCGGGGGCCTGACCCGGCCGTGCAGCGCATCCCCGTGGCGCCGCGCGACCTGCCGCAGGGCAGCGGCTATGCCGGCGCCGGCGGGATCACGCCGAGCAATTATCGCCCGCCCCTCGGCGGCGCGGTGCGCGACGAGGCAGCGGTCGCTGAGGCGTGCCGGCGGGATATCGACCGGGTGATCTCGACCCGCGACCGCGGCCAACTCATGCGCGAGGACGAGGCCGGCAACCGGCAGGGCTCTGATGCCATGGCGTATTCGCCCTCCTCCTTTCGGATGCAGATGGACCAGATGGGCCGTGCCTACGAGCGGGATCGGTTGGTCAGGCAATGTATCGAGCGGAACAACACCGCAGCCGCCCGGCCAGCGGCGCCGTCCTCCGCGCCGGCGCGCTGAGCCGCGGCGTTGCGCAGCCCCGCCGTATTCGGGGCTTTGGCCCGGGCGCTGTCGCATCGCGAGGCGCGAATCTTTTTCTCCGCTTCGCTGATCTCCTGGACTGGCCTCTGGGTGCACAGGCTCGCCATTGCCTGGTTGACCTGGGAAATGACCAAGAGCGCCTTCTGGGTCGGCATGGTGGCGTTCTGCGATCTGGCGCCGGCGGTGGTGTTCAGCCCCATAGCCGGGGCGGTGGCCGACCGTGCCGACCGCATCCGGCTGACCATGCTGAGCCAGGCGGCGATCGGCCTGCAGGCGGCGGTCGTCGGGCTGCTGCTCGCGCTCGACGGATTATCGATCGGTGTGCTGCTCGCGCTTGAGTTGTTGGCCGGCGTCGCCGCAAGCTTCGCCCAACCGGCGCGGCAGAGCCTGATGCCCGGCCTTGTGCCGCGGGCTGATTTACCGGCCGCGGTCGCCTGCAATTCGCTCTGTTTCAATGTCGCCCGTTTCATCGGCCCGGCCCTTGCCGGGCCGATGATTGCGCTGGGCGGTCCGGTCGTGGCGGTGCTCTTCAACGCCGCCGCCTATGGCATTGCCACACTCACCACTCCGATGCTGCGGGTTTCGCCTGAAGCCCGCCGGGGGCACGCGCCGGAAGGATCCTTGCTGGCGGAGACCCTGGCCGGCTTTCGCTATGCTGGGCGGCATCCGGGTATCGGTCGTATCCTTGTCTTCGCGGCCATGGCGAGCGTCCTGCTGCGGGGCATCCCGGAAATCCTGCCGCCGTTCGTCGAGCGGCTCTTCCACCACGGTCCGGAAGGTCTTGGGGTGCTGACGGCAGCGATCGGCGTTGGCGCGCTCATGTCGGGCTTATGGGTGGCAAATCGCGGTCGGTTGACCGGGGCGACCCGCCTTGCGGTCGGCGCGGTCGGTTTGCAGGCGCTCGCCACCGCCGGGTTCATCGCCACCGGCTGGTTCCCACTTGCGGTGGTCTGCGCGGCCGTCATTGGGGCCTGCGGTTCGGTGCATGGCATATCGATTCAAACACTGGTGCAAAGCGCGGCTGACGGGGCAATGCGCGGACGGGTGCTGAGCCTCTGGGGCATGATCACCCGCGCCTGTCCGGCGCTGGGCGCCTTGCTCGTCGGCGCGGCCGGTGAGGCCTTCGGGTTGCGCGCGCCGGTGTTCGTCGCGGTCATCCTGGCGCTGGCGTTGCTGGCCTGGGGCCTGGGTCAGCAGAGGCGGATCGCCGCAGCGCTGGAAGGCGATCGATAGGGCGGCAGGCCCCCAGCTAATACCAGCGGTCACATCCTTTGACCGCTGGTATTAGCTGGGTCTGCCCCTCAAACGCTGGGCGGAAACCTCTGGCTTCCTGGACTGCGCGGCCCAAGGCAAAGCCTCGTGCCGTTGGGACTCGTGCCGTTGGTATTAGATCAGGATGCGTTCGCATTCGCTCACGCACCCTGCTCCAAGGCTTTTGGTCGCGCGATTCAGCGGCTTCGGCGATTCCGCCTCAACGCATCGCGCTCTAGATCGCTGGCGCGTCCAGCATCTCGAACTCGCTGCCGCCATAATCCGCCTCGGCCGGGATTTGCAGCCGCCAGCCGCCGCTCATCTGGATCATGCGTGGCATGACCGTGACCACGCGGGCCGCCTGTGCTGCGTCCAGGGCTTCGGCGACGCTCCGGCTGCGGCCGAGCTTCTCCAGCACCTTGCGCGTGGCGAAGACCAGCCGCCGCTGGCCGGCATTGGCCTCGGTGATCGCCTGCAATGGGTGAATCCAGACGCTGTCCTCGCTCTCCTGCCCGTCATGTATCGCCACCTGGTCGGGCGGCGCAGCGGCAGCGAAGAACTGCGTATCAAAACGCTTGGAACGGCTCTCCGGAGTGATCCAATGCGCGTAATGAATCATGCTGTCGGCGGCGGCGGTCAGCCTTTCCGCGGCAAGCAAGGCGGATAGCGGCGCCTCACCCTTCGCCACCTGCGCTTGCCAGCGCGGCGCGATCTCGGCCAGTCGCGCGGCATCGAGCATCGCCGTTTCGCCGACCGGCCGGGCCAGCAGCACGCCGGTCTCCTCGAACGTCTCGCGGATGCCAGCTATGCGGAATCCGTCGAGCGGTTCGGTACCGGCGATGCTGTGGTCGTCGGCCTCCACCCGCCCGCCGGGGAAGACCAGGGCGCCGCCGGCGAACTCGATCTCGCGATTGCGGACCACCATGAAGACCTCGATGCCCGCAGTGCCGTCGCGCAGCAGCAGGACCGTGGCAGCGGGGCGGGCGGGGGCGATCTCAGGCATCGGGTGTCTCACTCCGCTTTCAGGCCCAGGGCGCGGATCAGTGGCGTCCAGCGGGCGATTTCTGCCTGGATGAAGGTGGCGAACTGCTGCGGTGTGCCGCCGACCATGAAGGCTGCCTGTCGGGCGATCGTTGGCTCGCGGACCGCCGGTTCGGCGATGATCGCGTTGCAGGTGCGATTGATGGTGGCGGTCAGGTCGCCCGGCAGGCCGGCGGGACCCACGATGCCGTGCCAGACCAGCGCCTCGAAGCCGGGCAGGGTCGCGGCGATCGGCGGTACCCCAGGAAGTTGCGGCACCGGGTGCTGTGAGGAAACGGCGAGGGCCTGCATCTTCCCCTCCCGCACGAAGGGCAGGGAGGTGGAGACCGTCATCAAGGTGCTCTGGGTTTCCCCGGCAATGATACTGCGGGCCACCTCGGCACCGGAGCGATAGGGCACGGGTGTCATCTTCAGGCCGAGATCGCGGTTCATCTGTTCCTGCGCCAGATGCCCGGCGTAGCCGATTCCGGGATGCGCATAGTTCAGATCGCCCCGCTGCCGGGCCAGTGCGATGAAACTGGCCAGGTCGGTCACCGGCAGGGAGGTCGGTACCACCAGGGCGAGCGGCAGGTTGACCAGATGGCAGATGGCGGTGAACGCGGTGGCGGGATCGTAGGGGACGCTCGGCTGCAACTCCCGCCCGATCGCATTGGCGCCGAGATCGGAGAGCATGAGCGTCGTGCCATCCGGCTTGGCCTGGGCGCAGGCCAAGCCCGCGATGGTGCCGCCGGCGCCACCACGATTCTCGACCACCATGCTCTGGCCATGGGCATGTGCCGGGAAGGCCTGGGCCACGGTGCGCGAGAGGGTATCCGCCGCGCCGCCCGCGCCAAAGGGCACCAGCAAGCGTACCGACCGGTCCGGCCAGGTGGTATCGGCGTGGGCCAGGGCTGGCAGCGCCAGTGTAGCCAGCAACAGATTGCGCCGGGCGAGCGGCTGCGGCATGAAATCGTGTCTCCCCTCTTCGAAGCAAACTGCCGCCGGGGCCGGGGCGATGCAACCGCCAGCGAAGGCCCGCATGACCTGGTCCATCACCGCCCATGATCCGACGACCGGCGCCTTCGCGGTCGCTGTATCCACATGCAATTTCGCGGTGGGCGCCAGCGTGCCGCATCTTCGCCCAGGCGTCGGGGCGGTGGCCACGCAATCCATGACCAACCGCTATCTCGGCCCCGCGGTGCTGGACGCCTTGGCCCGGGGCCTGCCGCCCGAGGATGCGATCCAGAGCGCGCTGGCCGGCGACCAGGGGGCGGGCATGCGGCAGTTGCACGTGACCGACCGCCACGGCCGCAGCGCCGCCTGGACCGGCCGGAACTGCGTCGGTTGGTGCGGCGATACCCGGGGCGAAGGTTTCTCGGTTGCCGGCAATATGCTCGCCAATGCCGAGGTGGTGGCGGCGACGGTCGCGGCCATGCGGGCGAGTATGGGCCTGCCGCTGCCCGAACGCCTGATGCGTGGCATGGAGGCCGGCCAGGCCGCCGGCGGCGATCGCCGCGGCAAGCAGTCGGCGGCGATGGTGCTGATCTGCAACGAGGACTTCAACGACCTCGACATCCGGGTCGACGACCATCCCGAGCCCATCCAGGAACTGCGCCGGCTGGTCGAGATATGGAAGCAGGTGCGCGCACCCTTCTTCGACCGCAATCCGCGCAAGGCCGACCCGTCGGGCGAGATCGATATCGATGCCATTGAGGCGCGCTGGATCGCCGCCGGTTCGCCGCTGCGCTTCGGCCGCTGATCATTCCGGCTTGATGCCCGCCTCCGCTACCAGCTGCGCGTAGCGGGCGACCTCGGCGGTGACGAAACGCCGGGAGGCGGCGCGGTCGGCGGCGATCAGCGTGAAGCCTAAATCGCTGGCCTTCTCGACCAGCGTCGGATCGGCTGCCGCGCGGCGGATCGCCGCGGCCAGCGTCTCGGCCAGCGGCTCTGGCACGCCGGCCGGGGCCTGCAGGGCGGTCCAGCTGGTCATGGTCAGGTCTGGCAGGCCGGCCTCGGCAACGGTCGGCACCGTCGGCAGCAGGCGGTGTCGCTCGGGCGTCGTGACCGCCAGCGGACGCAACCGCTCCGCCTGCACCTGGGTGATGCATTCGGGGAGGTTGGAGATCAGGGCATCCAGCGTCCCCGCCACCAGATCGGTGACCGAAGGCGCGCCGCCGCGATAGGGGATATGGGTGATGGTCTCGCCTGTCCCGGTCGCCCGCTTGAACAGCTCAAGCCCCAGATGTGGCGGTGAGCCGGTACCGGAGGAGCCGATATTCAGCTTCTGCCCCGCGCGCGCCGCAGTGACGAGGTCGCCGAGGCTGCGCCAGGGCCGGGCGACCGGGACGACGACGACCAACGGCAGCGACCCCAGCAACGTCAGCGTCTGCAGGTCGCGCTGGAAATCATAGGGCGCCTGCGGAAAGAGCGAGGCGTTGACCGCATGGGTCAGGGTGATCGCCAGCAGGCTGGTGCCGTCCGGCGACGCCTTGGCCACGGCATCGGCGCCGATCATGGCATTACCGCCCGGCCGGTTCTCCACGATCACCGGGCGCTGCCAGAGCGTGCCGAGGCGCTGGGCGAAGAGGCGGGCGAGGATGTCCGTCTGCCCGGCGGGGGTGAAGGGCACGACGATCCGCACCGGCTGGCTGCTGCCGTCAAAGGCACGGGCCAGGCCGGGCAGCATG
>Ga0209188_1001159_pt1 | contig 22133 bp, 10 predicted proteins | sample C_130625_EF_Meta_FD_187307 | JGI IMG/M metagenome (GOLD analysis project Ga0209188, IMG submission 187307) | Freshwater microbial communities from Lake Croche, Canada to study carbon cycling - C_130625_EF_MetaG (SPAdes) (version 2) | ecosystem: Environmental > Aquatic > Freshwater > Lake... | reverse complement strand
TGTTTGACTTTGATTAACAGTATAGTTTACACCGCTGATAGCCTGTGCGCTGACAATAGCTAAACTTGTACTTACAGTATAAGTACCTGCACCGCCTGATCCACTACCAAACACTGTAATATAACCGATTGTTTGGTTACCGTTGATTGTGCTAGTCTGTAAAACAGTCTGACTGTTGTTAACTGTGTAGTATGTACCAATTAAACTCAAACTTGCTGTACTCAACTGTGCGCTACATGCGATATAGTATGTACCTGCACCGCCTGATCCAGTGCCGTTAGCGCAAATAAATGCGCCAGCACTGGTAACTACACCGCCAGTTACATAAGTGGCTGTAAGAGCACTTGAGAATTGCACCAAGCCAGTAGTTGCACCTGATACAGTCCATACACCGTTGTATACAGATCCTGTTCCTGTTGAACCGCTAATTGTAATACTTTGACCTGCAATAAATGGGGCCGCTGGCTGAGTTGCATAAGTTACTGTTACAGTTATACCGTTGCCGCTGATACCAGTTAGCACAATATTTTGTGCTGTAGGCATACTTGTGCTACCACTAACAACTGTACCTGGTAAAATTGTTCCAGTTACACCGCTACAGTTAATTGTAACTGGAGTAGCTGTCAAAGCAATTGGACTACCAACGCTTGCAACAGTTTGTGATAAGTTAATTACCCACTGTCCAGTTGTAGTTGCTGAACCGTTGATGTTGCTGACAATATATGTGCCGCCGATAATACCAGTGCCGGCTAAGGTCATGCCTACTACAATACCAGTACTGCTTGGAGTACTTGTAACGTAAAGAATATTACCAATTGTATAACCAGTAAATGTTATTGCTGTACCAGCACTTACTTGTCCGGTAAATGTTGGATTAACAACTGCGGTAATTTGTGTGCCGCTTGTTACATAGGTATTGGTTGCACTTGTGTTAGTTGCTTGATAGCCTGCAACGTATTGGTTAGTTGCCACAGTACCTGTGGTGTTACCAGCTAAACTTAATGTTGTACCAATAATTTGTGCAAAGTTGTTAGTCCAAGTAACACCGCTTAGATATTGACCTACAGCTACAGTACCAGTAATTGATCCGCCAACGGTTAGTGTTGTGCCAACAATAGTACTACTTGTACTTGTAAAACTAGTACTAGAAGTAATATATGTAGGTGTACTTGTTATTGTACCAAATGCTGTTGCTGTACCAGTTGTTGCATTGGAGACAACCACGGTTCCATTAGTTCCGCCAGTTACTACAAATGTACCATTGTAACCTGTTGGTAAAACACCTTGTATAGTAATTGCCTGATTAACTTGGAATGGCGTAGTAGGTTGAGTATTAAATGTATAAGTTACACTACCTGCACTTGGTGTGCCTGCTGATACTGCTGTAATTGCAATACTTTGCCCGGCATACACACCAGTACCAGTTAAAGTCATACCAGTGGCAAATGTACCATTATTAGTTTGTCCAGGAGTAAACACAGTACCAGAAATGATACTGTTATTATTAGTTGACGCTGTTGCACTTGTAGTTGCCGTAGCGGTTGTTGCCTGTGTCACTGCCGTTGGTATTAAACTTTGTCCTGTAGCAATACCTGTAGTAGCACTTAATGTAATTAAGTTATTACCTGAACTAGTATTAGTTACAGTTGGGCTTAATGTAGTAGCGGTTGCTAGGAAAGTTCCTTGGCCATATTTAATATTGTTCCAAGCATAGCTGGTAATCAAGCCTGTTGGGCTTTGTGTCCAGTTTACGCCGTTTGTTGAATATATAACTGCTGTGCTTCCTTGAGCAACTGCAACAAATCGTCCGTTGCCCCATGTTACACTGGTCCAGTTAGCTGAAACAGGCAATGTTGTTTGTAACCATGAAGTACCATTGCTTGTACTATAGGCAATAATATTTGTTGAGTTAGTGCCACCGGCCAATGCTACCCAAATTTTTGGACCAACGCCGTAGGCTAAACAACTCCATGTTGAACTGCTTGGTAAGTTTCCTGTTACAGTCCAGCTAGTACCGTTAGTGCTGATATAGCAACCATTGTTACCGCTGTTAACTATCATGAAATAACCAGTTGTTCCGCTATTACCATAGGCAATACAGTTCCAATTACCAACAACAAGTCCGCTCATACTTGACCAACTTGTACCATTGGTGCTGTAAGCTGAACTTGATGATCCGGTAGAAACTGCTACGTAGTACCATGATCCGCTGATAACACCAGCTGCCACAGCACTCCAGTTTGCGCTTGCTGGCAAGGTTGAACCTACAGTCCAGGTAGTACCGTTTGTACTGTAACCTGCTGTTGTTGTACCTGTTGCAGTGCCTGCCACACCTACATAATATCCGTTGCCGTAGGCTTGAGATGTCCATGCCGCACTGGTGATTGAACCTGGTGTGTATGAGAATGTTGGCGCAGTTAATGTAACTCTTGATTCAACTTGATAAGTTGAAGTTGTATCTAATGCAACTGCAATAGTTGTGCCTGGAATCATGTGATCCCAGCCGGCGGCATTTAATATAAATGTTGATCCGCTTGTAGTGCCTAGTGCGATTGCGTTTGCTGAACCAGCTAGAGCAAGTGCTTGACTTGTGGCTAGTTGGAATGTTGTGCTAGTGATAGTACCTGCAACAACATAGTATGTTGTTAGTGTTGCTAACAAACTGCCTGTATAGGCAGTACCAGTAAATACCACTGGTAATCCAGCATATAAAGTAATTGTACTAGCAACAGTTAATACGTTAGTAGTTGCAGTTGTATTAGTTACTGTTAAAGGAGCAAATGATTCTTTTGCAATTAAAGCAATCTTGCTACCTGAATTATAGTTAGCAATATAACCGTATTGTCCTGATCCTGTTCCACCGTTAATAATGATACGTAATCCTACATACGCGGCTGATACAGCATTATCAGTAGCCGCTAGTGTAATACTAGTTACGTCTCCGTTTTGAGGAGTGTTGCTAATGTAAGTGTAACCTAAACCGCTAGTAATTACGCGAGTTTCAAAAATAGCACCATCGCGAGTTTCATCGCCTAAAGCTACTGCATCATTATTTCCGCCGTTGAATGTGTAGCTTGTTGCTTGACCGCTAATCATAAAGTTTGGATTGTAATTGCTACCAGCATTGCTGTATTCAACTCGTAATATATTTCCAGAGGCATTGTTTACAATTAACCCTGTTGCGGCAACACCTGCACGATTGTTTACTGTACCTGTGATAGGAGTTTCGTTTACGTTTACACCTTCAGCAACACTTCCATATAATCCATAGGAGTTGTTGCCGTTAGTAGCACGAATCTTACCGCCGTTTTCACTTAGATAACCAATGTTGTTATAATAGGTAAACACTGAAACAAGCTCAGTACGTCCCAAATTGGTTACCCATGCACCAATTCCGTCTGACAACACTTGTGTAAAGTCGTTAGCAACAATACTTTGATTACCGCCATTGTGGATAGCTCCGTCTACTTTTAGACCAACACATCCTGTACCAAATGTTGTTACGTTTTGTACATATGGTGATTTGTTAAAAATCCAAACACTTGTATCATCGGGCCCTGATCCTGGATCCAAACTGGCATAAGCGCCAGCAGTTGGGCGTTGAGTGCCATAACTATTAGCTGTGCCTAATGTACCCGACAATCCTTGGAAAGTCATATTTCTTAAGATTGTATTATTTTGCAAGTAGAACATGTTACCACTAGTATAATTTAAACTTAGTGTAGCACTTGCAGTTGCCTGACTTAATGTTACAGTATAACTTGTACTTGTGTCTGGCGTACCTGTAGCTGTTTTATTCAATGCATATACACCCGCGCCGCCCGGAGTAAAGAAATATAGTGCAGTTGAAGTAATATTTGCTGTCAATGCTTTGCTTAATGTTACAGTTGTTCCAGTAATGTGTGTGACATACGTATTTGCTGGTAAGCCCGTAACAATTGCACCATTACCTGATACTAATTGACCAATAACAATGCTAGTGTTAGCAGTTACAACAACAGTAAATGCACCGCTTGTACCACTACTTACTGTATTAACAACTGCGGTGCCACTTGCTCCGTAAATTTGACCTACAATAAATGTACCAGTTGTAACTGATCCGCCACTTAGCACACCGCCTAAAGTTAAACCAGAAGTGCCAGCGGCACCTGTTAGTTGTGACTGACTAATTCCTGTTACTGGACCAGCTGTTGGTACTAAGCCGCCGGTTACTGTATAAGTCAAACTTGTTGCACTTATAATACTTGTAACAACTACACTTGTAGGACTTCCGCCATTTAATGCACCTGCTTGTACAGTCCAAGTTTGAGTAGCAATTGTACCACTTGTTGCAGTTGCCAATGCGGCAATTGTAAATTGAGTTTGACTAGCTACTGCTGTAATAGTATAAGTACCAGCGGTAACGTTACTTGCTGTACCAGTATTAGCACCAGATAACACAACAGATGCGCCAACTGTGATATTAATAGATGGTGAGCTGATAGTGAATACGCCGCTACCGCTACTTGCCATACCGCTTAAACCAGTTGCACTACCAGCTGTTGCTGTAATAGTTGATCCAACAGTAAATCCGTTTGTGTTGGATAATCCTGTTAATGTTGCTACCCATGGCCCGGTGCCAGTAATACTGCCTACAGATCCTGCACTTAATGAAGTTGCCGCGATAGTGCCAGATGTAATTGATCCAGTATTAACTGTTTTAATCTGTGTAGGAGCCGCAATAGTAGTTCCGCTCACCCATATTCCAGCAACAGGGCTTCCACTAGCTACAGTAGTAATAGATAATGTTTTTCCAGGAGTTGAAGTGTTTGTTCCATCGCTGATAAAACCTACTACGGATGCGGTTGTGGCGTCTGGTTGTACAATAGTTGTACGTAATTCGTCGCCTACAACACTGCAATTTTCTGCCACGCTAATTGGCAATTTTTCATTGTATGTTCCAGTTTTGACAAAAATAGTCGCTGGCTGTCCATTACTACGTGTTGGTAATGCTGGCACGCCAACTGCTGGAGTAGTTAATGCATTAATTAGGTAATTGTGCAATGTTGTAGCTGTGGTTGAAACACCTGCTTCCGCACTAGAACCAGAAGTTACTTGACTTACTGGATCAGTTGCAGTCATTAACGTTTGATAACTCTGAGCTGGTGCAGATTTTGCCAAGGCATTTTGTATCAAACTAGCCAACTGAGTTTGCATAGCTATAAAATATGGCATTTGAGCTGTCGTGCTTGCATTAAAGAATGTAGTTGTACCAGGTTGGAAGAATGCCAATGTATTGGCAACTGTGGCACTGTTACCGCCACGTGTTATATCATAAATCAAACCGTCAACAACGTATGCAGAATCTCTACGAGATTTTGTTTCATCAAATACTGAAGTTGGACTAAATGGAGCGGCACTAATAGATTTTTGATACTGACTCCAGTACCACATTTCATTAATTAACCATGATTTATTTGCTGTTAATAGTACACCTGCATTTGGATTTGCTGTTCCTGCTTCAACAATTCCGCAAGCATACTTAATTGTAGCAAATGGTTTATCTAATGTAATACCATAACCTGCTGAGTAATTGTCAGTACCGCTTGGAGCAACGTAATATACGTTAGCAATTTGACCAAAGGTAGCCCATGTAGGAGTGTTATTAACAACTTTTAATACTTGTCCGTCTGCACCAATTGGCAAACGTGTTGCGCCGGCGCCGCCGTAATAAACAATATCGCCTTGAGTAGTTAATACGTTTGTTTCAGCACCACTAGCCACTTGATTCCAATATGTACCAGTAGTGTCATTATCAGGACGGTTGCCTGAACTAGCAGTATGTGCTTGAATACAAACGTAACTATTGTATCCAAATGTTGCTTGATCGCCAAGTATATACGCACTACTTGAATACCAAGTAGTAGCTGTACCAGTGAAGGTAAATGTTGTTACTGCACCGCCACTTTGTTGTACTGTGATAAGAATATCGTTTGCTGGAGTCAGCCCGCCAACTTGTGTTCCTGCAATCTTAATAACTGCACCAGTTGTGTATCCTGTGCCGTTTCCGGTTTTAGTAACTGTATAAGCTGTGCCATTTACACCCACTGTAAATGTTGCTCCTGAACCTGAACCACTTGTAGTAGTGTTAGTTGGGCTTACATAACTGGCTACTGAAGAATAAGTTGTCCAACGCATACCAGGGTTTAACAAGGTATAGTAACTAGTGTTGGTTGGTAAATTTGTTGCGCTACTTGTATGATCTGCTGTAACTAGATAAGTGTAAGCACCATAAGTTACTACTTGGCCAATCTTGTATACTGTAGCTGTGGTCCAAGCTCCTAGTAAACTAAAACCTGTACTTAATAATCCCCAAGATCCTGTGTTAGTTGGTGGTGGACTATTTGTGATAGTACCACCAGTAACTGGAATAATGTTTGTATTGGCAAACGATACACTTGTTGCTGTTACTGCGGATACTAAGAAAGAACCGTTGTAGCCTTGGACAGTAATATTACCGCCGGTAGCCGCGGCTGTTGTAGCATTTGTATAGCTAACGCTACCAGTACTGCAACCTGTTACAGTATATGTGCCGTTATAACCGCTATTGCTAACACTAGCAACAGTAATTGTTTGACCAGTTTGGAATGGAGGAACTGCTTGTGTAGCAAACACTAAAGTTGCAGTTCCTGCAACTCCACTTGCGCTAGTAATAGCTAATGTGCCAGTTGCTCCTGCAATCGTTATGCTTTGACCTACACCAACTCCGCCTGCAACAAATGGAATAATTGGTTGATTGGCAAATGTAAGAGTAGCTGTAGATCCTGTTCCAGATCCGCCCGTGATAGATAAATTGGCTGCGGTAATGTTCTGTTTGGCAACATAAGTATATCCACCGTATGTAACTACGTCGCCCACTGGCCATGTTGTTGAATTATTCCAGGAATTGCTAAATTCTAATCCATCAACTAAACGAGCAAAATTAGTTGTAGCAAATCCGTCAGACGTACTTGTATGATATGTTGTACAAATCCATAAACCCGCGCCATATTTTACAACGTCGTTAATTTTGTAACGTACACTAGACGCACTCCATACACCTTTGTATGCAAAACTTTGATTTAATGTATCCCAACTTGCTTGATTAGCTTCTAAACCCAATGTGTTCGTTGCGGCCGCAGTGTGTCCAGTGTTACAACGATACACAGTTGCACCATATGTAACAATATCGCCAACTTTGTAAACTGTAGCGGCAACCCAAGCGCCGATAAAGTTAAAACTTGTAGCCCAGACATCCCATTTGCTTTGATCAGCTTCTAATGTTGACTGTGGAACGTGCCCTGTGATACAAATATAAATTGTACCGCCGTATTTTACCAAATCGCCAATTTTATATGAACTTGTGCCAGAGCTCCAAGTTCCAGTCCATGCTTGGCCATCGGCAGACAATTGCCAATATGACGAAGCTAAGTCTGTATAAAAACCGTTAGTGGCTGCGCTACTAGTGTGTCCACTGATACACATGTATGTTTTTCCGCCATAGCGAACCACATCGTCTTTATAATATGTAGTAGAACCAGCCCAAGTGTTTTTCCAAACAAATCTAATTCTACCTAATTTAAATTCTGCCATCTTATACTCCGTCTATTATATATTTATGTTATCTATTATTGTTGGCTAAAGCTGTTCATCAAATATGCCATAGCCAGCATGCTACCATCAACGCCTGCGTATGGGCCATTAAACATTACTTTTGGTGTAATATTGATCTGGGTGCCAGTAGTTGTTGATAATGTACCTATGTTTGTATTGTCGTTAGTTATTGAAATATAGCCTGCTGTGGCACTGTTAACCTGACTGGTTCCGCCGCCTTGGCCTAATCTACTAGCAACATAAAGTTTCACTGCTTTTTGTGTGCTAATAGTATTATCACTATTAGCACTCATAGTACCATCTGTACTAATTGTATTAATAATTGCACTGGTACTACCAACTACAATTGCACCTAAACTAAGTTGTGTTAGACCTGATAAGTTAAACAAACTTGCGCTCAATGTCACTGTACCAGTTGCCTGTGCAACTCCAAAAATGTTTCCTACTGTAAAATTACCGTCTTGGTCTGTAGCTGTGTAGAATACGTGACCACCACCGCCTTCAACTGCTTGGAAAGTACTTAAACTTGACTGATAAAAAGAATCTCTTGGATAATTTGTAGTAGAAAAATTGCCGCTATTAACACTTAACCAGTCATGACCTGTTAATCGAACTTGACTGTATAATATTCTAATTGCCGCAGAAGTTCCAGTGGCCATTGAATAATAATTAGTCACTGATTTATCAAAAGTCAATGTAGCATATTGATTGCCTAGCGTACCAGTTACATTGGTAAACGATACTAGTTTATATACATTGTTATTAATAGGATTAGTTGTAGTAAACACCACGTTTGAACCCGGTGTTGGCGTACTACTCATATTACTAACATTAATGCTTGTACCGGTTTGATAAACATCTGCATATCCAGTGCTGTCTGTTAGAGTTACCGTTGCTGTTAAGTAGCCTGTTCCGCCAGAAATAAACGTAGGTGTAGCTAGTACGCCGTCACCATATCTAACACTATACGTTACTGCCACACTAGCATTAGGATCTGTAACAGTTAGAGTAGGGGCAGATGTGTAGCCTGAGCCAACATTTACCATTCTAAAAGATTTGACTTGACCTGAAATAATTACTGCCCGGGCAATTGCTCTTGCACCAGTTACCATAACACTTGATATATTACTACCAGATGTTACTGCAATAAATTTGCCGGCGCCAAGTCCGAAAGAAGGATTACTAACTGCAAGACATTGCCATGCAGGACTTGAACCTACAGTGTTTTGTGTCCAGTTGATACCGTCTTGGGTTTGTGCATTAAACACACTGCCACTGGCAATGGCCATAAACAAACCTTGTCCAAATTTTAAATCAATCCACTGACTCGCGCCAGGTAATGTGCTGGCATACCAATTGATGCCATCTATACTGTAGGCGCCTGTTGCAGATCCTTGCGATACTGCAACAAACATTCCGTTACCGTAGGCTACTTTGGTCCATATCTGTGACACAGGCAATGTTACCGTTGTCCAAATTATACCATTATAACTGTATTGTGCTTGTCCGCTACTTACATTAGAAAAACTTACAAAAATACCGGCGCCATAGCCAAGTGGGCCTGTGGCAATTGAAGGGCTTCCAAAACTAATCCAAGATGTTGCGTTAGTAGTTTTTAATAATTCTGCTGTGCCGCTAGCAGTAGAAGCAATTGTAGGAATATATCCTGTAGCACGAGTTCCAGTTTCTAACTGAGCTCCGTAGATATAGACTCCACTAATTCCTGTACCAACGTATGTTTGTAAACCACCGGATACTACATCAATAAATGGATAGTTGTTAGTATTAACAGATACTGCTTTAGTAACTGTTACAAAAACTCTATACCAACCATTACCTATCGCATATATTCCTGCGCTAGATGCGCTATAATCTCCAGCATTTACTGGGCTGGTTAATACTGTACCTGCATTTAAATTAAATGTAGCAAAACATTGTGCAGGTGTCGCACCCGGTGTATTATTAGCAAATCCTAAATTAATTTGTGAACGTTCAGCCGCTTTGACAAAAGCAGAAAGCGTAACTGTTTCAGGGCTTACGTTTGTTCTCGCATAATAAATTGCATGCTCTGCATTACTTGTGTTATCAACTAATTTGAATGCGTTAAATGTGTTGTCTGGGCTAGTAGTGGCTGTTCCTGCACTCGTAACGTTTGCCAAATAAGTAGTCCAAGCCGCGTTAGTAAATGTATTACTGTACAGTAAAGTATTTGTTCTACTGCCTGTATTTGATATTATGGCTCCCAAATTTCCAAATATAAGACTGTTAACTGCAATAATATTACTGTTACCAAATGTAGTTGCAGGTAGTGTACTGCTTGACCAAGCAATCCCAGTAGCACTATATGCAATAGTGGTTGTACTAGAATTGGCAGCCATGAAAATACCGTTAGCATAATCTAAACTGGAACCGGTACCTAACTGAGGTAATCCTGAGCCACTATTCCAACTGATACCATCGGTGCTGTAGTTTACCAACTGGCTTTGTCCGTCTATAGTTACAAAATAACCATTGCCGTAAGCCATATTAGTCCAATAAGCTGATTGTTGTAGAGATCCGCCCGCAGTGCTAAATCCAGGCCCTGGTATTGTAACTCTCGGTTCAATGATATAACTACTTGAATTATCTAAGTTTAAAGGCTGAGTTCCAGGATACATATTGTCCCAACCCTGGACTCCAGTAGTATCTGAATAAATTGTAGCTACTTTTGTGCCACTGTTGTATCCGGCAATGTATCCATACTGTCCTGCTCCTAGTCCTGAAGTAACGACAACACGCATGCCGCCAATAGTTGCAAATGTATTTGTATCGCTAGCTGATAAAGTAATTGTGCCAACGCTAGAACCTGATTGCGCTAAACCAAGAGCACTGTAATAGCTGTTGCCGCCTGGAAATCCAGTGTTCGATGGATCTGTAGGACGTATTTCAAATATTGCGGCATTTCTTATATTAGCATTGTCAATAACTACGCCTAAACCAGTACCAATAATATTATAGCTTGGGTTAGTGCAGTTGTTTCCAGCATTGTTATATTCAAAATTTATTAAACGTGTGCCGTTAGTAAATGCAAGTCCCACTGTAGGTTGTGTACCACGGTTATACACCAGTGCAGAAATTGGTGTTTCTGCCGCATAAACTCCTTCGGCAACTGCACCGTAGACACCGTAACTATTATTTCCGTTGGTCGCACGTAATTTACCACCAGCTTCGCATAGATAACCAATGTAGTTGTAATATGTAAATACGCTCACGCACTCACTACGGCCTAAACTAACAATCCATACTCCAATGCCGTCTGATAATACTTGTGTAAAGTCATTAGCTACGATACTTCTATTTCCGCCGTTATGTAAATTTCCATCTACTTTTAATCCCACACAGCCTGTGCCAAAAGTTGTTACGTTTTGAACATAAGGGCTTCTTGTAGTAATCCAAACACTGGAATCGTTGGCGCTTAATCCTGGATCTAAACTGACAAATGCTCCGCCTGTTGGGCGCTGTGTGCCGTAAACGTTAGCATTACCATCTAATGCGCCTACCGCAGTACCTGTCAATCCTTGTAACGTCATGTTACGAATAGTAGTACCGTTACGTACATAGAACATATTACGTGTAGCGTTGCCTGTTGGTGCTGTAGCACTAATATCAGGTTGTACAATAGTTGTACGTAATTCATCGCCTACTAAACTGCAATTTACTGGAACACTAATTGGAAGTATTTCGTTGTATGTTCCGGTCTTAATAAAAATTGTTGCGCCAGTTATGCCTTGATTAATTAACGAGTCGCATGCGTACTTGATAGTTTTCCAAGGACTGTTAAGACTTGTACCAGCTGTACCAACGTCTGAACCGTTTGGTGCTACGTAATATACTTTACTAATAACGCCAAAATTTGCCCAAGATAACGATGTACCGTTATTAGCTCTTAAAATTTGTCCTGGAGTACCTACTGGAAGTCTAGCCTTTGTACCAGCATTAAAATATAATGTATCACCTTGTGTAGTTAATACGTTGGTAGCACTGCCTATAGAATACACTTTCCAATAAGTTCCTACACTGGCTGTGCCGGCAGCCACGTCTGTTGGAGGAACATTCAAAGAGCTGGCTGTAGAAGTATGTGCTGAAACACATTCGTAAGAAATACCAGCATAACTTACTAGATCGCCTAGTACATACAAAGTGCCTGCTGACCAATTGCCAGTCCATAGCCTACCTGGAATAATTAATTGCCAGTATGTTGCATTAGGTGGTCGTTGATTGGTGTTGTCTAAAATAGCAACATATACATAACCATCAACACGAACTACACTGCCTATAAGATATGTCTTACTACCATTTATATCTGTAGCAGACCAATTATCTTGAAAATAATAATTTTGTGTAACTATTGACCAATAACTAGTGTTGATGTCAGGAATTTGGCCTTGATTAGCACTTGTTGCTCTGTAGCTGTATCCGCCGTAGTTAACTACATCACCAACATAATATTGTGTAACACTAGACCACGGTGCTGATTTATATTCCAATGAAGGAATATATTCTGTCCAGCGAGAAACATTAAAATCATTTAAAAATGCTGTAGAAGTATGAGCTGTTGCGCAAACATATAATGCGCCGTCAAATCTTACAATGTCTAATTGTCGATATCTAGCATTAACTGTCCAGTCTGCTTGATAAGATAGCTGTTGATAAACTGTTTGCCACGAACTTTGATTTGCTTCTAACCCCAGTGCTGTTGTGGCTGAACTGGTGTGCGCAGTGATACAACGGTAAACATAACCGCCATAAACTACAACGTCATTGACTTTGTATTGTGTTGCTACGGACCAATTTGCGCCCGGTCCTGCTCCAATTTTCCATGAATCTGATTGAGAAACTAGTGTCCAAGCACTTTGATTTGCCTCCAACCCAGCTATTGTGGTAACACTACTAGTGTGAGTTGTGATACATCTGTAAACCAACGCACCGTAACTTACTGTGTCGCCAGGATTATATTGTGTGCTGATATTCCATGTGCCGCGCCATGTATATCCATCAAACATTTGCACCCACAACGTACCTGAATTAGTTTGAGCTAAATCAGTAGCAAAACTATTACTACCAGTATGTGCTAACATGCAAACATAGGCTTTACCGCCATAGTAAACTACGTCATCTGCAACATAAGCAGACAACGGAGCCCATGTTCCTTTCCATGTGTATCGTATATTGGCTATTTTAAAATCTGGCATAATCTACTCTTAAGTGTTTGAACTTATCCCTGTAGGATAAGAATATTTTGTATTAATTCTAGCAACTAGTTCACCTGCACTGTCAACATAATAGTACACTTTACGGTCGTCCCAACGATATTGTTCGTAGTTTAAATTAGCATATATTAGAGCATGATTAATATCTCTGTTGTCATAAAAATCTGTTCCAGGTTCAAATGCAGTGTAGTTCTGATTAGGATCTCCTGGGTTATTGATCATGATGCTGTCAGTTCGACTAAGCTGATCCACTAAGGCTAGAGTAAGTTCGCCATCACTGTTTCTGCGCAAGGCATGAAAGTATCTTGGGCCGCTGCCAATAAGTTCTTGTTGGTCTCTGCCAAAATAATAATTATTGCTATTGCTCATATGTTGTCCTTATGCCACTTCAGCATAACTGAATGTAGCGTCAATACTACTGGCAGTATCCGAAACTAGGGTAATACTGCTGTTATTTCCCAATACAATTTTTTCACTGTTGGTCACTACTTTAACGCTGGTATACGGCGGAATAATCAATCCGCTGATATAGTAACCTGTAGTAGGAGTGCTGTCTGTTATAGTAATATTAACTATAGCATCGTAATCTGTTGTGTTGGCAAGATTGAGACCAATGATGGTAAAAATATTTGTAGCACCAGTTGTTAACGGTGTTACTGGACTTGTTCCAATACCTGCTTGTACTTTTGTTCTGAAATATGTTGCCATTTTTTATCCGTATATCAATGCTTGTACGACACCAATGTCGCTAGCAGACTGCGCAGTTACACCACCGGCACTACCAGCAACGCTTACCCAGCCGCCTGATGTGTACACTTCAACTAAAAATTGTTCTGTGTTATAGCGAATCATACCTATTTCAGCATAGGCATTTGCAGGACGTGCGGCAACTGATCCACTTGGAATAACCATGCCGTTTGTTCCAGCTACTTTGACGTACCCAGTACCTGTATTATTAAAAGTTGTTATGCTTCCAGCTACTGTATTTGTGATAGTTCCTGCACTAACATTTAGATTATTACCTAAATTAACTGCGCCGGTGCCAGTTGTTAACAAGTTAATATTAGTGTTAGTTGATATTGTACTGATTGTACTACCTGTAATATCTAAACTGGCAGTTTTGTAATTTGTACCTGTAATAGCTGTGGCATTGATGTTGTTGATCGTTGCATTAGTTGTATAAACAGTATTCCACTTCAAGCCACTTGAACCCAAACTCCAAGTGTTGGTCACATAAGGAACAATATCACTGTTGACTTCGCCGTTGAATACAATAGCGTCTGTGGACTGATCGCCTAGCTGAATATTGCCGTCGGCAGTGACAATTCCAGTGGCATGCAAGCTACCATTTACCAATACATTGCTGTTGATGTTGACTTGGCCGCTGCCGGTAGTAGTAATGTTTAAATCGCGATTAGTTCCAACGGTACTGATAGTGTTGCCGTTGATATTTAATTGTGTGCCAACTGTTAAGTTGCCTTGATAAACCACACCGCTTGTTCCGCCAGCAGGTACTAGATTGATTGTGCTGTTGGAACTGGCAATAGTATTGCCGCTAACTGTAAAGCTAGCTATTGTTGCTTGTGTAGTTGTTTGTAAGTTGGTAGTACGAGTGGTACCTACTACTTGTAGGTCATTTGATGGCGCGGTTGTATTAACACCAATGCGGCTGTTAATAACATCAATGTAGAGTAGGCTCGTCTCAAAAGCTAAATTTACCCCGTTACGAAGCAAATTATCCTTTAAGAGCGGACCCGAAATTCGACCAACAGCCATTTACGCTCCTCGTATACCCCGTGTTTCACGGTTAACCTAGTTTGGGATTGCTCCCGCATCCTTTCGGCTCTTTGTCGGTTTACCACAGTTGAATATCGTAAAAACTTGGTCAGTCTTTACAGTAAAAGTATTTATCGGTTTTTGGTTTTTACCCTAGTATAAGGGTCCAAATGTCCATAGTTTCGGTAACGTCTTCAATGCTTAACACTGGACTTAGACCGATACTGGGCACCCATTGTTGTAGAGTGTTGACACTGCTACCTGATGGTAACTGTAACAGTAAGGGATTACTGATAGTAAAACTTATACCAGGATTAATGGTTGATACTAGCGTGTTGTAACTGAATGCTCCGGGCAAACTAGAACTGGTTACTAAATTACCCACTTTCATTCCAGTGGTATTTGTAGTGTAAATTGTGCTGGTACCAGCGTTAACAGTTTGATTAGTAGTGTAATCAAAACTGGTCACCGTGTTGGACACGTTGGCAAATACTTCTAAAATACTTAACTGAGTATTAAAACGTAGTTCTCCAATTTCTGCACCTAGTGGACGCTGTGCTGTAGTTCCTACCGGAGGAACAAATCCGTTGGTTCCACCGAATTTTAAATATCCATTTTTAGCACCGGTCACTGAATCAGCGGCAAAAGCAAAGTTCAACGGACTATTTTGATTGTAAGTTATGTCGCTAGCTTTGACTGTTAGGGTATTATTAAAATTAATAACTCCTGTGCCGCTCACTGTAAATTGTAAGTTGCTGTTGGATAATGTATTGGTAATACTGGCATTGTCTACAGTAATGTTGCCAATAGTCATGCTACCAGTAACAATATTTGTGTTAGTAATAGGTCCAGTTTGTAATGAGTTACTGTAAACATTATTCCATAATAAACTACTACTGCCTAAATTAAAAGGTATGTCAGCACCGTCTTGCATTATCAAATTATCTGATTCATCAGTTAGCAGATTGTTAAATTCGTCAGCCAAATTAACAATAGGTGCAGTAGGAAGAATATCGCTGTTGACTTCGCCCGGGATACTAATCTGGTTAGTTGGGCCGCTTCCCAGTATTATATCGCCATCAAATGTAATATTGCCGGTAGCGTGTAAATTGCCCCCAACTAGCACATTATTATTAGCTAGAGCTGTTCCTATAACCACTTGTCCAGTTGGTGCAACTATCAAATTATCGCCAGATACATAATTTGTGATAGCGTTGTTTTTTAAAGTTAACTTGTTTGTAGCTAGACTTGGAACAATAATATTTGGACTGCTGGCCTGATCTGGAACAATATTAATTGTGCCAAATAAATTCTGTATTTGATTTGTAGTTAATATTAATTGGCTTAGATCAGCTTCTGTATCAACAATTACAGTAGGAGCGTAGGTGGTGCCTACAATGTCAAAGGCTCGTGTTGGAGTGTTATTATTAACACCAATATAGCCATTGGAAACGTTTAAGTATAATAGACTTGTTTCAAACGCCAAGTCATTGCCGTTGCGTAACAGATTATCTGCTAGTAACGGGCCACTGATTCTACCTAGTTCGCGCCCCATGATAGCTCCTTATTACTGGTCAAAACCCAGTAATGCTGTTACAATTTTTCCGTAAGGTGGTGGGCTACTAAAAAACAAATAGTATCCGCTTCCCACTTGTGTACCTTCAGTGATTGTTATTTGTGTGCCAGCGGCAATTGTTCCGCCACTAGTTGGTTTGCTTAGTGTAATACTGATTAATGCGTCAGTATTAGGTTCAATTACCACACTCTGTACCAAGGTAGCACTTTGAATATTGGTGCCTGTTACAGTTGCTCCTATAATTGGAGTGCCTGGATAAACCGTTCCTGAGCCTGTAACCTGTCCACTTGATGTCATTGATCCAGTTGCACTACTGGTATAACTTACACTGCTTGGACTGACATTGGTAACTGTAAATGATCCATTATAAGTCGCTGGCGCCATGCCTGTAACTAAAATATTTTGGCCAACTCTAAATGGATTCTGAGCTTGCGTGTTAAAAGTAAGTGTTGCTATACCACCACTGGCGCCAGCACTGGCCACAGTTAAACTTGTACTAAATCCCATAACTGTTCCGCCTGCACTGACTGCGGCACTGACAGTTGGCTGATAAACTTGACTGCTTAGTGTTGGATTTTGAACTACTGTGTAGTTGCTACCTGCTAGCTGTAGCACATTTTCTACAACTACTAAAACGTTTTGTCCAGCCGCAAAAGTATCATTCTCGCTACTAACTGTAGTTGGATTGTACAAACTGTTTAAAGGCCCAAAGTATACAGTTGCGCTATCGCCAGCACCTAAATTTTGCTGTATAATCTTAGTAGATTCTTTATAACGTAATGATCGCCAGTTGCTGCCTTGATATACTTCCACATTACTAGTTGTGGTATTATATCTTATCATTCCTGCTGTGGGGATATAGGGACGCGGTGCTGTGCCGCTAGTAGTACCTTGCGGCAAAACTAGGGTATTTGATGTGCCCATGACGATATTGTTGTTTGTATCCAAGTACAAACTGTTGTCGTAAACTGCTCTACGATTTAATGTTTGTCGTCTTAAAAATCTCATTATACCGCCAATGTGCTTATGGTCATTACCAATGTACTGCCAACATCAGATTTAGCAACCAGCGTGTCGCCGCTGCCTAAAACCAGTTTTTCTTGGTCTAAACTCAGTGTTTCGCCTGCTGTAATCGGTATTGCATTTACAATTAAATTGGTAGTGCTTAGTGTTTGTCCGCTTGGTACAGCATACAATGTAAATTTTGCAGTGTTAGCTGTTGGTGTTGCGTCCACAAATGCGTTAACATTACAAATAATTATTGTAGTAATGGCATTACTGCCACTGCTAGTGTATACTGTTGTATTTCCTGTGCCAATTGCCGTTGATGTTAACGCCATATTCTTTCCTGTTATAATAGTATGCTTAGTAGTACTGCTCGATTCTTGCTTACCAGTTCGTCAGATGTATTTACATTTGTAATATACAAGCCAGTTTTTCCTGGGCCGGCAGTTGCACTGCTGTAAATTTTAGTTTTTCCACTAGTTGACCCTGGAATTAGTACTTGATCATCTAAATTGAACACACCGTTAACTTCAATGTTGTTGTTAACCGCAGTAAAAATCAAGTTGTTTGCACTGGTGTTGGTAATAGTATCTTGAAATAAATTAACATCACCCACTGTAATTCCCACAGGGCTTACACTGGCAATCGTCGTGCCGCCTACATAAAAATTAATAGTACTACTAAATGTTTGGATCTTACTTTGTTCACTACCGCTAGTTGCACTGGTAGGATAATAGATTCGGTCAACTGACGCTACTCCGTTGGCAGCCGCCACATATCCGTTAACCCATTTTTTAGTTACTAGATCGTTGTCCTGTGTCACACGTAACTCATAATTGGTAGTATTTGCCACACGCAATACACCGTTGCCGTTACGCATATCAAAAATTAAATCAGTAGTTCCATCGTTAGTGATAGTGGCTACTTGTAATCCATTGATTACTTCATCTGCTGTTTTTAATTGAAAAGTTCCGTTGACATTACTGTTAGAAACTCCACTGTAATGACTGATACTTTCATTAAATATCAGCTGTGCAGGACTGTAATTGCCCCTGTCAATTTGAAAACCAGCTTGATAGTTAAATGCAATACCTGTACCATTGCCTGTTGTACCTGTGTTGATTTCAAAAATATTATCAACCACCGTGGCATTGGTCGATTCTATTGTGGTAGTAGTACCCTTGACATCCAAATTGCCAGTGATGATCGTAGTGCCCGCGCCTGTTCCAGTGTCCAAGGTTATAGTACCTCCAGACGCGGTCTGGAGTCTATAATTGCTATTACTTACTTTAAGTACTCGTGACATTGTTTATCCTAGAAGGGGGAATTGCTTCCCCCATTAGTTTTTAAGCATTAGCCAGTTTGCAAATGGTGGCAGTTGCTGTACCAAATGTCCAAGGAACTGAAGCGCCGTCTGTGTAAACTGTACCAGTGCCGCGAGTCAACGTGGCATTATTTTTTGTCAGTTTAGTAACAAAATATGTACCAGATGATGCATCAGTGGCTTGAATACTACCTTCGCCGGCTGCCGTTGCAACTGAAGATTTTAATGTTACAATACCAGTACGTGTACCGTCTGTGACTTTGTAACGACGTGTTGAAACCTGTTTGATAATGTCAACTGTGGTAGCTGAACCGCCAGTTAAAAATGCAGTCATAACTATTGCATTTTCTTGATTAGTTGCTGTACCAACTGCGCCGGTATCAGCGGCTGCTACTGCTGTTACTGTCAATGTACCTTGTGTACCTGTTGACAATGTCACTGTTGGAACTGATGTATATCCAGAACCTTGTTCAGTAATTGTAATACCAGTGATTGTGCCTGCAGCCGCTACTGAACCGCCTAAGGTAATTACAAGATCGTTAGTTGATGTAACACCACCTAATAATGTACCGTCAATAGTAACAGTGTTACCAGATACATAACCGGTACCTTTTACGGTTGCAGTGATTGTTGTGTTGGCCGCATAGCTTGTTCCGCTAGCTACTACAACTGTAAAAGTAGCACCTGAACCAGAACCGTTTGTAGCTTTTTGTGTTACGGTATATGTTGTGCCTGCAACGCCAGCAAATGTACCAGAACCAGTAAATGTTGTCACGTTAGTACCAGAAGTACCAGCCGCAATAGTTAACAATGCACCTGTTGGGCCTACGACTAAGCTACCTACTGCTGTTACACCGCCTGGCTCTGATGGAGCACCGATGCTGATTTGTGTAGCACCTGCGGTATAACCAGATGAGTTGTTGGCGGCACCTAGTGTAATGCTACCAATACGGAAACCACCAATACCATCATCAGTTGTTACACTTGCTGAACCAATATTGCGATTACCAAAATATTTTTTATGTAAAGGACGTCCCATTTTATTTTCTCCTTAAGAAATTACAGCGTTCTAGGCTGTACGCGGTTGGATTTCCGCATAAAATCCACACCATGTGGATCATACTATGTATTTATGCGTAAGTGATTCGTATGCCTAATTGATACAAATAAGCCAAATCCCTGTGCGGAATAGCTACATTGCTTTTAAAACTAACAATAATTCCAAAGGTAGGATCAGCAATATCAGCACCGGTAAGTGTGGTGCCCCATAGATCTGCAGGGCCTCCGTAGGTATAATTATTGCCGGGATATGGAGCAGGCGCTTCCATGCGATCTCCAGTGTACATGTTTGCTATCACTGGATTTACTGTGCTGGCCAAGTTATTGCCAATAGGAACTCCGCCTTGGGTCAACTGTATTACCAAATCTTCTACTCGTCCAGCACGTTCCATAACCAGATTAAATTCTACACCTAGTATTGTTGGAACATAAGCAACTGTTGAAGGAACTGCTGGTGCGTAATTTGTTGTCTGTACTATAGCTGGAAACTGTTTTCCGCCAGTAAGATTTGTCGCAAACAAATTAACATTGCCTGCTGTATCGCCTGGGTTGTATGGAAAACTAAAATATCCAGAACTAATAAGTGAAACAGAAGAATCTGCCCAAATTATCTGAGTAGGAGTTGTTGGAAAATGGCGCCAACCTGTTGATGATTGAACATTATAAAAATACAAAGTGGTACCTGCTCCAACATTAAAGTCTGTTAAAGCATAGTATGTACTACTAATATTAAAAAGATTTAAGAGTCCATTACGATAAAATCCTTGTACTGCATTATTAGCTATTATCACATAGAAGGTATTAGTAGATAAACTTCCAGTTAACGACGAATAGTTAAGTTGAGTAAACGGAATCTCTGCATTATCTACCTGACCAGAGTCACTCAAATTCCAATTGGATGTTGAGGCATTGGGTGTGAATAGCGTTAGTATTTTGTCCCATCCTAAATTAATTTGAACGGATGGTGAATTTGCAGTTGTTATTCCATTGTATCCAGTTGCGTAGGTATACCTGTAACCAACTTGCGGTACATAAGCTGTATAGGTGGTTGGATTAGGAATTCCTAAATTTACACACAGCAACTGACTGGTATTGGTGAGAAATCTTTCCATCCATATGCCGCTTACAGTATACAATGGCTTGCTGGTAATTGCATAATTATTTTCTGAAATACGACCGTTGTAATTCCAGTCAATGCTGGTTTGATTAGTTTCTGTATTTGTAACAGTTCTATTAATTAATAACGATGGACTGTAAAATTTTGTAGTAGGCATATTATATTTACCCAAACAAAAAGGGATCCGAAGATCCCTTTTTATTGTCTTTAAGACTAAAGTTAAATTACTGGAACTTAACGTTAGCTGAAGTAATAGCAACACGACCTAGATAGTCAGCGGCATTACCCAAAGAACTTGCTGTGTTTGACAACTCAACATAACCATAACGTGTCATGAATGATACGACTGGCTCAAATGTTGATGGATCTAGCACAACACCGCTTGACATCAATGGGATGTATGGGCAGTAGAAAGCAGGAGCGTCAGATTCTGAAGCACCTTTGTAACCGATAAGAATATCAGTTGAGTCTAAAGCGTATGAGTTAACATAAACTTTCATAGCATTGTTCAATGTACCAACAAACTTAGTGTTTGTAGGAGCTTCGAATGTACCTTCTGTTGTACGAGCAAATGCGCTTGTAGTAGCAGATTGTAGGATTGTCAATGCAAATGGTGATACAACAGCGTAGTTACCAGCACCACGACGTGTACGTTGAGCGATCAAGTTGCTTACGCGATTGATCATAACTGCCAAGGCAGCATGCTCGTCACCTACGAATGTAGCTGTACCACTTACAGACGCTTGGTCATAAGTGTAACTTGCTGTACCAGCCAATGTGATCAATGATTGAATGATCTCTTGGTCGATTTCAGCTGTGATCTCTTGTGCAAGAGCAGCCATGATTTCTGCTTCAACGTCAATGCCTTGTTGGGCTTGTGCGTCTTGAGCAGCCTCGAATGTCCAGCGAGCTGATAACTTACGTGTCTTAGCTTCAACTGTTTGTTTCAAGATTTGGATGCTTAGTCTGTTACCAGCTTGACCTTCTAAAGTAGCTGTTGAAGCTGCCTTAGCTGTTGCGTCACCTGTTTGGTTACCAGAATAAGACTGAGCAATCTTGAATGGGCTTAATGCCTCTTCACCTGCTACAACTCCAGCTCCTGATGATGTGTCAGCATAACGCACACGTAGAGTGTGAATTTGACCAACTGGACCAGTCATTGGTTGTACGCCTAACAACTCGTTAGCGATAACGGTTGGCATTACGCGGCGGATTACTGGAAGAATCACGCGGTTTAGTGTTGCAACGTTGCCGGCAGAAGTGGCACCAGCTGTTGGGCTCTCTAGCAAATACTTACGAGTATTTTCTAGGGTTACACCCATTACTGATTTTTTTGTGCCTTGTAAGCCTTCTAATAGGGCTTCCTTAGTTTCTGCCCAACGTCCGTTTAATAGT
>Ga0209188_1001156_pt1 | contig 22155 bp, 20 predicted proteins | sample C_130625_EF_Meta_FD_187307 | JGI IMG/M metagenome (GOLD analysis project Ga0209188, IMG submission 187307) | Freshwater microbial communities from Lake Croche, Canada to study carbon cycling - C_130625_EF_MetaG (SPAdes) (version 2) | ecosystem: Environmental > Aquatic > Freshwater > Lake... | reverse complement strand
TCGTCTTAGGTGCGTTCACAACGTCATAACCTCGTGGCCCAACAGGGATTACGAAGTCTGAAGTTGGAGTTGAGACTAGGGAAATTGTAACGGTCATAAGGTACTGGCCATTGGACATACGCTCAAAATCCACGCTCGTGGCGTCCGCGTTAGCGACCATCCAGTTGCCATTGATTCCAAAGGAGACATATCCGACCTCATACTTTGTGCCGTTGCCATCGACTGTGATGCTCTGATCGATCATCACGTTTGGTCCACCCACAGATGTGATGGCTTGGGTGGCCAAAATTGTGCCTTGCTCGGTAGCAATCGGAGTATTGCGGTTTACGCGGATCTTTCCGATTGGACCATTTTCACCAGCAACGGTGAATCCTGTTGGGACGCCCTCGTTATCAAGGCCAGGCCAGTTGGCCTTCGCGCCCTTCACATAAACGCCTGAAACCATCGTTGATGACTTCTTTGCTGGCATCGATAGGGATGGAGCAGGTGATGGTGAATCTGTTGAAGCAGATCCAGCTACAGCGCCTGTTGAATCGTTGGTAGCCGCTGTTGGAATTACCCCTTCGCGGCCAGTTAATGAGTTAAATCCGAGGAAAGCTGTAATTACCAATAGCAAGGAGAGAGCAACCTTTGAAGACTTGGCAGCAAGCTCGCCTGCCTTTTTATAGGTGGTTGAAAGCAAGTCGAGAGCGGTAAGTCCACGCTCTTGATCGATAACAAGCTCTGAAAGCACGCGACGAAGCGATGTGCGAGCGCGAGAAACGGTGTGGCGCACTGCAGATTCCTTGATTCCAAGCTCGGCAGCGATTTCAGTTGTTGAGCGGCCTTCGATCTCCCACATCACAAGCGCAGCACGCTCAGCAGGGGAGAGAAGAGCTAAAGCCTGGCGAATAATCGCAGCATCTTCAGCCTGAGTAAGAACTTCTGAGTGATCGCCGTTTACCTGCCATGCTGCCTCAACTTCAGCTTGGGCATCGTCAATGACAACAAGGTTTGGACGGCGGCCTTCCATGCGGAAGTAATCGATGCAGAGGTTTTCGATGGTGCGGTGCAGATAAGAGAGTGCGTGTTCTTGTGATTCAAGCTCGGGGGCAGCGAGCATGAACTTAATTAGAGAGTCTTGGGTGATCTCTTCAGCCTTAGCTGAATCCTTCAGGACGCGATTGGCATGCGCGAGTAGCTCTGAACGGTGCTCAGTGTAGAAAGCCCCCAGTTCAGCAACTGTCCATACGCTAAGTGCCACTTTATTGATCCTTCATTAACCGGTTTTGTGATGCAGAACCAGCCGTCGCTGCCTCTATCCCCTACTACGAATCCCAGTCTAGATTGTCGCGGGAAGGGGACAAAACGGACATTTCATCAATCTACCGTAGGGGTTTTGAGGGGATTGTAGAGGAGAATCTATGTCAAATGAAAAATCCGGTCAGCATTCTCTTTCCTTGCTATCTTATCAATCCATGGTTGAAGGAAGCGCTTTCGTCCATTGAGGTGTCAGCGCAGAGACTCGACGCCGAATGCATTGTGGTCGCGAACAATATGAACCACATCGAATTAAGAAGACTTCACGAACTCTGCAGCGAGATTCTAACCATCGATTTCGAAATTGTGAATGCTGGGCAAACAGATTTAGTTGGGGCACTTAATTTTGGAATTAATTTTTGTAAGAACGAATACATAGCTCGCTTTGATCAAGATGACGTTATGTTACCTGAGCGTCTCACATTGCAGCGGGATTATTTAGATAGTCATACGGGGATTGCACTTATCGGTGGTGGGGTCGAAATAATTTCAGAACTTGGCACGCACATTAGTTTTCATTCCTATCCATATGATTCAAAATCAATAACCAAAGAGTTGCTTCGAGGAAATTGCTTCGCACATCCTGCTGTTATGTTTCGGAAAAGCAAAGTGCTTGAAGCTGGAGGCTACTCTTCGACATTTGCGCATGCTGAAGATTACGATTTGTTCATTAGATTAAATCAAATATCGGATTCCGCGAATCTTCGAGAAACATTAATCAAATATCGCAACAATGCAAACCAAATTTCTAATATAAATAGATCTGGGCAGGTGCTAAGCACTCGTGCTTTAATCTTGCAGCAGTATCTAAGCCAATTGGGAGTACAAAACATCTTTCCCATTCCCCAAAAGCATTCGGACCTAAATGAATGGGTTGACAAAGTTATTGATTCTGTACAAAATGATGCTGACAGTTCGCTAAATAGTAATCAGCGCAAACAACTAAGAGTCGCGATTTCACAGTCTCACTTTGCGGTAGCGCGTTCTACTGGATACCGAGGCAAGAGAGACTGGGAATTAGTAATCAAGGAGTTAAGAAAATCCTTGTTCTGGTCTCCTGGTCATTTCTTCAGAGAGCTCTACCGCACACTAAAGCCCCATAAGAAGAGCTTGGCGCTCAAAATTCGGCACTGACTTTCTGACGTCTTCAAAATTTCCTTGCATAATTGCTTTACCGGATTCAAGGTATAAAACTGAATCACTACTCCTAACAGATGCGAGTCGATGTGCAATGACTACAACCGTCGTCTTGCCTTTTAAGTTAGAAATAGCTGAAGAAATTTCTGCCTCGGTTTCGCCATCGAGTGCGCTTGTAGCTTCGTCCAAAACCAATATCCTTGGGTTTGTTACTAATGCTCGGGCGATGCCTATTCTCTGACGTTGGCCTCCGCTTATGTTTCCACCCCTTTCTCCTAATTGAGTATCAAGGCCTAATGGCAAGGAAGAAATGAATTCATCTAGCTTAGCTAGTTTCAAAGCATTTAGAATAACTTGATCACTAAGGATTTCTTTTTCAAAACCGAGAGCTATGTTTTCCCGAACTGTTCCACTTGTTATTGATACATCCTGTGGGACGTATGAAATCGCACCAGGCCATTTTTCAATTACGTCAGCGGGTGACATCCCGCCCAAAAGTACCTCGCCGGTGTCTGCCGGAAGGATTCCCAAAATCACATCAACCAGTGTGGTTTTCCCGGCACCTGATGGACCCACAATGGCGAGGATCTCTCCATCTCCTACAATTAAATCTTTAATTTCGATTGCAGGCTTTTTCTCGCCAGGATAGGAGAAACTAACCGACTTTAATTTGATACTTCCCACAAAGTCTGGATGTGTGAATTCAGTCGGTGAAAATGAAGGCTTCAAAGGTTCGGCGTTCTTTAGAGACTTGATCATTTCCACAGTGCTCGATGACTGTCCAATTCGTGAACGCACCGTAATCGCACCCTGTTGGAGTCTAAGTACTGCTGGCGCGATTCTTGAGCCGGCGGCCATAAAAACTGAGAGCGTTGCAATTGCATGCACCGCATCATTAAGTACGAATTGGATTGCGCTAATTGCCAAGCCGCCAATGATTACTGTTGTTTCAACAACATATTTACTTATATATGGCATGAAATTGGTTTCAGCCTCAACTCTTGCAGATGCAAATCTCAGTTTTCCGATTTCTTGAGCGTAATAGAATCTTCTTCCTCGGACTATTGATTCTCGATAAGACCCAATTACTTCAGAGATTTTCTGGTTAGTGAGTACTTCCAATTTTGTCTTTTCCTCACCAAGTAGTCGCGCTTTAAGATGCATACCTCTATACATGCCGTAGCCCACTAAAACGAATGTAAATATCGTCATAAGTGCTAGTGAGGGATCAATTACGAGCAATCCTAAACACATAATTACCAATAGAGAGAAATCTGAAACCATAACAATGGACGTACCAAGCACTTCAAGGATCGCAATCCATACACCAGTTGTAAGTGCATACATATTTTGGAATGAATTATTGCTTTGGATTGAAGAAATAGGTTGAGCCAAGAACTTACTAACCAAGTCAGATGAAAGTAAAGCCCCTCGATTGGCGAGGAAACGCATTGTTCTTCGTGTTAAGAAAGCGGAAAGTATGGTTCTCCCGATCAAAAAAATTGACGCCAGAACTCCTAACCAAGTGACTTGCTGTTGAAAATTCAACTCGTTTAGATGAAAAAAGGTCAAAACGTTGGAAACTCTATTACCTGGCTTCCCAGACTGGATCCCGCTAACGGTTAGGGCTCCCAGAACTCCAACCAGAGCAACACCTACCAAATCCATTAATCCAAAAAATGTCTGGATTCCAAGAACTGCAAAAGTCAACCGGCGATCGCGCAATGAAAGCACATCAAATATCTGGAAAATGATTCCTTGACTTAAACTTTTTAACATTTTCAAGCAAGAGCACCTCTCAATAATTCAATTCAGTTTATGAAGTGTAGTCCGACTATTAGAATTTGAGGTGGTGCCAGTCAGGTCTAGGAGTGAATCTTTCGAAACCCAAATCCAAGGAGTCTTAATCCGATGGTAGACCAAACGATGCCCGGGGCCACGTACCAATATCTTATCGCTTTGCCACGAGATGCAATGAAGATTCTGCGAGCAATTGTTTTTTGCCAAGTAGAGATTTCAAGAGAACTGCGTCCATCAAGGGTTGATAAAAGAGTCTTCTCAAATTTTATTAAGTTTCTAATTTCGATTCTGCTAAGCCTCAACATGGAGGCAGGAAAAGCTATCGCCAACGATTCTCGTTCTGAAAGCTGTCGATTCTTCAAGAACTCAGGGAAATGGGCCTCAAGATTCCTTAACCAAAGCGGATAAATCATCTTCCAGGAATCACCCAAGTTAGGAGATTTGGAGATCTGCCTTGGATGGCTTCTGTAAAAATAGAATTTATACTCTAGGTGCCCAAATTTGATTTCCGGTGGGAGGCTCAGGGCCCACCCATAATCAGCGAAATGAGGTTGAAATTTCTGATGAGTAAACCAGGACTCACGGAGCGAGTCTCCTCTACAAAGTAGTGTTGAGTCGGCGCCATGAGAGCCTATTACCCAAAGCTCTTTCGAGTTTTTACTTTTAGGTACCGCACCGAGCACGCTACCAAAGGCGCTCAATTGATTTTTTGAATTCACTTTTTGTATTCCGCAACTCACAAAATCCAGATTTTGCTTGTTTAAGACTTCTATTTGTTTTGACAATTTGTCTGGATGAACTAGATCATCACTGTCCAAAAAAGCTACGTATTTCTCGGTACTTGCGGCTACGCCAACTTTAAGGGCATTTATGTATCCACGTTCTGACGTCTCAATCAGAAGATCAATATTGCTCAATTTCAACTTGGCCCGATCGATGTGATTGCCTGTGTCATTGATAACAATCAAGCGAATTCTGACATTTCGGCTTGATCTAATGGAGTTAATTGCGGCAATCAAATAGTTATCAAAGCGGTGAAACGGAATGATTACATCAATAATTGATTGGCTATTCGTCACCATAGTTTACCCACTCGCTCTCTACCAAGTTCCATGATTTCCTAAATAAATCTCTAGGTTGCTCCAAGTTCTTGAACCAAGTTTCTGGGCAATAAACAATTGTTGATTCCTTGCTCATGCCGGCAGCCCACCAAGAGAAAGTCGAATTCGAAATTACTAACACCTTGGCGAGGCTCATGAGTGCGATTGATTCGGCAGGATCGGTACCAGTTGGAGGATGAACATAGTTCGTATTAGCAGGTAGAAATGTCATAAACTCACTCGATATCTCATCGGAGTCACTGAATACGAAAATTGGTAATTTTCCGACTTCATCGTACGCGAGTTTCAGACATTTCTCATAGTAACTCTTATCCAGCACTCCAATTGAATTTCTATTTCGTGGCAATAAGTAGTCGCCCCGGCGGATGTGTATTGCAATAAACAGTGCGCCGTTTAAATGGTTAAAAAGTGACCTATACCAAGTGGAGGGGTTAATTAAATCCATTCCGAATTGGGTTCTAGATGCTACGTATTCGAAATTTTTGCAGGTCTGGCTTCGAATTGCATCCATGTGTAGAAATTGAGTTGATCTCTTAATGACTTTCAAAATCCTAAATCTCAATGAAAGGAATATTTTCCTTCGCCAGATTGTGATCTCCCTTGGATTCATGTTGACGCAATTAGCTGCGACCGGCAAGTGAAAACTACTAATTAAACTAGAATGTATGGACTTGCCTAAATATATTTCGGCAAAATCAAGTACTAGTTTCTCGTCACTTTCAAGAGACTTGCGAGCTCCTTCAAAATACTGGAAAAGTTGATTACCTAGGCCCCCTGATAGTCTGACCTTAATCATGCGGCACTGTTATTTTCTTGCATGAAGCACAACTACCGGTAAAAATATTTACGTTGTGAAGCTGTCGACACATAATTTTCTCTCTAATTAGCGATTCCTTAGCCCAATGAGTCGCTTGATTTCCATGAATTCCAATACTAATGAGAGGGCGTTCTAATATTGCAGGCTTGCCACGTTTATGGGTCATACTTAAATACCATTCGCAATCAAACATGTAAACCATTTGTTCGTTAAACGGTAATAGGAATTCTGTTTTTACGGCAACAACCGAGGGAGCACCTATCGTGTTTCTTCCATTGACAAGACTTCTCGAGAATTTTGGAATAATTGTTCTGACTCTCCTGGGATCTTCCTCGTAATGATGACTGCACCCTGATGCGATCCAAAATTTATTTGATTTTTCTAGACTTGTGACTATTACTGACAAGGATTCGTTGCTGCTGAAAAAGTCATCTTGAAACATAATCTTAGTTAGATTCGTAGTCACTTTCCCTAACAATTGGTTTAGATTAGCAGCTGCCCCGTTAGTGGAGTTGACCTGAAAATCAATAGCGGTAATGTTTTCGAGTTTTCCTACTAAGCCTTTGAAATAATCTAGTTTTTGATTTCCGGCAAATATTACTTTTTTGGGTACAAGGGTCTGTAAAACTATTGAATCAACAAGGCGCTGGAGTCGATCCTTTTCTGAATTTGCAGGATCATATACCGGTATAACAATAGTAGTATCACTCATATTCTTTTTTCCCGAGAGAAGTTATCCAAGCAGTTTTTTCTTTTAAATGATCAATGAGGCGGGGTAGTTTTTTGTGAAATCCAAAGGTGAGTCTTCCATCGAATTCAGTTACTTGTTTTTCTTTCGAAAAACTTAAGGCAATCTCAAGGGGCGCAAAGGAGCAACCAGCTGATTCATAAATGTGTCGATTATGTACACATATGTTTCCATCTTCGGAATAAAGGCCAGCATTCATATGCTTGTAGAAATCTCCCGTGTTAACTTCCCATGGAACTTCAAAATCATTAGGGACTTTGAGCAATTTGAGGGAACGCAGACTGAACCCGCCATTGCCGACACGTTGATGATTTCCGAATGGATCCATATAGGCTGTTTCTGAATACTCCCAAGGAGCACCAATATAATCAAACTTTAGGTTTTGTGGATTCCACGCTGAGGGATTGAGAACGTAGCCGTCCGCCTGAACCAAAAGAATATGGCTTGTCTTGATATGCGCCCAAAGTTTATATATGCAATATTCACTATAAGATTCAATGGAATCAAGTTTTGAATCGGTTGCTTCAATGTACTTTATTCCTGAGGGTACTCGGCCTTTATATCCAGATCCAATTAGTAAATTTTCTGCAAACTCGATTCTTCTACTGCTTCTTCTTAATGCAAATATTGACGCTTTGTAATTGATTCCCGTGACACAAACGAGTGTGACCGTGGGGAGAACCAATTTCTTACTTCTTCTCATCCACGGTCTTGGCATAGTTAAAAGGCTATCGCGAAGTTAGATTAGCCCTGCACAATCTAATAGGGTGAGTCCGGTATCATAGTTTCGAAAGAGTGTCTCTGAGTGTATTCAGAAAGAAGGTAGGGGATTGGCAAGAATTTTCGATGTCTTTCCCTTTTTCAATGAGATTGATCTTCTCGAGGTGCGCCTCAATGAACTAGATGCTCTAGTTGATTTTTTTGTTATTACCGAAGCATCTACAACTTTTTCTGGACTCGAGAAACCTTTTTACTTTGAGGCTTATCGGGAGAAGTTTAAAAAGTACGACAGCAAAATAATTTATCAAAAAGTTTCAAACGTACCATCACACCTTGGTCCGTTCGAGCGCGATTGGTTTCAGCGAGATCAAGCCAAAAAGCTCCTTGAGAAATATATTAAGGAAGAAGATTTTATTATTTACGGAGATTTAGATGAGATTCCGCGATCAAGCTCGATTCAAGAGGCAATTGGACAACTCAAAGGCGATACTAAAATCGCACATTTAGCAATGGACCTTTATTACTATTATTTAAACCTTAAGGAAGTATCTGGAACACTGCCTTCTTATATAGATGAATACCCTGGAATTCGAAAGAAGAAGTGGCTAGGAACTTCAATTTCGAGATGGGAATACGCATCCAGTTTCACTATGACGCAACTACGCAATCCTGAACATAAAGAATGTGGCGTAAGAATTTCTAATGGCGGGTGGCATTTTTCCTATATTGGAGGACATGAAGTAGAACCCCCTATAAATAGAATTATAAGAAAAATTGAGGGGGCTGCCCATCAAGAATTCAATAATCCAAAGATTGTTAAGAAAATTACAAAGAGATTGAATAAGAATAAGGATGTCTTTGGACGCAGACGTTCAAAATTTGTTAAATTGCCAGATACAAATCACCTACCTGAATTTATTCAAGAAAACCTTTCCAAATACCGACATCTGATACTTCCATGATTGGTACTGAATTCTATAAAGGACAAGGTTTAGGGAATCAGCTATGGGTCTATGCTGCCGTCCGTGCTATCGCGGAACAAAACGGGTACTCCTTCGGATTCTTAGGTGTAGACAATTTTAAAGGGCATGATTTCTTAAACCTAGATTTTGGAAACTCACAAGCTTCCGGAACTTCAAATGCACCTAAACCTCGAGTTCCTGTCTGTTTTGATAAGTATTTAAAGGAAAGGCAAATTCTTCATCCAATTACTGGTGCAGACATTAGCCCGTTAGATCGGGATGTCTTTCATGTTGCTGACGGCACCTTCTTAGATGGAACTTTCCAGACTGAAGAGTATTTTGGTTCAATAAAGACAGATGTAAGAAAATGGTTTCGGGCGACAAATGAGACGTCTAATAAATGTCTAATCAGTTTGCGAGGCGGAGAATATCGCGGGATAAAGGATGTTTTCTTGCCTAAGTCATACTATGTCAACGCTATGAAATTGATTAAAGAAACAGACCCGAATGTTCAATTTCAAGTAATTACGGATGACCTTAATTTAGCACAGGAATATTTCCCAGATCTACCTGCAACGTCAAGCGGGGGTGTAAAAATATATTTAAGAAGGTTCTACTTCTCCCCAAGTAGTGCAAAGATTGGAAGAGATTTCAAATCTTTGCAAACTGCAAAGTACCTCATCCTGAGTAATTCTTCTTTTTCGTGGTGGGGAGCCTATTCAAACCCCAATGCTCAAAGAGTAATTGCTCCCAAATATTGGGCCAGATTTAATACTTCTGATGGCTATTGGTCTCAGGGAAGTTCCCTCACTGAGGGCTGGGATTGGCTGGATCGTGATGGGAATCTTTTCTCAAGTGCAGACTGTAAAGTTGAATTAGAGAATTTCAGATTAGAGAGAGATTTTTAATCGTCTTAATACTCTATCTTTAATCGTTTTATTCCCACAGGAATGTCGAATTTGGACACTTAAGATTTTATTTATTTTCTCATCAATTATATTCGTATCATTCATCCAAGGTTGCAAAGGAATACTCGATTGAAATATTGCCGGGAGTATCCTTTCAACCATAAATGCCTCGGCTGGAAAATAAACATAGGAAGAGATGCGGCCTAGGGCGTGCCAGAAACTCTTCGGGTAGCGGCGTATTCGAGCTGATTCGACTATGAAACACGCCCCGGGCGAAAATAATAGCCACTCGGGTTCCCTATCCGTATTGAAGAGAAACTTATAGAAATCTCCAAAATTACAAAAGAGGTGGTGTTCCTTGGTATTGCAATACCAAGAATTGTTCTCCTCTAACAAATAACCAGGCATTAGGTAATCCGAAGATCTCGAGATTAATCTTGGATTATCCTCATGATAAAGTTGTGTATAAAAATCATTATTGATATTTTCTTCAAAATACTCCTTTGTGCAATGGCGCGGTACAACGTTGGATTTCAAGAAAATAATTACTTCAGGCAAATTTTCATAGTTTTCGCATATATACTCGAACATATTTGAAAGCGAATGGCCACAATTGCTGCGACGAAGGGTGTCGTAATCACGCTCTAACCGCTCTGCTATTTCGGCTTTATCGGACTGATCATAAATCGTAAATGGGATTCCTAATTGCGTATATTCCGCTACCTCGTTGTTATATGCGGATATGACGAGATGTTTCTGGATTCTCACTTCAAATCCTTGTCTCTCTGGGCAGCATTCCATTTTCTATCTGTTGTTTAAGGCTTGGCGCATTTGAATCTTTTTCAGAAACTAGCAGATTTTTCACTGGAAACTGGAGGGCGATGTCCTGATCGAATGGGTTTATTGCCTTTTCTGCTGTTGCATCAAAATCAGAAGAGACGAGGTAAGAAACCAAGGAATCATCTTCTACACTTAAGAACGCATGACCGAACCCCTGAGGTACAAATACGGCCTTACCTTTCATACTTATTAATTCTATTTCTTCCCATTGTTTAAAAGTTGGCGAATCTTCACGTAAATCGATAACAAAATCTAATATCCGTCCTCGAACGCACGTTACCCATTTCGACTGTCCGAGAGGTGACGTACTGTAATGAATTCCGCGCAACACGTTCGCGTGAGATCGAGAAATATTTCCCTGTGTGAATCTTAATTCCTCTCCAGTTGCGGCTACCAGGTCTTTGAGCTTGAACCACTCCATGAATTCTCCGCGACTGTCCGCGTGCACGGCAGAGTGTGCAATAAGCGGGCCAGCTATTGATAAAGATTTTATTTCCATTTTAAGTAATTACTCCTTATCGAGAGAAGCTAGGATTCTTGGAATGCTTTCAGATAGCGCAATCTTCCAATTTCTCATTTCTTTCATTCCGCTCGCGCCCCAATTTAGGTGTGACAAAGCGCTATTCGCCGGCCTTTTCGCTTTGCGTTGTAACTTTGAAGAAGAGATTTCTTCTACCCTTGCTGGGTCTTCACCAATTAACATGAATATCTCTCGCGCAAATTGAAACCAGCTTGTACGCCCCGAATTAGTTCCGTGATAAATTCCTGACTTAGGTTCTCTTCGAATTAATTGAAAAATCTGTTCAGCAAGATCTCCCGCGTAAGTTGGTTGTCCAAACTGATCACCAACTACTTCAACCATGTCACGGCTATTTACAGCACGGTCAGCCATGTACTTAGCAAAATTCGACTTATGCTCGCTATATAACCATGAGGTTCGTAGAACGTAATAATCCTTCTTCATTGCTGAAATAACTTTATCTTCACCGGCTGATTTGGTTGCACCATAAACCGACATGGGATTCTTTTTATCGTCTTCCTTGTATGGAACTATAGATTTTCCATCAAAGACGTAATCAGTAGAAATTTGAATTAATTTCGCCCCGTGCCGTGCCGCTGATAAGCCTAAATTTTCAGGACCGATTGCATTAGTCTGCATAGCCTTGTCTGGTTGTGTTTCAGCTTCATCAACATTTGTGTAGGCCGCGGTGTTTATAACCCAATTTGGCTTTAATGAAGCCATCATTTCCTCGACTTGAAACTGATCTGAAATATTTAGCTGCGATTTCGCAAAACCAACTATTTCTACATTGTTCAAAGGGGAAACTTGATTTAGACAAGAACCAAGCTGTCCGTTCGCACCCGTAACAACAATTTTCATAATTTGCGTAGTGGTTTCCACCATTCGGAATTCTCTTCGTACCACTTTATGGTCTCTAAAATTCCGGTTTCAAAGGACACTGTTGGCTTGTAATCCAACTCCCGCTCAGCCTTGGAACAGTCCACAGAGTATCGCAAATCGTGACCTTGGCGATCTTTTACATACTCAATTGATTCCGTGGTCAAACCGAAGTAATCTAAAATCTTTGAGGTAATTTCAATATTTGTTAACTCCGTGCCACCGCCAATGTTGTAAATTTCTCCAGGCATCCCGCGTTTAAGGGCTTTCTCGATTCCTTGACAGTGGTCTGAGACATGCAACCAATCTCTTATATTAGTTCCTAGTCCGTATATAGGTAGTTTCTTTCCAAGAAGACAGTTAGTCACAAAAAGCGGTATCAGTTTTTCAGGAAATTGATTTGGCCCATAATTGTTACTGCATCGAGTAATCACGACATCCATTCCGTATGTTTTGTTATACGACCTCGCGAGAAGGTCGGCTGATGCCTTACTCGCGGAATAAGGTGAATTAGGTTGTAACGGGTCTGTTTCTGGCCATGATCCTATTTCTATTGATCCATAAACCTCATCAGTTGAAACTTGTAAGAATCTTTCAACTTTATTGGCTCGTGCAGCTTCAAGCAAGGTATGGGTACCAACAATATTGGTTTGTATAAATTGATTTGAACCTGAAATTGAGCGATCAACATGAGACTCTGCCGCGAAGTGAACAACATGTGACATCCCGGACATGATTCGATCGACTTCTGTTACATTACAAATATCTACACGCTCAAATTTGAATTTATGGTGATTTACGATTTCTGCCAAATTCGTGAGCGTACCCGCGTAAGTAAGACTATCCAGAACAACAATTTCTGAATATACGGAGTTTGGGTCTGAGATTAATCTTTTTACAAAATTAGAGCCTATAAAACCTGCTCCACCTGTAACAAGAATTCTCATATTGAATATACCCCTCTATTACAGTCAAATTATGAGTATTCTAGTCGCATTATGACGACTCGAGGCATTGTTCTGGCGGGTGGCTCAGGCTCCCGATTGTGGCCCGCGACCCACTCTGTTTCAAAACAGCTCATCCCTGTTTACGACAAGCCCATGATTTATTACCCAATAACAACTTTGATGCTGGCGGGGATTCGAGAGATTCTCTTGATTTCTACCCCTCGTGACCTGCCGATTTACGAGGAACTATTGGGAAATGGATCACAATGGGGTATTGAAATTTCCTATGCAGTTCAAGAAACACCAGCAGGATTAGCTCAAGCACTGTTAATCGCTGAGTCTTTTCTAAAGGGGGAGTCCTCTGTTCTGATCTTGGGTGACAATTTAATGTACGGATCCGGACTTGGGAGAAATTTGTCCACTTTCACTACGAATAGCGGTGCAGCAATTACTGCATATGAGGTTGCTGATCCATCAGGATTGGGTGTTGTTGTTTTTGACTCGAATGGAAATGTATCTGACCTGGTTGAAAAGCCAACAAATTCAATTAGTAAATGGGCGATTCCTGGTATTTATTTTTATGATGGTTCTGCATCTGAACGTGCAAAAACTCTCAGACCATCATCTCGCGGAGAACTTGAGATTACGGATTTAAATCGGACTTATCTGAAAGATGGACTATTGCAAGTCCATAAGCTCCCAAGAGGTACCGCTTGGTTGGATTTGGGTACTCCTGGTGGTTTATTAGAGGCGAGCCAGTTTGTACGCACATTGGAGGAACGCCAAGGTGTACTCTTGGGAAGTCCTGATGAAGTTGCATTCAATTTTGGATGGATTTCAAGTGATTTCTTGTATTCGCAATTCCGGAATCGACATTCCGCATACGCGAAAAAAGTAGCGGAACTGTGCCAGCGAGAGAATTTAGATAGGGATCTCTAAACCACTTCTATATTTGGTAAAGGGAAAAGTAGTTTTCCACCGTTAGTTAAATATTCCTCTGATTTCTTGACAATCCCGTCCCTAAAGTGCCAAGGCATTACTAATGCTATTTTTTTCTTGATATCTGAATTTAAGACTAATTTTTCATCGACGATTGGAATGCAGGAGCCTGGGGTTTGCCGTCCAAATTTGCGAGGATTTATATCGCCGATACATTCGACTTGATCGCTTTGAATTCCACATAGCTGTAATAGTGCATTTCCTTTAGTGGAGGCGCCTAGGCCGTAGATTTTGTATCCAGCTTCCATATACTCATCAATAAGTTTCTTGAGTTCCGCTGCATGTTGTTTTGCATCCAAGGAAAACTTCCGCAATCTAGTTCCGTCGGAGTAACCCAATTCTTCTTCTTTTCTCAATAAATGGGTTACAAAAGGATCTACTTCAACTTGATTAGAGGTCTTTATCGCCGTGACAGCAATGCTTCCGCCGTTGATGCTATTCAAAGTTACATCTATTAGTTTGAAGTTCGATAATTCAAGGATTGTTACGATGTCCTTTAGTCTCAAATAAAGTAAATGTTCATGACAGATAGTGTCGTAACTTAATGTATCGACCATGGTTGGCATGTAGCTTTGCTCAAAATGCCAAATACCATTTTCTTTAAGAATATCGTTGACATTTGATGCGAATTTTACTGGTGAATCTAAATCGTAAAGCACAGAAAGACTTGTTACTAGATTTGCCTTTGTTGGCACTACCTCAAAATAGTTTTTACTACTAAAGAATCTTTTTACTTTTACGCTTTCGCTGGGATAGCAATCTGAAACGGTATCAATAAGGGGATCGATGCCTACAAGTTTGGCATTCTTAAGCGTGTAGCCCGACAAAAGTGTTCCGTCATTACTTGCAATATCTACGACTATAGGGGCAGATTCTAAGGACAAGTACTTGCCTTCTAACATTCTTGCTTTTGCTTGCAAATGAGCCACCATGCTTGAATTCAGATGTGACTCATATCCGTACGATTCTCCGTACAAAGCATCTTGAGCGTAAGTATGCCGGAGCTGTCCTAAACCACAGTCTTCACAAATTACGAATTCGAGAGGAGCAGAATCGACCTCTGAACCCTTTTTAAGAAAAACTCCCGTAAGCGCAATTTGTCCAAAATCAAGAATTGTTGCTAAGTTTGTGGAGTTACAAATGCGGCAAGTCTTACGAATTTCATGTAACTCAGTCATAGACTTAGTTTACTTGTTGCATAACTTTTTTCCAGTATTGTTTCGGTGTGCGCGCCGTAATAACAGGAATAAATGGTCAAGACGGGAAATTGATTTCGGCTAAATTAACCGAGAGAAACATTTCAGTATTTGGAGTATCAAAACCTTCCTCCGATGGAAAAGCGGTTACCCAGAGTCAATCTCAAGCATTCAATCTAGATTTGAGTAGGCGATCCGTATGCTTCGACTTTCTGAATTCAATCCGCCCAGATTTGATTTTTCATTTTGCAGCGGTACACGCTTCTTCCGATCAAATGAGATCCAAAGAAGAACAATCGGGGGCTCAGATGCATGCCTGCCATGTGGAAATCACGCGAAATATTCTAGATTGGCAAATTGAGAACCCTGATTCAAAATCAGTAATCGCATTATCTTCCCAAATGTTCGAGAGAAATTCATCTCTGAGCGTCTTGATAGACGAGGAATCAATTCCAAACTCTAATAATGAGTATGGTCGCACAAAAGCCGAAGCGTGGAAATTATTGAAGTCTTACAGAACAAAGCACGGAATTCGCACAGCTGGAGTAATATTGTTTAATCATGCTTCTATATTAAGTAAGTCAGAATTCTTATTTCCTCAGTTAGCAATTAAAATAGGCGATGCAATCGAAAAGCAAGATGGTGTGATATCAGTCCGCAATTCTCATGCGTTAATCGACATCACAAGTGCGGATGAAATATGTGACGCAATTATTGCGATTTCTCTTTTAGAGAACCTTCAAGATTTTGTTCTGGGTAGTGGCAAATCTCAGACTATTTTCTCGATTCTGAAAGAATATGCACAAAGTAATGGAATTGACTTCTCAATAATAGATACGGTATCCAGTGAGACTGATAATTGCTTGGTTTCTTCGATTTCGAAAGCTGAAAATGTACTAGGTTGGAGTCCTAGAATTTCACCTGCTGAGCTCTTGGCAGGGCTTGTGAAAGATAGAGCGAGGAAAATTACAGATGGAACTAGATAATACGAGCCGCAATCTCTTAGTCCTCCCAGTTCTAAATGAGATGGAAAATTTACAAATCCTCCTTCCCAGAATACGGGATTTGTTTCCGGGGCTGGCCGTGCTGATCATCGACGACAATTCTCAAGATGGAACTGACAAATATTTGGATGAGCTAATTAGTTCGGGCAATCCTATAAAGTACTTAAGAAGACCCAAAAAAAATGGTATCGGGAATGCTCATCTTGACGGGTTATCTTATGGGATTGAGTTTCAATTTGATTATGTCATTACTATGGATGCTGACTTGACACACAGACCTGAGGATCTGATTAAATTCTTGGATATGAAAGATTCTCCTGACTTACTTATAGGTTCTCGTTATTTAGACGGTTCAAACATGGTCGGTTGGTCAATATTCAGACGAGTACTCACAAGTGTGGGCCATTTTGTAACTTATCTGGCCTTCGCTAGAGATTGGGATATGAGCAGTGGAATGCGTAAATATAGAACATCAAGAATTCCGATTGATTATTTGCGATTAAATTGTCCACCTGACTATGCCTATTTTTTTACAAGTGCCATTACATACAAGAAATTGTCTCTTTCTGTAACTCAAATTCCAATTCAATTAGATCGTCGCCATTCTGGAGAATCGAAAATGTCTTTTGATTTAATGTACCGTGGAATAAAGTTGCTTTTCTTATACGCATTTCGCTTCAAAAAGATTCGAGTTGCTTAGGAATCCTTCTGTCTTAATTTTAGGCGAAGTGGCTTTTCGAGATAGATGTAAGAAACTCTAGAAAGTACTATCAAACCAAACAAATAAAATAAGAGGAATGTTCCTGAAGTTACAACCTTTAATTGATTCAATTTGATTGTCTGAATGAATATTAAAATTAAAATCTGCAACGGTACGTGAATTAGATAAGATGAATAAGTTAGATTACCAATCCACTGCGTAATAGATTTAATCCCCTCGACCTCTTTGGTTCGGAGATCCTGGATGGCACATAGCAAAACGATTATTCCGCCGAAAATCAGAAGAAAATTTAATCTGTTTGTTGAGATAGCTCCATCTTGATTAAGACCAAAAATCTGGTATTTACCAATTATTTTTAGAACAAGAAAACTAATTATTAGGCCAGCTCCAAAGAAAATTCGCAAAACCAAACCTAAGTACTCGTAGAATCTGAAAAGAGCTACTCCAAAAAAGAAGAAGACAAAGGATTCATATATCGAGTGTCCAAGGTTAAATGGTTGAATCCGAAAAAAGATTATAGACAACATAAGAATGGGAAAAGGTAAAATTCGATAATTCCGTAGGAATCTCAAAATGAACCCAAATATTAGGTATGAAATGATTTCGACTGAAACCGACCAGATGGGTCCGTTGAATGAATAATCTTTTTCGAATCCCACAAATGGAATTCCAAGCACATTTAGGAGAAAGTGATAGACATCATTTGTAGGGTAAATCTGAAAATGGCCAATTAGGACTTTAGACCAGGTTTGGAGAAGTACCACAAGGATGAGGGTGAAGAAATGTAAAGGGTATAGCCGAGCAAATCTATTTTGAAAGAAAGATTTTCGAGATTTTGAGTTTTGGAAATAGTTCAAGGCAAGGACGAAACCGCTGATCGTCCAGAAAAGTTCAACTGCAATTGATCCATTGTTGTAGAAGTATGAAAGTATTGAATAATATGGTTGAGATTCTTTAGTAAATTTAGAATCATAACCTGCGGTAAGTCGATAAAAATGTTGATGATGGTACAAAACGACCGACAAAGCCGCTGCTCCACGAAGTAAATCAAGTAGATGATAATTCTTCAACAAAACCTTCGTGTCTCGCTTTGATATCAATTTTACCCTCAGTTTTGATTGCATATTTTGCTTGCATGAGTTTACCCGATTACTTGTTATCCGGGCGGTATTGTGTCCTCATGGATAGTAGAAAAGCGCCCCCAATTATTTTCCAGGTGCTCTCTCTCTTCTCTCTTAATGCAATTATTTTGTTCTCACGCCTCAACGCTGGAGGACGTAATTTATTCAAGAATTCTTTGTGGGCCGAAGATGGATTATTTGCACTTTGCAATATAAAAGCGACAGCAGCATCCTGTATGTTCGACAGTTTTTCAGGGTATTGGTCGGCATTACCTAGGTTTATTGCATTTTTAGTAAGTAGGTTTAGTCTCACAAACTGGGCGGTTGCTAATAATTTGCTTGTAATTCTATTCCTGTCTTCAATTTCAAGTTTTTCTTACTGGGTGATTAGATCTAATTTTTCTAGTTTTTTCCAACCACTTTTTCTGGTTCTTGCCCCATCGGTTATCGCTGGGTTAAGCCACGAAGTTTTGGTAGTTAGTAACTCCATTTTCGGTTTACTTGGTTATTACTTGCTACTTATATATCTTTACACAGATTTTTCTCCGTTTAAATTTGGTATACGTTTTTGGATATATTTAACATATGTCGTTTTGTACACATTGTCCAACCCACTTGGCCTTCTGTTCCTAGTAGTACTTCTTGCTGATCAAGTAATATTCAAGAATAGAAGTAAAAATAGATTTGTTTTCACTCTCATCGTTTTTTGTGCAAACTTAGTTCAATTCTCTTACGTCTTATTGAATCACACGGAAAGATATCAAGCTGAATTTGGCTTAAGTTTAATTAAGTCCCTTATTTTTGAATTCATAAAGTCTTTTACGTTGTTGATTTACGCACCCTCAAATATAAATTATTTTTCGGATAGAAGTGCAAGAACGACATTAGTCTTTATATTTCTTATGCTCATATTACTAGCTATAGCGTATCTTCTACTGAAAAATTTTCTGGTTTCAATTAGAGCATTATTAGTCAACCCGCGACTTCTGTTCCCTTTTTTCACGCTCTGTAGCTCCTTATTTATATCTGTGCTTTCAAATGGTGCTGCTTCGAGATTCGAAGTTATGACAAGTCTTTATGCATTTCTATTTGTATTTTCGATTTTCTATTCATACAAAGGGAAATCTAGCAATTTAGGTATCGGTTTTCTTGTTATTTTTATATCCTTGAATGGAATGTTTAATTTTCAGGCGAGCGAGCTTCGTTCCTCAGGACCTGCATGGAGCAATCAACTTGATTCACTTCATAAATTATGTGGGTCAAGAACTAATTCATCTACTCACGTGATTTTTGCCCCAAACTGGAGTGCAAGTATTCAGCATCCCTACAAAGTAAAGGAACCGACGACTGAAATTGTGGAATGCGTTAAATTAAACCGTGCGCATTAGTAAATCTCCTACTTTGGGGCTTAATTCTAGAGATTTGTCCTTTCTTCGCATGATCAGTCTGATAACTGCGCATCCTAGATTAATTTATTTCGCGAGCTCAGCAATTCGCACGAATTCTTATAAGCCTAGTAAATCCAAGACTAGCAAGCTTGGAACTGGCTGATATTTGCAGGGATTCATTCTTCGATTTTGCAATGCAGGGTTTGAGAATTAAGCATCTTCTATTTCTATAAATCTTTGGATTAACTAAAATGAGTTCTGCGCACTGGCTTCCAATAAATATTTTGAACTAAACCCAACATTATTCTAAATTATTGAAAAATCCGTAGAGTCTACTCTGCGTGCTTTTCGTTAGTCGAGAACAACAACACCCCTTGGTGTTGAAAGTTGAACAGCAACTATCCCTGTTTGATCATCATTTGTTGATGGATCTACCCACTCAATCTTCACATCACCCAGCGCACCAAGAATTTCTTCTGTAAACCATGAGTCTGCAAGCTGATCTGTATCTGCGATAACAATCTTTTCAATCTCTGCCAGTGGCGTACCGTCTTGAGAAGGATGATCTGCAGAGAGCCATTGAATGAAGAATGGGAATTCACGCGTATCAGAAATCTCTTGTACGCCTATTTGCTTCCACTTGAGATCTGATCCGTTGGGGCGGGTGCGGTGGCCCTCAATTGCATCGCGGCCGAACTTTGTGGCAATTGGTTGAATATCTTTAGTGCTGAAGACCCAAGTGAACCAACCGCCACCCTCATTAGCTTTCTTTGAAACTGCCTTACCCCATGGAGTTTGTTCTGTGGCTGGATGATCTAGTGGACAGACAACTTCGATGTATTGACCATTCTTAAGTGCCGCTGTGAAGTTACGTGTTCCGAAACGTGGGTGAATACCACCATCAACAAAAGTGCTACCAAGGCGTGAACCTAAGCGTTGTACTGTGTCAGCAAGTTGGTCATGGGAAGTCACATAAGAAACATGGTCTAGGCGCATGATGGAATTCTGCCCTATGGAAAGGGGTGCTTATGACCACCCTCAAGGACTGGTTGAGGCGTTTATTTACGGGCTAATTGGCACATCAAAGCTTCACATGTAACCAATGGGGCTGCATTATGTGCAAGGTTGGTGCGGGCATCCATTATGGCGTTGATTTTTAAGATTGTTGAATGCGATGGATGACTTGATGCGTACTGTTCAATCTGTTCGCGCATATCGGTGTTAATCATGGATTCCTTGTTTCCTGATTGCACCATCATGACATCACGATAGAAGGTAGCGATATCTAGGAGTGCACCATCGATTGAGTCGCGGACCATGCGGGTAGAACGTGACTTCTGTTCTTTCTCTAGCTCTTTCACTGCTTTGGCTCCGCCAGTTGCCATGCCGCGTCCTGTTGCGCCTTTTCCGTAAGCTTCTTGAAGTTTTTCAATTTCTCTTTCATCTCGCTCGTCTGATGATGAATTTGCTTCGGTAGTTGCTAGGTCTACAAGTGTTTGTGCAGCTTGGAAGGCGGCGGCTAGTGAACCCAGTTGTAGTGGGAGTTGCATAATTGTTTTGCGGTTGCTGCGCACAGTTTCGTTAGTTGCTAAATATTTCGCGCGTCCTATATGTCCCTGGCTTACACGTGCTGCGAAGTCGGCCATACCGGGTGCAATGTTGTCGCGGTTAATGAGAACTTGTGTAACTGCCTGAAGTGAAGGTGTGCGCAGTTGTAGGTGGCGACAACGTGAGCGGATTGTTGGTAGGACGTCGTGAAGTGTGGGTGCACAGAGAAGCCAGACTGTTCTTGTTCCGGGTTCTTCAATTGCTTTGAGGAGTGCGTTGGCAGCAGATTCAGTGAGCCTGTCGGCATCTTCCATGACAACTACGCGCCATCCGCCCATAGAGGGTGCCCATGCAACTCTTGTTAAAAGTTCGCGAACTTCTTCTACTTTGATGGAGAGTCCTTCGGTTTTAATGATTTCAACATCTGGGTGGCCGTGGGTTTTAGCTGCGTTGCAATCAGAGCAGTTGTTGCAGCCGTTGTTCTTGCAGATGAGTGCTTGTGCGAATGCGACTGCCGCTGATGAGCGGCCTGATCCTGGGGGGCCAGTGAAGACCCAAGCGTGAGTCATCTCTTGGGACTCAATGCCTGTGCGAGAGGCGGCTACTGCTTTGGTGAGGATTTCGACGATGTGTTCTTGACCGACGAGGTCATCGAAGACAGAAGCCATTTACTTCTTCTTCTTTGTGGTCGCTGACTTGCTTGCCTTGGCAGCTCTTGTGACAGTTGTAGTTACTGCATGTGTTGCAATGCGGATGGGCTTGAGGAATTTATTCTGTTGTGGGCCTTGGGCATTGCGCTTGAGGGCGGGAAGTTCGGCGACGCGGGCGATGATTTGGGTGTGGATCTCTTCGACAGATTGTGTGCCATCGACGACGAAGTAACGTTCTGGATCCATCATGGCGATTTGTAGAAACTCTTGACGTACGCGTTCGTGGAATTCGGTGGGTTCTGCTTCAAGGCGATCGCGAGATTGCAGACGTGAGAGTCCGATTTCTGCAGGGACATCGATAAGGATTGTGAGAGTTGGGTAGAGAGATTCTGTGGCCCAACGTGAGATGCGTGCGACTTCAGATGGATTGAGTACGCGACCTGCGCCTTGGTAGGCAGCAGATGAATCGAAGTAGCGGTCGGTGATGACGACATCTCCGGCATCAAGGCCTGGGCGTATTACAGAGAAGACATGGTGGGCGCGATCTGCGGCATAGAGAAGTGCTTCAGCGCGTGGTGAGATTGCACCGGTTTCATGTCCGAGAAGAATTTTGCGTAGATCTTTTCCGAGGTCGGTGCCGCCGGGTTCGCGAGAGAGGATGACGGTCTCGCCTTCTTGTTCGAGCCATTTCTGTAGCAACTTCGATTGTGTTGATTTGCCGGTGCCTTCGCCGCCTTCGAATGCGATGAAGATTCCTTTGGTGGGAGCTCCGGTGATGTTACCGAGTTCGCCTTGAAGGGCGGCGAGGATGTCAGACCAGAGAGAAACAT
>Ga0209188_1001154_pt1 | contig 22165 bp, 26 predicted proteins | sample C_130625_EF_Meta_FD_187307 | JGI IMG/M metagenome (GOLD analysis project Ga0209188, IMG submission 187307) | Freshwater microbial communities from Lake Croche, Canada to study carbon cycling - C_130625_EF_MetaG (SPAdes) (version 2) | ecosystem: Environmental > Aquatic > Freshwater > Lake... | reverse complement strand
GGCCTCCATCACCGCCCGCGGCGCCTTGGCCAGCTTCATCGAGAAGGCCATGTTGTCGAAGACCGTCATATGCGGATAAAGCGCGTAATTTTGGAACACCATGGCGATGTCCCGGTCCTTCGGCGGTACATTGTTGACGACCCTCTCGCCAATAGAGATCTCGCCGCCAGTGATATTCTCCAGCCCCGCCAACATGCGCAGCAGGGTGGATTTGCCGCAGCCCGAAGGGCCGACAAGAACGACGAATTCGCCATCCTCGATATCGACTGAAACGCCATGCAGCACGGCGTTGGAGCCATAGGATTTGCGAACTTCGCGAATTTGGACGGTGGCCATGGGCGCCGTGCTACCTCGGGTTATGGGGTGGGGCGGAGAGGGATGTTTCGGCGGGCACCGGCCCGCTTGGCTGTCGCTGAACTTTACACTTCCGCCACGCCTTCTGGGAAATGCCTTTTAAGTCATTAAAATAATTATCAAAAAAATAATTATATAAGTAAAAAATATGTTAAACAAAATATAAAAAATTTATTATTATATCATTTTAAAGAATTAATTGAAAAAAATGAATTTTGGGGAAATATGATAAATATTGAAAAAAATAATATATTAAAATCATTCTTCTATAATTTAGGTATAGTTTATTCTATAAGATATGGATGGTCTATTGGAAATGTGAATATTATTACTATGTATTCTTTAGAAAGTTATATGGATTTAATATTTTGTAAGAAAGGTGAAGAAAAAAACAATGAATATATAGATAATTATCATTTATTTATGTATTATTCTAAAAAAAGACTTGAAAACTCATATATATTTAAAAACTATATATGGGAAGAGTTATGCAAAAAAGTATTTCACCCAAAATATAATAATATTTTGTGGAATTTAGATGAAGATTAATTATATGCATTCCACAAAGGAGAGTTTATAAGGGTACTCGAAGCTACTATGTTCCCTTATTTTGAAGCAAATTTATAATTCCAATAATATAAGATTCTAAATGTAAACATTCTTTATTTCCTTTTTTTATATTAATATCACATTGAACTGTTAATTCTAAAATAGAACTAATCATGTCATTATTATTTTTATAATTTATTATTTTTTCAAATAAATAATTAATTAATTCACTTGATGAAACATTATTAATATATAATTCATTTACAATATCTCTAATTTTTTGAAAATTTACAAAAGATATTTTTTTCTGAATTATCAATTCAAATAATTCTTCGAATTTATCATAATATAGAAAATGAAAATTTTTTTTGGTTGCAATATAATATCGCAAGAAACCAAATATTTTTTTTAAATTAGGTTTATTATCTATTTTATTACTTTCTTTTAAAATATAATCAATTATACTATTCTTGGTTTTAGTATCATTATGTAATTCTAATGCATTTTTATAAATAAATTTATTTAGAGCTTCTTTTATTTCTAATATTGATGGCATTTGAATCCGTATTATTAAAAATCTACTTAAAATAGGTTCTGCAAGCCGCGATAAAGATGATGCTTCAAAAAAAAAACGAACACTCATATAATTTTTTTCAATTAAACGTCGTAACATCATTTGTGAAATATTTGATAATAAATCTGCATTTTTCATAATAATTATTTTAGGAATATCTAATCCAATATTTCTTGTTTCAATATACGGTTTTATAAAAGAATTTATAAATAATCTTTCATTAGATCCTAATGCTTCAACATCAACTTCTATATGATAAATACTCATTTTGTAAACCATTTCTTTCTTTTCAGCTTCATGTATTATATTTTTAATATCATATACTTTTTTATCAAATATACTAGCTAAAAAAGCATAAATTTTTATACTTTTTCCACATCCTCGTGGGCCATAAAAAAGTAAATTATTTATTTCTTCAATATCTATTTTAATAAATTTATTTAATAATTCATTTTTAAAATCCAACTCATCTATAGTTGGTTTTTCTTCAAAAAATGATATATTCATTTCTATTTTCTATTTACTTTTAGTATAATCTTTTTAAATAGCGGGGAACAAATGTTTCCCCGCTAGACCCCTCCTTCTTTATTTTTCAATTAATTAATAATTTTAAAGAATAGAAATAATTTTTGATAAAAATTTGTCTTTGTACTTTAATTCTGATAAATTATAAATATGTTCTTGATTAGCTAAGAAAAGATCTGTTTTACCCTTATAATTTTCAATTATATTAACTTTCATATAGCATTCTTCAATATTTTTTAAAATGATGTCTCGAATATATACTCCATTTGTATGATCATCATTCATATGATCATCGCACCAATATTGAAACTTCTTTTTAATATGGCGAATTGGATAATATTCTTTTGGAATATCATCAATATACATTTTTTGAAATAAATAAATATCACCTGCTAAATTATGCATTTCTAAACATTTTTTTATTATATTTTCATCAATGTCAAATGATTCTATTTTTAATTCTTTATAATAATATTTTTGTGATAAATTTGAATCAGATTCTTTTTTTTGAATGATCATTGGCTCATTCTTTTTTTCATTTTTTATAATATCTAGGTTTAAAATTGGTTCTAAATTTTTAGAAATATAATGCTGAACAGGTTTTTCAACAACTTGCTTTTCAATAACTTGCTGTGGAACATATATCTTCTTTTTTTCTTCTTCTTTTTTAGAAGGAATTTCAATCTTACCTGATAAAAATTTCTCCAACATATTTTCTATTCTTTCTAGCCTATTATTTAGTATTTCATGATTTTGAATTACTATATTTAAACTGGAACTTATTTTTTCATCTATTTTTTTATTAATATATTTTAATGCATTGTTTGTTTTATTAAAATTATCTGTGTCTTCGTCCATTACCTAAATATATAATAATTATTTTGTATTTAAATACATATTATTATATATAATATATTATAAAAATGATTTGCAAATATTGCCATTTAAGTGATCATGTTATTGATGATTGTCCAACTATTATTTGTAAAAGGTGCAAAGAAATTGGTCACCCACAATGGCTTTGTACAGAAAAAAAGAATAATAATTTTAAATTAGAAAAAAAATATCAATTTAGTGAAGATATAAAAAAAAATAATGTAACAACTGAGTCTTTTTCAAATAAAAATATTGAACATTATTTAAAATTAGAAAAAAAGAATTGGTCGGAGTTTATTATTTAGAGAAAGGGAACCTAGAAAGGGAACCTAGAAAGGGAACCTAGAAAGGGAACCTAGAAAGGGAACCTAGGTTCCCTTTACATCCCTCCTATTCCATCAAAAGGTAGCAAATGTTATAAAATATTTTATGAAATAGACTTTTATTTTAATATATTTTAGTTAAAATAAAAATATAAGAGTAAGATACAATAAGAGGGTAAGATATAATAAGAGGGTAAGATGGAATAGGAGGGATGTAAAGGGAACCTAGGTTCCCTTTTTTAGATGAAAGACCAAACTTCATCATCTCTTACATCATTCACATCACAATTTTTAACAACCAAAAATTTTTTAGGTTTCTTATCGTCACAATCTGTCCCAACACACCCCGGTTTACTCGTTGTAAATGTAGTTGCATCTGGTTTAGATAAAGCAATACATTTTAAGTTTTTATCATCTGATGCTGTTGTAGAAACAATTCTATGAGAATTATCCCAATTCCATTTTTGACTATCATTATCTTTATCGCAATCTGCCATATGAACACCATCTTTCATCATATTCATTGTTAAACATCTATTATCATGTTTATTAACTATATTTTTATTTATATCTAACATCCATCTTTGAATAGGAGAAAAGGGCGACGAATTATCCATATAAGATAAACTTGATGATGGACTTGTTCCATCTGTTCTTGTTGCATAATAAGTTGGATTTATTTTTTCTTTATCATCTTCGTGAAAACTACCTATTTTATTAGCTAATCTTCCACTAGCAACAACAATTGTTCCTGCTGGTCCTTGAGGTCCAGACGGACCTTCAGGGCCTTTCATTTTTGGTAAATTGCTGAAATAGTCATCTACTGTTTTTTTAATTAAATTATTTAATTTTTTATCTTTTTCTATATCTTCTAATTTTTGTTTTTCCTCTGTTCTATTTCCTGTCCAGGATGCAAAATTTTCATAAGATTTATTTTTTTGAAAAATAGTTAAAATAAAAAGTACAAATAAAATTAAAAGTGATATACATAATAATTTGTTATACATTACTATTATTATATAATAAAAAAGATTTTACTTATTATTAATTATTTTTAAATTCAAAATAATTTCACCAGTTGCGTCATTATTTATTTTATATTTTACATCACCATATGAATATTCATATTTTTTATATCCAATTAAAAAAGATAAATTTGATGATTTTACTTTATAATTAGATAAAACTCCATTATCAATATACATATTTTCAGCTATTATATTTCCACCAAATATAATATCACCTTCTCCATATTTATTATTTTTATAAAATGAAAATTTAATAGTAGATTTTATCAAAACTATTTTCGGTGATACAAAAAGAATAAGATATATAACATCTGCTGTTCCAACTTCTTTTTTGAAATTTTTATCATTATATAACTTCCCTTTAAACCGAATGGTATCTGATGGTTGAAGTTTATCTTTATTTAAAAACGAACCTTTTACTGAATTTGTTGAATCATTTCTTTTATAATAAAACTTTTCTTTATAACTGTTCATCTATATTACATATATTAGATTTAATTTTATTAAAAATCAAGAAAACTCATATATCCTTTTATAGATGGTGTTGAAACAATAAATAGATTATCTTCTGTATTAAAAGTAGTAAATTCAATTTCTAAATATTCATCTGTAAATTTTTTTTTTAATTTTCCAGATTTGTTTATTTTAGTATTTATGAAATTAAACTCTATATTAGATCCATTTAATTCATATTTTCCTAATATTTTAATACTATCTGTATTAATACATCTACCATTGTTTAATAAACGATGTGTATTTTTATCTGGATATACTAGTATTTCTAACTCTATTTTTTCTTCTTTTTCATAATAAAATGAAAAATCAACATCACGAATTAATTGTGCTAAAAAGCATTTTTTATGATCCCAATCATTAAATTTATGTATAATTAATGGAGGGCTGTAATGAACTTGTTTTTCTTGTTGTTGATAATCTTGATTTTTTAAAACAGTTATTTTTACTCCAATAAACATATATTATTTTATATTGTTATTATCTTTTAAATAATTTCTAAATCAATTTTTCATACAAAAATTGATTAACAATAAATAATAAATTATAAACTATATTATAATTTATTTTAGGATTAAGTATAATGGAACAAGAACAAGTAATCTTCAAAAATAAAGGTCTTGTAAAGATTAATAATGATGCAAATATTATTAAGAATAAATTAAAAGTTGATGAAGAATATTATATATATTTTCCAAATACAAATGTTTTAGTTTATGTTAAATGTACATTAAAGGCTGTTAATGCTGCAAATTTTCAAATTCTAAAAACAATAGAAAATGGAAGGATTATTATCGATAATGAAGATTATATATTTAATTATGAATATGAACATTTTGATAAAGTTCATTTTACATCATTTTCATATCGTGAAAAATGTGAAATTTATTTAGAAAGTGATGTATGTGTAATTGCAAATAATATTTATTCTTTTTTTTATGAAGATATTTCTAATATATTAGTTGAAGAAAATATAGCAAGATCTGTAATCTTTACAAATAAAGGTCTTATTAAAATTAATGATGATGAAACAGTTTCGATTAAATTAAAAACTGATGAAAAATATTATATGTATTTTCCAGATACATATGTTTTTATACAAATAATTTGCACTGGAAAATATATAAACGCAGCTGATTTAAAAATTATTAAAACTGTTGAAAAAGGTGTGATTACGACCGATTCTGATAACTGTACTTTTTCATACGAATATGAACATTTTGATAAAGTATATTTTACGTCATTTTTATATAGAGAAAAATGCGAGTTATATTCAGAAATTGATATATATAATATTATTTCTTTTTAGAAAAAATATATTATATTATATTATATGTTATCAATATTTTTTGCAGAATTAATTGGAACATTCTTTTTTTTATCAATAATTATAATATCTGGTCATGCAACATCAAGATGTGAAGATTCTCTTACATGGATTAAAATTGGTTTAGCATTATCAGTTTCTATTTTATTAGTTAGTAGAATATCAGGCGGGCATCTAAATCCCGCTGTTTCATATATGTTATATTTAAATAAAGATATATCAATTGAAAAATTATATGTATATATAATTGCTCAAATAATAGGAGGATCATTAGCATTTGGATACTATTATTATCTTAAAAAATATCATAAAACCGCGGTTTAAAAAAAACTATAAATAATTTTTTATTATAAATATTATAATAAAAAATAAAAAAATAAGACTTATAAAGAAACTTTTAAACTTTAAAGGAGGGGTTGTAGGGGAACCTTGGTTCCCTACTCCCTTATGCAGAACACATTTCACATGTTTCATTTTCTTCTATTTGCGATCCCTTCTTTTTATTCAATGTAGGATCAATAGTGAATTGTTGTGCCTGAGCTTTCGGTCTAGTTCGGATATAATAAGATCCCGTTTTGAGCCCATTTTTCCATCCATAAAATTGTGCACTTGTTAATGCTGTATGAGTTGGCTCTTCAAAGAATAAATTCATACTCTGTGTTTGGCAAACAAACGGTCCTCTATCAATCGCATAATCAATAATTACTTTCTGTTTAATTTCCCATACTGTTTTGTATAAGTCTCTGATGTGTTTTGGAATAGATGAAATATTTTGAACAGATCCATTATTCGCAATAATTTCATTTTTCATATCAATATTCCACAAATTGAGTTTCATTAAATCTCGAACTAAATATTTATTTATAATAATAAAATCTCCTGCAATAGTACGACGAGTATACATATTGCTAGTAAATGGTTCAAAACATTCATTATTACCCAATATTTGAGAAGTAGATGCAGTAGGCATTAATGCAATTAACAAGCTATTTGCAACTCCTTCTTTCATTACTTTCTCTCTTAAAGCGCCCCAATCATGTCTATCAGATGGCACACAATTCCATAAATCAAACTGAAATTGTCCCTTTGAAATAGGTGATCCTTGAAATGTGCTATAGGGCGCGGTTTCAACTGCTAATTGATTTGATGCAACAAGTGCGCCATAATACAATGTTTCAAAAATATCACGATTCAACTTCTTTGCCTCTGCAGAATCAAATGCATAGCCCATCTTTGCAAAAACATCCGCCAGTCCCTGAACACCAATTCCCATGGGACGATGTCTTTTATTAGAAAGCTCAGTTTCAGGAACAGGATAATAATTAATATCAATAATCTTATTCAAATTTCTAACAACAATATTCGTCACTTCAATTAATTTATCAAAATCGAATGATTCACCATCCTCGCTTACAAAATTAGGAAGAGAAATAGATGATAATGTGCATACAGCATACTCTTTTTCATCAGAATACTCCACTATTTCGTTACAAAGATTGCTATTTCTAATAGTTCCAACATTCATTTGATTGCTTCTCTTATTCACATTATCTTTATAACTAATATAAGGAGTTCCAGTTTCGATTTGGCTAGTTAATGCATAATTCCAGATCTTTCGCGCCGCAATCTTCTTTCGTCCCTTTCCTTCACTTTCATATTTCATATAAAGCGCCTCATATTCATCTCCATAAACATCTTCTAATCCTTTACATTCATCTGGGTCAAATAAAGACCATTCTTCGTCTTTTTCAACTCTTTTCATAAAAAGATCTGATATCCAAAGAGCCAAAAATAAATCACGGGCTCGCTCCGATTCAGCCCCTGTATTTTTCCTTAACTCTAAAAACTCCAAAATTTCAACATTATGTGGTTCAATGTAAACTGCAATTGAACCAGGTCTTTTTCCCGCCTGGTTAATGTGGCGAGCAGTTTCATTCAAAACTCTGCAAAGTGGAATAATACCATTTGATTTTCCATTTACACCGCGAATATAAGCATTTTTTGATCTAATTTTAGATAAACAAAGACCAATACCACCAGCGCCAGCTGAAATCTCAGCACAGTCACCAATTGTTTTATAGATTCCACGAACTGAATCATCCATTCCAAGTAAAAAACAGCTTGCAAATTGTGGGCGAGGAGTTCCTGCATGATATAGTGACGGAGTAGCATGTGTGAAATACTTATTAGACATGAATTCATAAGATTGAATTGCCGATTTAATGTCTTCTTTATGAATTCCAATAGAAACACGCATAAAAAGATGTTGAATTCGCTCAACAACTTTACCACAAGCTTTCATTAAATACGATTTTTCAAGTGTTTTGAATCCAAAATAATCAAATAAATAGTCTTTTTCATAGTTAATACTTGCATTTAATTTATCCTTATTTTTCATAATAACATCATATACATCATCTGCAATTAATCGGCACTGAACGCCATCACTATCTTTATTATTATAAAGTTGATAAATTGTTTCCGAAAAAGAAGGAGACGTTGATTTATGGTTGTTTGAAATAATTATTCTAGATGCTAATACACCATAGTCTAAATGAGTGGTTTCCATGCTAATGCAAATTTGGGCAGATAATTCATCTAATTCACCCGTTGAAACATTATTATATATTTGGCTACATACTTTTTGTGCTACAATGATTGGATTAATCTCAGATGATAATCCATATGTTAATTTTCTAATTCTTCTAATTACCTTGTCAAATGATACTTCTTCTTTAGTACCATTTCTTTTAACAACACAAAATGAGCTCATATCTATATTACTCATTATTAATATATATTTAAATATATTTTTTTTTACAAAAATAACCTTTTCTTTATAAATATATTTTTAATAAATCATCAATGATTCTTCAGCAAAAAACTAATTTTCCTTACCAAATCATTAATTTTTTAATAAAAATTTGACTAAAGACTATTTTTTTTACAAATAATTGCAATCATAACAAGTATTGTCCATATCCAAATAAAAATCATACTAACTGATCCAGCAATAATATTAATAACATGTATATCACCGCATTGTTTAACATGATATTCATATAAATCTGACATACTTGTAAAATTTGATTCAGGATAGTAAAAATCATTCTCAATATGAGGACACATTTTTTTCCAACCTAAAGTTTGTCTAGAATAATAACATATTATTGGATCATATTTATCTTCAATGATTGCATTATTATTGTTATTTTTATTATTATTTCTTCGTAAATGTTTCATAATTACAGCATTTCGAATCATTGTATGATGAGAAATATGACATTCGCATACTATAAAACAAATAGCGAAAATAGTAAATGCATACATTTTTCGATCTGTTTATTGTTCATCGATTAGTAATAAAATAAAACAAGAAAAAATATATATCATTTTTTATTGTTAATTAAAAACTAAAATTAGCTTACGAATATTCTTTAACATAAAAGAAATTATTCTAAAAATAATGAAAATAATTGAATAGATACATAAAATTAAACCACTAATAAATACAAATATAGAAGATAATCCAATTATTTTATTAAAAAATTTTCTACGATCGCGTGTATAGCAGTTCCATGAAAGATAATCTTCTGGAGGATCTCCTCTATAATATCTGTCACTATTTTTTTTACTTTCAGGTGTTCCATAATAAGCTATATGTAACATTATTTCAATAACTTTTTTTTCTTTTTCTTCAAGATGTTCGAAATTTAGAACTCCTGCAAAAATAAGCTCATGTGCTTTTTCACATGTAAGCGAAAAATAATCAAGATCTTTTGGATAAAAATTTTGCATATCATATGGATTTTTATATTCTCCATAACATTCTTTTAAAAGAATGACAATAAAAAAGAAAAAGTAGAGCATCATCTTAAACGATAATAATCTAATTCATATTAAAAAACTATAAAAAATATCAATCATTTTTTTATAAATAAAGAAAAAATTAAATTATAAACTACTTATTTTTTATAAAATTATATTACACGATGCCCCTTTATTTCTTTATAAAATATAAAAAAAAATTGAAAAATGTTTTTTGTTGGAATAATCTTCTTGTTCTTATAAATTAACAAATGCAATCCACAACTGAAATTAACAATGACGCCTCAACGAAAGTAAAGAAGACCACCAAGACTAAGAAAACAAAAACTGAATCCGAGTCAACTGAGTCGACTGAGACACAAAACGCTACTCAACAAGATATTATTCCCCCTGCACAAGAAGCTTCTACGAAGAAAGAGGAAATCGCTGAACCCACCGTTACGGACGATGCCGCTGTTTCATCAGAAGACGACTCTGCAGAAAAATTAGAGGAATTTTCTCAACAAATTGATAAGATTGAAAAATTAATTGAAGATATTGCAGCATTTAACAAGAATTCTAAGGAATTCAAGTTTGAAAGCAAGGAAATTATTACCAAGATGTGCGGAATTAGCAAGAATTTGACTAAGGAAGCATCTTCTTTATCCAACAACCTCATGGCAACTCTCCAAAAGGAGGCGATTGCATCATTGAAGTCTAAGGGATCAAAGAAGAGCAAGAAGGATAAGGCTCCGAAAGACAAGAAGAATTTTGCGGTTAACCAAGAGTTTGCCCCACTTCCCTATGTCTTGAAGTTCATGGACCTTCCTGCCGATTCTCTTGTTAGCAAGGGAATGATCATTCAAAAGGTGAACAGCTTCGTTAAAACGGAGAAGAATGCCAAGAACCCTGATATTTTTGTGGAAGGAAACAACCGCAAGTTCAAGGTTATTGGTGATCTCAAGAAGTTCTTTTCTGATGTCCACAAGGTCATGAAAGACAGGAAAGCTATTGCCGATAGCGAGGCTTTCCCTACTGAGTTGGCCTATACTGACATCATGAAGTACCTCAAGTTCTGTTTCCCTGAAGCTGCTCCCAAGTAAACTGATCCCCCTTTTCCATAATTAAAACTTTTCTTTTTATAATTAATTTTTTATCTTATATTATAATATATTATATGGCTCAGAATTTATTTTCATTTCAAAAAAAATTATCTGGGATTCAATTCAATAAAACTATGCTTATAGGAAAGAAACGAAGCCTTCAACAGAAAAAATATATATTACCACGTAATATTTCACAAGAAACTAAAAATCAAAAGGAAATTAACTCAAATCAATCTTCTATTAACAACCAAAAAGCTGCAATTATTGAATTTATAAATAGTAGAGATCCTGCATTTTTTACAATGAAAGATCAAGATCTTAATAATCTTATACATATTTGTTTATGGAATAAATATCCATCTGAAATTATATTAACTTTATTAGAGAAAGCTCCTGATCTAGCTTTCGAAAAAAATAACAGGGGACAATATCCTTTACAATATGCTTTAATGCAATATTATTGGACTGGATATAATAATAATACAAGTAAATTAAAAGAAGATGTTATTCTTAAATTACTTGAAATAAATCCTAATTCTGCAACAGAAAAAGTACTAAATCAATTACCAATTGATCAAGCTAGATTGGGTGGATGTTCATCTAAAATTATAAATGCTATACAAAAAATAATAAATCCATCTTCTATAAACAATTAAAATAGTATATATAGGATTAAAGAAAATTTTCAAAAATCTATTACTTTTTATAATTTTAATCTTATATAATAGTATATGTCTGAACAAAAATTGGAGGAAATTAGGATGTTATTTTTAAATAAAGAACAGAAAAAATTTAATAATAATAAAGCTAGTTTAAATCTAGCAAAACAAAAACTTAGTGAAAATCAAAATAAATTAAATCTAGTAAAACAAAAACTTAATAAAAATAAAAATAGTAATATTATTACATTTATACATAATAGAAATACTGAATTTTTTACAATGAAATATGAAGATGGTAATACTATTTTACATATTAGTATATTAGAAGAATATCCTAATGAAATTATAAATGCTATAATAGATAAATATCCAGATATTGTAAAAATACGTAATAACTTAAATTACTTACCAATTGAGCTTGCACTAAAACAAAAATTATCTATTGAAACTCTTGATTTATTAATAAAAAATAATAAGAATGAAACAAATATTAAAGATTACATTAAATATGCTATTCTGGAAAAATCTAATTTCATAATTATTAAACATTTTATAGACATGTATCCAGGTAATAAACAATCTTTAAGAAATGAACTTATACGCATAGCTTCTAACTCTTGTAAATTAGATAATATTACAAAAATATTTGAGAAAATAGAACATGGAAACACCAATGGTGAATATTTGACTAATTGTATTGATAAAAGAGTATATAATAGATACTAATGGTGAATATTTGACTAATTGTACTCATAAAATATACTATAATAAAAGACTGATGTAACTCTATTTTTATTGATATTCCTTATTAAATTGTGAATTACTATCATATGTATCAATAAATAACTGATTATTATAATAATTTTTATATGATTCAAGTAAAGTAGGAATATTTGATGGATACATATAACTCTTTAGACCATAACATTTATTTTGAATAAAATATTGTATTTGAAGAATTACATCTTGATAAACTTCTAATGCAGCAGTAATAACAGTATATATACTATTATCATATAGTGTATTTAATGCTGGATTTTGTGTATTATAATGTTTTGTTTTATTAAAAGTATTAAAATTTGTTATAGATAAATATTCTACTCTTGTAAGATTTGCAATAACTGGAACTATAATTGTATTATTTATTATACCATCGTTACATATACAACCTTTTACAGCATTCCATGGTATATTATATTGAGGCGCAACTGTATTATAAGTAAATGAATAAACGCCTTTTAATAATAGTCCATTTAATTCTAATATCTGAACTAAAAGAGAATCAGGTGGATAAATTTGAAAAAATATAACATCGGCTCTTGTATAAAATCCATATTGTTTATCATTGGCTATTAATAAACTTTTTAATTTACTTACTAAATATGCATCTATTAAATCTTTTGATGGTGGTGTATATGTATAAATATTAGATGAAAATCCATAATATAAAAATGATTTCATTAAATTATTATCAATCAATAAAGGTATATATTTCATTGTTCGTCCTTTATAATCAAAAGTTGGACATATATTAGGTATATATATTTTATTTAATATAAAACATTGACGAAATAAATTTGGAACAAGTAAACACAATGTTATTAAATGATTAGAATTATTTGTTAAACATGTTCCTACAATTGTATATGGAAAAACATCATTATATGGAACGGAGCAATTACCATCTATTAAATTATTTAATATAATATCAACTTGTTTTGATTGATCTTTATAAGTATTGCCAAAATATTTTTTTACATAATTAATAATAGCAGCATTTTGAGAAAAACTCATTATAAATATATATTCTAATATATATTTATATATAAATTATTTATTATATTCAATGATATACGGTTCTGGAAAATTCACTATTTCGGGTTCATCTTCCATGTGTTCTAATTCAACTTCTGAAAAATTTTCTTTATATTTATTAGTTTCCTTATGAAATAATATTTGAAAATATTTTATTTTAATACAAAAATCATTAATATTAATAAATTTTTTCTGAAAAATAGATACTTCTTCTATTTCATATCCAATAATAGATTGTCCTTTATCGGTATAAAATATTTTCATTACAACTCCTTCATTTTTAAAAAATAAATTCAAATAATCTACAAAGTAACAATCCGTATACATATTTTCAGTTAACTTATGTTTTTTCATTATATCACATTTTATATCTTCAAAATTTAGAGAAAAAAGGCGAAAAGCCTCTTTGCAAGTAAGAGGAAGTCCAAGATAAAGTGGCATTTTTAATTAATTGGTTAAGTATATTCTGTTATTTAATAAATAATAGAATCAATTTTTATTGGGAATTTATCGAAAAATCTAAACAATACGATGGAATAGGAGGGATGTAAAGGGAACCTAAGGTTCCCTTTGATGGAATAGAAGGGGTTGCAGGGTGAGCGAAGCCACTAAGTTCCCTGCTAGAAGTTTGAGAAATTTTTATTTATATATAAAATAAAACTTTTCTCATTACTAAAATTATTTTTATAGTATGGTTTTTGAAATATAGTACATGATGATAAATTATTACTTTGATAATATCGGAATTGCTTAATATCTAAAATCATCCCTAATGCTATTTGGGATAAATATTGCATATAAGAAATTTTTGGATTAGGATTCCAATATTTAATCATATAATCATATTCTTGAACTTGTTGTGAAAAAGACATTGCAGCACCTTGAATATTATTTTCTTGTGCATAATTACACAACCAGGGTAATTTATAAAAACACCCACATTTTTTATTATAAGCTAATTGATTCGCTAATTTTAATGCAGAATTATATCCTACAAAAGACATTAATAATTTAGGATTTTTAATAAAATAGGTTTCAATTTCCTTTGTTTGTTTATTAATTGTTTGATTATAAATATCATATGGTATTAATGCAATATCTAATTGGTCAGTTGTTTGAATTGGAAGAATAACAACTGTCATTTATAATATATTATAAGATAATATTATAATTTTTAAAAAATTAATAAAAAATGATTTTAGAATATAAAATGATTACGACTAAGTAATATAACTAATATGATACATGAGAATTTTGTAACAGATTTTATTCAAAAAGTTAATACAGTGAGAAACGAAGAATTTGAAAAATCAAACTTTGTTTTTACTGAAAAAATAATAGAAAAAAAAGTTTTAAATGAAAATCCTCAAGAATTTAAAGCTTATAAAAGTACTTTGAAAAAAAAAGCCTTAATGGAAAAAAATAAGCCAGGCAATATTAATAAAAAAGAGTATGAAACTGTTAATGAAGATATTGATATTTTAGAAGACGATATTTTTAAAAACTCTAGTCAAAATAATAATGAAGATGATCCAAAGTTTGATATTATGTTACTTGAAACAGATAAAAAAATAGAATTAATTATGGAGTTTATTAAGAGAAAAAATATAATTTTAGAAGAAGAATGCATAAAACAAATTCATGAATTAATATCTGATAAAGAATTTCCGTTAAAAAAGTATATTAATATATCAAAGATATATCAACAAATTACAAAAGTTGGATTTATTAAAAAATTAGAAAATGGAAGTTATGTAATTGACGCAACTGAAAAAAAGGCAACCAAAACAAAAAAATATTTTTTAAATAAATTATAAAAAAAAATATATTATATCTATAGAGATGTCAAATCATTTTTATATTTATATTAGTATAATTATAATTCTTTTATTTTATATAATTTATATTTATTCTACCTATAAAAAAAAATCTATTATTTCACATGAAAATGCAAATGCAAATGCAAATGCAAATGCAAATGCAAATGCAAATATAGGAACAAATATAAAAGAAAAAACAAATGAAAGAAGTTCATTATTACCTATAGATTTAAAACCTTTTATTCCTAATTTTTTTAATAAAAAAGATAATAAAACTATATTTAAACAACAAATTGGATTAAAAGAATTTAAAGGCGACCGAAAAACAGATAATAATGAAATAAATATTAATGAATTACCTAAAATGCCACCCAAAGATGAAAATATTCCTGTTTTTGTACAAAATTATTTAACTAATGCAACTAAGGATAATCCTAATTATATGGTTCAAAATATTACAGAATATAATTTTCAAAGATTATATAATAATATTCAGTTAATTAATAAAGAACATATTCAATTAAAAGATAAAGTTAATTACCAATTCTTTACACAATCTACTACAGATGATAAATTAAGAATGGATTTAGACATGATTTCAAAATATGTTATTTTAATATTAAATAATGATGGTTACTATGATTTTTATAAAACAAATTATGGAGATGTTAATTTATGGACAGATAAAAATGGAAATGAACAACTAAAATTTGAATTATTTTTATGGGATAAGAAAAATTACTTTGAAATAAAATTATTAGTAAATATTCTTAAATTTGTTGAAAAACAGGAAATGACTTCTTATGGAATAAAGGAAAAGAAATACATTTTCCAAGATTTTAATATTGGATATCCTTTTAAAGATCAAATTATTCCAACACCTATTGATATGATTATATCTTCAAATACAGCAGAAGGAACTTCTTCTATTTCACCAAATGAACCATCAAAAATAAAATTTTTATATTTAAATCAAATTGAAGTACAAAACTCTACTTTAATTATTAATTATGAAAAAGATAAATATAAGAAAAATAGATTAGAAGTATCGGAAGATGGCTTTAGTGGAATTACCGATTCAACTCTTGAATACATTAAAATTAAAGGAGGGTCTCATAATCCATATTTAGAAAAAGGTGAGAAGTACAACCAATGGCCAACTTTAGATGAAGAACCAAAATGGAAATCTCAGTATCCTAGCAAACCTCCTCCACAAGAATGGGATGACGATGGTATATACTATTATGGTGAAAGTGGCGAACCAGGTGATGAAATAGTTGGACCCAATGGATTAAACAATTACACTGAAAGTAATTATTCATCTGGAGATGTTAAGAAAAAATGCAGATTATATACACCTGGAACTCGTTGGTCAAAGATGCAAGAACCATTACAACCATATTACTGGCCAACTTTGGCAACTATTCCAAGAAACTGTGGAGAAAACTTCTGGCTATTCGACAACAGTGCTTCTGTGGATGGAAATACCTTTATTGGCGGTGGAAAACGATAAATATAATTTTAACCTATTCTATTTTTATCATTTATTTAATGATAAAAAGATTATTATATAATTAGTCTGAAAACATATATAATTGAGTTTTTTTAGGAGGCTCCTCTTCTACCATAGGAACAGAAGCATCTTCAGTAAATGAAAATGCTGTAAATTTTGTATCAAACATTTCTTCATCACAATCTAATAAGTTAACATCTTCTTTAGGAAGATTTGTAACAGTTTGAGAAGGAGACTCGCCATCCAAGAAAACTGTATTCATGTCCAAATAAATATAGTCCTTCTTTTTAGTATCTTTCTTCTTTGGAGGAGTTGCCTTCTTAGCTTTTGCTTCTTTTGCCTCTTCCTTAACCCGCTTCTTAGTATCCTTCTTATCTTTCAAATCTTCTTTCAACTTTGCAAGGCCAAGTCCCCTGTATTTCAATACTTCATTCCAAAAAGCCTCCAGCTCAATACGCGCTTTATTAAACCATTCTTGATTTCTGTAAATTGGAACACATGATACTTCTTCCAAATACCAATAATAAAAAACAGAAAAGAATATTCCCTTTTCAGGGTCACTCGTATTTTTCTCAATAATCATAGCTTTCCAATCTTCCAATTCCTGTCCTAATAGGCAAACAGGCGAGTATTCAAAATAAAAAGTATTATCTTCTTTTTTATAAAATTCTGCAACTAAACCCTTCTCTCCTCCACGAGAATTCATTAAATAATTTCCTTCAAAATTATCTTCCAAATATTCTTTTTCTCCTCCTTGATATTCTTTAATTCTGCATTCTAAGAAATCACATCGATCTAATTCGCATACTTCTAATTGACCCTGAACTTGACACCAATAATAAGAAGGTGGAATCCCAGTGATTTCTCGCGAACTAGGACACTTAATTTCTAACATAATACCATCAGTTGTAATTCCATCAGGAGATGCCCCCAAAAATGAATAAGTAGGATGTTTAAGACATCCGAATTCCATAACCTTTTTCTGATTCCGATATTCATAAATTAAAACTGCTACAGATTCGTATTTATTACCCCATTTCATTGCATCATTGTACACAAAATTATCGGTATCGCCGCATTTTTTTAATAAAACGGAATCTCCGCTTGAATAATGATTTTCTCCCAAAATTGTTCCCCAATCACTTGCAGTTAACATAGTATTACGCATCTCATACCATTCCGGAGTGCGCTGTTCTGGTTGAAATTGACTGGCTAAATATTGAACCTGGTTTTTTAAATATTCAACGCGTAATGGCGTTGGTTTTGCTAAGTCTTTGTCGTAATGAAAAATAAGAGGCATTATTATGTCTATTATTATAGATATTTATGTGTTTAAGATGATTTATTTTTATAAAATTAATAATATTATTGAAATTTACAAGTATAAGTGGAATATAGTGTATACAAAAAATTCTATTTTTCAATTAATGCTTTAGCTTCACTTGAATATTTCAAAGAAATAAAATAAAAATATATAATTCATAACATTAATAATTTTAACTTTAATTAAGTATATAGTTTATTATAAATTTTGAAAAATATAAATAATTTGTAGATTTTATTTTACTATTATATGATCATTTGCATTGTCAGTTTTTTTAGATATTTCTTCATCAAATCCACAAATAGTATTATTTTTTATTGGAACTAATTTATTTGGGCATTTTGGAATATTTCCAGGTGGAGTTGTCTTTGGAACATATCCGCTAAATTTACTCCCATCCATTTCAAAATTTATGCAACTATAACCTTTATTTTTGTCAATAGTTGTAGTATTACAATTTACATCATTCCAGCCTCTAGTACGAATATTACTCGCAATTCCATTTCCAACTCCTACTAATTGTGCATATATTCCATTTACATCTGCACCGAAATTCTCTACATATGATTTTCTTTGATTCATTAGCCAATAAACCACGATTAAAACAATTAAAACAATGATGATAATCATCATTACATTTTCGGTTGACATTTTAGCCCCCCCACGCATTTAATTTATATAATATATATATAAATTAAATTAAATTAAATTAAATTAAATTAAATTAAATTAAATTAAATTAAATTAAATTACCTAATTCGAAATTGCCATCTAATAAAGATGATATTATATTTAAATTTTTAGGTATTTGTATTTTATTGTATTTTTTATCACAAAAAATTAATTAAAAAAATAAATTTATTTTCTTTTATTATTATAATGAAAAGAAGTATAATAAATAACAATATTTTACATTCTATTATTAGCTATAAAAGCCTTTTTCTAATATTGTCTATCTTTTTTATTTACATATATGTATCAATATTAAAAAACTTTTATAAAGCAGAACAAGATGACATTCTAAATATAAAATTATTACAATTGGATATATGCGGTTGGAATTTATTGCATGTTGTTTTTTATTTTTTAATATGTTATATTTTTGATATTAAAACACTTATTGGATATATATTGATTTTTTCAACTGGAATAGTATGGTTTTTTTTGGAAAAAAGTTTGTTTTTTAAATATAATAAAGACTTTATTGAAAATAATAATAATAAAAATTATGTATATTCTTCTATTAGCTATCCGCGAAAAGATGATATTATATTTAATTTTTTAGGTATTCTATTGTATTTTTTATCACAAAAAATTAATTAAAATTATATTTTTTATCACAAAAAATTAATTAAAATTGTATTTTTTATCACAAAAAATTAAGTAAAAAAATAAGTTCTTACATAATCGCCTGATTCATTTAATTTATCTTTATTAATATCACCCCAATGATTATTATCTTTATAATCATTATAGTTAATTTTCTTTACATCATACTTATTATTATCTACCTGTTGACTATTATAACTTTTTATCCAACAATTGCGGCCCCTAGCATTTTGTTGTTTAGATATTACATAAGCATTACAACCTTTAGTATTTCCACATGCAGAATTACATTTTTTATTTAAAGATGTAAGATCATGTGTTGTAAAATTAAATCCTAATATATCACCATTTGGAATATTTTTATCTGAATAAAAAGTTGGTTTTTTATAAGTCCATCCATCTTTAATACATTTTAAATTATCATGCTCATCAACTCCATTAATATTTGTATTTATATCACCATTTAGTGAACAATCATCTATAAAAGTTTTTTTATCAGATAAAAATTGAACTTGACCTTGACCACCACGGGGATTAATACATTTATTACCGTCTATTATTTGGGGCGAATTACATTTTATACATTTATTATCTCGTTCTACTTCATCAGAACGACAATCTTTACATTTATTATTTTCTACTATTTGTCTAGAAGAACATTGTATACACTGATTATTTTGTATGATTTGAGTAGAAGAACATTGTATACATTGATTATTTTGTACTATTTGTCCAGGACTACATTGTATACATTTATTATTTTGTACTATTTGTCCAGGACTACATTGTATACATTTATTATCTTTTACGATTTGTCCAGGAAGACATGGTTTACATTGATAATTTTCTGCAATTTCTCCAGGACCACATTGTATACAATTATTTTCTTTTATGGCTTGTCCAGGAAGACATGGTTTACATAGATTATTTTCAAATACTTGTCCGGAAGGGCATACACATTTATTATTTTGTGCTATTTGTCCGAAAAGGCATCTTATACATTTATTATCTTGTATTATTTTTTCAGGAGGACAATCTATACATTTATTATTTTCTAGTCCTTTTCCAGGAGGACATACACATGTATTATTTTGTAGTGTTTGTCCAAAAGGACATCCACATTTTGAACCTATACCTATTTGTCCAGGAGGACACGCTATAAAATTATCGATATTATTATTTCTTATAAAATAAAGAAAAATTATTATAATTCCAATTAAAATAATTCCAATTAAAATATTTTTAGTATTAATTCTTAAATTTTTCATATATATATATATAATAAATTAATTTTAATAATAATAATAATTTATTATTTTCTTATTATATAATCTAAAAAATTATATGGTAGAAAATTTTTCAAACTCCCCTGAAATCGAAAATAATGTTTAGAGAAATAATAATAATGATGAATATAAAGGAAGTAGTGGAGATGGTATTGAGATAAACTATAACATAAAAGAATATGTTCCATTTATAAAATAATTTATTCTTGATAAAAATATTATTGATTTAGAAAGCGGGGCCATTAATTTATGATGATTTAGATGTTATATATAAAGGATGTGATACTTATAAAAAAATAATAGATCATAATTCAAAAAAATATTCTAAACCTAAATATAATTTTATACATTTAGATTTTTATAATAATAAAGATAAAATTATAAATGGAGATCTTTGTATATTTAAAGATTTTATACAACACTGGTCTCTTCAAAATATTTACACATTTCTAGATTATTTAGTTGAAAGTAAAAAATTTAAATACATTTTAATCATTAATTGTTCATATCAAACAGAAAATAATACAGATATTAAAAATGGTAATTTTAGACCATTAAGTATTAACTATTATCTCAAAAAAATTTATAGTTATAACACAAAGGAAATTTCAGTTATTAAAACATAGATAAATTAAGAAGAAATTGCCATCCAATAAAATTGTTCTGTAACAGCGTCTCCTAATTTAGGGCTTGTCATACTTCCTATTTTCAAATTAGTAATCATATTCTTTTTATAATCAAACCCAGTTAAACTAATATTATAAACTTGAATTGAATAAGAATCATCAACACTTGCACCACCACCTATAATTTGGGTAAAAACCATTGGTATTTTTGTATATGGGCTTGGAAAAACAATAGATCCTTTAGCAGGAGTTCCTTGTATAGTAACATTATTTTTAGTATCAGCAATACTAGATAAGTCCGTAATACCAACTTGAAGCTGATATTTAGGTTCTGCTGGAGGACCTTTATAAAATTGCTCATAGCCTTCCATATTTTTTCTCTTTATAAAATGAAAAACAATAACTATAATTAATAAAAGCGCTAATATAATCGTTATAATCTTTTGAATATTTTTTTTTAACATATTTTATCTATATTCTATATAGATAAAAAGTAAAGCCTATATTTTTAAAATAAGATTATAATTTATTCAATTAATTTCATATCAGATAATTCTTTTACACCTTTGCACATTTAAAACGCCCATTTTATTGATACATTTTCTTAGGATTTTTACGGGTTTTATTCTTTGGAATATACTTTTCTTTCCTATTATAAGCACCTTCTATGATGTTCTTATAATACCCTATTGGGATGCGTTCTATTGCATGTGCTATATTTTCTTTTAGATTGTTGTATTTTAACCCACCACTATACTTCTGTAATCTTGATTTTAACATGCTAAAATAATTTTCTATTGCGTTTGAA
>Ga0209188_1001153_pt1 | contig 22206 bp, 19 predicted proteins | sample C_130625_EF_Meta_FD_187307 | JGI IMG/M metagenome (GOLD analysis project Ga0209188, IMG submission 187307) | Freshwater microbial communities from Lake Croche, Canada to study carbon cycling - C_130625_EF_MetaG (SPAdes) (version 2) | ecosystem: Environmental > Aquatic > Freshwater > Lake... | reverse complement strand
ACACAAATTTAAGCTTTTCGTCCATCTTCGTACTTTCATTCCAGGGCATAGAGTGGTCCCTCCTATGCCAAAAACTGTAAAGTATGTGTCCGGTATAAAGTGTTAACTATGTGTCGAGTCGTACATAAACCCTCATCATAAATGATGGGGGTTTTGTCTTTTAGTTCTTTTGAATTAGTTGTTCAAATGCATTTATGAATGACTCAGGGGGCTGAGCCCCCTCTAAAAGGTACTGATCATCAAGAATGATTGAAGGAACTGAGGTGATACCAGCATCTGTATAGCTGGATTCTTCTTCACGAACTTCGTTAGCAAATTCTTTACTATTCAGTATTTCTCGAGCGCGCTCTTTATCTAGTCCGGCACGCACGACCGCATCTAGCAAATTTTCTTGGTCATCTAAATTCACTGCTAAACAAAAGTAAGTATTGAGAAACTCCTTTTTAAGAGCAGATTGTTTTTGCAAGTCATATTCTTTGGCAGCCCAATACAAAAGACGATGGCAATCAAAGGTGTTGTAAACCCTTTTTCTACCTTCTTGATGAAATACAAATCCAGCTTCTAATGCTTTAGCCCTGATATTGGCTTGATTAGATTTCACTTGGTCTATAGTTAAGCCATACTTTTCTGTGAGATGTTCAGTTGCATCTTGACCACCCTTAGGCATATTTGGGTTCAGTTCAAAAGGGCGAAAATGTACTTCAAAGTTCACTTTGTCGCTTATCTTAGCCATGGCCTGATTTAGATTGCCCAAGCCTACGGCACACCAGGGGCAAGCCACATCAGATACATAGTCTATTTTTATTGTTGGCTTCATGGGCTTAATTCTACAGGGGCAGATTAATAATGAAATCAAATGGTAAACGAGCGTTACTTTAAGTAAGCTTTACTCCCTAAAAAATACTTTGGAGTAACATAGTGTTAGATCATTGTTTCAAAATTCATTTGGACCTACCAATTCAATGGATAATTTACAAGAGCATATGATTAACCTCGACCAACAAATGGCATATTTGTTGCCATGATAGTCATATTGAGAATATTGCTCTCAAGAGGTAGTTGGGCCATGTGGAGTACGGCTTGACCAACATGGTTTACATCCATGCGAGGCTCAACCTTAATGGACTGATCAGCCTGCATAATGCCTGCGGCCATACGTTCTGTCATTTCAGTAGCCGCATTGCCAATATCGATTTGGCCACAAGCTATATTGAATGGACGTCCGTCCAGAGAGATAGTTTTGGTGAGACCGCTGACAGCGTGTTTAGTCGCCGTATAGGGCGCTGACATTGGTCTTGGTGCATGAGCAGAAATAGAGCCATTGTTAATAATTCTACCGCCCTGAGGGGATTGCGCTTTCATCATTCGAATAGCTTCCTGCGAACATAAGAACGCGCCACAGAGATTGGCATTGACCACATTCATCCATTGTTCATAAGTGAGATCCTCCATGGGAATTGCAGGAGCGCCAATACCAGCATTATTAAAAAGTACATCAATACGACCAAACTTTTCTTTAATGGCAGAAAACAGTTTTTTGACTTGATCTGGTTTGCCAACATCACAGGCAACTGCTAAGCAGTTATCAGTCGTACCACCAATATCAGTAATGGCTTTTTGCAGCTTATCTAAATTGCGTCCAGTGAGGACTACTTGATAGCCGCCATGCAGTAGTGCTTTAGCAGCCGCTCTGCCGATTCCTACACCGGCTCCAGTAACGAGGGCTACTTTATTGTTTTGACTCATTGATATCTTTCTAATTTTTCTCTAAATAATTATTTATTTCTTTTAATTAAGCATTTCAAGTCTACGCCAAATGGAATGAAGAGGCTTACACTCATCTTACTTAGGTAGTGGTAAGGCAGTTTTATACCGCACTTGCTTCAAGGCAAAGCTTGAACGAATTTTTTCAATGCCGGCAATAGGCGTCAGTTGTTCCAAAATAAATTTTTCGAGGGCACCCATATCAGCAACAGCGACGCGGATGAGATAGTCGCTATCTCCAGTCATGAGGTAGCACTCCATGACCTCATCATGTTCCGAGATACGTTTCTCAAATTCCGCCAAAGACTCTTTGGACTGCTCTTTTAGACTGATGGATATAAAAACATTTAGACCTAGCCCTAGAATTTTTGGGTCTGCCAGGGCTACATAGTTCCTAATAACTCCCCTATCTTTGAGTGCCTTGACCCGCATTAGACAAGGGGAGGGTGATAAATGAACCCGCTTAGCCAGTTCTACATTGCTGTGAGAGCTATCGTGTTGCAGTTCATTCAATATTCTGATATCTATCGTGTCTAGTTTCATAAAATTCCTTAATATTGCACTTTATCGGTATATTATGCTGAAAATTAAGATTTTAAGCCAATAATTAGCATCCTATTTTGGCAGGATTATTCCAAAATAACCCCCACATTTACTTTTGATAATGATGGGAGGAGCTGTGGCTATTGAGGTTGTTGTTCCTGATATCGGGGATTATCAAAATATTCCCGTGATTGAGGTCTTGGTGCAAGTTGGCGATCAAGTTCTGAGGGAGCAGTCTATTCTCACGCTGGAGTCTGATAAGGCCACCATGGATGTGCCCTCTTCTCATGCTGGCATCGTTAAAGAAATCAAAGTAAAGATAGGTGATTTACTCTCTCAAGGGGGCTCAGTAATCGTTCTTGAGGAAGCTGAAGAAAACGCTAATGTAGTGAGTGATATTCAGAAAATTGAATCGACCACTATGGAGATCATCAATAAAGTAAAAGCCATTGAGGTACCTGTAGTAGTGTCATCAGAGCTTATCTCTAGTCAGGATGCAAAACAAAATATTGAAGGACATAAAGCTTGGGCCAGTCCCTCCGCACGGAAATTTGCGCGTGAATTTGGTGTTGATATTAAAAAAGTCTCCGGAACTGGATTAAAGGGCAGGATTACCAAAGAAGATATTCAGCAATTAATCAAGAGTACGATGTCATCTGTTGGCTTAGTGTCTGAGCACACTAGTGCCGGGACTGCAGGCTTTGATATCTTGCCCTGGCCAAAGGTAGATTTTGCTAAGTTTGGTGAAATTGAATACCAGCCACGTACACGTATTCAAAAGGTTTCTGCCGCCAATCTAGCCCGCAACTGGGTAATGATTCCGGCGGTGACGTATCACGATGACGCTGATATTACAGATTTAGAAGCATTTCGTATGCGCCTGAATGCAGAGTCTAAGAAAGATATAGTCAAGATTACGCTATTGGCATTCTTAATCAAATCTGCAGTAGCTGCACTAAAAAAATATCCCACATTCAACGCTTCCCTTGACGGCGAAGATCTTATTCTTAAAAAATATTTCCATATTGGTTTTGCTGTAGATACATATAGTGGCCTAGTGGTACCAGTAATTCGTAATGTAGATCAAAAAGGTATCTTAGAAATTGCGGAAGAGACGGCTGCTCTCGCAAAGCTAGCTCGTGAAGGAAAGTTAAAGCCAGATCAAATGCAGGGCGCAAGCTTCACGATTTCTTCCTTGGGAGGTATCGGTGGCACATATTGTGCGCCCATCATCAACGCCCCTGAAGTAGCCATCTTGGCAGTAAATAAGTCTGTTATGAAGCCAGTTTGGAATGGCGAACAATTTGTCCCCCGTCTCATATGCCCTTTATCAATGACGGCAGATCACCGCGTAATTGATGGCGCGTTAGCAACCCACTTCACCACCTATCTTGCTCAATTATTGGCTGATTTTCGTAAAGTGGTTTTGTGAATCTAGAACAAAGACAGTCTAAAGGAAAATTTCATGAACGCGCCTGACATTAAAAAGTACTTAAACCTTGAGCAGATCGATGCGGATCCTACTGAAACTGCCGAGTGGAATGAAGCGTTTATGGATTTGCTAGCCTCTGGTGACTGTGAGCGTGCCAAGTTCATTTTAGATAATTTGGTAAAGCTAGCCAATAAAAATCAGATTAATTGGGTGCCTGATGTAGTTACCCCTTATATCAATTCCATTCCTGTTGATGAGCAGCCAGAATTCCCTGGAGATTTAGCAACAGAAGAAAAATTGGCATCATTGATGCGATGGAATGCTCTTGCTATGGTGGCTAAGGCTAATGAAGCCTACGGTGAACTTGGTGGACATATTGCCAGTTATGCAAGTGCCGCTGACTTATTTGAGGTGGGCTTTAATCACTTTTTCCGCGCTCGAATAGAGGGTGGTAATGCAAAAGAGTGTGGTGATTTGGTTTTCTTTCAGCCCCATAGTGCGCCGGGCGTATATGCGCGCGCCTATTTAGAGGGTAGGCTAACTGAAAATGATCTAGCCCATTACAGACGCGAGATCACTGCGCCGGATTCTGGTGCGAGAGGTTTATCAAGCTACCCCCATCCATGGCTCATGCCCGATTTTTGGCAGTTTCCAACAGGATCCATGGGTATTGGTCCGATAAGTTCGATCTATCACGCCCGTTTTATGCGTTATCTCACTGATCGTAAGCTATTAGATTGCACCACCAGAAAAGTATGGGGAGTATTTGGTGATGGCGAGATGGATGAGCCCGAAAGTATGAGCGCCCTCACTTTAGCTTCACGAGAAAATCTGGATAACTTGGTATGGGTTGTTAATTGCAACTTACAACGTTTGGATGGGCCGGTGCGTGGTAATGGCAGAATCATCGATGAACTTGAAAAGCTTTTCCGTGGTTCAGGTTGGAATGTAATTAAGTTAGTTTGGGGTAGTGATTGGGATGGTTTATTTGCCAGAGATACCACGGGGGCTTTAGTCAAAGCTTTTGCACAAACCGTTGATGGCCAAATGCAAACCTTTGCCGCAAAAGATGGTGGTTTTAACCGTAAAAACTTCTTTGGTCAAAATGAAGAGCTTGCCCGCCTGGCGCAGGGCATGACCGATGAACAAATCGATCGACTCAAGCGTGGCGGCCATGATTTGGTCAAGATTTATGCTGCCTATCATGCAGCAGTCAATCATGTAGGGCAGCCTACCGTGATCTTAGCCCATACCAAAAAGGGTTACGGTATGGGTAACGCAGGTCAAGGAAAGATGACTACCCATAGTCAGAAGAAGCTCGACGATGAAGCCTTAATTGAATATCGCAATCGCTTTAATTTACCATTGACTGATGAGCAAGCTACTAGCTTGGCATTCTTCAAGCCAGAAGAAAATAGCCATGAAATGCAGTACCTAAAACAACAGCGTACTCAGTTGGGCGGTCAATTGCCAAAGCGATATTCCACTTGCGACAAGTTAACTGTTCCAGATATTAATTCTTATGCAACTTTTGCAATAAAGGCAGAAAACAAGGAGATGTCTACTACGATGGCATTTGTACGAATGCTGGGTAACTTACTTAAAGATAAAGAGCTGGGTCCACGGGTTGTGCCGATTGTTGCGGATGAGGCGCGCACCTTTGGTATGGCTAATTTATTTAAACAGGTTGGCATCTACTCTAGCGTAGGCCAATGCTATGAGCCTGAAGATATTGGTTCTGTGCTGAGCTACCGCGAAGCATTGGATGGTCAAATCCTCGAAGAGGGTATTAGTGAGGCAGGTGCCATTGCTAGCTGGACAGCAGCTGCTACGAGCTATAGCGTTCATGGCATAGCCATGTTACCGTTTTATATCTATTACTCGATGTTTGGTTTCCAAAGAATTGGTGATGCAATCTGGGCAGCAGCAGATCAACGTGCACGGGGATTTTTATTAGGCGCAACATCTGGTAGGACTACCTTAGGTGGCGAAGGTCTGCAACATCAAGATGGCAGCAGTCAACTGGTTGCAGGCACTATTCCAAACTGTAAAGCATATGATCCAGCTTTTGCTGGTGAGTTGGCTGTGATTGTGGATCAGGGTATACGAGATATGTTGGTAGATCAAAAAGATTTGTTTTACTACATCACCCTGATGAATGAAAACTATGCGCAACCCGATTTACCTGCGAATGTAGTAGAAGGTGTGATTCGTGGCTGTTATAAATTGAAGACGATTAACACTAAAATTAATGATGGCAAGCGGTGTGTAAGCTTATTGGGTTCTGGTGCCATCATGACTGAAGTATTGAAAGCGGCAGATGAATTGGCCAATGCGGGTATTAGTGTCGATATTTTTAGTGTGACTAGCTGGAGCGAGCTGTCCAGAGATGGTAAGGCCAAAGAGCAGGCAAATCTTGGGGGCGAGAAGAGTGTTGAGTTGCCGTTTATTACTCAGGTACTTGCTCAAGCGCGAGGCCCCGTTATTGCTGCCACAGACTATGTGCATGCGCTACCAGAAAGTATTCGAGCCTACATTCCTGAGGGTAGAAGGTATATTACTCTCGGTACCGATGGTTTCGGTAGGAGTGATACTCGCGCTGCATTACGAGAATATTTTGGCGTGAATGCAGATAGTATTGCCAAGGTAGCGAAAGAAGCCTTAAAAAATAACTGAAATATTTACTACAAAAAAGAACTGGAGATTTTTAGATGTCCCTTATTCAAAAGCTCAAAGCGCGTGCAGAAAATAATAATCCCGTACGTGTGGGCATCATTGGTGCTGGCAAATTTGGCTCTATGTATCTCTCCCAGGCTCCTCGGACTCCAGGCATTCATTTAGTGGCTGTTGCTGACTTGTCACCTGTTCGTGCAAAAGAATCTCTTGCCAGGGTAGGGTGGGATGCGCCTCGCTATAGTGCAAGCTCATTACAAGATGCAGCCAAGTCAGGCGCTACTTTTGTCACTGATGATGCGGATAGGATGATTGCTAGCGAATTCATCGACATCGTGATTGACGCGACAGGTAGTCCAGCAGCAGGTATTCATCATGCTTTGCTCTGTTTTGAGCATCGTAAACACGTCATCATGGTCAATGTGGAGGCTGATGTATTGGCTGGCCCATTATTGGCGCGTAAAGCAGCAGAAGCTGGTGTTATTTACTCTATGGCCTCTGGTGATCAACCAGCTCTTATCGCTGAATTAGTTGATTGGGCGAGAACCATTGGTATGGAAGTGGTTTGCGCAGGCAAGGGGACTAAATATTTACCCATCTATCATCAGTCCACTCCAGATACGGTATGGGGGCACTATGGTTTTTCGGAGGAGCAGGTTGCGGGCGGTGACTTTAATGCGCAAATGTTTAATTCATTTTTAGATGGCACTAAATCCGCCCTAGAAATGGCGGCAGTTTCGAATGGTTGCGATCTTAATCCCCCCAGCAAGGGCTTAGAGTTTCCCCCTTGTGGCGTCGATGATCTGCCCCATATTTTCCGCCCAGTATCGGAGGGTGGCATTCTGACGCAAAAAGGTACGGTGGAAGTGACTTCTTCTGTAGAGAGAGATGGTCGTCCAGTATTTCGTGATCTACGTTGGGGTGTGTATGTCGTCTTTGAGGCGCCTAGTCAATATGTAATGGATTGTTTTTCACAATACGGCTTAAAAACTGATAGTACTGGTAGATACGCAGCAATGTATAAGCCCTATCACTTAATTGGTTTGGAGTTAGGCACCTCTGTTGCGAGTATTGCAGTTCGTGGAGATGCGACTGGAGCTACCGGTGACTGGAGAGGTGATGTGGTTGCCACTGCTAAACGAACTCTAAAGGCGGGTGAGAAATTAGATGGTGAGGGCGGTTTTACCGTTTATGGAAAGCTCATGACAACAGCAGATTCTTTAAAGCTGGGAGCTCTACCTATTGGTTTGGCACACAACATGATTCTGAATAGAGAAATTCCTGCTGGTAAACCAGTCTGCTGGAGTGATGTTGATTACGACGCTACAAAGCAGGCTATTGCATTTCGTCGAGAAATGGAAAAAGTATTTAGTAAATAGTGTTTGTATTTTTCAATTCGGGCTAGCGTAATCCCTAGCTGAATAAGGTTTTATTTTCTTGTATTGCCTGTAATATGTTTTTCACTAATGATAGTAATTAAGATAGTTGTACTAATAGCATTATTAAATTAGGAGATAGTATGAAGATTCGTCATCACATTTATGCAGCAGCAGTTATCGGAATGCTGGCAACCAGCGCTTATGCGGAAGATATTGTTCTTGGAGTGCAGGGACCTTATACAGGAGGCTCATCTTCAATGGGTGTCAGTAATCGCGCCGGCATTAAAATTGCAGTAAACGAAATCAATGCTGCCGGTGGAGTTATCGGCAAGAAAATTGTTCTAGTAGAAAGGGACGACGAGGCAAAGAATGAGCGCGGCGTTCAAATTGCGCAAGAATTTATTAATAATTCGAAGGTTGTAGCAGCCTTGGGGTTTGTGAATACTGGCGTGGTTTTGGCTTCTTCTCGTTTTTATCAGGATGCAAAAATTCCTGTGATTGGAATGCCATCAGGTTCAGTGGTAACTCAACAATTTCCTAATGCCCCTGAAAATTATATTTTTCGCATTGCAGCTAGGGACAGCCTACAAGCTCCAATGATCGCGAAAGAAGCTATAGAAAAGCGTGGCTTCAAGAAGGTAGCTATTCTGGCTGACTCTACCAATTACGGCCAGTTAGGTCGTGAGGATATGGAAAAAGCACTGAAGATCTATGGTGTTACTCCGGTGGCAGTCGAAAAGTTCAACATTGCTGATGTGGATATGACTTCTCAATTACTATCAGCAAAGAATGCTGGCGCAGAAGCCATCCTGACTTATGGTATCGGCCCAGAATTAGCTCAAATTGCAAACGGCATGGCTAAGTTAGGCTGGAAAAAGCCCATTATCGGTAGCTGGACTTTGTCTATGTCTAGCTTTATTGATACGGCTGGTAAAAATGGTGATGGCGCAGTCATGCCTCAGACCTTTATTCAGATTGGCAACACGCCTAAGCGTCAGGCCTTTATTGATGCCTACCTCAAAGAGTTCAAGCCAAAAAATGGGTTAATGCCTTCAGCAGTTTCTGCTGCACAAGGATACGATTCTGTGTATATTCTAGCGGCTGCTATCAAGCAAGCTAACAGTACAGAGGGGCCAAAAGTATTGGCAGCCTTACAAAATCTGAAAGATCCAGTTCCAGGTGTCATTACTACTTACGTTAAGCCTTACAGTACAACAGATCATGAGGCAATTGAGGCTAAAGATATTGTCATGGGCGTTATTGAAAATGGACGCGTTCAATATCTCAATGCAGAGGATGCAAAAGCCAAGAAGATGTAATTTAATGTGGTTAAACTAAATGCATTTTCTAAAGACGCCGCTTCTAAGCGGCGTCTTATTTTTAATTGCTAACTTAATTACTAACAGACTGCACTATGACCATTAAATATATTGATGCTAACGGAATCCAATTCGCATATCACGAAAAGGGGCAAGGTCCCTTAGTGATACTGCTGCATGGTTTCCCTGATATTGCGAGTACTTGGAGTCATCAAGTGCCTGCTCTAGTGACGCAAGGCTATCGAGTGGTGACGCCTTATTTACGTGGTTACACGCCTACTGAAATTCCTAAAGATGGCTTTTATGACAAGGCAACTTTAGTTGAAGATATTGCCGCTTTCATTAAGGGGCTTGCTGGTGGAGAGCCGGTTTATCTTGTGGGTCAAGACTGGGGTGCAATCATTGCCTATGCAGTACTGGCAGCTTATCCTGAACTGATTGCTCGCGCTGTAGTTATGGCAGTTCCCCATCCAGGCCAAGTAACTGAAAGCTTAGTCAATCCAAAACACATTCATCGATCGTTTCATTGGTGGTTCTTCCAGTTAGTCGATCTTCCAGAAAAAGCGATTCTTGCAAACAATCAAGCATTTATTGATTATCTTTGGGCTTATTGGACCATTCCTAGTCATCGTGATGAGCAGCATATTCAGGCCGTTAAAGAAACTTTGCAAAAACCTGGAGTATTGCCTGCAACCTTGGCGTATTACCGGGCAATGTTTGATCCCACTAAGGCTGATCCCAGGCTTGCTGCAGTGAGAGAAAAAATGGCACGTCCAATTGGGGTTCCGACGTTGGCTCTTTGTGGTCGTGAAGACTTGAGAGCAGAGCTTATGCTCGAACAAGCGCAGTATTTCACGAATGAATACGACTTTCAGCTAGTCGATAATGCGGGTCATTTTTTGCATCGTGAGCAACCTGAGTTGGTGACTAAGCTCATTATTGATTGGTTGAAGAAATAGCAAGCTTTTTTATTAGACTTTATTCGGATCCTCTGCACCTGCAGAGTGATGATTCCAGATAAGCCAAATTCCTGAAGTGGCAATGAGAACCATGCCAACAACACTGAGGCTATCTGGAAGTTGTCCAAAAATGAGGTAGCCATACCCAACCGCCCAAATCAATTGCAAGAAGACCAGTGGGGTGAGTTTGTAAGGTCGCATTTGATAGAAGGCGAGAACAACGAGTAAATGTGAAATCCACCTAGAAAGCCTAACAATGCAAATAAGGCATATTCGTAGATAGGCAAGGTCGGCAGTGGAGCAGAATAGGGAAGTAAAGCAGTCGAGGCAATTAAACCAACAATTCCACTGTAAAAAAAAGTCGTATATGCTGAATCTTGGGTGAGCTTGCGGGTGTAGAGCTGGAAAATGGCGTTCAAAAATGCCATCATGACGAGCAACAGGGTGGCTAAATGAAAAATAGCAGACCCTGGCCTAGCAATAAAAAGAATTCCTAAGAACCCTGCCCCAGCCACTAAGCACTCTTTCAAGCCAACGCGCTCGCCCAAAATGGGCCCCGATAGGATGGCTACCCAAATTGGTGCAGTGAAAGTAATTGATGATGCTTCTGCTAATGGCAGCCAATTTAATCCCGCAAAAAATAAAGCAGCAGTGGCGACCAGTAGACAAGATCTAAATAACTGCAAGCCTAAATGACGAGTACGCCAAAAATCTTTGCCTAAGAAATACCATGCAATCGGAGCGGCAAGTATTAACTGACCAATGAAACGAGACCACACCACCGCAATCAAATTGGTATCTTGTACTAGGATCTTCGCTATAGCATCAACCGTAGAAAAGCAAATACCACTTAAGATAAATAAGAAAATTGGTGAATTCACTCTGCAGATACCCCTGCCTTATTGCAAATCCATTCTTTAAAGAGTTTAATTTTTTGATTGTTTTTAGTATTGGATTTAAAGGAGAGAAAATGGGTTCTATCCATTGTTGGTAGAAAAACTCCAGCTCCAATTTCTACTAATTCACCGCGTGAAATTTCTCTTTCTGCAAAGCGGATACTTTCTAATACAACTCCAATACCGTCTACAGCAGCTGATACTGAGAGGGCTGCACGATCGAAGGCGATTTTTCTAGTGGAGGGATTTTTGAGGCGATTGACTTTAAACCATTGTTCCCAGCTATGGTGATTGAGTGAGGATTCAATGAGCGTTAATTTAGTCATTAATTCCTCAACAGGAATATTCTGTTCAATCAGATCTGGGGAACAAAGTGGTGCAATTTTTTCTTCGCCTAAGGAAAGTGATGTTATTCCAGGACCTTCATTAGAGAATTGGTAAGAGATGGCGATATCAATTTCTTGATTGCGCAATAAATCAATATGGTCGGCCCCAGAAGTTAATCGAATCGTGATGTCAGGATTATCTTTAATAAACTCCGGCAATCTGGGACTTAACCACTTTGCAGCAAAGCTGGGTGAGCAGTGCAAGGCAAGAACTTGTGAGCTGGGCGCTAGAGTGACTTCATTACAGGCCGCTTCAATAACATCAAAAATCCTTGAGAGTGAATCTAATAGGCGACGACCTTCTGCTGTGGGCGCTACTCTGCGGTTCTGACGTAAAAATAATGATTTACCAAAATAGTCCTCAAGCTCGCGTATCTGATGACTGATTGCAGACTGCGTCAGATGCAATTCTTTGGCCGCAAGCGTAAAGCTTTCTAAACGCGCAGCAGCCTCAAAAGCTCTCAATAGGACATAATTGGGAATGTTTCTCATGTAATTATAATATACATGATTTTAATTCATCTATATATGAATAGTTATCGTTTGTCAAAACAGCCGAAAAAGCCCATGATCACTGTTAAATGCTGAGCAAAATTGGCTCAACCAAAATGAATATTGATCGAGAAGAGGAATGGCCATGACTGAAGTAATGGAAAAAGAGCGTAAATTAGACCTGGGTGGAAGAGAGTCTATTTATCAACCTGAGGATAAGAGTCTAATCTTTCCTTATCAGCCTAAATTCAACAATTTTGCAGAAGAGCGTCAACATCTTAAAGAGCGCTTAGTTGCTGCATGTCGTGCGTTTGCTTTAGAAAAGTTTGATTACGGATTTGCAGGTCACTTGACTGTGCGTGACCCAGAGCATCCACATCTGTATTGGACTAATCCAATGGCAGTGCATTTTGATCAAGTGAAAGTGTCTAATCTGCTTTTGGCAGATCACGAGGGTAATATTTTAGAAGGTAAGCATGCATTAAATCGTGCAGGCTTTGTATTGCATGCAGCAGTACATGAAAAGCATCCTGATATTGTTGCAATGTGCCATGCTCATACTGTTTATGGAACCGCTTTTGCTGCCCTTGGAAAACCACTGGATCCCATCTCCCAAGATGCGGCAGCTTTTTTTGAAGACCATATGGTCTTATCTGAGCAAGCAGGTCAAGTTGCGGTTGAAGATAACTCAGGTTACAACGTGGCCGGTTCATTGAAGAAAGTGAAGGCAATTATTCACCGCAATCATGGCTTATTAACGGTTAGTCGTCATAGTATTGAAGCTGCTGCGTTTTGGTTTATTGCTTTAGAGCGTTGCTGCAAGCAACAAATGATGGTTGAGGCTACAGGCATTAAGCCAAATATGCTGACACCAGAAGTTGCTCGTTACAGTCGTGAGCATGTGGGCAGTGAATATATTGGCTGGCTTCATTTCCAGCCAATCTGGGGTTATTTAAAAGAAAATCAACCGGATATGTTTGAGTAATCTGAGATCCTAATTTATTAAAAAATCCCAGTGCTGCTGGGATTTTTTAATGGTTAGTTAGGGCTTCACTTAACTGGTGAATGAGATTTTTCCTCGCCCGCATTGCATGTAGTTCTGAAAGGTCTGCAGCTTTTTTCTCATCCCCATTTTTAATTGCATCAGCAATGGCTTGATGCTCATCCCAGATGGCTGATCGTTGCGTGGATTGTAAAACTGCACCCATAACTCTTCGAAGATGAACCCAGTGTAAGTGGGCGCTTTTGGCAATTAAGGGATTTTCAGAGGCTTCATAAATAGCACTATGAAAAGCCATATCTGCGTCGATTAATTCTTTAACATCACCTTTTACTGAAACAGCCCGTCCATTCTCAATTAAAGCGGGATCAATGATGCATTTTTTTTGGGCTGCTAGTTTTGCTGCGAGCGAGTCAAGTGCACCTCTTACTTCATATAACTTATCAATCCATTCAATATTTAATGCGGTAACTTGAACCCCTCTTCCTGGGGCATCCTCGACAAAGCCATCATTTTTAAGCATGCGGAGTGCCTGCAAGACTGGCAAGCGAGACACATTCATTTGTTCGGCAATTTCTTCCTGGGTAATTCTGGTGCCAGGAGGAAGTGAGCCATCACTAATGGCGTCAAGCAGGGTTTTATAAACCGCCTCGACATAATCAGTTCTTGCTGGAAGTTTATTGAGTTGAGAAAGCATGAATTCTGGATTTGGGGATTTTAAAAAATCAGTTTTACACAGTGCAGATATTAAAAAATCATTATATACTCTGTATACAGTATACGGAATACAAAAAATAGTAAAAAAATAGGAGACCCTCGTAATGACTTCCAAGCAAGAACAAGCGGAAAAGAAGGTTGGTGCATCAGCTGGATCGCAGGCAACCCCAAAGAAATTGGTGCCATTTGGCGGTTATTACACCAACAAAGTCCCTGGACATGATCCTGAGTTGACGGAAGTGGGGCCTGGTACTCCGATGGGTGAGTACATGCGTGGGTTTTGGCATCCTGTCTGCATGTCAATTGAGCTGACTGATACACCACGTTTTTTGACAATCTTAGGTGAGGAATTGGTTGCATTTCGCGATGGTAGCGGTAGCGTTGGTGTGTTGCATGCGCATTGCGTGCATCGCGGTGCATCGCTTGAGTATGGCTTGATTCAGGAGCATGGGATTAAGTGTTGCTATCACGGCATGGTGTTTGACGTAGACGGCACTTGTCTGAACGCCCCTTTCCCAAAAGGTGAAGAGGCTGAAGCTGAAAAATATGCTTGCTCAATTCAGCAAGGTGCTTATAAAGCTTTTGAGAAAAATGGTTTGGTCTTTGCCTATATGGGACCGCCAGATAAAGAGCCACCATTTCCGGAGTGGGAGTCTGACTTTACCGTTGCCGAGAGTGACGAGTTAGTTCCTTATAGTAATTTCCAGCACTGCAATTGGTTGCAGGTACAAGATAATGCGGCAGATAATTTTCATACCGCTGAATTACACGCTGCAAAGAACGTGGTGGGCGGTCACTATCAGGGCACTACGTTTGATGAGGTAGGTGCGCCAACCATGGAGGTGCATCCCGATATGCAATTCGTTCCGATTCATAGTGGACGTGGGCTTGCTTGTTCAGGTGCACGCCGTGTAAATAATGATAAATTGTTTATTCGTGTTCAGCATCAAGTACTGCCGAACCTAAGCCTTCATGCATATACGTCTGAGGATGGCTCCAATAAAAAATTGTTTAGCCGCTTCCATATTATTCGTTGGACTGTTCCAGTCGATGACTTTAATAGCAAGATGATTGGATGGCGAGTAATGGGTCCTGGAATTGATACCCGCGGTATCGGTCAAAAGGAACTGGTTGGTTACGAGTCTATTGACTTTTTAGATGGTCAAGTTGCATTGAGAAGAGCAGAGCGCTTTAAAGATCACACAATCAACGATATCGTTGAAATACCTGCTGACCACAGATCAAGATCTAATTACAAGATGGCTCAATATGCGCCTGGAGACTATGAAGCAATTATCAGTCAAAGACCAATTGCAATTCATGCCTTAGAAAATCCTACGAAGTTTGATGCAGGTCCATATCTCTTTAGAAAAATGCTACGTGATGCAGTTCGTGGTTCCAATCCCGCTGCTAGTGCAGAAGCATTTTCTGAATGGCTGAAGGAATTTGGCGGGGCTCCAAATAGCTACTGCTCCGGGAGCGTTTTTGAGTTGCCTATTGGCGCAACCACTGAAGAGGAAATCGCGCAAAGACGCTTTGTTGCCAAGGGAGTGATCGCCATTCTTACCGAGAGTGAGCAATGCAAAGGTAAAGAACGTATTGCGTTTGTGAAAAGCAAGATGGAAGAGCTTGAGCGGACAGCCAAAGCCCAATTTAAGCATTAATAAAGGTATTGAAGGAGAAAGACTGTGCTTGCAGTCTTTCTTTTTTATGGGGTGAGACAAAAAAGTGACTGACAATAAATTACTGCGCTTAAAAATAAAACAAATCCGTCAAGAAGCTAGTGGAATTCATTCATATGAACTGGTTTCTGAAGATGGAAATACCTTACCGCCATTTGATGCAGGTTCACATATTGATTTGCATTTACCTTCGGGCATCATCCGCCAATACTCCTTGAGTAATGATCCTGTAGAAGCTAATCGCTATGTAGTGGGCGTATTGCTTGATGAACAAGGGCGTGGCGGCTCAAAAGAAGTTCATCAGGTATTCAGAGTGGGCGATTCCTTATTGGCAAGTTACCCGCGCAATCATTTTCGATTGGATGAGGCTGCTAAAAAAGTAATTTTATTGGCTGGGGGTATTGGTATTACCCCCTTAAAGTCGATGGGGCATCGTCTAAAATCTCTAGGTATCCCATTTGAATTGCATTACTGTGCACGCGCTCAAGAAAATATTGCTTTTACTCAAGAGCTCCAGAATTTGTCGGACTCAGGTGAGGTTCAATTCCATTTAGATGGCGGCATTCCAGCTAATGGATTGAAGATTTCAGAAATGATTGAAGGGCTTGAGGCAGATATGCATCTGTATTATTGTGGGCCAGAGGGATTTATGAGGGCGTGTGCTCAAGCTGCTAAAGAACGCAGTGATCTTCATGTGCATTTTGAGCACTTTAAAGCCCCGGAGAAAGAAGGGGGCGAAGTTAAATTTGAGTCGGATACTGGTGAGTTAGCCATTCAAATTCAGAGCACTGGTCAAAGAATAACCCTCTCACGATCGGAGTCTTTAGTTGATGTTTTGGCTAAATTAGGAGTTGAGGTTTCGACCTCATGTCAATCAGGTTTGTGCGGCACATGCAAAACACGCTATATCAGCGGTGATGTAGAGCATGGGGACTGTATCTTGAGTGATGCTGAACATGTAGAGTATTTAACGCCTTGTATCTCGCATATCAAAAGAGGGACATTGGTTCTCGATCTATAAACTACATTTTTAATAGACTTAAATCCCTTGTCAAAATATAAAAAGATTTACGTGTTGGGCGCAGGTGCGGTTGGATGCTATTTTGGTGGCATGCTGGCACGTGCTGGGCAAGATGTCACATTGATAGGAAGGTCCGAACGTGTTCAGGCCATCAATAAACTGGGTCTCGAGATGGACTGTAAATCTTTTCAAGAGCTTGTGTATGTTAAGGCCTCTGACGATTTATCTGTTTTGCGCGATGCTGATCTAGTTTTGCTCAGCGTGAAATCTTTAGATACAGAAAAAACTATTCAAGCTATAACATCAATATTACCCAGTTACGCAGTCATTCTCAGTTTGCAAAATGGAGTGGCTAATGTGGATATCGTAGCAAAATGGATACCAAATCTAATATATGCGGCAGTTGTCTATGTCGCTACAGGTATGAGTGGCCATAGAACTATGAAGCATCATGGCAGAGGTGAGCTCTATGTCGGCTCGCTACAGTTAGTTCAAGAGCGAGATCGGGAAAATCTAGCAGCTATTTGTGCACTATTTGAAGGTGCAGACGTTCCTTGTTCCATTGCGCAACATATTAAGAAAGACATGTGGTTAAAGTTCTTGGTGAATTGTTCTTACAATGCAATCTCTAGTATTGGTCAAATTACCTATGGAGAAATGGTGTGTATTCCTGAGATCCTTCAGCAAATTGAACATATCACTGAAGAATTTTTAGCAATCGCTACAGCAGAGGGAGTTCTTATTTCTGCAGCAGAAGCTGCAGAAGCAAATGCCCTGATTGCCTCAACGATGGTCACCCAGCGCTCTTCTACGGCACAAGATTTAGCGAGAGGCAAGAAAACTGAAATTGATTTTTTAAATGGCTATATCGTGGAATTAGGTAAGAAGCATAGTATTCCCGTACCATATAACGAATCGATCTATGCCTTAGTAAAAATGCTGGAGCATTCATAAAGTATGTCACTCAGCAAAATTAGTTGGAGGATTAATAGTCGATGAATACAAAACATCAAGCACAGGATCGCGTTTCAGTTGTCACTGGCGGCGCACGTGGTATTGGCCTGGCAATAGGACAATGGTTTTTAAATCATGGTTATCGGGTTGCACTTCTGGATATCGATAAAGTAACACTGGATGCCACCATGAAAACCTTTAGTGGATCTATTGATGTGATTGGCATTCATTGTGATGTATCTAAACCTCAAGAGGTAGACCGTGCTGCTGAGAAAATCATTTCCGCATTTGGTCATGTCAATGCTTTAGTCAATAACGCTGGAGTGGCTGTATTTAAACCTGTATTGGAAACATCTTTTGATGAATGGCGCACTGTCCTCAGCACTAACTTAGATGGTGCTTTCATTTGCTCACAAGTATTTGGTCGATTGATTGTTCAGCAAGGCGGCGGTGCAATTGTGAATATTGCTTCGATTTCTGGTTTGAGGGCTAGTACTCTGCGGGTTGCCTACGGCACTAGTAAGGCCGCCCTCATTCAATTGACCAAGCAATATGCAGTAGAGCTAGGCAATTCCAATGTACGCGTGAATGTGATTGCGCCAGGCCCAGTGGATACAGAAATGGCAAAGTTAGTCCATAGCGTAGCGATTCGCTCTGATTATTACGACACGATCCCGCTTGGTCGTTATGGAACTCCAGAAGAAATGGCAAATACGGTTGGTTTTTTATGTAGCGATGAAGCTGCATTTATTAATGGTCAAGTATTGGCGGTGGATGGTGGATTTGAGGCGACTGGCGTTGGTTTGCCGACCTTGCGCTGTAATAATGAGCTCCCCAAGGCTTGATAGACTGCTGGTTTTCCCTTGATTGATAAGGTTTTATTAAAATTAGCGTTATATTAAAAGCCAGAATAAAAGCCTGCTTGATGGGCTGTATTGCTCAAAAAGAATTGAAATTTATTTAGTGGAGACAGTATGACATTTACAAGACGAGACTTTATTAAGCATGCTGGTATTGCAGCGCTTCCTTTGGTGGCGGGCAATACTTTTGCGCAGAGTGCAGAATTTAATATGAAGTTTGGTAGCAACCTACCAGCAACTCATCCGCTCAATATCCATGCCTTTAAGATGGCATCGAAAATTAAGCTTGAAACTAAGGGGCGAGTTGATATTCAGGTTTTCCCATATAACCAATTAGGCAATGACACTGATATGTTGTCGCAATTGCGCTCAGGCGCTTTGGACTTTATGACTTTGTCACCATTGATTTTAGGTTCATTGGTCCCACAAGCTCAGATTAATGGTGTAGGCTTTGCATTCAAAGACTATAAGAAAGTCTGGGCAGCTATGGATGGTGAATTAGGCGCTTATGTCCGCCGTCAAATTGCAAATACAGGCACTATTTTTGCTTTCGATAAAATTTGGGACAACGGTTATCGCGAAGTGACAAATAGTGTACGTCCAATTTACAAGCCAGATGATTTAAAGGGCGTTAAGTTGCGTACACCTCCTGGTCCAATGTGGGTGTCTTTGTTTAAAGCCTTGGGTGCATCGCCAACCCCGTTGAATTTTGCCGAAGTGTATTCAGCATTGCAATCTAAAGTGGTTGATGGCCAAGAAAATCCATTGGCAATTATTTACACAGCAAAGTTGTATGAGGTTCAAAAATACTGCTCTATGACTAACCATATGTGGGATGGTTATTGGTTCATGGGTAATAAGAAACTATTTGAACAGCTGCCACCAGATTTGCAAGCTATTGTTACTCGTAACGTTGCCGAATCAGCAATCTTGCAAAGAGCTGATGTGCGTAAGATGAATGATGGCTTACAGGTTGACCTGAAGGCAAAAGGAATGGCGGTCAACGATACCAATTCAGATCCATTCCGTGAGAAATTAAGACAGGCTGGCTTCTACTCCGAGTGGAAAGCCAAGTTTGGTGATGAGGCTTGGTCCTTGCTTGAGAAATATACGGGCAAACTAGCGTGAGTTCACCTGCTTTAATGAACGAGGCCCCTTTTAAGGGGCCTTTCGGTAAATACGCCTCATGGCTTGAAACAATTGTTGCCACCCTAGTTGAGTGGGTGGCAGCGTGCTTAGTCTTAGCTTGTATTGGGATACTATTTTCTGGGGTGGTAGGTAGGTATGTTCTGAACTCACCACTTGTCTGGTCAGATGAATTGGCTTCTATTCTGTTTCTATGGCTCGCCATGATTGGATCGGTGATCGCCTTAAAGCGCGGTGAGCACATGCGCATGACAGCTTGGATTAGCAAGCTAAGTGATCAAAAGAAAATGTACTTTGAATCGACTGGATTATTAGCTTGTTTACTCTATTTAGCAATTATCCTTAGGCCTGCGTATCATTTTGCAATCGATGAGTTGATTGTGACTACGCCTTCCTTGGAGATTTCGAATTTATGGCGCGCTGCCGCTCTGCCAAGTGGTGTGATTCTGATGATGTTCTTCTGTTTATTTCGAATTGCCAGAATCGCCACTCTTAGAGTGATGATTTTAGGTATTGCGTCCTTATCAGTTGCCTTTACTATTTTCTATATCTGTTCGCCTGTATTTACAGGTCTCGGCAAATATAACTTACTGATCTTTTTTGTGGGAGTTGCAGGCTTTAGTATTTTTGCGGGAGTGCCGATTGCCTTTGCATTTGGTCTGGGTACCGTAGCGTATTTAGGTTTGAGCACACATATGCCAATATCTGTAGTGATTGGCCGTATGGATGAGGCTATGTCTCATATGGTCTTATTGGCGGTGCCACTCTTTGTATTCCTTGGGCTTTTGATGGAGATGACTGGTATGGCAAAGGCCATGATTGCCTTTCTTGCATCATTACTTGGGCATGTTCGTGGCGGTCTTTCTTATGTATTAGTGGGCGCTATGTATTTAGTCTCTGGTATTTCCGGATCAAAGGCTGCGGATATGGCGGCGATTGCACCAGCTCTATTTCCAGAAATGAAAAAGACTACACCTCCAGGTGAATTGGTTGCCCTGTTAGCCGCTACGGGTGCACAAACAGAAACAATTCCGCCAAGCTTAGTACTCATTACGATTGGTTCAGTTACTGGTGTTTCCATAGCTGCCCTATTTACTGGTGGCATGTTGCCTGCACTGATATTGGCATTTATTTTGTGTATCTTGGTGTGGTGGCGTAATCGTCACGTACAGATTACGAAGGTAGCCCGTCCAAAACCCGCTGAAGTATTCAAGCTCTGTTTAGTCGCATTTCCTGCGCTGGCGCTACCGTTTGTGATTCGTGCTGCAGTAGTCGAGGGTGTTGCGACTGCAACTGAGGTATCAACAATTGGTATTGTCTATGGCGTGATTTGCGGCGTCTTGATCTATCGTCAATTCGATATCAAGCGTATCGTACCCATGTTGATTGATACTGCATCATTGTCTGGTGCTATTTTATTGATCATTGGTGCCGCAACCGGAATGGCCTGGGGCCTGACTCAGTCAGGCTTCTCGCAAGTGGTGGCTCAGATCATGACGGACCTAAATGGCGGCCCCCATTTATTCCTGTTCATTTCAATCATCGTATTTGTGATTCTGGGATCGGTGCTCGAGGGTATTCCGGCGATTGTTTTATTTGGACCGCTTCTATTCCCAGTTGCCCGTCAGCTTGGTATTAATGATGTGCATTATTCCATGGTGGTAATTTTATCGATGGGTATTGGTCTCTTTGCGCCACCTTTGGGGGTTGGTTATTACGCAGCCTGTGCAATCGGTAAGGTTAATCCTGATGAAGGCGTTAAACCCATCATTGGTTATCTAGTTGCCTTGGTTATTGGTACTTTAATTGTTGCATTTGTGCCCTGGATTTCAACTGGGTTCCTGTCTTGATCTGAGCACAAGTCGACTAATTTCACCAACCATTTCTGTATCCTGATTTTTGCCACCCTTATGGGTGGTTTTTTTTGACTGTTACTTAAAGTAACGCTGGTTCACCAGAAATAACTTTAGAGCAACAAAGTGCTAAACGGTTGCTCCAAAATTCCTTTGGTTGTGAAAACCAAAGAGTGAATTAGTGATTCTCTAGATACTAGTTATTTCACTTCACAAAACGCTACACACCGATATTTAGGAGGCGTAACCTCTTGAAATCCTAGTGGTTTTCTTTGGATGTCTGCCCTCATAATCCTTTGGTCCTAGGTTCAAGTCCTGGTGAGCTCACCAAAAAACTAAACTCTCATCAGCAATGGTGGGGGTTTTGTTTTGTCAGGATTACGTCAAGGTTTTTTAGATTTTGATTTATATTGAAGCTAATTCTATTTTTGAAAAATTCCTAATGCCAAGTATTTCGAAGAGCGGTCTTAAGTTGATTAATAAGGATACCCTTTGGGATAAGGCCTACTTTTCTTTGAAAACCGCATTACTAGCGGGCAAGTTTGTGCCTGGTGAGCGTATTATTTTGCGGAAAGTTGCACAGGATCTTGGTATTAGTCTAACGCCTGTTCGTGATGCTATTAATCGCTTGGCCGCTGAAAATGTACTCGAGAGGGGTGGTGTCGGGCAAGGCGGCGGCGCTTCAGTGCCTTTATTGAACGCTAATGAGTTTGATCAATTAATGTCGATACGTAGCAGTCTTGAGCCATTAGCTGCTGAGGCTGCTGCTAAAAATGCAAGTAAAGCAGAAATAGTTGAAATTTCAAACCTGTTGAATCGGATGAAAGATTTGGCAGAAACCGGTAACCTAGCCTCTTATTTGGATGCCCACTACCAGTTTCATTTTGGGATTTACAAGCTGGCCAATCAAGCCATTCTTCTGCAGGCTATTGAGGGAGCTTGGCTGCGCTGCGGACCCACATTAAATCTGGCATTACCTGCGTATAACCCAGGACAAAAGAGGCATAAACATCATTTAGCAGCCCTCAATGCCCTAAAGAAGGGTGACGGCATTGGGGTTGCCCAAGCTATTCGTGCTGATATTGATAGCGCTCGACTTGATATCTGTAATTTGTTAGATTAAATCCGTT
>Ga0209188_1001151_pt1 | contig 22223 bp, 6 predicted proteins | sample C_130625_EF_Meta_FD_187307 | JGI IMG/M metagenome (GOLD analysis project Ga0209188, IMG submission 187307) | Freshwater microbial communities from Lake Croche, Canada to study carbon cycling - C_130625_EF_MetaG (SPAdes) (version 2) | ecosystem: Environmental > Aquatic > Freshwater > Lake | place... | reverse complement strand
TAGTATATCTCCTAGATATGAATTAAGCGGCGTGCTGGCATGTCTCGCACACCAAGGCACGCCGCCTTCATCATTTAGTGGTTATTAAGAGGTTGGGTCCTCGTTTGACTTGATTACGCGGTCGACTGGCTGATCAGCGTTGAACGCTAGGTTACCAGGAACGTTGTATCCACTTGTGGATGCAGTACCTGCAACAGCTGATGAAGCAGAAGCACCTGAGGTAGTAGAGACGTTGGTAGTAGTGAGTGCAGTACCGGTACTAAGACCACGGGTTACCTTAGCACGACCATTAGTCCAGCTACCACCTGAAACAGTACCTGCTGTAACAGTCTCGGTTTGTAGGCTAGTAAGTGTAACGTTACCAGTTGCTACTCTAAAGTTGTTAGCGTCTATAACGCTTACTGGTACTGCACTAGTAAAGTTAAATCCAGCTGTAGAGAATCCAGCAATAGCCACTGCCTGACCATCAACTAAACCATGTGCGGTAGCGGTATATTTTACAATAGCAGGAAGAGTTGTAACAGCACCACTTTGGGAAGTTGCAATAGTTACTGGAACCGCTTTTTCGTAGACAATTGCAGAACCTGTAGTACCTGTAAGAGCAGTATAAGAACCGTTAAAGATAGCTCTAGTTACTACAGCAGAAGGACTATTTACAGCTACAGAGGATACTGTAGTAGCAGTAGCCTTAAAGTACTTAATAGTAGTTCCTGTAGTGTTCTGTTCTGCGGCATACGTACCATCAAATGCAGGATCATTAATTGAAACAATAATCTTGTCTCCTCTAACAATAAGATGAGATGCACTGGTAGTAAGAGTAACAATAGAGTTAGTTATAGTTCCATCTGTGATAGTACCGAGGTCCTTACCAGTTATAAATGTAAGAGAAGTTGTTCCAGATGAAGCAGTCGCTACCCAGGTACCGTTGTACGCTGTATTGCTAGAACCGCTAATCGTAAACCTATCACCATCAACAAGACCGTGGTTTGCAGTAGTAGTAAGAGTTGTAATACCGGTTCCAGTTCCGTATACCACAGCCGTGCTGCTTGACGCAGTGGTAGTAGTCACGGCAATCGCCTTGTTTGTAACTGAATACGTTAGATCCGTATTTGCAACTGTAATAGAGTCACCAACGCTATAAGTGTGGCTTGCTGTAGTGTTAGCTGATGCAGATCCAGTGTTTAGAGTGATTGCACCTGCACCTGTAATTGCAAAGTCTTTAATTGTGTAGTTAAGACCATCAAGTGAGTTAACAGCTGCGTACTCTGGAGTACCAAGTTCTGAAGCACCTTCACCAGTGTAGTTCCAGGTGTAGAAACCGTTTAGACCAACTGGAGCCCAAGTAGCACGTGAGTAAGCATATGGACGTTCAGCAGCGGTTGGGAATTCCCAACGACCATCAATACCAGACTGGAAGTTAGTGTTTCCTAGACCGTAACCCTGGAATGTGTTAGCAAGAACACCATTTTCAATTACACGGTCACCTGACTGACGTAGCTTAACGAATGGGAATACCCAGTGGAAGTAAGGACGTGTACCAGCACGCTTACCATCCTTGACAGCCCATGACCAAGCTTCGATAGCAACACCAAAACCAGCTGGGTCATCGCCAACTGCAGGTGAAGCCCAACCTACTGATAGGTTGGTAGCTGAAGCAAAGGTTCCTACGTTCTTGCGAAGCAATAGACCACCTGAAAGAAGTGCAGAAAGTTCAGGGTCTGGCTCACAAATTGCAAGTTCCATGGTGATACGCTTCAAAGTGTCTGGAGACTTAAAAGTCACACAAACAGCTCCGTTAGCACCCTTTTCGGTGATCTCGTCGCCTTCTTCGTATTCTGGGGTAAATGACAGACGCATGAAAGCTGACGTAGTGTAGCTATCACCCGGACCTGTTTGTAGCTTGCCAGCGGCGTCCAAGCGAGTGACACGGATCGACACACCTTGGATGCTGGCTGCATATTCTTGAGTAGCCATTAGCTATTCTCCTTAGTTAGTTAGTTAGAGTCAAGTCAACCTTGACACCTAGGTGGATGGATGTATCAAAGTAAACCGAAGCAGGTCGGGTAGCCTTGATTCTCATGTCATTTTGGTTTGAGCTGACAGAAAGGCCTTGACCTAAACTATCATTTACAAGATCAGAGTCGCCGAGATAAACTCGTACTTCACCTGACGCGTAAATCCATTTGTAGCGGCTGTTAGCCAGTGATTGAGCAGTTCCAGTAGTAGCAACAGTACCTACAGTCACTGCTAAAGCGTACACAATAGTCTTACCGCTAGTGCCAGTAATGGTTACATAAGTACCGTTGAAAGTTGAGTCAACTCCAGTGATAACTACAGTATCACCGACAGCAATACCATGGTTTTTATCTGTAGTCAGAGTTGCATTAGTCCCGTCAGCAACCTTGTTAGTTATAGTTGCAACTGGTCCATTAGCAAGCATCTGAGCAGTTCCAGTAGCATCAACGGATGCCACAGTTCCTGTTAAAGCAAATTGGATAGTTTTTGCTGCAGTGGTACCAGTAGTCACATAAGTACCGTCAAAAGTCGAGTCAACTCCGGTGATAACTACGGTATCACCAACAGCAAGACCGTGATTGTGAGAAGTGGTTAGAGTGGCTGTACCGCCAGTTGATGCTTTTTTAGTTATGTTTACAACTGGACCGTTGCCTGAGTAGCCAGAACCGACTACTAGTGGAGTTCCACCAAAAGTCTGTAGATGCTGACGAGAACCTTTATTAGGGTCATAATAGTCAACTACCATTTGATTGTAAGAACTAAGAACTGCAGCAGTATCGCGAGTGATGTGAATCCAGCCTTGCTCACCGGCAGAAGAATAAAGTCCAATGGCGGATTCAAGAATAGATACTCCATGCTTAACAGATACAGCAGCTCCATCAATAATTGGGTTGGCCACGGTGCCGTTTGATTTACGGCCAGGAAGAATGGTTACAGAAGAACCTTTAGCTAGATAGGCATTTACAAGGTCAGGATTAGATCCTTGCAAAGCAACAGATCCATCCCAGAGCTCAAGTTCACAGGCTTTTTGAGAACAGCCCTCTAGCTGACGTAGAACACGAGCCATACGTTCTTCACCAAGGAGACCTAGAGTAGATCTATCATCTTGAACTTCAATAAAGAATGGGATATGGTGGCTATATAGAGGTACAGTAGGGTTAGAGTCTACTGTAGCAACTGTATATGATGTGTAGTTAGCGTCTAATACTCTAACGTAGCTAGGGGTGGTGTCCCACCACTGATCAAATCCTCTAACCCATTTTTCTCCTGAAGTAGGATTAGTTGGAGGGAATATAGAAAATAGGCCGAACGCAGAGGGTACGATAGCGGGGGCCTTAAAAGCTCCATCAAAAGCCATTTATTTTCCTTAAAGTCTATAAGTTTTTAGTTGGAGTACCCGGGGCCGAAGCCCCGGGCACACCAGGATTTTTAGTACTCGATTGTTGCAGCAGTAACGCCACCAAGGACGTCACGTAGAGCTGCAGCAGCACCGTTGACGTTGATGGTAGAGGTGATCTTGAGAGACTCAATACCAACCTTTGCAACGTTCTCAAATGTTTCTAGGAACATGATGTAGTCGTTTGTACCGACAAGGGTGCTGTCACGAACGATACCTAGATCTAGAGTACCGCCATCAAGGAAGATAAATGTACCTTCAGCGAATAGGTACCAAACTAGAGTGTTTGGGAATCCGGATAGAGCAGCATCCTTAGTCTGAGTTGTGATCAGAGTGGCTCCAGATGTGTCTGAATCCATGTAAGGAACGATTGTTACGTTGATGTGTGATAAGTAGCCATCAATCTCAGCTTTCGAGATGTCCAAACTGCCATCGCCTGGCATTGCTAGAGTCAAGTCAGCTGCCATTGCATCATAGAACCAGACAGGAACAACAGCATTTAACTGAGCATCTGAAGCAATGCGGTGACGCTGACGATAAGCAACAGCTGCACGACGAACCTGAACTAGGAAGTCACGGCCAAAGCCTAGCAAGCTAGTAGTGGTTACAGAAGTAGACTCTGCTGCAATACCTGCAACAAGGTTCTGCTCAGCTTCACGAGCGTGCTGTACTAGAGCAAGTTCGTTGTGACGAGCAATCAACTCTGGGTAAGCACGAGACATCAAGTTACCGAACTTCAACTGTAGAGTTTGAGCATATGTAGCTACTGTGTTCTCATAAGATGAAGTGATCTGCAAGCTAGTCTTTGTTGAAGTGCTAGGAGTTAGATCGGTAGCAGCAGTCCACTGTCCTACAGCATTGTCGTAGGCTAGTCTAGATGTAGCAATTGTAGTGTTGTTGCTAAAACCTAGAGCTAGGCTCGGTGGAGTGATGAAACGGATACCACCACGGTCAGCCTGGAAACGTGGCAAAGAGTCACGAACTGGACGCATATTGGTTGAACCGATTGAGTAGATGTCATACTTTACTTCGAATGGAGCAGCGTGACCACCAGAAGCAACAAGGGCTTGTGGGCCCGCAACAGCTGCAATTTTAAGTGAGTTTTCTTCTGCGTTCGATGTTAGAGTACGTGACTCTGGGAAAGAGGTTGAAAAAGATGCAACGATGTGCTGCTCTCCATCTCCTCCGTTAACACGACGAAGAGAGTGTAGTCTCTTCTCCATAGCTACTGCTACCTCGTGCATATCTTTAATTTCGCTGCCGGCTGTGTAGCCAGGAATGTCAGCACCAGCGGTAATCGCTACCGGTGCTGGCTCTGAAACCTGAACTACAGGCTGACGGTCAGCTGGGGCCTCGAAAGGCTGTTCTGCTGTGGCGGTCACTGGGGCCTGCCCTTCCTGCTCTTCTGGAGCAATAGTGTTTGTTTGTGGTTCTTCAGTAGAAAACGCTGTGTATTCTGCTGGGACTTCTGCTGGGACGTCTTCGACGACCTCAACTGGAGCCTCTTCTGGTTCTTGTGCTGGGACGTCTTCGACGACCTCAACGGTTGGATTTTCATCGGTTGAAAGTTCAGAACCTTCTACCGCACTAGCAGACGCATCGACAGATTCGGTGGAGTAAGTAGATTCAGTTGCCTTCTTCTTCTTCTCGTCATCCTCTTCCTCAGGAGTCTCGCCCTTTTCTTCTTCAGGAGTACCTTCAACAGGTTCTCCCTCTACGGGGGCTTCTTCTGGAGCTGCTGGAACTTCCTCTGCAGGAACTTCCTCAACTGGCATATCCTCTACAGGCATATCCTCAGCTGGCATTGCACCATCCATATTCTCCTCGTCACTACCCTTAACGCGCATAGCAGCCTCGGCAGCTTGCTGTGCAAGCTCCTGGGCGGCCATCTCGCGACGCTTTGATTCGCCTCTGCAGGCATCAAGCATATCGGCAAGTGACGTCATAGCGTCAACTGATTCAGCGGTAGGCTCTTGGCCTTCGACCGTCTCAAATTCACCAATGATCTGATCCTGAAGAGCTGATAGTTGTTCATTATCTAGCTCTGACAGGCGATCTACCTGTGATTTAATGTGGTCCACTGTTCCTCCTTAATAGGACAGTTGATGATGTCATATTTTGAGCATCATGCTAATCGGTTCAAGGTAAAGGGACTATCACGCATAGAAACGTGAAGGCACTCCACCTAGTTATTATTTTACATTAGTTTTTACTTGTTTATTATTTAAGTTAGTAGTCTGAGCATTCTAGCCATGACAGACGAGATATCTGCCTGACTAAACAAGTCTCCACCACGCATAAATTCTGCAATGTCAGAGGTAGCTTGCTTGCCATCTTTTTCACCTAATTTTTTACCTACTCTATCGACCATATTTGTCATAAGGTTTTTTAGGGCAGGAGGTAAGTCGCTAAACCTAAGTTTGGCGTTTTCGTCTCCAAAAGGAAGAGGTAGATTTCCAATAACCTCTCCCAATTCCTTTGACGCTGCACGAACATTCTCTAAAGAAGGTCCGGTCAGAGATTTACTATCAATTCGATCAAGCAAGTCTAGAAGACCCTGACCAGCTTTAGCTGCTTCAGAGTAATCTCCAGTCTTATATACTTTTTCTACTTTGCTTACTTCGTTAACTACATTTTGAAGACCGGATGTTCCAAGATCTAGTTTTAGTCGAGCTAGAACGTCTTGAAATCGTCCAGTGTAGTCACGCGGCTGATTGATTCCAGGTGTGAACTTAAAACCCTCTTCTTCAGGATTTCCAATAATTTCCTTGCTGCCTTCAGTTGGCACAGGTACGTTATCTTCACTTACTGGGGCTGGAGCTTCCTCCGGCACAGATCCATCAGCCGCTAATGCTTTTCCCAGGCTCTCCTTAATAGCAAGTACACGAGACTGTAGCTCGTTAGCACTGGCTAGAAGAGTCTTAGCGGCAATTCGATTACGTAGCTCATCTGCGCTAGCAGTTACTGCGTCTTCTGATTGATGCTTCCAGTTTTCTGGAATAAGGTGACGAACGTTTAGCTTTCCAGCCATTTTGGTAATGTGCTTGCGGACATCAGACTTGTGGCTGTCTTTTGCACGACCATAAGCGTGGATTGCAGCACGAAGATCTTCTACGTTCTGAATAGGAAACGAGCCATCTTTAAGAGCTTTACCTTCTTTAGCTAATTTTTGACGTTCATCACGAGGAATATAAGTTAGTTCACCATCACGTACTCTTGCGGATAGCTCTGCAATTTTTGCTACAAAGTCTTCATTAGAAGTAGATGCTGGTTTATTTGATTGAATAAAGTTTAGGTTCTGTAGTCTCTCAATGCGAGCACTAAGGTCAGCGGTTGGATCTGCTTTCATTCTAGCTAAAGGCAGAGCACCTGCTGCAACTAGAGCCATAATAGCACCTGAAGCAACACGAGCACGAGCGACTGGGAATCCAGGAACGTTTACTTGGCAAACAGCGACAAGTTCTAGAGCACCACGAATAGGTCTCCAGTCGCCTGAAGGAGCTGAAGCACGAAGTGCACGAATCTGTTCTGGTTGTGCGCTAGGACGTAATCCACCAGCTACCCAGATGCCGTAAGCATCTTCGCCAGCATGAACGTCTGCGATTGCAGACGCGGTATCGTCATAGTGCCTAACTGCTTCAGATGCACTAGCCTCTAAAGAAGCGTGTCCACCAGCAAGGGTAAGCTGCCCGACCGGGACATCCTTGCCTGAGTCGGTTCTAATTACTCCGGTGTGGAAGTAAGCGTAGCCACTCTTGCTACGCGGTGGTTTAGTTCCATATGCCAAACCAATGTGGTCAACGTGCCAAGCTGCAATGTGACCAAAAACTCTACCGTTGTCGTCGACAGTGATAGGGGTGGCCTTATCTAGCTTAGGATCGTTAAACCATTCGTTTGGCGGAACGACCGGGATCGCACCAGCAATAATACCGCAAGCAACTAGTGCTTGAGCATTAGCGGTGTCCGGGTCATCCTGATAGATGCCATCGGCAATCATGCTGTCCTCCTGAGGGGTATTGGTGTTTTTTTCTATAATAATTTTGCATTCTTGAAATGCTGGCTTAGGTACAATTGTAACAGCCATTACACGTGCTTTATTTATAGAAAGTTTGCTCTTTCCTAGATCTTCTTCACCTTCAGCGGCTTCAGACTTGATCTCTTTTGCTTCAAACCGATCTAGATCAGCCGATACACCTTTTATAAATCCATTTTCAATAAGCCTTTGAGCCTCTTTACCGAACTCACTAGTATCAAAAACACCATAAGCATTTCCAATACCCTGAGAGGTACGCTCCATATGGTCAATACGTCCAACTACCACGGATCCCATGTGGCCTTCAGCAGTTTTCATTTGCCATAGTAGCGGGAGAGGCAGTTCACGAATAGTCAAAGCACCCTTAACAAAACATCTACCATCGCCAGACTCAAGCTCTTCCGGGATAACTAGAGGAATCTTAAACTTAAGGCCTTCGGTAATAAGTCCGGAAGCGGCAACAAGTCCAACTCTAAACTTTGCATCAGCCGCTCTAGCCGCAACTTCTGATTTAACAATGATGTTATCTGTTGATTCAATTAATTCAGTGCTAAAAACACTTCTTCCGCCACGCTTGTGGCTATACATTTGACGATGCTTTTTATCGCCTGTCCACATTCCAGTAGTCTCTTTATGACGTAGAGCACAGTAGCCTTTAGCGCGTGGACCTAGGTACTTACCTAAGTGACGTACACAGCGTGTCCAGTCTCCTGCTGTACCCCAACGAATTTTTAACCCACCTTTACCGCGGGTCCAATAGTGACGAAGTTCTTCAGCTTTACCTTTATTACGATCCAGTCCACCTGCAGATACTAGAGGGTTAGGTCCCCAAAGAACGGTAAGTAAAAGATCAACGTCAAAAAGTATTGAAGCAGTTATCGGCTTAGATGACTCATCTACCTGAAGTAAGACGTCATTTAGAGTCGACTTATCTAAAGGAACTACAGGAGGAGGAGTTGCTGATTTAAAATCATTTAGAACGCTAGGGTCACGAACCCACTTACCTTCTTTACGAATGTAAGTCATAGGCTTAGGTGATGTAGAGCTTTCTGGAACTATTGCAACTAAATTTAATACTGCACGTGGGTCATCTTGGGCTACAACAGCTAAGTAAATAGGCTTTACGTCAGATGTCTTTGGAGTCATCTCTACGCCTTTTCCCTTAGGTGCAGCTTCAGTAGCAGCAACTACAGGTTTAGCCCAGGAATCGTCTTCGCTTTCTGATTGAGTTTTCTTAGGCTCATTTACAGACTTGATCCACTTTTGTAGGAGCGGATGGTCGTAAGACGCTACATCGCTAGTCTCTTCTTGCTCGGCAGCAGAGCTTTGAATGCCGTGAGCAGGGCCTTCTCCTGCAGCAGAACGCTGTGAGTCGACCCAACCAGTCCAGTCGTAAAGTAGGTTATGTAGATCATTAGAAGTCATTGCAGGGAGGTCACCCTTGATGTGAGCCTGAGGCTTATCAATTGGGGAGCGTGGACGTCCAAGAATACCTGAAGTATCTAAAGGATGAGAAAAATCTCCTAAAGGTGGAGTTTTGTATTTAGTTCTCTCCGCAACGGGAATAGCTCCAGGAGCATTTCCACCCTGAGGAGCAAATTTGCCGCCTCGGTCTCTAGATTGACGTTCGGCATTAGCGGCTCGCTCGGCGTCAGTATAGCCATCGGATCCAATAGGATCTTCGCCAGCAGCCGTCAGAGATCTGTCAATTGTAACTAAATCAAGTTCTTGATAGGCTTCCGATGCAAGCATTGCTTCATCGGCATCGATATCTGATACAGATACGCATTTGTAAGGATTCTGTTGAAGTCTGGCTGATATAATAATTGCAGAATCTGGGTCAATAGAAATGTGAGTTTTACTTGTTTCGTCATAATCAGCGTCAAGTTCTGCATCGTAATCCCAGATAAGTCCATTTACATTTCCAAGATCATCCCACTGGCCATCATCCCAAACATAGACATCTCCGTTAGAGTCAATTTTGTATAGACGATCAATTCCCGAGCCATCCATTCGAACTCTGGCAATAAAATCTGGAGCTGTAGATGGATCTAGATAAACTGATTTAGTAAAATCTTCTAGGTCTGCATCATAGTCACGTTCTGGTAGATATGAAGTATATTCAGACTCGGTATAACCATCAGCAGTTAAAGCTTTATTCTCACGTTCAACGATAGCTCGTGCCCAGCTCCAAGCGGTGTCTCCGCCCCACAAGGCCCACGCGATTCGTCCGTTGCTTGGGAAGTTATCTTCGCCCGGTCTCCAACCTTTGCCTTTTTTATCCACTTCGTGACGAGGAAAATATTTAGCAATGTGGCGAACTTTATGTAGACCAATTTGGCCACCTTTAGCAAGAATACGAGCACTGTTTAGACCTACAGGAGTCCCGCCACGGTGGTGCTCTTTATGCCATTCAAGAGCTTTTTTAGCTTCAGCCTGAGCACCTTTAGGGATAGTATAAAGTCTGTTAGCGGAAGCCAAGATCTTCATATCTAGATCAGAGAAAGCTCCGCTTACTAGCTCTAAAACATTTGAAGAAAACTCTTCTGTAGATGACTGCCAGTCTTTAGAAGATGAAATGCTATCTGAGGAGCCAGTTTGGACTACGAGATTGACATCTGTATCAATTACAACACCGCGGTTCTCGTAGGTAAATAGAGCCAATGACCCGTCCCTACCAGAGAATGTGGGGGTGTTTTCCGATTCAAACATCTAAGTAAAATCCTCCATAATGGATGGTAACGTCAGCGTAGGCAAATATAACGCTTATACGCAGTACTATTCTATCAGTACTATTATTTAGTGTCTTTTTTTCTGTTCATTTCTTCAATGAACTTTCTGCCGTAAGCATCCCTAACTCGGTCATCTATCCCAATGTAAGGCTTAAGCTCTTCTAGGGTTGCTGTATTTAAATTAATATAGACAGTCTTAGGTTTATCTTTAGGATCAAATGTATCCACAGATATTTGCACAATATTATCAATACTCATTAGTTACCTTCTATTCCAAATATTATTATAATCTATTAATTAACTGAAGAGTCTTTTTCATCTTCACTATCTTTTGGATCTAGATCCGACCACTTAGGGGCATTATCAGAAAAAGATACTATTTTTGGGTCTAGCCCATAGATAGAAGCTATAGCAAAAAGAACTGTATAAGCCGAACTTATACTTTTAAGTAAGGCTGGCCCGGAGGGAGGAATAAGAAAAGTTCCGTCTGGCTTAGATCTTATAGAGTCTATAAACTGCTCTATTTGAGAAATTATGTGATACCCATCATCTGACCCATCCCCTTTAAGGTAGGGAGATCTAGGAATCCAAGTAAGTTCTACTCCTTCTATAATAAAATTCCAAATCTCAGACCAATCATCATACGGATATTCTAGTTCTTCATCCATTATTACTTATTCTCCCAGTTCAATAGTGACATCAGCAGACCGATTCCAAAAGCTTTTAGATCCCAGTCGGTGTCATTGGAAGGATCTAGTCCTTCAATTCCAGTGATCAGCTTAGGATCGATTTTAGTTGTCATAGTGGCATTAGTGTACCAAACGCCAGTTGCTATATCCATGTGAGCATCGCTGAATCTAGTAGTTTTTTTGCCTTTTCCAGTTTTCACGGTTACACCATTTGGAGTAGAGAATCTACCGGGATCGGTAAATAGATCTTGCATCGTAGTAGTTATAACTTCAGCACTGTGGTTATTAGGACTAAAAGTAGCAAACTTACTGGTAGAACGAGGGTATACTTTCACAGTATAAGGATCTGCCACTTTTGCTCCAGAAAAAGATTCTTCCATCCATTTTTCATAAACTTCCATTGAAGGAATAATGTTGCTGCTATCAGCTGTTTTTATTCTGTCATAAGAAAAAGCGTGTTCTAAAGCTGCAATGTCATGGTTGATCATCTGGAAGAAATGCCAAACTTCATGTAAGTAGTCATCAGTCGAGTCTCCACGGAAGAATCCTCCGTCACCCTGCTCTTTTTTCCATCTCAATGAATTTATTAAATTTTTATTTTTCCAGTGTTGTTTAAATTGCGCACGTGCATCGGAAATTTGAACTCCAAGTTTTCCACCAGTATGAGCTAGATATTCCATTCCAGCTAGAATAATATCCTTAGGAACAAAACTAAGAGTTTCTTCTAGATTTTTAATAAGTTTCTTATTTCTATCTATTCTAATATCCTGGAATTTTTCATTACTATTAACATATTTGTAGTCTTTATATTGATTAAAGAACTGATGTGCAGGCACCGAGTCAAATTCAACTCCAGCCTTTTCCATCTGAGATTTAATATTTTTACCAATTATAGAATGATATTTATTAGTAAAATCTTCTGCTTTTGGAGAAGCTCTAAGCCGATCTCTTACTTCCTTTATTTCAGTTGCTTTCTTGGCAAGGTCTGATGTGTCAATTTTACCTGTTCGAATAGCCCATTTGGTAAGCAGACTTAGGATAGTTTCTCCGCCCTCGTGTGCTCCCGTAACATCTATTAAAGCTCTTACTTCTTCTACATCTTTAGTTAATCTTAAAGTTTTTTTATTTCTAACTCTTTGTAGCACAGTTTTACCAGTATCAAAAATAAACTCTGAATATGGGGTAGCATAATCATAAGCAAGTTTATGGGAAAGGTCATCCCCGTACTCAACTAGAAGCATATTAAAAGTTTCTTCTGCACTAAAAACATTTACATCTTTACCAGATAATTCTTTAGCAGCCTCTTGTTTTAAACTTTGGAATATCTCTTCTTTATCTTCATAAGAAAGTCTATTGAAAGCATTTCTCATAAGATCTTGAGACATAGCTCTAAACTTACTGTCTCCCCTAAGTATTTCTCCGTTTAAGGATTTAGCATCATTCTCTAGCTTTTTTCTATATTCTTCAGCAGTAAATCCTTCAGGAATAAGACCTTCAGCTCTAGCTTGCTCATCTGAGATAGCTCTAGCATCATCTAGAATCATATGTCCTAGGCCGATTATTTCATTTTTAATAGCGGTAGCCTGATCAGATGGGGCTACTGCATCTTTTTTAGGAGATCCTTCAATCTGTACTACAGGACCATCAATCGCTATGCTTATGTCATTTTTAATTTTTCCAGGAGTAAACCCGATACCACTAGAAGCAATGTCCTTAGCCGCAGATGCAATAATTTGTTCTCTAGAACCTTCCCTGTTTTGGCTAGGTTTATTATTATTTTGAATACCAAGTTTTTCTAGCATACCCTTTAGAAGATCAATAGCAGCTTTTTCTTTTCTTTCATCAACAGTAGCAATCTGATCATTGATCCAGTCCGCAACTTCTTTATGCCTTCCAATACCATCTTCGGATATTATCATTCCAGCATATGCTTCCGCTAGATATTCTCCTTCATCAGTAGCTGCATAGTCACTTAGAGGATATTCAGTCATAAATCTACGAAGCGTATCTTTCGTAGCCTGATCGCTAAAATTAATGATACCTTTTTGTTCAAGAACGTGTGCTATTTCGTGAGCAATTGTAGACTCTAGCTCTGTAGCATCTGCCCTAGGATTTTCAGTTAGTTTAGGGTTAGGTTTATTATCTTCTTCGTTCAAAATTTGACCATTAACAAACATGTGAGGAAAAGACAACCCAGCTAAGTTTCGGCCACGAGTACCATCATCTCTAGTAAATGGCTTGAAAAAATCCTCTATATTAGGATGAGTAACAATAACTTGAAGCTCTTTTACAGGGAACTTAAATTTAACTCTAGATAATACATCCGAAAGTTTATTTGCAAATTTAGCCACTCCAGCAGCTGTAGCAGCTCTGTATTCGGTATTTACATTTGTTTTACCATTTTTCTTAGTTGGATTAGTTATAAATCTAACAACTTTAATAGTCACATTATTATCTTTATTTATATAGATATCGTGATGAGGAAGCAACATATGCTCCTCATCATGCCTATTAATTAAAGGAATTATATGCTTAGTAAGATAGACCTGAGCATTAATAGATAGATTGTCACTACTAGCTCCATCTCCCTTAACAACACCCATGTACCACGTGTAAATAGCATTTTTTTCAGCCATCGTTAAGTTATCAGTTTCTACATCTGCTGCTAACCACTCTGGCTTTGCATCAGGAAGAGGTCTAGTTCTCTGATCTCCGGCACCAGATAAAAGTGCTGTAATAAATGTTCTGTGTAGCTCGTTTAAGGAAATAGGTTCCTCGACTGGATTAGTTTGACCAGATCCTTCAGGAAGTTCATTTTCTTTAGCATCTAGTTTTTTCTTTTTTGCAAACTCGGAGATAACCCAGTCAGAGTTTTCTACACTATCATCAACGTTGATAGACGGAATCTCTCTATTTTGTGATGGGCCAGTGACATTAGGAGTACTCCTGTTAAATTCAATAAGATTATCAAAAGCGTTTTTATCTTTAGGAAGCTGGTCCACTAAATAGGAGATTACTTTATCTGCGTTCTCAGCGATAAAAGTTTTTTGATCAAGTACTTTATGAGAATCATCACTAGTAGCAGCCCTTACTAGTCTATTTTTTCCTGCCAGTAGAACTACTTCAGCTTCTTCAAAGCAACCAAAACCTGTGCCGGGAATAGAAAGTACCTGCTCAACAGGAATAATAGTTCCCATAAACATTCCGGCTCTTTCTTGCAACCTACTAGTAGCAAAGTTGAAAGCATCACCGTGAAGCCAGGCCCAAGCTGACATAGGTCTTTGCAATATTTCAGCATCTCCTATGCCATTATACTCAATACCGGTATCTATTTTAAAAGCTTCTTCGTCTACTCCAGTACCTCTGTAAAGAGTTAAGTATTTTATTCCATAGTTTTTAAATCGATCCTGGGTAAGATCGTACATAGTTTTTAAGAAATCTTTAAGAACAGAACTGTGGATTCCATAGTAGTATTCTGCATTTTCTAAAATATCTTTTGTATACTGGGCGTTTTTACTTTGAACTTTCCATGGGGCCCACGAACCAGCAGGCATTTTAAATGTCTCAGCAGCAGCAATCTGTAAAGCGTGAGATAGCATATCACTACCATTAGATGTCTCTGCCCACTGCGCAACAAGTATTGAAGCGGCTTTTTCTTTAAATGCCTCTATGTCTTCCGGATTGTCAAAGAAAATTGGTTTTTTATTTTCATTTGCATAGTAATCGTCAAAAAGAGTTTTATAGTCAATAGTTTTTTCATCGTAAGGGTTTCCGTACAGTTCTTCATCGTAAGGATCCATGAAATCTAGTACTTCTCTTAGAGTTTCTATATGTAATCCTTCATATGGAGAGTGCTCAGAGTCATCAATAAATAATATAATAGAATTTCCATTTAAATTATCCGATTTACTATCTAAAGCTTTTAGAGCCATCTTTTGACTATCTAGATAACTCAACCTAGATCTGACTACCTGACTGATAGATATGGCATGATCCAATGCTCCCAAAATATCTTTGGGAGAGGATAACATATTATTACCTATATTTTTAGCGGCAATCTCTTTTAATTGCTCAGAGGCTCCGCCCATATGTCCAATTGAGCTATCTATATCAAAAGCATCCGGATCGTACCACGTAGCAATCTCATTAAGTCCAGTCTCTTCATTCTCAGCCATAAGCTCATTTAAAAGATCAGACTGTATTTTAAGTACGTCTGTAAATCCAGGTACATCCTTTGGATCCAAATTGATTCTAGGGTATAAAAGATCTTCGTCATTAAATAGGTGGTATGGATTTATAAGTGATCCATCCTTAACATTCTTGAAGTTTTCTAGACTTCCATCCTTATTTAGAACTACATCTCCGACTCCTCCGGATCTTTCCATTGTAGTTGGATTTTTAAAGTCCACAGTGCTAACGCCAACTACAACAGGCACATACTCTCTTCCAGCTATACGTGCAGCTTCAACCCTATGATTTCCTTCTGCAATAAAAGCTCTTCCAGTAAGAGGGTTGTACCAAACTAGTACCGGCTCTAAGTAGCCAGTTCCGTCTTCGAGGTCATGGGCTATAGAAGATGTACTGCTCTCCATATCTGCAAGATTGCCTTTCATTGTGGCAAGCTTTTCAGTTCTAACATAACCCAGTGGATTACCGCCATTACCTATTCCATATATTTTTACACCTTTGCCAGTCCATTCAGTAAGGTCTAGGTCTGGGTCATTCTTGTCTCTATAGGAGTTATTTAGAGGAATTACTTCAAGATATTTATTAAGAATAGTAGGCTCTTCAACATTTTCTCTATTTTGATTAGGTCCATAGTCAATTTCATCGCCATCAAGCTTAGGCTCTTCTACAGGAAGACCCTTCTCCTTAAGAAGATCAATCTGTAGTTGCTTAGATTCTAAAGAATCGTGTACGTCTGGTTTTCCAGCATCCACCGAGTTAGAAAAAGCTTTACCGTACATGGTAAGAGTGCTTGAGTGGTTAACAGGTTTACTGTAGTGCTTACGAGCTACATACAACATTGCTGTTGCAAGACCGCGGCGTCTATATTCATCATTGGTAAGTACTAAACCAATTTTAGCAGCAGCATTAGGATCTTTTTTGTCATCATCATCTACTCTTAATGAAGCTATATGAAGAAATTTTCCACCAAATGTATCTACATTTTCCATACCCTCAGGTGTAAAGTTGGGTGCTAAGAATCTACCTTCAAGATCATGTACGGTTACCAGTACACTTTTATCGCTACTGCTGTCAGTGTTTATGTCAGTAAGGATCATATATTTTCTACCGTACTTATCAATAAATTTATCTGTGTAACGGACAAACCCAGTAAACTTTTTAGGTTTAGATTTACCTAGAGTAACTTGATCAGCGATGGTTTCCATATTTGTTTTAGAATCTGGGTTAGCTACAGTTGTGAATTTAGTGTACTCAAATCTCCTAGAAATTTTAGCTGCACGTATTTTTGAGTCATCTCCCGAAGCTATGGCATCTTCTACATTTTTATTTTCCCAGTCCATGATTTTTTGCTGTTTTGCATTAAATGGAGTGCCGTCGGGCAGCTGAGTGTAATCATAATTATAGATAGTATCTAGATCAAGAGTACGATCATTAGGATCAAAAGGCTCAGGCGGATACTGGTTCTCACGGTTTTGAGAAGGTTGATTATTAGATAGAGTAACCTTTGATTCATCATTTCTATGAAGATCAGGGTTAGGGTCAACTGAAAGAGAGAATGCTCTACCAAAAGAGGTTAACATTTCTGAGTGCTGGACTTCTTTTCCAGAACGCTCTCTTGCTAAGTGAAGAGCTGCAGTAGCTAGACCTCTTCTTACATATCTATCTGAAGTGTAGACCATGCTAATTTTGTTATTAAAGACATCTAATGAAGACACAGGAGTTCTATCTTCTGAATTATCTTGAAGATCTTGTAGGGAGTTTTTACTCTTATCGTAAAGCTTTACGTTTGACATGCCGAGGCCGTTTACTACCTTGGTAACTACCCAGTACTGTCTGCCGTACTTGTCAGTAAACTCATCAATATACTGAGTACTCTGCTTGTACTCTGGTGGTAGATCTGCATAAGGTTTACCGGCACCGCTGTAGTTCATTCTAGAAGTATTGTCATCTAGAAGTCCCACCTGATCTTTAATACTTTCAAGATTAGTGCCAGACTTTAAGTTTGGTTTAGCGGTGTATCCCTGATAGATACGTCTTCTTTCAGCAATACGCAGTTTTCTTTCAAAATCATCAGGTTCATTGTCAATCGCATCTTTAAGAATATCCATTTGTTGCTGTTGATAAACATTGAATGGGGTACCATCAGGCATTTGAGTATAATCGTAGTTGTAATACTTCTCTAAATCAATAGTGGGATCTGTAGGATCAAAAGGTTCTTTCTTGGCTTTGTTTCTCTTGAAAAATCCTTCACGGTTTTGAGATGGTGCATTGTCTTCCTGTAGTTTTATAGACTTCTCGTTATTGTGCAGATCAGGCTTACCAGGGTCAATGCTGTTAGAGAAAGCAAATCCCATGCTAGAAAGATTATCTGAGTGAATTACTGGAAGTCCTAATCTCTTTTCTAGAACAGCAACCAATGCTGTTGCTATGCCTCTTCTTTGGTATCTATCGGTAACCATTACACTTTGGATTTCAGACACAGATGGGTCTCTAAATATGTAGGAATCGAGTCCTCCGACATCATTAATTCCAGACACAGGTTGATCTTTTCTTACATAATCTTCAGGTAGAGGCATACCTTCAAAGTTTTTTTGGTCGTAGGCTACTACAGTCTGACGTCCAGAGCTTTCGTCTATGTTAGTAACTATGTAGTATTTTCTACCATATTTATCGGTAAACTTATCCACATATCTTGTGTAAGTTAGTCCACGAGCTTCATCAAAATACTTTACAGCTGGCTTATCGCTAAACTCTACCTGTTTAAGAATGCTATCTCTTGTAGTAGAAGAGCCTTTGGTAGGCTTAGCAATTATTTGCTGATATAAAGTTCTTCTAAAGTTTTTTAAATTCTTTACAGCAAAAGAGTTAGCATCTTCATCATTATTTTTAAGAATGTTTTCTAATCTTTTAGCTATTGCATCCATCTGCTGCTGCTGATCACTATTAAAAGGAGTGCCATCAGGCATCTTGGTATAGTCATAGTTGTAATACTCATCTAAATCTGCTTTTTTATCTCTAGGATCAAAAGGCTCTGGAAGGTACTTAGACTCTTCTTCCTTAGGAGCAGACTCTATTTTTTCAAAGTGCTTGTCAGCAGCTGGCCATAGATTGCGTAGCATTTCTTCAGGCATACCTTGAGCAGTAGGCTTAGTCATAAAGTCTGAGAGCTGGTCTCTACTAGTGAACATTCTCAAGAAATCGTCAACGTTGGTAGAAAGATCCCAGCTGCTCTGTTTAATCCAATCTGCATTTTCATCGCTGTTATCGATGTTTATAGGTTTTTCAGCACGTTCTCTATTTTGAGAAGGCTTGCTTTGTTCTTGAATTACTGTCTGTCCGCTTACTGGATCGTTAGATACAATTTGATTTCTTTCGGCTTCTTCTTTAATTGCCGCTTCTAGATCGCTATTATCTCTATTTCCAGGATATGAGTGATATGAGAACAAAGCTTCTTTTATGTCCCCGCCTAAAACAACAACTTCACGTTCATCCATAGATCCAAACCCAGATCCAGAAAATGATATAACTTTATCGGCCGGAACTATTGTAGCCATAACTACTGCATTTTTACCTGGCGAGTTCATTGCAAAACTCTCTGCTTTATATCTATTAGTTGACCATGAAGATAGTGGCCTCTGCTGTACAGTGCCTGAAAATACTCCAGTAGACCCTAAATTATTATAAATTTCATTTAGTTCTGTAGAGTCAGATCCCCTATACACAATAAACCCATCAATACCCTGATCCTTCAGCAGATCTTGAGTAGCGTTATACATTGCATGTAAGAACTGTGTATAAATAAGTCTGTGATCTTTAACTTCTTGATCAACCTGATCTTCATAGTGGTTATTTAAATCTATTAAATCTTTTACTTCATTAGGAACGGTTCCCTGCTCCCTATAGATATCTACATTGTATTGATTCATGCCTCTAACAAAGCTCCACTCGGATGTGGCTTTAGGGTCCATAGCAAATATATCTTTAGCTACTTTTTGCATAGCATGAGATTTTATGTTTTTATCATTAGAAGACAGTGCCCATGAGTGAATTAAATTAGAAATCATTATTTTCTTCAGATCATTTACATCTTCCTGATTAAAACTTGAATGTACTCTTAAAAACAATTGATCATTTATAAACTTTATAATACTGTTTGAATCTGTATTGCCCATTTTTTCTAGAACAGAATTCATAAGTTCTTTATTTACAGTCAATATAGATATAGTTGACAGACTCTTAACTTCATTAACATTAGTGACTAAAAGTTCTGTATCTTCTTTTATATCGGATAGATCTGCATTAAAAGCGTTGTATATTGATGAAGATGCAGGGCCTGAAAGACGAGAAAAAAAGGCCTCTTTTGCTATACCGTTGTAGTTCATGTAATGCACATCCATGCGGCTAGATGCATTAAATAGTGGAGAATATCCACCGCTCATAGCAGCTTTAAGCAAATCATCAAATCTAGCATCTGGCATATACCTAAGAAGTCTTGCAGCTGCAACTTGCTTAAGCAGGATAGATTGAGAAAACTCAGACGTTGAGCTAAACAGATCGGATATAGAGTCGCTTGCGCTCAGATCGTCTATTTCGCCATTTCTTACAGCATCTTCTACAGCTGAAATATTTGTCTTTTGAGTAGCTGTAGTGATATTTCTTTCAGCACCCTCACGGTTTTGGTTAGGGTTAGACTTTTCTTTAGCTGATTGAACGTCACCTAGATCACGGATCTTGTCGTCATAAACGTTACGGATTTGCTCTAGGTCATTGCCACTTGTAGCGGAATCTTCGTAAAGTGAGTTTAGCTTCTTAAGCTCATTGTAAAGTTCTTTAGCTGCAGCTTTGTAGACGTTCTTGTCTGCACCAGGCTGGTTTCTAAAGTTTTCAATTGCATTTTCAAGATTGTTTTTAAAGGCACTTAGATCATTCTCTAGATTTCCATTGTAAGAAGCATTTTCTATAGCTTCAGGAGCTACCGAAGTTTTAGGTAAAGCTTTACTTCTATTAGAAATAATATTTCTGATCTCATACTCATTTTGAGTGTGGAATACATTATCTAAGGAATATGACTCTTTAGAGTCGTTGATGTTTACAATTTCAGGATTTTTATTTCCATCAAGCCTGAGTTGATATCCCCACTCAATAAAGTCTGTTTTATCCCTAAAAGCTGTAGGATTAGGCTTTTTAAATACTTGTAGCGTTATCTTTTTAAGATTTCCATCACTATCAACAACAACTAGATCATCTCCCTTGTTGATTATTTTACCGTCGGCACCCCTGTGTATAGGGTTAACCTCGGCACCATTACCTGAAGAGTAATTATCTATATATTTTTCAAAATTATCTAAATAATCTGTACTAGACATTATCTTTTTAAAAGCTATTTCTAGATCTACATAACGAATAAAGTCATCTATATCTTCAGGGTTTAAAATCTTTGCTAGCTGATTAACCTTATCGTTTGCATCTTTTTTAGCAGCATCAGGATCTTCAGTTCTTTTACTTCTGTGGATGAAATCATAGACTTTTTTAATAGCATTGAACAGTCTGTAACCGTCTTCACGAGAGATCTTGTCTGGAGTCTCTTCCGAGGTAGGCTCTTTTACAACTTCTGGCTTAGGCTCAACCGGTTTAGCCTTAATAGCTTTTTCAATATCTTTTTTGTCTTTAGGGCTAAAAGCATTGAGCTTAGTAAGCATATTGAAGTTATATGTAGTTTCTTTCCCGTTAGGACCTCTTACGGTTAGCTGAACAACTCTACCTAGAGTATCTTTCTTAACTACAACTCCAAGAGCATAACCATCTGGACCATAGATAGTCCACCCAACGTCTACTTTTTCTGCTAGATATTGCTTAGCTGTTTCCTTGGTTATTTGAGTTGGGCCAAGATCTTTAGGAGTTTCTACTGAAGTTACAGGAGTCGCGACAGGTTTTTCCGGCTTCTCTTCAACGGGCTCTTCTGGCTTTTCTTCAGCAGATTTAGCAGTTTCTGCCTCTGCCTTAGCTTTCTCATCCCACTTTCTCTGTACTTCAGCCATCTTAGCTTCTTGAACTGGAGCAGTAGCGTCTTCATCCATTTTTGGATCAGTGCTGGTTGGCTTGAAAGCATCGTAGATCATTTTAGGGACGTCAATCATGCCGCCTTTTTCATCTACGTAAAGGAAGTACTTAATAGGCCCCCAGATATTTTCTGATTGACCTTTGACAAAGTCGACGTCTTTAAGATTTTGACTCTTGCGCCTACCAATAGCAAATCTGCTGTAAAGTTCACGGTAGGTCATTACTTCGCCATTCCAGCGAACTTTTTTGTCTAGGTGGGCTTTAATTTTACCTAATTGCATTGGAGATAGAGCATCAAAGTCTAGAACTCCGCCAGCGGTCTCAATAACATTTTTCTTAGGCTCTTCTGTAGGCTCAGCTGCTGGCTCTTCTACAACTTCAGGCTCATTTACAACTTCTTCAACGTCAGACTCAGAGATGCCATCTTCTACTTCTATATCCCTAAAGAGGTTGTCAAAGTTGAAGTCTAGAGGATCGGTTGGTTTGCCGGCACCTTCCTTCATACCCTTATTAGTTAGTACATTGAGCTGCTTCATTGCATCGACAAGTTCAGCTATTCTCTTAGCAATAGCTTTTTTCTCATTTTCATCTGTTGAAGAACTTCTAGTGTTGTTTAAAATATCCTTATAATCGCTAAGTTTTTCATGCAACATTACAACAGGATACGGGCTAAGCTCTTGCTTCAAACGCTTAGCTTCGCGTTTCATGTTCTTGCCTCGTTTAGCGGCTAGATACTTTCTGTAAAGCTGGCCAACTTCAGTCCAAGCATCTATATTAGCCTGACGTTCTTCCTCGGTAAGTTCCTTAGGTTCTTCTTCTACCTTAGTTTCGGCTACAGGTTCAGTAGCAGGCTTAACGTTCTGGTTCTCGTCAGAGTAGCGAGCTAGGCCGGTTATTCCACCAAACTTAGCCAAAAACTCTTCATCATTAACAAAGACATTATCGTAATACCCGCCCTGTGCACGGTTAGGTTCTTTAATTTCAAAAACTCTATTTCCGTTTTCATCGGTCTTAACGGATACAACTTGTGCATAGAAGTTAGGACTAGTTTCTTCGCTTTTAGTTCCCTTCCATCTAGTAGTTGGAGGGAAGTGCCCACCATACATTAG
>Ga0209188_1001149_pt1 | contig 22258 bp, 24 predicted proteins | sample C_130625_EF_Meta_FD_187307 | JGI IMG/M metagenome (GOLD analysis project Ga0209188, IMG submission 187307) | Freshwater microbial communities from Lake Croche, Canada to study carbon cycling - C_130625_EF_MetaG (SPAdes) (version 2) | ecosystem: Environmental > Aquatic > Freshwater > Lake... | reverse complement strand
TATTTGGGAGAATATTAAAATTTACAATATAAACTAGTTTTTAGAAGATAATGTATATGATACTGCAAGCATGTTATGAATATTGAAGAAATTAATCATTTAGCCAAACTATCAGGTTTGGAATTAGATCCTCATCAGACCAAACAGGTTTCTATGGAATTAGAAAACATTTTAAGTTTGGTTGCCGAGTTGCAATCTGTTGACACAACAGGGGTTGAGCCTCTTTTTCACCCAATTGCTGTGATTGAGCCATTAAGTCAAGCATTAAGGATGGATATTGTGTCTGAGGATAATAATCGTATAAACAATATGTTATCTGCCCCCATCAGCCATGAAGGACTCTACTTGGTTCCAAAGGTGATTGAATGAGCTGGCACGAAAAATCGCTAACAGAGCTCTCCAGTGCCCTTTCAGCCAAAGAAATATCAAGTGTTGAGCTAACCCAATTTTTCTTGGGACGTATTGCTAAATTTAAGGGATTAAATGCCTATTTAGATGTTCAAGAGGAATTTTCCTTGCGAGACGCATTAGTTGCTGATCAAAAAATTGCTAGAGGAGAAGCTGGGCCTTTAACTGGAATTCCAGTTGCACATAAAGATGTATTTGTAACCAAGGATTGGAAATCTACAGCAGCTTCTAAAATGTTAGAAAGTTATTTAAGCCCCTATGACGCTAGGGTTGTTGAGCTTCTTGGTGGCAGTGGCGCGGGTATGGTCTGTTTGGGTAAAACCAATATGGACGAATTTGCCATGGGATCTTCCAACGAAAACTCAGCTTATGGGCCTGCACTCAATCCATGGAATACCAATTATGTTTCCGGAGGATCCTCCGGGGGCTCTGCAGTAGCAGTGGCGGCCGGTTTGACACCGATTGCAACAGGCACTGACACTGGGGGCTCGATTCGTCAGCCAGCTGCGTTTTGTGGGATTACAGGTATTAAGCCTACTTACGGAAGTGTATCGAGGTACGGGATGATTGCCTATGCATCTTCTCTTGATCAGGCTGGGCCGATGGGTAAATCCGCGAAGGACTGTGCCCTTATATTAAATGCTATTTCAGGGCACGATCCTAGAGATTCCACATCATTACGAAAGGACGCCATAGATTACCAAGCTTTACTTGGCAAACCTTGGTCAAATGGCAGTTTGCCACTTCAAGGTTTACGTATTGGTGTTCCTGAGGAGTATTTCGCACAAGGGCTTCAAGAAGAGGTTCGAGAAGCAGTGCAAGCGGCCTTAAAAAAATTCGAAGAATTAGGCGCAACTTGTATTTCTGTATCTTTGCCAAAAACCAAGCTTTCAATTCCGGTTTACTATGTTTTAGCCCCAGCAGAGGCCTCCAGTAATTTGAGTCGATATGATGGTGTTCGTTATGGATATAGAGCCAAAGAATATAAAGATCTCAATCAAATGTATGAAAGATCTAGATCAGAGGGCTTTGGTGCAGAGGTGAAACGTCGCATTTTGATTGGTTCATATGTTCTATCTCAAGGCTATTACGACGCTTATTACCTTCAAGCACAGAAGATAAGACGAATTATTGCCGAAGATTTTCAGACAGCATTTACCCAGTGTGATGTTTTGATGGGACCAGTTGCCCCCCAAGTTGCATGGAAAGTTGGTGAAAAGTCTAAAGATCCTGTGGAGATGTATCTTGAAGACATTTATACACTGAGTCCAAATCTTGCAGGCTTACCGGCAATGAGTATTCCCTGTGGCATGAGCCAACAAGGCTTACCAATCGGCTTACAAGTTATTGGAAATTATTTCTCTGAAGCAAAAATGCTTCAAGTAGCTGATCAATTTCAACAAAATAGCTCTTGGCATCTGTTAGCCCCTTCAAGCGCTGGAGCCCAAATATGACAAGATCAAATTGGGAAGTTGTGATTGGGCTTGAAACCCACGCTCAATTAAAAACGAATTCAAAAATATTCAGTGGTGCAAGTATTGCCTTTGGTGCAGAGCCAAATGTTCAGGCTTGTCCAGTTGACTTGGCTCTTCCTGGAACTTTGCCCGTTTTAAATCAAGAAGCAGTCAATCATGCGATTCGTTTTGGTTTAGCAATTGGCTCGAAGATTGCTCCTATTAGTGTTTTTGCGAGAAAAAACTATTTTTATCCTGATTTGCCTAAGGGGTATCAAATTAGTCAATTTGAATTACCAGTCGTGGTCGGTGGGAGGATTGCCATAGAAGTTGATGGTGTAAAAAAAGAAATTCAACTCACAAGAGCTCACTTAGAGGAAGATGCTGGCAAATCATTACATGACGATTTTGTTGGACTGCATGGTGAAAAATCCAGTGGTATAGATTTAAATAGAGCGGGAACACCCCTATTAGAAATTGTTACTGACCCAGTCATGCGCAGTGCCGCAGAGGCGGTTGCTTACGCAAAAGAATTACATTCCCTTGTGATGTGGATTGGAATTTGTGATGGCAATATGCAAGAAGGCTCATTTCGGTGTGATGCCAACGTATCAGTTAGACCAATTGGTCAACAAGAGTTTGGAACAAGGTGTGAGATAAAAAACCTGAACTCCTTTAAGTTTTTAGAGGAAGCGATTCAGTATGAAGTACAGCGGCAAATTGAACTTATTGAAGATGGTGGCGTCGTTAAACAAGAAACCCGCTTATATGACCCAGATCGGCAAGAGACTCGAAGCATGAGAAGTAAAGAGGATGCTCAAGATTATCGTTACTTTCCTGATCCAGATTTATTGCCACTCCACATTACACAAGATATGATTGCGACTATTCAAGCAAGCATGCCAGCGTTGCCGAGTATTTTAAGAAATACGTGGCAAACTGAATATGGATTAAGTGACTATGACGCTTCTTTGTTAACCCAAAGTAAATCAACTGCAGATTATTTTGTTGAATTACTCACTTTAATCAAAGAGGACCTAGTCAAGCCCGCGGTTAATTTGATGTCTGGAGATCTTGCATCAGCATTGAATCGAGATGGTATTGAAGCAGCTCAATCACCCTTACGCCCATCCCACCTGGCTCAAATATTACTAAGAATTCAAGATGGAACCATTTCAAACAAAATTGCCAAAGATATATTTGCAACACTTTGGGAAAGAGGTACCTCTGGAGCATTGGCTGATCAAGGGGTAGTAGATGCTCTTATTGAAGAAAAAGGCTTAAAGCAAATTAGCGATGTTGGAGCGATTGAAAAAATTATTGACCAAGTTCTCTTGGATAATCCAAAATCTGTTGAAGAATATAGGAGTGGTAAGGAAAAAGCTTTTAATTCGTTAGTTGGTCAAATTATGAAAGCATCCAAAGGTAAAGCCAATCCTTCTCAAGTGAATCAAGTTTTAAAAGAAAAATTAAGTAACTAATTTATCAAGAAAAGATACGCAAATGGATACTGAAATCAATCAACCTCAACAAGATCAAGAGCATTTAGTTGCGCAGTGGCTTTTATCAACACCAGGATTTTTTGATCGTCATCCAGACTTATTAGCTCAAATTGAGTTGGCTAATTCACATAGTGGGAAAGCAATTTCTTTACAAGAAAAGCAAATGGCTTTGCTCAGAAATCAAAATCGAGATTTAAATCAGCGATTATCTGAAATGTTGCGTTTTGGAACTGAAAATGATCGCACTCAAGCCTTAATGGTTCAGTGGTTAGAGGGCTTACTTGCGGCTAAAGATCGCAATGCTACCATTGAAAGTATTACTGCTGGATTAAATAAGTTATTTGATATCGGTAAAGTAGAAATTATTTCTCCTGAGCAAGTTTCTGATGAGTTAAAGACGAAACTGGAGCAAGCCCCAATGTGTGGCGGCATCGATCTAGCTAAGGATTTAGTTGGCGCAGACCTTTTGTTAGATGAGGGTAGTATTGTTTTGATTTCATTAACGTATCAAAGTACTTCTTTGGGTGTTTTGTTGATGGCGAGTCAAGACAAAGAAAAATTTTCGCCTCAGATGGGCCTCAGTTATATACATCAATTAGCTCAACTGGCAGCTGCGGCGTTGTTCCGATTTCAGGATCAGTAATGCTAAGTACAACCACTAGGGAACTCCTTGCGGTTGAACAATTTATTGAAGAGCTGAGAGTCGTTAGACAATTGTCTCCCCATACCCTCAAAGCCTATGGTCAAGATTTACATATTCTTTGTCAATATGTTTCTGAACACCAATTAGAGCTACCTCAAATAACGAGTATGCATACTAGATCTTGGGTTGCAAAACTCCATAGTCAAGGATCCTCACCAAGATCTATCTCAAGGCTTCTGTCCGCATGGAGAACTTTTTTTGATTGGCTAGCTACTAGTAAGACAAATTTATTTGATAGTGAGATTAAGGTAAATCCTGTTCAAGATTTACGAGCTCCCAGAAAATCGAAGAGCTTACCTAAAGCCTTGAGTGTTGAATACGCCATTGTGTTGATGGAAAAGGCTCAACATGAAGCCAGCCAACCATCAGCTGAGCAATGGTCTTTTTTACGAGATCATGCTTTAGTTGAGTTGTTTTATTCATCAGGGTTGCGCCTATCTGAAATTCTAGGAATCGATAGCTCTATTACAAAAGGGTATGCAAAAGACTCTTTGGGGTGGATTGCATGGGATAGTCAAGAAGTTCATGTATTGGGTAAAGGTGGAAAACGTCGAATTGTTCCCATTGGATCATCCGCGATGCAGGCTCTCAGAACTTGGTTTGATATATGGGCAAAAAAAATAGAGGAACAAGCTAAGACTGAAGGCCCTTTATTTATGAATAAAAAAGCCCAAAGACTCTCGCCAAGAACTGTTCAAGAGCGTTTAAAAAACCTCGCCATGAGATCAGGATTACCCGTTCATGTTCATCCTCACATGCTGCGCCATAGTTTTGCCAGTCACGTATTGCAGTCATCTCATGATCTAAGAGCCGTTCAAGAAATGCTTGGCCATGCCAGCATTGGAAGTACACAGATATATACTGCCTTAGATTTTCAACATTTAGCGCAAGCATATGACTTAGCGCATCCACGCTCAAAGGCAAGTAAATAAATATGCAAGCAAGTATCTTATTAGAGGGTGGCAAAGAGCACTCCGTACTTCACCAACATCCATGGATCTTTGCTAGTACAGTGGCACGTTATGAAGGTAAAGTTGGAGTTGGAACAACTGTCAGTGTATTTAATGATGCAAAAAAAATGATTGGTAGGGCAGCCTATAGCCCCCACTCACAAATCAGAGCAAGGATGTGGACATGGGATCCAGAGGAGTCGATTGACCATGCTTTTTTCAAAAGAAAAATCGCTGCTGCGCTGGAGCATCGACAAAAATGGATAAAAAATACGAATGCTATCCGGTTAATTTTTGGAGAGGCGGATGGGCTTCCGGGACTTGTGGTTGACCAGTACGACAAACTTTTGGTATGTCAGTTCTTAAGTGCTGGTGCGGACCATTGGAAAGACGTCATAGTTGAGGTTCTTGCCCAACAGACAAAGTGCGAGTCTATTTATGAGCGGTCCGATGCCGCAGTTCGACAAAGAGAAGGACTTGAACCTCAAACAGGTCTTTTGTATGGAGTACAGCCTAATACAGAAGTTTTGGTCCAAGAAAATGCGATTTCTTATTTGGTAGATCCAATACATGGACATAAAACAGGTTTTTATATTGATCAAAGGGATAATCGTCTGCTTGTTCAAGAGTTATCTCAAAATCGTCGAGTATTAAATATGTTTTGCTACACAGGAGGATTTTCATTATCCGCTTTAAAGGGTGACGCAAAAGAAGTTATCTCAGTAGATTCCTCTGGCGACGCTTTAGATATTGCGAAAAAACAGACAAAATTGAATCATTTTGATGAAAATCGTGCCATTTGGTTAGATGAAGATGCGTTTGAGACCCTAAAAAATATGCGGATTCGAGAAGAGTTTTTTGATTTAATCATTCTAGACCCTCCTAAATTTGCTCCCTCAGCAGCGCATTTAGCTAAAGCTATTCGTGCTTATAAAGAAATTAATCGCACAGCAATGCAAATGCTCAATAAAAGTGGGTTAATACTCACTTTCTCTTGTTCTGGCGCAATGGATATGGAGACATTTGAAAAAACGATTTTTATGGCAAGTAAAGAAGCTGCAAGCCATCAAAAGTCAGGTGAATTCAAATTTCGCGTATTAAAGCGCTTGACATCAGGCCTAGACCACCCTAAATTATCATGTTTCCCTGAAGGCGATTATCTCAAGGGTTTATTATTAGAACGAATTTAAGTTCAGCAAAAGCTTTAACAAAGATTTAGGAAAAAATGGCACTGATACCTGTAACGATTTTGACCGGCTTTTTAGGAAGCGGCAAAACGACGCTTTTAAAACACATTTTGACGGCTGACCATGGCAAGAAAATTGCAGTGATTGAAAATGAGTTTGGCGAGGAAAATATCGATAACGAAATCCTCATTCAAAACAGCAATGAACAAATTGTGCAAATGAGTAACGGCTGTGTCTGTTGTACTATTCGTGGTGATTTAGTGGAGGCATTGAATCAGCTTTGGGAACAGAAAAAAGCTAAACAAATCTCGTTTGACCGTGTGGTGATAGAAACAACCGGAATCGCCAATCCAGGTCCAGTTGCTCAAACATTTTTTATGGATGATGATGTTGCTGAGCATTATGTATTAGATGCCGTTGTGACATTAGTAGATGCCAAGCATGGTAATCAGCAATTAGATGAGCATGAAGAGGCGCAAAATCAAGTCGGTTTTGCAGATCAAATTTTTATCACGAAGTGCGATGTTGTAGATGAAAAAATTCGCAAGGGTTTAAGAAATCGTTTAGTTCACATGAACCCAAAGGCACCGATTAAAGAAATTACCCATGGTGTGGTGAATCTGGATGAAGTATTTGATCTTCATGGCTTTAATTTAAATGCGAAATTGGATATTGACCCACACTTTTTAGAACAAGAAAATCATGATGATTGCGGTCATGATCATAGCCACGATCATCATGACCATGAGCATCATCATGAACATCATCACGGGCATACAGATAAAATCCAATCTTTTGTCTTTAGAAGCGATAAGCCCTTTGATCATAAAAAGCTGGAAGACTTTTTAGGTGGCATATTATCTGTATTTGGTCCAAAATTGATGCGTTATAAAGGCGTTTTATATATAAAAGGTTCAAATCGTAAAGTGGTATTACAGGGAGTCCATGAAATGATGGGTAGCGATATGGCCGGACCGTGGGGTACAGAACCGAAACAAACAAAAATTGTATTCATAGGGCAGGATTTGCCAAAAGATACTTTAATGATGGGTTTAGAAGGTTGTTTGGTTTAATCTTCGAAGAATAGAAAAATATATAAGGATGACAAAATGGCTACTTCAACAATAAAAAAAACAGTAAGTAAAAAAACAAGCGCAGAAACTGAAAAAAACACCAAAGGAAATAAAGCTGATTCTAAAGATCAAGCTAAAAATGAGATGACTACTAAAACAAAAACACCCGCAACACCTAAAATTATTGAATTAATTTCAGAAGCACAGTTATTGAAAATGTCTGATAAAGACTATATGAGTTCAGAGCAATTAGAGTTTTTTAAAGAGCGCTTACAAAAATTGCGTGATGATATTTTAAAAAATGCGGATGCTACTACTGAAAACTTACGTGAAAACATCTTGGTTCCAGATCCTGCAGACCGGGCTACCATTGAAGAAGAGCATGCTCTTGAGTTAAGAACAAGAGATCGTGAAAGAAAACTTCTGAAAAAAGTAGAGCAAGCTTTAGGAAGAATTGAGTCTGGTGAGTACGGTTGGTGTGAAGAGACTGGCGAAGCAATTGGAATTTCAAGATTACTAGCCAGACCGACAGCTAATCTTTCACTTGAAGCTCAAGAACGACGCGAACTTCGCCAGAAGTTATTTGGAGACTAAAAATCCCTCAGCCTAATAGTCAACCTTTATTCCTAAAATAAAGGTTCTACCTGGTTGTGGTGCGTTCATTCTGAGAGTATCAACTGTGGTTGAGAAACGAATAGTATCGTTTAACAAATTATTCCCTTGTAAATAATAAATAATGTGTGCCACATGGAATTTATTTACCATTAATTAAAAATCAACTCAAAAACTTTATTACAAGATAGATGTTTCAAAATAGAAATAAAAGTGTTGAATTAGGGGAGTATATTTAGGGTATTACAAAAAATTAATACTTTCTTAACTATCACTTATCATTAAGATTATTTCTTATAAAAATTATGGAACATAAAGACCTAACCCTCAGCGATATCGCGCCAACTCTCAAAGCAGAAATTCTTGCAGAAGCGTTGCCGTATATTCGTCAATATCATGGCAAAACAATTGTAATTAAATACGGCGGTAATGCTATGACAGAAGAGCGCCTTAAAGAAGGCTTTGCTCGAGATGTGATTTTGCTCAAGTTAGTTGGTATGAATCCAGTAGTCGTCCATGGTGGCGGCCCACAAATAGATGATGCTCTGAAGAAAATAGGTAAAGCTGGAACCTTTATTCAGGGTATGCGGGTTACAGATGATGAAACGATGGAAGTTGTCGAGTGGGTACTTGGTGGAGAAGTACAACAAGACATCGTGATGATGATTAATCAATTTGGTGGACAGGCCGTTGGCCTGACCGGTAAAGATGGTGGTCTAATCAAAGCCAAAAAATTAATGATGCCAGATAAAGATGATCCGACGAAGGAAATCGATATTGGTTTTGTCGGTGAAATTAGCTCGATTAATCCAGCTGTAGTGAAGGCCTTACAAGATGATGCCTTTATTCCTGTCATTTCTCCGATTGGATTTGGTGAGGATGGCAGAGCATACAATATTAATGCAGATTTAGTTGCAGGGAAAATGGCTGAGATTTTGCGCGCTGAAAAATTAGTGATGATGACCAATATTCCAGGTGTAATGAATAGTAAAGGTGAGTTATTGACCGATTTAAGTGCAAAAGAAATCGATGCCTTGTTCGCTGATGGTACGATATCAGGTGGGATGTTACCAAAAATATCATCTGCGCTGGATGCGGCAAGAAGTGGCGTAAATTCAGTACATATCATTGATGGCAGAATCGAGCATTCTCTGCTATTAGAAATTTTGACAGAACAAGCTTTTGGAACAATGATTCGATCACAATAAATGAGTAGCCAAGATGTAGTAAATCTGGAGACAAACGGTACTCCTAGCCAAGAAGATACGAAGGGTCGTAAGCGGCCTAAGCCGGGGGAGCGTCGTATTCAAATTTTGCAAGCATTAGCGGAAATGCTTGAAAACCCACAAGGTGAAAGAGTTACTACAGCAGCTTTGGCTGCCAAAATCCAAGTTTCAGAAGCTGCGCTGTATCGTCATTTTGCAAGTAAAGCACAAATGTTTGATGGTTTAATTGCATTTATTGAACAGACCATTTTTGGTCTTATTAATCAAATCATTGCAAAAGAAGAAAACGGAAGAACCCAGATTCAAGAAATTGCGATGATGTTGCTTGCATTCTCTGAAAAAAATCCTGGTATGACACGAGTACTTCTTGGAGATTCATTATTTCAAGAGGATGCTCGATTACAAGAGCGTATTAACCAAGTTTTAGAGCGTGTAGAAGCGTCTATGAAGCAATCCTTTCGGATTATGCAAACACAACAAAATATTAATTGGTCAGCTGAAGATATTACTCATCGATCTGGATTAGTCATGTCTTATGTTGTTGGTCGTTGGCATCGTTTTGCAAGAAGCGGTTTTACAAAATCCCCATTAGACAACGCAACAGCATCCATGGGCGTACTTCTATTTGTATGACTGGTCTAAATACTCAGTCATATTCAATTCAATTTAATGAGCCCCTAGCACTAAAGAGTGGCGCTCAGTTAGCCTCATATTCTTTAGAAGTTCAAACCTATGGGCAATTAAACGCCAATAAAACAAATGCGGTTTTAATTTGTCATGCTCTGAATGCTTCACACCATGTTGCCGGAGTAGATCCAGTTTCTGGAAAAGCTGGATGGTGGGATAACATGATTGGCCCCGGAAAGCCCTTAGATACGGATCACTATTTTGTGATTGGCGTTAATAATTTAGGGTCTTGTTTTGGTTCAACAGGTCCGATGAGTATCAATCCTGAAACCAATGTACCTTACGGCAGCAAGTTCCCCTTGGTAACTGTTGAAGACTGGGTAATTTCCCAGGCGCGACTTGCTGATTATTTTGGTATTCAAAAATTTGCTGCGGTTATGGGCGGAAGCTTAGGTGGGATGCAAGCACTTGCATGGGGGATTCAGTTTCCTGAGCGTGTTGAACATTGTCTAATCATCGCCTCTGCCGCAAGTCTATCTGCACAAAATATCGCCTTTAATGAAATTGCGCGAAGCGCCATCATGAGTGATCCAGATTTTCATGAAGGCAACTATTACGCGCATCAAGTCACGCCTAGGAGAGGCCTTCGCGTTGCTAGGATGATTGGTCACATCACCTATTTATCGAATGATGATATGGCAGAAAAGTTTGGCCGAGATTTAAAGCGTATCAAAGGCGACCCTCAAGACTATCGATTTAGTTTTGATACGGAGTTTGAGGTAGAAAGTTATTTACGCTATCAAGGCGAAAAATTTGCGGATTACTTTGATGCTAATACCTATCTTCTGATTACGAGAGCACTCGATTATTTTGATCCAGCTAAAAATCATGGTGGAAGCTTATCTAAAGCCCTAGCGGTCATGCAATCAAAATCTCTCGTGATTAGCTTTACAACGGATTGGCGCTTTGCCCCAGATCGAAGTCGCGAAATTGTGAAAGCCTTATTAGATAACAAACATTCCGTAACTTATGCTGAGATTGATGCACCTCATGGACATGATGCTTTCCTGTTAGATGATGAAAGATATCATGCTATTCTTCGAGCATATTTTTCTAAAATGCAAAAGGATTTAGCATGAGTACAAAAGTTCGTGCGGATTTTTCTGCTATTGCTAACTGGGTAAAACCTAATTCAAGCTTGTTAGATCTTGGCTGTGGTGATGGTGATTTTTTAGAATTTATCAGAGCACAAAAAAATGTACAAACCTATGGTGTAGAGATTTCTGATCTAAGTGTTTTAGCTTGTGTAGAAAAAGGACTTGATGTGATCCAGCAAGATTTAGAAGCCGGATTAGCTTTATTTGAAAACCAAAGTTTTGATATGGTGGTACTTTCACAGACACTGCAAACGATTCATGAAACTGAATCAATCTTAAATGAGATCGTGCGCGTGGGTAAAGAATGCGTAATCTCATTTCCTAATTTTGCACATTGGTCGCACCGAATTGATATTCTTTTAGGCAGAATGCCTGTATCAAAATCATTGCCATTCGATTGGTACAACACTCCAAATGTGCGTGTTTTAACCATTGCAGATTTTGAAGCATTAGCGAGTAAGATTGGTATCAAGATACTAGACCGTGTCATATTGCATGAAGGTAAAGAAATTAGTTGGGGTGCAAACTTATTTGGAAGTTTAGCCATCTATCGAGTTCAAAGCGCTTAAAGAATGTCCAGTTCAATACCGGAAACAAAGCAATCTTTAGCTGAAATTTTTAGCGCGTATACCCAAAAAATCACACTGCGGATGTTCTTTTTAGGCTTTTCTGCAGGGTTGCCATTGTTGTTGGTTTTAGGAACACTAGGGTTTTGGCTTAGAGAAGCAGGCATTGATCGAAGTACGATTGGGTACTTATCTTGGATAGGTCTTATTTATGGTTTGAAATGGATATGGGCGCCACTAGTTGATCGCTTAACACTCCCTTTTCTTTCTAATTGGCTTGGCCGCAGGAAAGCTTGGTTATTAATTGCCCAGATATTAGTCATGGTGGGTCTAGTCGGTATGTCGGTGTCAGACCCTTCACAGCAAGTCAATGCAGTAGCGTGCTTTGCTGTTTTAGTGGCTTTTGGTTCAGCAACACAAGATATCGCCTTAGATGCATTTCGAATTGAGTCAGCAGATACCAAAATGCAAGGTGTTTTAGCCGCAGCTTATCAGACCGGTTACCGATTTGCCATGATTTGGGCGGGCGCAGGAGTTCTTTGGATTGCGGCACGAGCCCAGCAAACCCCTGAGAATGTCTATGATCATTATGGATGGCAAGTCGCTTATTTATGCATGGCTGCTTCCATGTTGGTAGGTGTCATCACTGTTCTCTTTTCTCAAGAGAAGCAATATGTGCCCCAGATGCAAGTGCACTCGATCAAGCAATGGATTCAAGTAGCATTTTTAGAGCCCTTTGCAGATTTTTTAAAAAGATATCAATGGCATGCCGTTTTAATTCTTGCATTAATAGCGGTATATCGGATTAGTGATGTAGTGATGGGTATTATGGCGAATCCTTTTTATGTGGATATGGGCTATACCAAAGATGAAGTGGCTAGTGTGACTAAAGTTTTTGGTGTCATCATGACCTTGCTTGGGGCATTTATTGGGGGTGGCTTAACCGTCAGGTTTGGTATCTATCGTATTTTGATGTTGGGCGCCATTCTCTCAGCAGCTAGTAATTTGCTCTTTGCCTGGCTAGCAACTCAGGGGCATGATTTAACAGGTTTAATTTTTGTGATATCAGCTGATAATTTAAGTTCAGGCATCGCTTCAGCAGCTTTTATCGCCTATTTATCGTCACTTACGAATATTTCATATAGTGCTACTCAATATGCTTTATTTAGTTCAATGATGTTGTTGATTCCAAAATGGATGGCAGGATTTTCTGGAGTTTTTGTAGACCATTTTGGCTATTCGACATTCTTTATCTCTACAGCAATCATTGGCCTACCAGTGCTCATTCTGATTTGGCTCGTGGGCAAATTCAATCTCATTCAAAATAGTGATCAAGCAGAGAACTCTGTTAAATCACAATCATAATCAATGATCAAAGGAGCATGATCAGAGAAGCGCTCTTGTTTATAAATCTGTTGCGCTTTAGCGAATGATCCTAAACCACTGGTTGTGATGTGGTAATCAATCCGCCAACCCACATTATTGTTATAAGCTTGGCCACGCTGACTCCACCAGGTGTAGCAACTGTCAGTGGCATTTGGCTCAATTTTTCGATAGACATCTACAAATCCTTCAACATCAAATAAATGGGTCATCCAAACCCTTTCCTCTGGTAGAAAGCCAGAATTTTTGATATTGCCTTTCCAATTTTTTAAGTCTATTTCTTGGTGAGCGATATTAATATCGCCACATAATGCTATTTCAAAACCTTGTTTTTTTAAGTCCCGAAGATGGGGTAAAAAGACCTCTAAAAATCGAAATTTAGCTGCTTGTCGATCTTCAGAACTTGATCCTGACGGAAAGTAGACTGAAATGATCCATAACTTGCCAAAGCGTAGAGCCGTATAGCGACCTTCATCATCAAACTCGGGAACGCCAAAACCAGTAATTACCTCATCAGGGATGTGCTTAGAATAAATGCCTGTACCGCTATAGCCCTTTTTTTGCGCACAATGAAAATAGGATACGTAATTTAACTGCGAGGTTAAATCTGTTGATAAATCATCGAACTGTGCTTTAATTTCTTGTAAGCAAATAAAGTCAGCTTGAGTACTTTTCATCCACTCAAAAAAGCCTTTTTTTGCAGCAGACCTTATACCATTCACATTTGCAGTTATTATTCTTAACATGAAACCTCATTCCTCTGAATTTATTGAATTTGCACTCCAAGCCAAGGTACTTTCTTTTGGCGAATTTAAAACTAAAGCAGGTCGTCTTTCACCCTATTTTTTTAATGCCGGTGATTTTAATGACGGCGCTAAATTAGGTGCTTTAGGTGAATTTTACGCTCGCACTTTACTGTCTGCACAAATTGAATTCGACATGTTATTTGGGCCCGCATATAAAGGTATTACTTTATCTGCGAGTACTGCAATAGCTCTTGCCAATTTAGAAAAAAACGTGTCATTTGCCTATAACCGTAAAGAGGCAAAGGATCATGGTGAAGGTGGGGTCTTAGTTGGCGCGCCTCTGCAAGGGCGTGTAGTTATTGTCGATGATGTAATTTCCGCAGGAACATCTGTACGTGAATCAGTTGAGTTAATTCAGAAAGCTGGAGCAATTCCTTGTGCTGTATTGATTGCTTTAGATCGAATGGAAAAATCTGGAAATGCGGTTGATATCGGTGAATTCTCTGCAGTTCAAGCTGTTCAAAAAGATTTTGGTATTCCAGTCATTGCGATTGCTAATCTCGCAGATCTTTTACAGTTCTTAGAGAAAACAAATGATAGTGTTCTTAAAGAACACCTGCCTAAAGTGCAAAGTTACCGTCAGCAATATGGTATCAATTAAAAAGGCGCTTATATAAGCGCCTTTCAATGGACATCAAACTTAATTATGCTGTTTGATTAATCTCTGCGAGTTTCTTCTGAATAGCAATCGCATCGAGTTGTTCAATAGGTAATGAAGCTAAAATCTCCACACGCTTTTTTAGACCAACCATAACAGCGCGCATTGCACGACGTTTGACATCATCATTACCTGTGAGATTGGACGGGTCCGGGAAAATCCAATAAGCACTTGCTGGATTTCCAGGAAGATGGGGAATCGCTTCGCCATTTGAAGGATCATACAAAGAAATAATAAAATTCATGGTTGGAGCATCCGGAGCATTAAACTCTTCCCAACTTTTGCTACGCAGATTATCTCTTGAATACTGAAGTTCATCGGCGATTTCTAAGGCCAAAGGACTTACGGAATCTTGTGGGTGCAAACCAGCTGAGTAGCCTACAAATTTACCGCTTAGGTGTGTTGAAGCAACAGCTTCGCCAATAATGGAGCGCGCTGAATTATGGGTGCAAATAAATAAAATGTTGTATTTGGACATAAAAACCTTATTTGAATGAAGTCAGTTCAACTAAGAGGAAGAACAGATAGGTTAATTTAGTCTATCTGTGTGAATAATTCGTTAAAAGTAAATAAAAAACAAAAAAATCAATTAAATCAGTAGATTAAATCTCAATAATGCCTTCAAAAACTGTCGTAGCAGGTCCAGTCATGATGACGTCCGCATGTAAACCAAGTTGCGCATATTGCCAATCAATCTCTAGCAATCCCCCACGGGTTTGCACAGCGACTGGTGAGTCAACAAGGTTTTTTAAAATGACTGTAACAGCTGCTGCACAGGCGCCAGTTCCGCAGGAAAGTGTTTCTCCAGAGCCGCGTTCATAAACTCTGATGTTGATATGGCCTCGATCAACAACTTCTACAAAGCCAACATTGACTCGCCTAGGAAAGCTTGGGTGATTCTCAATTTCTGGACCAATTTGGCTAACCAAAGCATTTTGTACCGATTCGACAATTTGTACAGCGTGAGGATTGCCCATTGAAAGAGGGGTAATCCAGGCCGATGAATTGGAAAGAGGTAATTTAAACTCAGTAATCGGGCCAATCACTTGAGTATCAAAGTTTCCAGGAATAAAAGGAACCAAGTCATACTCGAAAATCGGTGATCCCATATTGACTCGAACGCGCTGGTCTTCTTGCTCAGTTAGAGTAATGATGGTGTGGGCAACTTCGACCTTAATTTCTTTTTTGGAAGTTAGACCTTTTTCACGAACAAAACGTACAAAACATCTTGACCCATTACCGCATTGCTCTACTTCAGAACCATCGTGATTAATGATGCGATAACGAAAATCTGCATCGGCACTAGTTGGAGATTCGACCAGTAAAATTTGATCAGCACCAACTCCTAATTGACGATTGGCTAAAAATATCCAATCGTCATTACCTAATTGGCTGATGTTTTGTGAAATCGCATCAATGACAATAAAGTCATTACCTGCACCGTGCATTTTTGTAAATTGAAGTTTCATCAGTAAAACCTATTTTGACCCTCAGGCCGATTTTTAAAACGTTTATGAACCCAATAATACTCTTGTGGTCTTGGAATAATCTGCGCTTCAAAAAATTGATTTAAACGAAGCGTGTCTGCTACCTCGTCGTCAGTCGGGAAGTTTTCTAGGGGCTTACCGATATGCACTGTATAAGTTTTTCCATCAGGATTTAACGTTGTAATGACAGGGCACACTTCCGTTTGAACAATTTTTGCCATGCGAGAAATGGAGGTCACTGTACAAGTTGGCACACCAAAGAATGGCACAAATACTGAATCTTGTTTACCAAGATCCATGTCGGGAGAAATCGCAACGGCTTGATTAGACCGAATCGCACGAATCATTTCTCGGGCATTTTGTTGCCGAAGTATCATTCTTCCACCAAAACGCTCACGCCAATGTTTAATTTTTTGATCAAAAAAATCATTTTTCATTTTGATATAAAGGGTGATGGGACTTTGCAACCCTCGCTTATTTAAATAAAGAGAAATACCGATTAATCCTGCTTCGATGCCCAAAAGATGCATACTAAAAAATAGACGCGATTTACCATCAGCCATATCGATGTCAGATTTGACATGCACAAGTTTCTCAATTTGCTCCGCAGATCCTAACCATAAGTATCCTCGCTCGGTAATCGATCTTCCAAATAATTGCCAATGCTGGAGAGCTAATTTCTTTAACTCTTGATCAGATAAATGAGGGAAGCAAAGCTTTAAGTTGATATCAACCACTTTTTTTCGCTCAATTGGCAAATGGTATGCAATCCATCCCAGAGCATCACCAATGGCATGGTTCACAGAGATAGGTAAGGCATTGAGGAAATATAAAAAACCTAAACCAAAATAATTAAGGATATGTTTCACGACTTTCATTCTGAAGGGGGAAGTGGCGCACCAGCTGGGTGCTTATATCTTTTGTACATCCAAAGATATTGTTCAGGATTTTTAATAATAACCTTCTCAAGAAAGTGATTGAGTTGTGTTGCTGCAGTCACTGGATCACTATCAAATGGCTCTGTTACTCTTTCGGCAACCATGAACCATCCATACCCATGAGGTTTACGAATCGCAGAAAAAACAATCGTGGGAATATTATTTTTCAGTGCAATTTTTGCAGGAAGAACTGCGGTGTAAGCAGGTTTACCAAAAAATGGTGCCCAAACCCCTTCGCCATTTCCTGGAACTTGATCTGGAAGTATTCCGACGGCTTCACCTCGCACTAGGGCGCGTGCAATTTGTCGAACTCCTTGCATATTTGCAGGAACAAAGTTCATCCGGGGATGTGCTCTACCCTCTTCAATCAATTCATTTAGCCAGTTTTGTTTAGCGGGTTTATAAATAATCGTTGCTGGAAAATATTCTGCTAAGACGCGGGGAATCATTTCAAAGGCACCTAAATGAGGCGTTAACATGAGAAGCCCCTTGCCTTCTGCCATAGCGTTTTCGACAACATCCCAATGAATCAATTCTGTTTTTTTAAGAGCCTCTGTAGGATGTTGCCAAATCCAAAGACTGTCTGTCAACATTTTCCCAGCAGACTTGGCGACCTCTTTGGGGCTGGCTTGAAAGTTATAGAGCTTGTGGGCATATGACAAATTCTCTATGATCAAGGCTTTATCTTTTGGTGAGAACCAATATGTCAAAAGACCTAAAAAAGCACCTACAGACTGTAGATACCGAAGAGGAAGGCGACCGATAAGATGAATTAACGAATGCATTCCCTCTATGATATGCAAAAAACAATGAAGTTTGAAAAAAATCAAAATAATCGTTATACTTCAATGCATCGCCGAGTTAAGACAACTTGCAGGGCGACTATAAATTCTGCTAAAGCGTCGCCGTATAGGTAGTTCGGCACGTGTTGTCGAATTTTTAATTAAGGAACCTATATGGCAAATGATTATTTTTTCACATCTGAATCTGTATCTGAAGGACACCCTGATAAGGTTTCAGATCAAATTTCTGACTCTATTCTCGATGCAATTCTTGCGCAAGACCCAACAGCAAGAGTTGCCGCAGAAACCCTCTGCAATACTGGTTTAGTTGTTCTCGCTGGTGAGATTACTACTTCAGCTAACGTGGACTACATTAAGGTAGCTCGCGAAACTCTACGTGAAATTGGCTATGACAATACTGATTTTGGTATTGATCATCGTGGATGCGCAGTTTTAGTAGCTTATGACAAGCAAAGTCCTGACATTGCTCAGGGCGTTAACAAAGCTGAAGATGACCCTTTAGATCAAGGAGCTGGCGACCAAGGCTTGATGTTTGGCTATGCAGTTGATGAAACTCCAGAACTCATGCCGATGCCGATTTATCTGTCGCACAGGTTAGTTGAGCGTCAATCTCAATTGCGTCGAGATGGAAGATTCAACTGGTTAAGACCTGACGCAAAATCACAAGTCACTTTACGCTATGTGAACGGTCGTCCTGACTCTATCGATACGGTTGTTTTGTCAACGCAACACTCCCCTGATATGGAGTTAGACAAATTACGTGAAGCTGTCATTGAAGAAATTATTAAGCCTGTTCTTCCAAAAGAACTCATTAAAGGTGAGATCAAATATTTGGTTAACCCTACAGGTCGATTTGTGATTGGTGGACCACAAGGTGATTGTGGTTTAACTGGCCGTAAGATCATTGTTGATACCTATGGTGGTGCAGCACCCCACGGTGGTGGAGCTTTTTCTGGAAAAGATCCATCAAAAGTAGACAGATCAGCCGCTTACGCAGCTCGTTATGTTGCGAAAAATGTGGTTGCGGCTGGCTTAGCATCTAAGTGTTTGGTTCAGGTTTCTTATGCAATTGGCGTAGCAAAACCAACCTCAGTGATGGTGAGTACATATGGAACTGGAAAAATATCTGATGAGGAAATTTCAAGGTTAGTAAGCGAACACTTTGATTTAAGACCAAAAGGTATCGTAAAGATGCTTGATCTTCTTCGTCCAATTTATCGTAAAACTGCTGCATATGGTCACTTTGGTCGTGAAGAGCCGGAGTTTACTTGGGAAGCTCGCGATCGTGTCATCGCATTGAAATCTGCTGCAGGTTTATAATAGTTCTAATTCTCCAAGGAGCGTTGCGAGGTTAACTTAGATGTTTCACATCTAAGTTACCCCAGGCTTGGAGGGACTCTGGACAGAGTCTATGCAACGGCGCTCACTAACCTTTTGAACTCTTGGTTGGTGGGCTTTCAAAATAGCCTCCTCAAGATTTCAGTAAATTTTGGAGAGCTGCATGAATTCCGTATCAAATATCAAAAACGACTATGTCATTGCTGACATCACATTGGCTGACTTTGGACGTAAAGAAATCGCCATTGCTGAAACAGAAATGCCAGGACTCATGGCAATTCGTAAAGAATATGAAACAGCACAGCCATTAAAAGGTGCTCGTATTACTGGTTCATTACATATGACGATTCAAACTGCCGTATTAATCGAAACGTTAGAAGCTTTGGGTGCCAAAGTTCGTTGGGCATCATGCAATATCTACTCAACTCAAGATCATGCTGCTGCTGCAATCGCAGCAAATGGAACACCTGTGTTCGCCATCAAAGGTGAAACATTAGAACAATATTGGGACTTTACACATCGCATTTTCGAGTGGGCTGATGGCTCCTACTCCAATATGATTTTGGATGATGGTGGTGATGCAACTTTGTTATTGCATCTTGGTGCAAGAGCAGAAAAAGATATCTCTGTTTTGAATAATCCAACGAGCGAAGAAGAAACGATTCTTTACGCATCGATCAAAGCGAAACTAGCAATTGATCCAACTTGGTATTCTTTACGACTTGCCGAAATCAAGGGAGTTACTGAAGAAACTACTACTGGCGTGCATCGTTTGTATCAAATGTTTGCTAAAGGTGAACTGAAATTCCCTGCAATTAACGTCAATGACTCAGTCACAAAGAGCAAGTTTGATAACTTATATGGTTGCCGCGAATCTTTAGTAGATGCTATTAAGCGCGCAACCGATGTAATGATTGCTGGTAAGGTGGCTGTAGTTGCTGGTTATGGTGACGTTGGTAAAGGCTCTGCTCAAGCATTAAGAGCGTTATCTGCGCAAGTATGGGTGACAGAAGTTGATCCGATTTGTGCATTACAAGCAGCGATGGAAGGATACCGTGTTGTAACGATGGAATATGCTGCAGATAAAGCTGATATTTTTGTAACAGCAACTGGAAACTATCATGTGATTACACATGACATCATGCTCAAAATGAAAAACCAAGCTATTGTTTGTAATATTGGTCACTTCGATAATGAAATTGATGTTGCTAGTGTTGAAAAATATCAATGGGATGAAATTAAGCCACAAGTTGATCACATTATTTTCCCAGCGCAAAACGGTCAGCCTGAAAAAAGAATTATTCTTTTAGCAAAAGGTCGTTTAGTTAATTTAGGTTGTGGAACAGGCCACCCATCTTTTGTGATGAGCTCATCATTTGCGAATCAAACCATTGCACAAATCGAATTATGGACAAAAGCAAATACCAATGAGTATCCAATTGGTGTGTATACCTTGCCCAAGCATTTAGATGAAAAAGTAGCGATATTACAGTTAAAGAACTTAAATGCAGAATTAACTGTTCTTACCGATCAACAAGCAAATTACATTGGCGTGAACAAATCTGGTCCATTTAAACCAAATCATTACCGCTATTAATCCAATGAGCCTACTCGATAATATTGAACTCAGCGCTGAATTTTTTCCACCCAAGACAGAAGAGGGTGCGGAAAAACTTCGCGCTGTAAGAGGCCGCTTGATTCAGGAGTTAGCGCCTAGTTTTTTCTCAGTAACTTTTGGCGCTGGTGGTTCAACTCAAGATGGGACCATGAATACTGTTCGTGAGATTCATGAAAGTGGTATTTCTGCAGCCCCACATTTATCTTGCGTCGGAAGTACTAAATCAAAAGTGTTGGAATTGTTGCATCAATACCAAGCAATTGGCATCAAAAGAATTGTGGCACTGCGTGGAGACTTACCATCGGGCATGGGTAACTATGGTGAGTTTAATCACGCTAATGAACTAGTTGCCTTTATTCGAGAAGTTACTGGCGATTGGTTTCATATTGAAGTTGCAGCTTATCCTGAGTTTCATCCCCAGGCAACATCAGCCGCAGATGATATTGAAAAGTTTGTTCAAAAAGTACAGGCGGGTGCAAACTCTGCCATCACACAGTACTTTTTTAATTCAGATGCATATTTTCAGTTTTTAGAAGATGTCAATAGTTATGATGTGCATGTGCCCATTATTCCTGGGATTATGCCCATCGTTAGCAGTACACAGTTGATTCGTTTTTCTGATGCTTGTGGAGCTGAGATTCCTCGTTGGCTACGCAAGCGCCTTGAAAGTTTCGGTGATGACACCCAATCTATTAAAGCTTATGGTTTAGAAGTGGTAACAGACCTATGCCATCAGCTCATTGCTGGTGGTGCTCCAGGCCTTCACTTCTATACCTTAAATATGGCGGAACCGACGATTTCCATTCTGCACAATCTAGAAGATTAATCAAAGTTAAAACGCAAGCCACCATCCTCAATGAGTATTGAGGATGGTGGTTTTTTTAACATCTTGAGATCAGAGCTTGATAGCTCATATACTACTTGTTGATTGAACATGGGCCCTAAAAAAGGACTTAATTGTTTTAAAAGAAGATTATCTTTCTCATTTAATACATCTAGGTGAATTGAAGATAATTTAGGATCCAACAAAGCAATTTGATAGGTTTTTGCATCATATTGAAACGAAGAGTCAAGAGCTAACTCCCCCTTTACAGGTTTTTGATTCGGTATTGAAATCTCAATATTGCAATTTAAAAACAGTCGCTGTCCTTTTTTAACAAAGTCTAATACTGGATTGGAGCATTGAACGCTAAAAAATAACAAATTCTTTGTAAAAGGGGAATGATGAATGAGATATAGATTGATCAATTGACCGGGGAGGTAGTAACTAGATTGCGCGAGACTAATCCTAGGCCTCAGTAGCAAACAAGCACCAACTATACCAGTAGACTTTTTGAATAATTGCCGTTTAAATACATCCATTTTTAAGAGTTTGCTATCGGTCCTAGGAAATAATTGGATTCAGTAATGATGCCATCTAAATGATAGTCATGTGCTTGAGGGGCCCAGTCTGACTCTGGCACTTGAGAGAATTCAAAACCAATTCCAATACAAATGGGGCGACGACCCATCAGCTCCCATGATTGAATCGTTTGGTCATAAAAGCCGCCACCATAACCAAGACGCCAAACTTGATTAGTATTCTTTTGCCAGCCTACGCAGGGGATAAAAATCAAGTCTACATTTAAAATAGCTGTTTCATCAGGTTCAGCAATATTGCCAAAACCTTTTGTCATGGCACAAGTAGGGGTCCATTCATGAAAAGTAAGTATTTGACCTCTCCTACAAACCGGTAATGCTAATTTTCTAGAGGGATTTTGCT
>Ga0209188_1001148_pt1 | contig 22277 bp, 20 predicted proteins | sample C_130625_EF_Meta_FD_187307 | JGI IMG/M metagenome (GOLD analysis project Ga0209188, IMG submission 187307) | Freshwater microbial communities from Lake Croche, Canada to study carbon cycling - C_130625_EF_MetaG (SPAdes) (version 2) | ecosystem: Environmental > Aquatic > Freshwater > Lake... | reverse complement strand
GAAGAAAACATCATCCTATCTGGATTAAAAAAGATCTTCCCAAGTTCTTGGATTAACAACAAAAAAGCGCAACAAGTCAGTGAAGACCTTATTCGTAAACTGCGGATTGCTACACCATCAGGTAAGCAATCAACGCAACTTCTCAGTGGTGGTAATCAACAAAAAATTGTCATTGGTAAATGGCTCACTACCGATTCGAAGATCTTTATCTTTGATGAACCAACGCGTGGTATTGATGTGGGCGCAAAAGCAGAGATTTTTGCCCTGATTTATAAACTCGTACAAGATGGCGCAGCAGTGCTGATGATTAGTTCTGAGTTATCAGAAATCGTCAATGTATGTGATAAAGCGTATGTCATGCGCGAAGGAAAAATCTCAGGACTTTTAGAAAAAGATGCCTTAAATGAAGAGAATATTTTGAAGTTGGGAATGACTGATGCGTAATACGACCCTGAGCGAAGGCTCCACTATGGCAGATACATTCAAGCGCATTCCTGGTGTTGCGCTCATGCTGTTTGTCTGTATGGCTGTATTTTGCACACTCAATGCTGATTTTTTATCGATAGCTAATCTGACTAATATTGGCGTGCAGTCCACGATCTTATTGATGATCTCTTTACCGATGACTTTGGTGATTATGGCAGAGGGCATCGATATGTCGATTGGGGCATTACTAACTTTCTGCGGTGTCATTGCGGCGTATTTTTTGGCCTTGACACATAATTTACCTCTAGCAATCGTTATGGCACTCGTGGTTGGGCTCGTCATCGGAATCGTTAACGGAGTAATCATTGTGTACCTCAACATGCCCCCCTTTGTGGTTACCTTAGGTATGCTCGGTATTTGTCAAAGTTTGGCTTTGATTTTGACTGATGGACAAACCATCTCTGATGTAGGAGAGACCATTGGCTTTGCTTATCGCGGCGACTTTTTAGGTATTCCGTTACCGATTTATTTTGCGATTGTTAGTTATGCAGTGATTCATCTCTTGCTCTACCACACCCGATTCGGAACCTATGTGTTTGCCATTGGCGGTAATCGAGATGCACTTAAGCTTGCAGGAGTGCGTGTCAATTTACACCATATCGCTATTTACGCATTAAGTGGTTTGATGGCAGGAGCTGCTTCTATTTTATTGACGGCGCGCATGAACTCAGGTCACCCAACTGCTGCCATTGGTATGGAATTTGATGCTATTGCGGCGGTAATTGTTGGTGGCACCTCTTTTGAAAAGGGTAATGGTTGGTTATTTGGAACTTTCTTAGGTGTCATTACAGTTGGGGTATTACGTAACGGCCTGAATCTTGTTGGAGTGCAATCGTCCATTCAAGTGGCAAGTATTGGACTATTAGTATTGGTGGCATTACTACTTGATAGCATTAAAAGTAAGGCTTAAAAACTTATGACCAATTTACTTATAGAACTTAAAACCTCCGCGCAACTAAAAAATTTATTTTTTAGGCTAGTCGTTGTTGTCATGATTTGTATTGTGTTGTCATTCTTAACGGAAGCTTTTTTTACTACTAATAATTTACTCAATGTATTAAGACAAGCTAGCCTCTTATTTTTGATGGCCTCAGGATTAACTTTAGTACTTCTTACAGCCGGTATTGATTTGTCAGTGGGAGCTAATGTTGGGATGTCCGCCTGTGTTGCCGCGGTTGTCATGACGAATACTGGGTCTACTCTTCTGGGTTTTGTTTCCGGAATCGGTTGTGGCATGCTCATTGGTATTGGTAATGGCTTATTAGTTACAGCCTTACGATTGCCGTCGTTTATTGCAACCTACGGCATGCTATGGATCTTGCACGGCTTAACGTATTACTTTATGGCGGGAACGACTATTAACGGCTTTGAAAAATCCTTCCGCTTTATTGGCAGTGGTTATATGTACGGGATTCCAGTACCAATTTATATTATGAGTGTCTTTTTAATATTAGGTTCTGTCTTTACCAAATATTCGATCTATGGTCAGCAAATTTATGCTGTGGGCGCAAATCCACTTGCTGCACGATTATCTGGAGTACCAGTTAATCGTCGTTTAATGCTTGTTTATATTCTGAGTGGAATCACAGCGGGACTGGCGAGTTTAGTCTTTTTAGCGCGCTTAAATTCTGCAGAGGGCGATATCGGAGAGAGCCTGACATTGCCAGCGATTGCGGCTGTATTAATTGGTGGCACTTCCTTATTCGGGGGCGTTGGGACCCTATTTGGCACCTTGATTGGTGCACTCATATTGACATTAATTTTAAATGGCATGAACATTTTGACCATCGATGCCAACTATCAAGCATTAGTGACGGGAGTGATTATTATTCTGTCCGTATTTTTAGATTTACTCTTTAGGAGGAAAAGTTCCTCTTGAACAGGCTTTACATTATCACCGTAGCAATTAATCATTAACTAGGAGACTTTGCAAACATGAAATATCATCGCTTACTATGTACTTCCGCTGTACTCTTGACTATGACTACCGGTCAGGCTTTTGCCGACGGTGAAAAAATCGCCGTTTTTACTAAAAACCAAACCAATCCTTATTTTCAGGCATTTCGTTTAGGTTCAGATTCAGCAGCCAAGCAAATGAATGCCAGCACTACGCATTACGTACCGACCAAGCCAGACAGTATTCCTGAGCAATTAGGCGCGATTGATGATGTGGTTGTTAAAAAACCAACCGGTATTGTTTTAATTCCGGTGGATTACAAAGCGATCAATCCTGGCGTTAAAAAAATTAATGATGCAGGGATTCCTGTAGTCAATGCCACAGACCGTGCCGAGGCAGGTAACTTTGTAAACTGGGTAGGCGCAGATGATTTCTCCACTGCAAATGCTGCAGGAAAAGCCTTAGTAAAGGCTCTAAACGGTCAAGGTAATGTGATCATTCTTGAAGGTGTGCGCGGCGTTATCGGTAACACTAACCGTGTTAATGGATTTAAGAAAGCCATTGAGGAAGCACCTGGAATCAAATTAATCGCATCTCAGACAGGTAACTATCAACGCTTACAAGGTTTGCAAGTGATGGAAAATCTATTACAAACTTATCCGAAGATTGATGGTGTGATGGCAGCAAATGACGCGATGGCCAGTGGTGCTATCGAAGCATTAGAAGGCGCTAATCGTAAAGCATTGGTCGTTGGTATAAATGGTAGTAAAGAAGCGGTTGAAGCTATTAAAGCTGGCAAGATGTTAGCCAGTGGCGATGCTGCACCATTTTATCAAGGGTGTTTTGCGACGATGTCATTGATTCGTTCCATCCGTAATATGCCAGTCCCTAAAGAAATTGTTTTCCCACCGATGGTCGTGGAAAAAGCAACGCTTGCTAATTATGACGTCGCTCCAGACAAGCAAACTTGTCCAGCATGGAACACGATTGTTAAATAAGCAGAAATATTTTCTTTAAGCAACCTCAAGCTTACGCAGATGTAACGTAAGCTTTTTTTCTTTAGTAAAGGTAACAATGTCAACACAACACTTCGACCCACAGCAGATGTTCTCAGTGGCAGGTAAGTCTATTCTCATTAGTGGGGCAACCGGCACACTCGGAACTGCGACAGCCATCGGGCTCGCTAAAGGCGGCGCACGCTTAACTTTGGCAGATAACAATGCCAAAGGCTTAGAAGCTCTTGCACAGGAGATAAGAGCACTTGGTGCGCAAGTCGCTGTTGTGCCTTATTGGCCGGATACGGAAGAGCACGCTATGGCGATGGTCGCCACAGCGGTCGAACATTTCTCTGAAATCAATGGCATGTTGATTACCAACGGCACTAATTTTGTGGCTGACATTGTGGATATGCCCGTTGACTCATGGCAAAGCGTCATGGATGCTAACCTGCGTGGACCATGGTTAGCCTGTCAGGCGGTTGGACGGCAGATGATTGCCCAAGGCAAAGGGGGTAGTGTAGTGGTTCTATCTTCCACGCGTGGTAAGTTAGGACACCCTGCTGGATATACCGCTTACTGCACATCCAAAGGTGCGATTGATGCACTCGTGCGCACACTCGGTTGTGAGTGGGGTAAACATGGTATTACGATCAACGCGGTTGGGCCGACAGTATTTCGCTCGCCAGTATCGGCATGGATGTACGCTGAAGATGGTCCAGGTAAAGTCACACGCGAAGGTATGCTCAGTCGCATCCCTCTTGGACGTTTAGGAGAGCCAGAGGACATTGTTGGCAGTATATATTTTTTATTAAGTCCTGCGGCGCAGTTCTGCACAGGTCAAACTTTATATGCTGATGGTGGTTACACAGCAGGATAAATCAAAGACGAAAAGAAGGATACTATGAAAGCAGCTGTGGTTGGATTAGGTTGGTGGGGTAAACAAATCATTACTTACCTCAAGACAAGTGAAAAAATTCGAGTAACGCATGGCGTTGATCTCAATATTGCTCATTTAGATGATTTTGCAAAAGAAAATCATTTGGTATTAGTGAGTGAAATGGATGAGGTATTAAAAAACCCTGCCATTGACGCCATCATCTTAGCGACACCGCATAGCATGCATGAAGCGCAGGCCTTGCAAATCATTGCGGCAGGTAAGCAACTTTTTTGTGAAAAACCCTTAGCACTTACAAGTCAAGGAGCTCAACGCATTTTAGATGCGTGTAAGCAAGCTGGTATTGTTTTAGGGATTGGTCATGAGCGACGATTTGAGTCTGCATTAGAAGAAGTACTTCGACAGGTAAAAGCAGGTGAATTAGGTCAAATTTTGCATGTGGAAGCAAACGTTAGCCATAATTTATTTGCCAAAATGGATGCCAGTAATTGGCGCGTACAAGATCAAGATGCACCCGCTGGAGCACTTACCGCATTGGGTGTGCATTTGACGGACTTTTTTATCTCGCTACTGGGTTGCCCAACGCATGTGCGTGCAAAAACTGGAAGGGTTCTTAAGGGAGCTGTTGGTAAAGACCAAGTTATCGTACAACTGGACTTCGCGCAAGGCGTTACAGGTTCTGTGACATGTTTATCAACTACCCCGTTTCATGGTCGCATAACGGTATTCGGAAGTTTGGGGTGGGTTGAAGTTAAAGAAAACGGCAACGTAGACTGGGGATTACCTACAGACATGACGATCACCAATCAAGAAGCTAAACGAAGTTATCAAACTTTCCAAGCATCGAATGTGGTTCTGAAAAACTTTGAAGCTTGGGCTGATGCTGTTGCAGGAAAGTCGACCTATCGCTATACCCCGGAGCAAATTCTGAATAATATTCAGGTCTTGGAGGCGATTGTTTATTCTTCGAATCATGACGCGGCTTTAGTTGCTCTACAGAAATAAGAATGAATCCCACTACAAGTATCAGAGAATAATGGCTCATCTACAAACTCATCATGAATAAACAAAGTCCTGTAGACTTATTTGTGTAAGTTAGATGAGGATAAAAATGAAAGACAAGCAAAATTTAACACGACAGTTCCAAGTCGAAGAGGCGACCATTGCTGATTTACACCAAGCAATTACTGAGGGCAAAACGACCTGTGTGCAGGTGGTAGAGCAATATATCGCAAGAATTAAAAAATACAATGGCCCCTCAAGTCTTTTAGTTACTAAAGATGGCGCAGATATTCCGGCGACCAAAGGTACTATTCGCGCCGGGCAAGCCATCGTCTTTGATCAAAAGACAGTCAAGGCCAGTGAATTATTTCCTGATTTAGATCAATATCAAGGCCCACCACTCGAATTCGGCAGAATGGAAGCAACGGCTTCAGATCCAGATGTCATGCAGCAATTTGGGATGATTGTTGGCAAGCCCAATGCCGGACAAGTAAATGCCTTATCTACCATCAATATTCGTGGAGAACGATCAGTTACCTGTCGTGGGGATTATGATCTGCACCCATCACTCGGGCCTCTCCCCAAAGGAGCTCCTCCGATTTGTGACATGTTTAGACACTTGCCTGATGCCCTCGAACAAGCCGCTGCTCTCGACCTGCAATATGGTTCGAACCCAGACCTCGAGAAGATGCCACTCTACGGTGTCACGTTTTCTTTTAAAGATGCATTTGATACAAAAGATATGCGATCAACAGGAGGCGCAGACGCCGCCTATGACATAGATTTTCCCGCCAGAGATCACCTTTTGATAGAGCAGTTACGCAAAAAAGGCGCCATCATTTTAGCCAAAGCATTGATGACAGAGTACAACGGCCGCGCAGGGGACCCAGGGGGTAAAAATTATCCCAATCAGATACTGCCATCAGTCTTAGGTTATCAGCGATCCACATGGGGCGGAAACCCATCGAACTCTTACGACACTACACGGTCAGCATCCTTAGGCTCTAGTTCAGGGTCAGGCGTATCCGTTAGTACCAATTTAGTGATGGCTAGTTTAGGTGAAGAGACCCGTATGTCCACACGTGGACCGGCTAATCATAATTCGCTTGCATTAATTTTGCCGCATAAAGCAATGTTAGGATTTGATGGCGGTGCGATTGGCGCTGACATCTATTGCGATCGAACCGGAATTTTATCTAGAACCTTAACTGACTGTACCAAAATATTAGATGCCCTAAAAGATCATGACAAGGGCTACTATGATCCACGAGATCCCTACACGACTGTTCCAAGATCATCGGTATTGCAAACACGCTATCAAGATCACATTGCCCAATCCCATGCGCCAGGAGCATTAAAAGGAACCCGTATTGGTGTGATTAGAGAATCGATGGTCAATCCAGGGATCAAGGCAGTTGAGCCGATTATTTCGGCGGTCACGCATGAGATTAAAGAAGTACTTGGTAATCATTTAGGCGCGACCCTAGTTGAGTCATCACATCCATTGTGGCAAAAGGACCCAAGTGTTGAGCAAATGGATATCGATTTTACAAAAGCCCTCGCCCGACTAGTACCAGTATTTATGCCAGACATTTTATTTCGATTAAATGAACAAGGCCAGCCCTTGTTTCCAGAGTTTGCACAAGCCATACAACCGACAGAGTTTGAGTCTGGGAAAGTGTTTGGCAGTGGCAAGATGACTTCCATTGATTACATGGTTGAACTGGCTGATTTAAATATTGCCCCACCAAAGAATCTCAACATCGCCACGATTCAACATCAAATACTCGCGAATTCATTTCGGTATCATATCAAGCAATACCTGACCCGGCGCGCGGCAGATTGGCAAGCGGCCGGATTTCGAGAAACACTGATTGATTGGCCAACATTAAATAAACGTTCCAAATTTTGGGGCGATGACCAGCGCTCAGCATTTAAAAATTGGGAAGAAACAACTGACCCAAGAAATGCACTTGGCGGACGACAAGGTATAAATGAACGCATCATGCTCAGAGAATTATTAAGACGCGTAGATATGATGGTGATTCTGGAAAATAAACTTGACGTCCTTGTAAGACTCCACACACCATTACCCCCAGCAAAGATTGGTTGGGCCGATGAGCCAGGAGAAATTAACATGCTGCGTAATGAGTTACTCTATGGCCCAAATGCAGGCTTAACAGAAATACTCATACCCGCGGGTTATGTAAAAACGGCCTATGACGCACAGTATGTCTTATCAGAAGATCGCAAGTCCTATGTAGGAAAGACCACAGAAGAAGTAACACAATTACTTGAACCTGGAATGCCATTCTCCCTTGTATTTAGAGTTGAGCCCGGCATGGAAGACACGCTGATACGGATTGCGAGTGCGTATGAAGGAGCTTCAAAAAGACGGGTGAGCCCACCGCAATTTGGACCAATTTGAAACTGCGGAGACACAAAGAGGGCTAGTGTGAAACGCATACTAGCCTTTTGAACAGCCAACCGATGTTTTTATTACAGTAACATCTAAAGATTTGGTGTTGATAAATTAGGCACAACCTACAAAACAATGAACGAATTAAATTCGAATAACAACATTGAATAAGATTGAATGAACATAAGATATGTTTTTCTGATTTGTTTGGTAATGTTCTCAAGCGGATGCGCTAAGCGACTAGAAGTTCTCTACCAATCATCACCAACCGGCGCAACAATTACCTACGATACAAGTACTGGTAAGAATACGGTGGCTACTCCTATACGCATTACCTATACAGACGTTTTTGATCGAGGTAATTGTAATTACTTGATGGCGCCATCAGCCACATGGCCTGATGGCGCAAGTATCCCCGCGCAAATGACCACGATCTGTGCCCGTGAATTTACGTTTTACAAACCAGTTCGCACGACAACTCCACCACCGAAGGCACCTGTGGTGACCAAGCCCCCAGTTCAGTCGGTAAGTGATGAAAACTATTTTAAAAGTTTAGAAACCTCCCGACTCTGTAGAGTCATAGAAACCGGCTCAAATGCAGATGCAAATGCCGCACGACGAGAATTAAATGCCCGTGGAGAAAATTGTCGCCCCATCAATCCTGTTAGTGAAACAATAAAAATCCCACCCCCCATCACGAAGACAGTTCCAAAGCCTGTAGTAGAAAACCCCCTCGAAATCAAACGTCAAAAATGTTTACGCCTAGGGTTAGTGCCTGGATCCATTGATTACCAACAATGTTTGCAATAAAGCTTTGAATAATAAAATAGTGCAAAATTAGCAAGGATTCCATTACTAACTTAAATATGTTTAAAGGCTTATTACTACTTTGCTTAACGATACTTGCAGTCACTGCAAGCGGTCAAACTCGTCTACCCCCCTGTAACGGAAACTATGAAGGTCCATGTCATTTTGTAGGGCCTACCAGAATAGATGGCGTTGATACAGGCAATCGTTACGATGGCGATGTTAGAAACAACGACTTTAATGGTAACGGCAGCATGATCTACAAAAATGGTGATCGTTATGTTGGTCAATGGAAAGATGGCTTACGCGATGGACAGGGGACCTTATACAAAAAAGATGGGACTGTTTTAAAGGGAGTTTGGCGTAGTGATGAATTAATCCAAGATCAAGTCAATACAGCACCCAATACATTAATCCCAGTAACGCCTCCAAATACCAATACAGCATCTGGAAATAACAGAAAGCTTCCGGAGTGTTCAGTCGGCTTTGTGGGGCCATGCTATTTCGAAGGAAACATCACCAAAGCAGGTCAAACATCTTATGACCGTTATGAAGGGGAGATGTTAAATAACCTACCGCATGGCAATGGTACCTATTACTATCAAGACAATACCGATGAGAAGGGGAACCGTTATCAGGGAAACTTTAATCAAGGAATACGAGAAGGAATCGGCACCTACTTTTGGTCGAATGGTGATAAATATGTTGGCGACTATAAAAACGACAAAATAGAAGGAATTGGAACCAAAACGTATACCAGTGGAAGTAAGTATGTTGGCGAGTGGAAAAATAACAATATTGAAGGTCAAGGGACCATGATTTATGCCTCTGAAGGCGACCGATATGAAGGAGCCTGGAAGGCTGGCAATCGGCATGGCTATGGGACTTATAGTTATGGAGATGGCACAAAATACGTCGGTAATTACCAAAACGGTAAAAAAAATGGCTTTGGCACCCTCTATAAAGTTGATGGAACCATCGATAAGCAGGGCATATGGAAAGATGGTAATTTAATACAAGCGCAAAAAAATCCACCCACCAACAACAACGAGCCACCAAAGCCGCCCGTGCCCTACATACCCCCAATTGTTCCCAATGTGCCGCCCCCCAAACCAAAAGTGACACCAACTCCCCCCAACCCAGTTGAAAGCCCTTTTCAAATCAACCGTAAGCGTTGTTTAGGTATGGGACTCACCCCAGGAACTGAAGCTTACAGAAAGTGTATGGATTAAATGCAAGGACTTTTTCTATTGATTGGCCTATTAATGATCAACACTGCACAGGCACAAAGTAATTTGCCAGCTTGTAATGGTTCATTTAAAGCACCTTGTTTTGCTGAATACCGATTCCCGAATGGCCATCGGTATGTAGGCGAGTGGTCAAACGAAGAGTTTCATGGACAAGGTTCTTTTTTCATGAGTAATGGCGATACCTACGTTGGAGGTTTTCAATATGGCAAGAATCATGGACAAGGAACTTATACATGGCCAGATGGAAAAAAATATGTCGGCCAGTTCGTCAATGGTATAAAAAGTGGCCAAGGGACATTTACCTGGCCCAATGGCAATAGGTATGTAGGTCAATGGTCTGGCGACCGCAACAATGGACAAGGTACACTCTTTTACCCCGATGGGAGTAAATATGTGGGGCAGTGGCGAGATGCCAAACAAAATGGAAGAGGTATTTACTATAAGCCTGATGGTTCGATTTCTGAAGACGGATTATGGAGTGACAATATATTTGTTCAAGCAGCCAATCCACCGCCACCACCGCCAGTCTATGCTAATGAAGAAAATTCGCGATCTGAATATAAAGCACGGCCACAGCCCCCTAAAATTTCACCCCCAAGAGTAACGGCGGATAAAGGTGAGGGTAATCAAGAAAGTAAACATACAAAATGTGTGCGTTTAGGCCTGGTGCCAGGATCGGTAGATTATCGACAATGTGTTCAATAAAAAGCGCTATTTCCATTTGCTTATGCATTGGAATTTCCTCCACGTGTTTTGCGGCAAGCTTTGATTGCACAAAAGCAAGTTCGATCAGTGAAAATATCATCTGTATGGATCCTGAACTGTCACAAAAAGACGATGAATTAGGTTATCTATTTACCAAAGCTAAGACCTCGGTTGGAAATGACTCTGAATTTCGAAAAAACAATGTAGATGCATGGCGTTGGCGGGAAGCCAACTGTGCTGATAGGGCTTGCTTGATTAGGTGGTATGCTGATAGAAAAGTATACTTTCAGAATATTCTTTTGCAACAAAGTAATAGGCAAAATGGCCTAGAAATAAAGATTGAAAAATGTACTAAATTGGGACTTGTACCTGGGTCTAGAGACTTTAATGAATGTATTAAATAATAAGTACTTATAATTATTAAATTCATCACAATAAATTAAAATACCAAAAGGGGGATGCCATTGGAAATGGTTCAGAGAATGCTCAGGCGAATATTGTGTTTTGGAGTGCTGAGCTGTGTCATACACGCATTGGCTCAAGATATTGACTCCAGAAAAAGCGGTGTGCAGTGTAATTTAGACAGCGCAACACAGAAGGTGACGTGTGACTATCGTTTCCCTTTCAATGTTGATGTAAAAGATGTATCCCTCAAAGTAGGCGGACAGCCTATTCAACTAGAACAAAGTGATATTTCTGTTTATCCCGCAGAAGGGCAGACTACAGCCATTCTGTTTTTAGTTGATGTGAGTGATGCGCGTCGAAAAAATACCGTTGAGAAAAAAAATGTCCGCTTGATCGCTGATATGCTTGCTCAACAACAAGCGCATCAGTCTATTGGTATCGCAAGTTTCGATAGTGAGTTTCATTTACTAACACCTATCAGCAATGATCGTGCTGCAATTGACTCTTCATTAAAAGATATTAAGGCGGCGGGAGAGGCCACAGAGTATTACAAAAATATTCTGAGCGCTATTGAATTGCTAAAGAAAACCGAGGCAACCCGAAAAGGTTTAGTGATTTTATCGGATGGCAAGGATGAGGATAAGGCGTATACCCGTGAAGATGTTTTGAAGGCGGCAAAAGAAGCTGGTGTTGCCATACTTGGAATCGGATTTCGTGAGCGTGTATCGGACTCACCTTATTTGCAAAACATACAAAAGTTAGCCATTGAAACCCAAGGACAATATATTGATGGATCAGATGGCCGGTATCCGTCAACTTTTATGGCACAGCCATTCGCGTTTTTAGAAAAAGGTGGTCGTATAGTATTTAAAGGGGATAAGTACAACTCACCCCAAGAAGTGTTGATTGTTCTAGGCACACGAGCAGAAAAGCCTCTCGAACTCAGTACGCAGGTTGACTTTCCAGACAAGCGAACTAAATCTGAAAAAGTTAAAGAATTCGTTAAAGCGAATTTACTGTTCCTCATCTTAGGCTCGATAGCTTTTTTGGCGGTGATAGGGTATTTAATTTACTTCTTGCGGACTAGGAAAAAAGCCAGTGAATTGCCCCCTCCGATTGAATATGCGTACTTAGAAGAGATGAGTGGGGCTAAAACACGACATTCTTTGACTAAAACAGCTATACGCTTGGGTCGTAGCAATGACAATGATGTGTACCTGCCCAATGACTCGATATCATCCCATCATGCGGAGATTCATCGACGTCGAGAAGGGGGTTTTTATATTGTCGACTTATCCTCAACCAATGGGGTGTATGTCAATGAAAAGTTAGTAACACAAACGGAGCTCAATGATGGGGACATGATAGAGCTTGGTGAAGTAAGGCTTCATTTTTATATTAATTAAACAATACTGGAGATAGCAATGTCAGATGAAGATACAACGCGCATTTTAAATCGTAAAACACCTAAATTAGGTAACGAAGTAGATGAAACAGTTGCCTATTCGAGCATGCAAAAATCGACTGCTACAGACAAAACAGCGTCGAGCAGTAGTCGTGATGAGGACTATACGAAAATATTTCGGCCAACAAAGCCAACTGAAACCGTTCTAGGAGCCCCTGCTCAGGCAGGCACTGCATTTAATGGTGAACCGGTGGTTGGTTGGTTAGTGATTGTTGACGGTCCAGGCAAAGGGCAGGCACTCCCCTTGGGCTTTGGGATGAATAATATTGGTCGGGCAAAAGAAGCGCGTATTTCATTAGACTTTGGCGATGAAGAGATTTCTCGTCAAGATCATGCCTCAGTCGCTTATGACCCTAAGGGAAATAAGTTTTATTTACAACATGGTGGTGGCATCAATCTGACCTACATTGGGGAAACGCCTGTTTTACAACCGGTAGAAATAAAAGGTCGAGAAACCATTTCTATTGGCAACACTAAATTGAGCTTTGTGCCTTTTTGTGGCCCAGACTTTATTTGGTAAGAAAGGTCATCATGAGTAAGCCTGCCCCAACAACTACATTTCGTCGCCAAATCGATTTTGATCAAAAAGATTTCATTGGTGAGCGCGAGTTACAAGAAGACTATTCTGTTATTAATTTTTTAAAACAGCAAACGGAATTACTTTTTGTTCTTGCTGATGGAATGGGGGGGCATGCAGGTGGCGAAGTTGCCAGTAAAACAGCAGTAGATACTTTTGTTAAAACCTTTGTTGAATATCCATCTGAATCGATACCCGCCAAACTTGGTGCAGCGCTGCAGCAAGCGAATAATGAACTCGCTAGCATCATCACCGCGCAGCCCAGTTTAGACGGTATGGGTTGTACATTAGTTGGGATGCATTTGGGGAGTCAAGGCGTTAATTGGATTAGTGTTGGTGATTCACCTTTATTTCTGATTCGAAAAAATCAAATCATTCGATTAAATGCAGATCACTCGATGGCGCCCTTGATTGAAAAATCATTACTTGAGGGAAAAATCAGTCAAGAAGAAGCAAATAATCATCCCCATCGACACGTCTTACGATCCGCGGTGACTGGTGGCGAATTAGCCCTTATTGATACGCCACCGAACACGTATGGATTATTTGCTGGCGATATTGTTTTACTTGCCAGTGATGGAGTATTAACCCTATCGGATGAAGAAATTCTGAGAACCATCAAAGGCGTCAATGCAGTACAAGCAGACAGTATTACATCCGCATTACTCTCCGCTGTTCGTGCTAAACGAAGACAGCGCCAAGACAATACGACAGTACAGGTATTTGTAGTACCTGATACCTGGAAAAAAGGGGGAGGCAGTGCAAGTAATGGCACCCTTTGGTTAGCTTTAGCTGCCGGATGTGTTGCCCTAGTAGGTGGTCTTGGCTATTACCTGACGATCAATCCTGAGGGAAGCCAACTCCTCAATACTCAAGCTGTAGCTTTGGAAGAAGTGAAGCCGCCGCAACCTATTGTGTTGCCTCCTTCACCCAATGCTGTCGGGGGAACTGACAACGAAACACCTAAAACAAAAGCAGAGGATGGCGCTAACTCACCTAAAGAGAAAAAAGAGCCAAAAGAAACTAAAGAGACCAAACCTCCTAAAGCGCCTAAGACTGTTCCAAACACTACTCCTGGTTCAACTACGAAAACCAATCCTCCAGGAGTTGCTAATAATGAGACAGTGATTACTCCACCACCCCTCCCACAAGTGAATACACCAGTTAACACACAAAATAATACTGAAGTAAAAAACATACCTCCAGAAGCTAAGGAGACTAAAAAGTCAGAGACTGTTGAACCAACTCCGCCTAAACCAATTGTGCAAAAACCAGGGGGAATTACTGAGCCTCCAAAGCCTCCTTCAACTGATGCGACAAAAGATTAACATGATGTTAAAAATACTCATTACCTTCTTCATCGCCTTGTTGAGTTCACAGTTAAGTGCACAGGACATCCTATCTCAGGCCGATCAAAGTGTCGTCAGAGTCGTTGCCAAAGATGGCAAGGGCTATGATTTGGGAAGTGGTTTTGTGGTGGCAAAAGATATTGTTGCGACTAATTTTCATGTCATCGAGCACAATCAAGGAATTGTTGTTCTCAAGAAAAATCAGAGTGGTAAAGACATTAAGTCAGTCAAAGCAACCGTTCTATGGCGCTCAGCTGAATATGATTTAGCTTTATTAGAAGCGCCTGGACTTGATTTGCCAGTCATTACTGTGCGTGAGTCGTTACCTAATAAAGGTAGTCCTGTAACGACGGTAGGTTATCCTGGCGCTGCTGATGAAGCACTTGATATTGCCCAAATTGCTTTAGTAGAGTCAACCTTTACTCAGGGTATCATTGGTCGTTTTATTGAAGCATCTTGGTCAGTTAATGGTCAAAAGTTGCAGATTATTCAGCATAGCGCTTCTGTAAATAGTGGCAATAGTGGTGGGCCACTATTGGATAACTGTGGAAGAGTTGTGGGAGTTAACACGGCAAAAGCTTTGGGTATTGTGCAGGGTACGAATGCAACCGGTTTGACGGTAAATCAAAGTGATGGTATTTTTTATGCCTCACATGTATCTTCCCTGATTCGGGCCATGAAAGAACAAGGCGTTCCTTTTAAAATGACAAAGGAAGAATGTTCAGTGCAACAACCAACCATCAATCCTAAGTTAGAAATCAATGTAGGAGCGACAAAAAAAGCGGACAACAGTAAACTCATTGCATTAGCCTCGGCAGCTATCTTATTAGCAATGGGTGCTTTATTTTTCTCATTAAGTAAATCAAAAACAGTGCGAGAAACTTATACTCAGTTTCAAAGACGTTCACGACCAGGCGCAGCTGAGGCTTCTGCCTATACCAAGGTCTCTAAATCGTTTCGCTGTGCGCTGGTTGGACAAGATAGCAATGGTAACCCCGTCAAATTAAGTTTTTCAGAAAAAGCACTGCAATCTGGAGTCATATTAGGACGTGATTCTTTACAAAGTGATGTGCTGGTGGATGACCCGTCTGTATCACGAAGACATGCAAAATTGCAGTATGACTCTGGCAGGTTATTGATTCGGGATATGGAATCAACAAATGGCACTTGGGTGAATAGTAAGCGTTTAGGCCCTGAGAGTGCTACTTTAAGCGCTGGGCAAAGTGTCAATTTAGGTAAAGTAAATCTACGCGTTGAAGGAGATTTTTAATGAGATATGCAGGCTTTTGGATTCGCGTGGTTGCTTATATTATTGATACTTTTATTCTGTCAACGATCATGATTTTGGTTGGTACCATCTGGTCTTTGGGGAGTGATGGCGATACGATTGATATCATTACGACGGTTGCCCAATCAGGTATGGTTGTCTTTATCAGCTTTTTTCTTAATTGGTTTTATTACGCCATATTAGAGTCGAGTGAATACCAAGCAACATTAGGTAAAAAACTCTTGGGACTTCAAGTCACGGATGAGTTTGGGCGACGGATGAGCTTTGGTCGGGCTACTGGGCGGTATTTTTCTAAATTTATTTCTGGCCTAATACTTGGTATTGGATACGTGATGGCAGCGTTTACCGATCGTAAACAAGCGTTGCACGACAAAATTGCCAGCACCTTAGTCATTTACGCATCTGGAACGGTAAGTTCTGTCCCGGTAGCTCAGCAAGCGAGTGCTTATCCTGCTGTATCAACAGGGTCTTCTTCTGCCTACACCACCATTCGTCAGTCTTCGTCAAAGCAGGTTGTATTGGCAGGTTTTGACTCCACTGGTAGGGTCGTTCGCCTGAGCTTTGATAAGGACGACTCCAGATTACATCAAGGCGGTCTGATGATTGGGCGTGATGGTCAGGTGGTGCAATTGCATGTGAATGACACATCGGTTTCGCGCATGCACGCCAAAATATTTTCTCAAGATGGTGAATTAATGATTGAAGATTTAAAATCAACCAATGGGACGATCGTCAATGGCAAACGATTGGCAAGTAGTTCAGCAGTTAAATTACCTGATCGTGGAAATTTAACGATAGGTGATGTGGAGCTATCGATTGGGGAGTTTTGAGGCATGTCAAATTTAAGTGCGCTTCCGATTGGAACGGTTTTAGCAGATGATTACCGGATTGAGGGGATTCTCGGACAGGGTGGTTTTGGTATTACGTACCTTGGAATTGAAACTCTGTTTGGTCGTAAGGTTGCGATCAAAGAATTTTATCCCCGTGAATTTGCGGCGCGCGATAGTGGCAAAACAGTTCGGCCCTCTGGAACACCAGAAGATATAGACCACTTTAAGTGGGGCTTAGATGCTTTTGAAAAAGAGGCAAAATTATTAGCGCGCTTTGATGATCCGCATATTGTTGGTGTGCAGCGATTCTTTAAAGCCAATGGGACTGCTTATTTTGTTATGGATTATTGTGATGGGCAGCCACTCGATGAGATTATTCGGCGTGATGGGGCTTTGACTCTAGAGCAACTCCAGGGGATTATTTATCCACTCCTCAACAGCCTTGAGAGGATTCATAAAGAAGATTTTTTACACCGCGATATCAAACCTGCCAATATCTTCATCCGCTCAGATGGCAGTCCGGTGCTCCTCGACTTTGGAGCGGCGCGCCAAGAGAATGTTAGCCATAGTCGGAGTGTCACTAGTCTTGCCACCGATGGTTATGCAGCGATTGAACAATATGATGCAAGAGGGAGGCAGGGTCCTTATAGTGATATCTACGGATTTGCTGCCACTTTGTATCGCGTGGTAACTGATCTAAAGCCGGCACCCGCTTCAGCAAGAATTTTAAATGATACTTTAGAGCCCGCTCAACAATTAGCCGCTGGTAAATACCCGGCCTACATATTAGAAGCTATTGATAGAGGCCTTGCAGTCCGCCCAGAACTTCGCCCATCGACGATCAAAGAGTGGCGTGTCATGTTTCATCCAGTTTCTCAGCCATTACCTCCAGTCATTAAGCCCAAAGTAGAGGGCGAGCCTAAGCCTAAGCCAGGTAACAAAAATAAAGTCCCTCTCTTCATTGGTATTGGAGCTGTCGTACTCTTTCTTATTATTGCAAGTCAATGGAAGTCTAGTAATTCAACGGATACTACTATCGCTGCAGCCCCTGCTGCCCCGGGTCCTGTTTTGTTACCAATGATCAATCAAGACGCTATCATTCTCAAAGAGATTGAGGGCAGTTGGTCTGAGTCAACGAGCACCTGTGGACTTTCAACGCGCGATTTTGTGCTGGGGTCGAATGGTAATGAATTTGTCATTAGGTCAGACGGAAAATCCTACCGAAGAAAAATTACTTCCGTACAAAAGCCCGATGCATTTACGTATGTTATTTTCTCCAGCCCAGTATCGAGTGTGAATGAAAGTTTCGAAGAACAATACCGCTGGGCAAGTGGCACACTACGCTTAATGAAGCGTGTCGTAACGCCATCGAATGATCTTGTTAAAGTATTTAATGGTAAAAATTACCAAGATGGTATAAATACACCGACACTTGTTAAATGCAATTAAACCTAGGTATATATTTAGATGATGCAAGACTCTAGAACACACCGACTGATACGAGGACTGATGATGGTCTTGTTTGCAGTCATATCTATCGATGTTCAAGCGAAATTAGCTGATTGCAAAGAAGGATTTACTGAGGCTTGTTTCTATGAAGGGCCGACTTATAAAAATGGTCAAGCGACTAAAGATCATTATGAAGGCGAAGTTAAAAATGGTTTACGGCATGGACAGGGCACATACACCTTTGCGGACGGTAAAAAATACATTGGGCAATTTAAGGACGATGAATACTCAGGATCAGGAACCTTGATTCAGTCAGATGGATCAAGGTATGTTGGGCAATTTAAAGATGATCAATTTAATGGCTCTGGAAGTTATACATGGCCAGATTATGCAAAATATACAGGTCAATTTCGTAATGGCGGCTTTCATGGCCAAGGAACCTATACGTGGCCAGACGGAAAAAAATACGTTGGCGAATGGCGGGAGAGTCGCAAAAATGGCTTTGGCATACTCTACTTTGCGAGTGGGGCAGTAGAAAAGCAGGGAATCTTCAAAGACGATCAATTAGTCCAAGCACAAATGCCCGCACCACCAACACCTACTGTAGTTGCACCTAAGGTGGTTGCACCGGTTTCCACCCCATCAGCGGTAGACCAAGCTATTGAGATGAAGCGCCAAAAATGTACGAAATTAGGATTAATACCAGGCTCTGAGGACTATAAACAATGCATGATGTAACGAAGAACATAATACGACTAAGTTGTATGGTTGTGATTGGGGCGCAATGTGTCAGCGCTATTCATGCTCAGCAGACACAGAACTTACCAACACCAGTAGATCCATCATCGAAGGGGTCTTTAATTAAGCCCGACAATCTTTCGATACAGGAGATGGAAAAAAGTATCAAAGTCGAAAAGGCTCCACCTGTTCCACCACCAGTCGTTGTCGTCGAGGAAGTCAAACCCGCAGCCGGTACGTATGAAGAAGTACTTTTTTATGAAAAGCAGTGTAGGGCAAAAAAAGACATCAATTGCGTCAAGGCAGGAACAATTATTATGTCTGAAAAGCCACCTCAGCAAATCTATGATTTAGACGGTGCAGCTCGCGCAAAGCGCGCATTACGTTTATATGAAGTGGCGATTGCAGCGGATAACTTCGAGGCGATGGAATATGCCTATGACTTATATTATGACCCTTACACCATTTTGAGAGCCTTTAATTCCTATGGCGATAAGTCACGCGCGATGGAATTACGTGAAGTGATGGTTAGTAAAAACTATCAAGGAGGAATGATACGCTTGGCGCAAGATTACCTTGAAAATCCTGAGTATCTGATATCGCTTGGTAAGAAAAAAGAAGCCTGTCAGATCATCAAACAAAATTCTACCAATAATGATTTAACGAATAAATCAAAAGAAATTGTAAATACTTTGAAAAATGATTTGACTTGTAAGGTAATGAATTAAACGAATCGTTGTTTTATTTTCGGTATTCAATGATGTGGAAATTAGATCCAGCGCCACCCTCGTTATAGAGTAGTTGGTAGACAGAATCCAAGTCTAAAATATAAATACTGCTATCAGAGCCCAAATTTTAGTCGCAATCATCCGAAAAGTATCATATGAGATGTTGATAGAGTTTTTTTCAAAGATAGTTTCGATTGCAAGGGCTCAATCCAAGTTAGAATAAGTTTATAAAAATATAACTGGAGACAATATGCGCATAAGGCATTTTTTTCGCACCATAATTGCGCTTGTTTGCTTTTGCGGAATGCAGTCAACAATTTTTGCGCAACAAAGCACTGATTACCCTAATCGACCCATAAGAATTGTTGTGTCATTTCCTCCTGGAGGATCACCCGACTTTACTGCAAGAGTCATCGGGCAGCAGATGGGTGCTATTTTAAAAACAAGTGTGATCGTAGAAAATAAACCTGGTTCAGGTGGTAATTTAGGTACGCAGTATGTCGCATCGAGTAAACCTGACGGTTATACCCTCTTGGTCAATTCTTCAGCATTTACAGTGAATCCTAGTTTATATGGTGCTAGGGCAGGATATAGTCCAGAAAAAGACTTTGCCAATATCGTTGTGGTTTCAAAGCAAGCCAATGTGGTATCCGTAAATGAAAAAATCCCAGTCAAGAGTCTTAAAGATTTAAAAGCATTTTCCAGTACAGAAAAATTAGCCTTTTCAACTCCAGGAAGTGGCACAACCCCCCATTTAACTTGTGCAAACATATTTCATGGTATTTGGAAGCAAGATATTACTCATATTCCATACAAAGGCGCAGGTCCTGCTTCCTTAGCCGTTGCTAGTGGAGAAACACCGATAGGTTGTACTGCCGCTTTTGGTGTGTTGCAATTTGCCAAACAAGGTAGGGTGCGGATCTTGGCGATTTCAAGTGACAAGCGTATATCACAATTACCGGATGTTCCAACATTCATAGAGCTCGGTTATCCACAGATCAATGATTACACTTTAAGTGGTTTTTATGCTCCTAAAGGAACGCCGCCAGACATTCTTGAAAAACTTAATCAAGTCATTAATCAAGCATTAGAGGTACAAGAAGTTAAAGATAAATTTGACACCGCAGGATTGATGGCTGTAGGCGGGACGATTGCGCAGACCAATCAAACAATTAGTTCTGAACTCAAGCATTGGGAGCAAGTAGTGAAGATTACTCGAGCAACCGCCGATTAATCAAGACTAGGCGGTGGCGTAGGATTTTGTAAGTGCGATTGCCGCATCGATATTACTGATATTGGCTGGAATGATTTGTTGCTCGATTTGTCGCATGATTTCGACTATCGCACGGTTCGCTGGAGTAGGTATCGCCAAACTAATGCCTTGCTGCACAACAAGTCCATTGAGGTGGGGGGTTTCTGTACGACGTTTTTTAATCACATCTTGAGTCACAGCATTTTGCGATTTTTTGCCAATATGCCCGAGCAGGGTTGTGACTAATTTTTCTGCGATGACATGAGGATCTTGACCCATTTCAGTATCTGATAATCCAAAAATCCCCTCGAGTTGATATCCTAAGGCTTGACCCACAGCAATAGCCTCAATACCAATTTGTAAAACAAAATTACGCATGTGAGGTAATTGCAAAGCTTCATAAGACTCGGCCCGAAGCATAGCAAAGGGTGCTAAGACCATCGCATTGGTGACGAGTTTGGTCCACTTTGCACCTTCGATATTCGTGGTGATATCCACCGTTGCAACATGTTGCAATAAACTTTTAATTTCCTCTAATCGCTGCGTTCGTTGACCGTCGAGTTCACCAATACCCATCCAAGTTCGTGCTGGCGGGGTTTTTCTTTTGATGACACCTGCCTCAAAACTCTCTGCAGATAATTCTAAAACACAGCCTATGGTTCGATCCTTACCCACAATCTTTGCAACTTCTTGATTCATCATACCGTTCATGAGAACTACCACCATACTACTCGGGTGAAGATAGGGAAGTATAAATTCTGATAACCACTTCGCATCACCCGCTTTAGATGCTAAGAAAACAATATCAAAATAATCGATTGGCATACCAGCCAATTCATGGAGATGGATAGCTTGCACAGGACCTGTGCTGAAGTCACCATCAGCACTTGTAATATGAAGGCCTTTTTTTTTCATCACATCAATGACTTCGGGCCATGGATCAATGATCCAATGATCGATGCCTGCTTGCGAAAAATTAGCGCAAATACTAGCGCCAATGGCGCCAGCGCCAAGAATCGCGATTTTTTTCTTCATTTTATTTTCCTTATGTGGAATCACTAAACCACTCTACCAAAGCGAGTAAAACTAATCCCACATCCTAAGGCGATTAACAAAAGTCCTAAGCCCATAACAGGGGCAGTAATTTCAGTTAAATGTTGACGCTCAAAACGAATCGTTAAACCTAAAGAGTCATAAATTTTCTTCAAATCTGCAGGTTTTGTTGCCAAGTAGTATTCACCAAGCGTGCCATTTGCAATTTTTTTCAGATTCGTTTCATCTAAACGAACGCGCATCGACATTCCTTGGGATTGGATCACGCTACCCTCCGTGGTGCCAACACCAACCGTATGGATTTTGACCCCATGATTGGCTGCAAGTTCTGCCATTTTAAGAACATCCGGTCCCATATTACTTTGGCCATCTGTAATTAACATGATCGCCATAGATTGATTAGAGCCTGGTTCCATATTGATGTGATTTGTATTTTTGGGGTCAGTGATGGAAGGTTTTGGTGAAGGCCCTTGTTCTGATTCAGTAATGATTTTTTCCGCATCAATGCCTGAGCCTGGTAATAAATTCGCCAGAGCAATCACAATGCCACTACCAAGCGCTGAACCCGGTTGTAGCGGAATATTTTCTAGGGCTTGCATCAAGGTAATACGGTCACTCGTTGGCGCTTGTCGAAGAGCCGCTGTGCTGGCAATGGTGACGATACCGATGCGCAGTTGAGGAGGT
>Ga0209188_1001147_pt1 | contig 22331 bp, 23 predicted proteins | sample C_130625_EF_Meta_FD_187307 | JGI IMG/M metagenome (GOLD analysis project Ga0209188, IMG submission 187307) | Freshwater microbial communities from Lake Croche, Canada to study carbon cycling - C_130625_EF_MetaG (SPAdes) (version 2) | ecosystem: Environmental > Aquatic > Freshwater > Lake... | reverse complement strand
AATGCCGTCAGCGTGGTTCCATTCGGCATCATGCTCACTGGCGAGTTTGCGCTCCGAGAGCATCCAGTAGTGTTCGGAATCTACCAGGGTGCCGTCTAAGTCAAAAAGCACGGCTGCTGGGAGTTTTGGGGTGGGCATAGTGCCTAATTTTAGTCGCAAGCGTGCAGACCCAGATTTGCGGATAAGCCGAAGGCTTTGGCATAGAGTTTTAGTTGACGCAAACCAGACGAGGAACCGTTGAGTAACCAAATTTTTAGTGGCCGCACACTGATTGTTGCCTTTGAAGGCTGGAACGACGCTGCCGAAGCTGCGAGCGGAGCTGCGAAGTATCTCGTAGAAAAAACTGGTGTTGAGTCGGTCGCGATGGTCGACCCAGAGGACTATTACGACTTTCAGTTCGCACGTCCCTCAGTATTTTTTGACGAAAACGGTGTCCGCCAGCTCAGTTGGCCAAACACCGAGATGTGTGCGCCAACCGCGGCCAGTCGTTTGGCTCACCCAGAGCTGGCCAACATCCACATAATGATCGGGGTGGAGCCTTCTCGCAGGTGGCGTGGATTCACCGAAGAGGTTCTTGAAATGGTTGTCGATCGTGAAATCGACAACGTGATTTTCTTAGGTGCAATGCTCGCCGAAGTTCCGCACACACGCCCAATCGCGGTGAGTTCCACGAGTCAAAACGAAGTGGTTCGCGAACAGTTGGGAATCGAACGAAGCCGCTACGAGGGCCAGGTGGGAATCCTCACGGTTCTGGGGCAGGCGTTCGAAGCCAACAACATTGCCACCATTGCGCTTTGGGCATCAGTTCCCCACTACGTTCACAACACCCCGTCTCCGAAAGCCATGTTGTCTCTGGTTGCCGAACTTGAGAAGCTTTTGAACCTCAACTTCGACCGGGCCGACCTTGCGGAACAGGCTTTTGGCTGGGAACGCGGAGTGGATGAGGTTTCACTCGCCGACGACGAGATGCAGGGATACATCGCTGAGCTAGAGAAGAAACATGACGAGGCCGAATCTGAGCAGGCTAGCGGCGACTTTCTCGCAAACGAGTTCGAAAAGTTCTTGAGACAAAACGAGGGTGAAAACCCTGAATCAGGTCAACCTAAAGCTGACTAAGCCTGCCATCCGGCAAAAATCAGCATAGCCAGCACAAAGAAGCCTGCAGCTAAGCGCCAAATCACAAATGGCACGAAAGAGCCGCGGTTTAGATATCTCAACAAACCGGCGATGACTCCGAGGCCGACGATAAACGAAATTACTGTGGCTACCGCGGTCGCAACAAGCAGGTCGCTCGATAGATCCTTGTAAGTTTTGGCAAACTCAAAGAGTCCGCTCGCAAGAACGGCGGGAATCGCCAGCAAAAAGCTGTAGCGCGCCGCAGCCTGGCGGGTGTAGCCCAACATAAGGCCAACTGTGATTGTGCCGCCCGAACGAGAGACGCCTGGAACCACTGCTAACGCTTGCCCCAACCCAAATAGGATGCCGTGTTTCGGAGTCAACTGTTCGATGTGACGCTGCTTTTTGCCAACCGCGTCAGCCACTCCCAAAATCACACCAAAAACAATCAACGTGATCGCAATAACCCACAGGTTGCGGAGGTCGTTTTCGATGAAGTCTTTAAACGCCAAACCAACCACGATAACCGGCAGGCTTCCGACGATGATTAGCCAGCCAAGGCGAGCATCCGTGGGCATTTTTTCGGTTTTGTTTTTTGAAAAGGCGTGGCCAACTGAGATAAACCAGGCTTTACCGATGCGCAGGATGTCTCGCCAGAAATAAAGCAGAACCGCAAGTTCGGTGCCCAGTTGGATGGTTGCAATAAAAGCGGTTAGCTGAGGTTTTGAAATCGAACCGATTCCGAGCAGGTTTTCAACGATTTGAAGGTGTGCGCTCGAGGAAATCGGCAGAAACTCAGTCAGTCCTTGAACGACTCCAAGAACTATTGCGTCAAATAAATTCATTCGGCGTCGTCTTCGGCTAGCTCAAAAGGCAGATACTCTTCGAAGTTCTCGGCCAAGAGCTCCTCGTAGTTCAAAAAGGCATCTTCAACCTGAAGGTAAGCCGTTTGCACCGAAGGGTCTTCTGGGCTGCGGCGAGTGGCAACCGCCTCGAAGTGTTTCTCTAGCGAGGCAATGAAAATTCGAAGTGCCATGCGAGTGTCTTGAGCCATAAGCCAAAACTACCCCTAGTTGCCAGATGTGGCTAGTAAGCAAAGGTGTTTCGCCGCAAAGTTTTATAGCGACGAGGCAAGGTGGTATTCTTTTAGATTGTTGCTGTGAGCCTAAAGGCTTGCACTCCACTCGTCCGGGTGGCGGAATGGCAGACGCGCTAGCTTGAGGTGCTAGTCCTCTTATGAGGGTAGGGGTTCAAGTCCCCTTTCGGACACGTTTGCTTTGAGACAGCTGACAATGCTTCTGGGTTCGCCCGGACAGCAGAAAACCCCGCTTTTAGCTAAGCCTTGTTTTAGTTAGCTGCGGGGTTTTGACATTTTGGCGAGAGTTGATTTATCTCCCACCAGCACGATGTATTCAACATTTCGCTGATGAGTTGGTTGCCCAACTTTTTCGCCGGAGCGGTTGAAAATGCCAATCTGTGCACCGACGTAGCGCTTGAAATCCACCTCGATGAGCTCGACTCTCCCCCGCGGCTCACACATCGCAATCAAGTCGTCTTTGGTGAGCCAGCTCTCGTTGTTGTAGCTCAAAATCAAAGTCTCAGCCTGGACATCCTTGAGCAGTTTCTCGATCGACTCACGAATCTCGCGCTTCGAGTTGAACGCACTCTTGGTTGCGGGGTCTCTCACGTCGATGCGCTTATTTGCGATTCCGTAAGCCTCCGGCGCATCCCAACGAACCAGGGTTTCCCAGATGTGATAGTTGGCGAAGTAACGGTGCTGGTTATAGGGCGGGTCGAGGTATGCCAGGTCAACCGGTGGCAGGGTTGTGGCAAGCTCTAAAGCATCGCCGCGATAGGCAAAGCCTTCGCCGGCAATAAGCTCTGGGTCGCGCAGGTCGAGGTCTTTGAAACTGCGTGGCGCCCAGCTCTTGAGAAAGGCCATCTGAAGCCCTGTCGTGCTATCGACTCGATCGCTTGCCAAAATAAGCGAGGTCAGAAGCGGGTGGTACATCCAGCTGTCTTTGAACTCTGCTTCGATGCGATTTCGAATGGCGTCGATTTTTTCACCGTTTTTGGGTTGAAAAAACCTTGCGTCCTCGCAAAAAGTTTTGGTGAAGTAACCAGCATCGCCTGGTGTTGAATTCAGATCAGACAGCGCAGAAGTCAAATCCTGCTGCTTCGCCTTGCCACCGTCGAGTGAAATCCAGGTGCGAGCGAAAACCTCTGAATAGCTCGCCAAATCGACGGCCGAAACGGTCAGGCCTTTGCGTTTGAAAGCCTGAGCGACGCGAGTTGTTCCGGTGAACAGGTCCAAAGCGGTCCTGGCCCCACTGGCTTCGGCAAGTTCCGACAGCATAGGCACCAGGGTGCGCTTTGATCCCAGATATTTAATCACTTAGAAACTTTCTGCTGAAGTGTTAGTTTGCCACGAAAGTTAGACTGGTAGCGATGGTTGACCTACTGAACTCCGAGCAGCCAGACGATAACGATGAATCCCCCGCGCTCTCGGCGGCTGCTCAATACGGGGTCGATTTTGTGCGAGAAAAACTTGCCGGAAAAAAGCTCGCCGTGCTCAGCGGTGCTGGCCTTTCGACTGATTCGGGAATCCCCGATTATCGCGGCGAGGGTCGCGTGGCGAGGCATCCGATGACTTTTGATTCTTTTATGGAATCGCAAGAAGCCCAGGTGCGATATTGGGCTCGCAGCTTTGTTGGTTGGAGCCGCATCGCGAGAGCGAAACCAAACGCTGGGCATTTCGCGATCGCTCGCGCCGAAAGCCTAGGGCTCATAACCAAAATCATCACCCAAAACGTTGACGGCCTGCACCAGAGTGCGGGTGCAAAAAGAGTTGTTGAGCTTCACGGCAGCCTAGCCAGAGTGCGTTGCATGCAGTGTGGCAATCAGATTTCAAGAACGGCGATGGATGAACTGCTGACTTCGCTCAACCCGACGATTAGCAAGAGTGAGAGTTACGAGTTCACTCCCGACGGCGACGCCGAAGTCGAGGTCGCAGCCGATTTCAGGGTTCCTGCATGTCAAAACTGCGGTGGCGTTTTGAAGCCCGATGTAGTTTTCTTTGGCGAAAGTGTTCCCGCCGATCGAGTTAGCGACTGCATGGCTGGGTTAGACGCGGCCGACGTTCTTTTGGTCGTTGGAAGCTCGTTGACGGTGAATTCTGGAATGCGATTTGCCAAACGGGCCGCGGCAACCGACAAACCGATAGTTATTGTGAATCTCGGGCCCACAAAGGCCGATGAGCTTGCGTTAGCAAAAATTGAGGCGAACACTTCGCTGGTTTTAGAGAGGCTTTTGATTGACTAACACCGTTGTAGGGCTTTTGCGTCACGGCCAAACCGACTGGAACATCGATTTTCGGCTTCAGGGAGTCGCCGACATTCCTTTGAACGAAACTGGGATTGCTCAGGCCGAGACCGCTGGCAAGCTAATTGACGGAAACGACTGGGATGTTCTTTTGTCTTCGCCGCTTTCAAGGGCCATGGCTACCGCCGAAATCGTGGCAAAGTCGGCCGGATTCGACCTGATTCATGCTGAACCACTTTTGCTTGAGCGTTCTTTTGGCGAAGCCGAGGGCTTGCTCTATGAAGAGTGGAAGGCCAAGTATGAAGACACCAACCAGGTTCCAGGCGCTGAAACCCTTGAGGCTCTAGAAGCGCGGGCGATTCTGCTGCTCGATAAATTGGCAATTGAATTCGCTGGTCAACGCGTGCTAACCGTCTCGCACGGCGCGCTGATTCGAAAGTTGATTCGAATCGTGAGCAACAAAACGCTTCCTCGAGAGGGTGAGCGTTTGGGCAACGCAAGCCTCAGCATATTGGTGCACGCTGACGGGGTTTGGTCAATCGCCGACTACGCCCCGGCAACCCTACAAATCGCCGATAACTCTTAGCAAGCTGTCGGCTGAGTCGTTCCAGTCGAATCTGCGCGACCACGCTTCAGCTGCTGCCGAGCGCTGCATCCAGGCCGAATTGGTTTCGATTTGATTTACTTTTGAGGCAAAGTCCGCTGCATCATTTTGGTCGAAGTAGATTGCCGCCGAACCACCGATTTCGCGAAAAATCTCGATGTCGCTAACCACCACGGGAATCCCCCGAGCCATCGCCTCGACCAGTGGAATGCCAAAACCTTCATCCTGAGAACCGCTGACCAGTGCAACCGCACCATCTAGCTGTCGGTGGTATTCGCTGTCGGTTACGCCATTGTGAAAAATCACGTTGCCACCAGTTGGGTCGACTCGCGCCTGCAGCTCGGCTTTTCGAGCAGTTGATATTTTGCTGAGCAGGTTGAGCTCGTAGCCTTTCAACTTGCTCATGCCGTCGATCAAAACCTCGACGTTTTTGTAATCCATGAAACTGCCCATGTAGACCAGGCTTTGCGGGTCGTTCGGTCGCCGAGTCGGCGCAGCAACTGAGCTATCGGCGGAACCAGCGGCATTGTAAATCACCGAAATCGGGCGCTTTGTGAGGCCGTGCCTCAACATGAGGTTTTTGGTGCTCTCAGATACCGTGGCAACAGCGTCGGCGCGGTTTAGCAACCAGCGTTGCGGCGCATAACTCAGGTGATAAAGGCGCCAGAGCAGTCGAATCGCTGGGCTGAAACCGCTCGGCGGTGTTTTGTGTCGGTAATAAATCAGGTCGTGCAGAGTCAAAATCAGCCTGTAGCGTCGACCCCAACTGCCCATTGTTTGCATTGGCGAAAACACAACTTCGGCACCAGCACGATTTAGCGTGCGCACCACAAACAACTCTCGCCAAGAGGTTGGGTCGCAGGCCATGACATATTCAGTGCCTTTAGGCAGTTTCTCAAGCTGTCTTAGGTCGCAAATTACGGCGGTGACTTTGGCTTTTGAGCTCAGAGCCTCAAACAAACCTGCCGAAAATCGGCTGATGCCATCGTGGTGGTCGACCCGAATGTATCTCGCGTCAAAAAAGATTTTGCTGAAGATCACTTGGCAACCTCGACGAAATCTTGGATGAACCTCGCGGCCAGCAATGGAGCCTCGTAGTGAATCAAGTGCCCCACGCCGTCAATTTGCTCGAGCTTCGCGTTGGCAAACTTGCCCTGCACCGCGAGCTGGTCAGAAACCGAGGTGATGTCGTCTCGCTGGCCAATTATTAGGAGGGTTGGAAGCTTGATGTTGGCGGCGAATTCGCCCACGTTGTGACTTATCGACGCTAAGAAGCCTTCGTGAGCAACGCGGCGACTGGAAAAGTTGCTGAAGTTCTCGTCGTGCTCGCGGTGAATCCAACTGCGCAGTTCGGCGTCTTTGGTCTTTGCGAGCAACACGCTCATAACCCGAACTATCAGTGGGCTCGCCAGTAGCGCGTTGCCTGCCCGAGCCGGCAGCTTGCTGCCCATCCAGTAATAAAAAGCGGTGAGCTTGGTCATTATCACTCGGGGGCCGCTCAGTGCTGGAGCAGAAACCGGGTTGATCAACACTACTTGCGCTGGCGCGGCAAACCCCTCGGCAACCGCTGCGGCAACAACGATGGTTCCAAAGGAATGCCCGAGAAGCGTGGTTTCGTTAGCTGTGATTTCACCCGAGGCGCCCAGTGCTGCCAAAAACTCCCCTACCCAGCGGGCGTATCGGTCGATTGAATGAAATTCGTCGAACGCCTCAGATTTTCCAAAACCCGGCAAATCGGGAACAATCACGTTGAACCCGGCCAGAGCGCCAACCAGAGCTTCAAGCCCGTGGTGGTTCCCGCGGTATCCGTGAATCATCACCACGGTGGGTGAAGCATCCGCGTTATTTTCGCTTTCATAAAACCAGTAGGCGGTGAGCTTGCCGCCAAGCTCGAGACTCTTAGCAACGCCGCGGTTTTTAGCGCGGTTTGCCAGCAGAGCGCTCGGGTTAGACATAGGCAAATTCTAGACCGAGAAATACTTGGCTTCTGGGTGGTGCAAAACCATTGCGTCGGTTGACTGCTCGGGGTGCAGTTGAAGCTCCTCGCTGAGCGTTACGCCGATGGCCTCTGGCTTCAACAGCTCAACCAGTTTGACGCGATCTTCGAGGTCTGGGCAGGCTGGGTATCCAAAGCTATATCTCGCGCCACGATAGTCGAGCTTGAAGTGACCCTCGATTTCGGCGGGATCTTCGGCGCTAAACCCGAGTTCTTCGCGAATGCGGGTGTGCCAAAACTCGGCTAGCGCCTCAGTCAGCTGCACCGAGAGTCCGTGAATCTCGAGATAGTCGCGGTATTCGTTGGCGGCATAGAGTTTGTTGGCCTCATCACTCACCCTGGCGCCCATGGTTACCAACTGGAATGGAACCACATCGACCTTGCCGCTCTCGCGCGAAGCCACAAAGTCGCTTAGGCAAAGGTGGCGGTCGCGACCCTGGCGCGGAAACTTGAACCGCAGGCGCTCGGTACCGGGAACTCCCCCAGAGCCTCCGTCGGTCGCGTTTTCTGGGCCGTGGTGCAAAATCAAGAGGTCATCGCCCTCCGAGACTGCGGGAAAGTAACCGTAAACCACGGCAGCCTCGAGCCAACCCTCGGCTTGAATGCGGTCGAGCCAAGCGCGTAGGCGTGGGCGCCCCTCAGTCTCAACAAGCTCTTCATAACTTGCGCCGTCATCGGCACGCGAAGGCTTCAAGCCCCATTGACCCATAAACGTGGCACGCTCATCCAAGAAGCTTGAATAGTCGCGAAGCGGAATGCCCTTCACAACGCGCACGCCCAAAAATGGCGGGTTTGGAATCTCGTTGTCGGTTGCCACGTCGCTGCGATCTGGAATCAGGTCGGGAACTGTGCGAACCAGGAGGTTCTTGGGCGCAACCAGGCGTTTCTTCAGAGGAGGCAGAGTCACCGATGTGTCGCCGCGCTTGATCTTGACTAGCGCATCCATCAGCCGCAAACCTTCGAAGGCATCGCGTGCGTAACGCACTTCGCCATCAAAAATCTCTGCGAGGTCTTGCTCAACGAAACTGCGGGTGAGCGCTGCCCCACCGAGAATGACCGGATACTTGCTTGCGATGCCTCGAAGGTTCATCTCTTCGAGGTTCTCTTTCATGATCTGAGTCGATTTGACCAACAAGCCGCTCAGCCCAATAACGTCGACCGCGTTTTCTTCGGCGGCCCGCAAAATTTCGTTGATCGGCTGCTTAATTCCAATGTTCACGGTCTCAAAGCCGTTATTGCTCAGGATGATGTCTACGAGGTTCTTGCCGATATCGTGCACGTCGCCGCGAACCGTTGCCAGCAAAATGCGACCCTTGCCACTGTCTTCGCTTTTTTCGATGAACGGCTCAAGGTGAGCGACCGCGGTCTTCATGACCTCGGCCGACTGGAGCACGAAAGGCAACTGCATCTCGCCCTTGCCAAAAAGTTCACCGACCACCTGCATGCCCACGAGTAGGTTGTCGTTGATGATACTCAACGCCGTTTTTCCCTGCGCCATCGCCTCATCAAGATCAGGCTCTAGACCCTTCTTTTCGCCATCGATGATGCGCTGTTTCAGGCGGTCATCGAGCGGCATCGCGGCTAGCTCTTCAGCTCGAGATTTGCGAGCTGCGGCGGCGTCGATTCCGCTGAAGACGTCTAGAAAGCGGGTTAGCGGGTCGTGGGTGACGTTGCCATCCGCGTCGTATTTGCGGCCGTCATAAATCAAATCGAGAGCTGCCTCGAGCTGATGGGCTGGAATCTGGTTGAGCGGCATGATTCGCGCCGCGTGAACGATTGCCGAGGTCAGCCCGACCTTGATGCATTCGTGCAAGAAAACCGAGTTCAAAACGTGGCGGGCTGCTGGGCTGAGACCAAACGAGACGTTTGAGATTCCCAAAGTTGTCTGAACGCCCGGGTAGGCGGCGTTCAACAGACGTATCGCCTCAATGGTTTCAATGCCGTCGCGGCGGGTCTCGTCTTGACCGGTAGCAATCGGGAAGGTAAGCGTATCTACCGTGATGTCGACCAACCGCAGACCCCAGTTGCCGGTTAGGTCATCAATCAGGCGCTTGGCAATCGCAAACTTGGTTGCCGCAGTGCGAGCCTGCCCCTCTTCGTCAATCGTGAGGGCAACCACGGCAGCGCCATGCTCAACGACCATCGGCATGATGCGACCAAATCTTGAGGTTGGGCCAGCGCCGTCTTCATAGTTCACCGAGTTGATCATGGCGCGCCCACCCATGCACTCGAGGCCGGCCTCAAGCACGGCAGGCTCGGTGCTGTCAAGAACCAACGGCAGCGTTGTGGCAGTAGCCAAACGTGAAACCAGTTCGCGAGCATCGCGGGCTCCGTCACGTCCAACATAGTCAACACAAACGTCAAGCAGGTGGGCACCCTCACGAGTTTGGCTGCGGGCAATCTCTAGGCATTCATCCCAGTTTTCAGCCAGCAAAGCCTCGCGAAACGCTTTCGAACCGTTCGCGTTGGTGCGCTCGCCGATTGAAAGATAGGTCATCGTCTGGTCAAACGGCTGGTGCTGATAAAGGCTGGCGAGACCAGGCTCGTCGGTGAAGGCTGGGCGCTTAGGAGTGGCTCCCTGAACTTTTGCCGCAAGCTCGGCGATGTGAGCCGGGGTCGTGCCGCAGCAGCCACCAACCAAACCCGCTCCGTAGTCGTTGACGAACTGCAGTTGCGCGGTCGCAAGCTCAGAAGGCGTCAACGGATAGTGCGCGCCGTGAGGACCCAAAATCGGCAGGCCGGCGTTGGGCATAACAACCAGCGGAAGTGTTGAAAACTTTGAGAGATAGCGAAGGTGCTCGCTCATCTCGGTCGGGCCGGTGGCACAGTTCAAACCGATCGCGTCAATGCCTAGGGCGCTCAGTGCGGTCAAAGCGGCACCAATCTCAGAGCCCATCAACATGGTTCCGGTTGTCTCAATGGTTACCGACACCAACACCGGAACGCGGTGGTCAAGGGCCTTCATCGCCCGTTTAGCACCGATGATTGCACTTTTGGCCTGAAGCAGGTCTTGAGAAGTCTCAATCAACACCGCGTCGATTCCTCCGCGCAACATTCCAGTCACCTGCAGCTGATAGGCGTCGCGCAGTACTGCAAACTTTTCGTGGCCGAGTGAGGGCAGTTTGGTTCCTGGACCAACCGAGCCTAAGACCCACCGCGGCTTGCCATCGCTAGCAAAATCGTCGGCTGTTTCACGAGCGACTTTAGCGCCGGCAAAGGCAAGTTCTTCGATGCGATTCTCGATGCCGTATTCAGCCAAGTTCGCAAAGTTAGCGCCAAAAGTGTTGGTCTCGATGGCCTCAGCGCCAGATTTTAGATATTGGGCATGAATGTGGGCAATCACATCTGGGCGAGTTACGTTCAAAACCTCGTTGCAGCCCTCATAGCCCTGAAAGTCATCAAGCGAAGGGTTAGCTTCTTGAATCATGGTTCCCATTGCGCCGTCGGCAACGACCACGCGGGTGCGAACAGCGTCAAGTAGGGCTTGAGATCGGGAGGTAAACATAGAACCCTAAGTTTACCTCGAGGGTAGAGCCCATTTGGCTTGTTAAACTAGACCAATGCCCAATCATCCGCTGCTGCGAAATCAAGTCTCCCCGGCACCCATCAGCAGCGTCACAGCGATAATCGAAAACCGCCGTGCCTTAGGCGCACCTACCCTTTCGTTTGAGTTTTTTCCTCCGAAAGACGAAGCCGGCGAAGTTTCTCTGTGGCACACGTTTGACGAAGTGTTGGCGGCCGGCGCCGATTTTGTCTCAGTAACCTACGGCGCTGGCGGCTCAAACCGCGATACCAGTCTCGGAATCGTTGCGCGCATGGCGCCTCAAATCACCACCGTGGGACACCTGACCGCAGTTGGAGCAACTCGGGCGAGTACGCAAGACATCATCCGTCGCTTTGAAGACGCCGGAGTCGCCTCACTGCTGGCTCTTCGCGGCGACTCGCCCAAAGACAACCCGAATGCCCTTGCCGAGGGTGAACTCAAAACTGCGCTCGAACTAGTTCAGCTAGCCCATCAGGATTCAACGCTTGAGGTTGGTGTAGCCGCTTTTCCCGAGGGGCACCCGGAATCGCCCGACTTGGCTCACGACGCAATGGTGCTTGCACTCAAGGCAACTGCCGGAGCAAAGTATGCGATGACTCAGCTATTTTTTGACTTGGATGCCTACTTTGCTCTCATCGAGTCGGCGCGTGCGGTTGGGGCTGTGCTTCCGGTGATTCCGGGGTTGATGCCCATCAACAACGCCAAACAGGTAATTCGGATGGCCGCTATGAGTGGGGCTGCGATGCCGACCGAACTGCTTTCGCGACTTGAAGCTGCCGACGAGGCAACCGCTCGAAGAATTGGAATGGCTTTCACCGTTGACCTAGGCGTCAAGCTACTCGAAGCGGGAGCACCGGGGCTTCACATTTTTACGCTGAATCAGTCGTCAGCCGCTCTTGAACTGGCACGCGGGGTTGGGCTCTGCTCCTAGGCAAAACCCTTGCCTGATCAAAAAAGTCGGCCATCAGCTCTAGGGTTAGGTTTGTGAACACACTAAATCAACTTGCGGTATTTGACCTCGAAACGACCGGCCTAGATCTCGCAAACTCGAAAATTGTCACTGCCTGTGTGGCGGTTATCGACTCCAGTGGAAACCTCATCGGGGATGCTTTCGAATGGCTTGCAAACCCTGGTGTCGAGATTCCGGCGGTTGCGGCGAGCGTTCACGGAGTCACAACAGAGTTTGCGGTTGCCAACGGGCGCGCACTCATTGAAGTCGTCGGCGAAATAAACGCGAAACTTGCCGAACTTTTCGCGGCCGGGGTTCCCGTGGTCGCCTACAACGCCAGCTATGACTTCACGATTTTGAAGAGTAACTCGCTGGCTTTGGGGCTGGATGCGCTCGCCGAACCAATGCCGGTCTTAGACCCGTTGATTCTCGATCGACGTTTTGACAAGTGGCGCAAGGGCAAGCGAACGCTTAGCGCCTCAACCGAGCTTTACGGTGTCGCCCTTGGCGACGACGCCCACAACGCAACCGCCGATGCTATTGCCGCGGGCCGAGTTGCCCTCGCTGTGCTCGAGAAGTTCAAGTTGCTCGACGAATACTCCTTGAACGAACTGCACGAAAATCAGATTGTTTGGTCGCGAGAGCAAGATGAGTCTTTCAACAAGTTTCTCGAAGGGCTCGGCAAGCCTTTGATTACCGATTTCGGCTGGCCGGTTAGAAATATTTAATCCCACGAGTATTCGTGTTAACAAAAAAATGCACCCCGTAGTGGGGTGCATTTTTTGTAAGCCTTGCGGGCGAAGTCAAAAAGACTAGGCGCCGAAACCTTTGTAACGAGCGTTGAATCGCTCGACACGACCAGCTGAGTCCATGATGCGCTGCTTGCCGGTGTAGAACGGGTGTGATGCCGACGAGATTTCAACGTCGAAGACTGGGTAGCTGTTGCCGTCTTCCCATTCGATGGTCTTGCTGCTGGTTGCAGTCGAACGGGTTAGGAATGCAACACCTGATGCCAAGTCGCGAAAAACAACCTGCTCGTATTTTGGGTGAATGTTTGCCTTCATGAAAGTTGCCTTCTAAAAAATTGGAGTCGAGAGCTGAATAGCACTAAGGGTAGATTCTAGCAGAAACTATTTTGTCTTGCCAGTCAAATCGGATGCGTTTTTAGCGCGCGCGGGCGTGAAAGCGACCGGCGTTGAAATCAATGTGAAGTCCAAAACCAAAAGCTTCGCTGACTTTATCTGACGTTAGCGTGCTGTGGATTTCACCGGCAGAAAATATCCGACCATCTTTGAGCAGGGCAACGTGGGTGAACCCCTCGGGAATCTCTTCGAGGTGATGAGTGACCATGACCATGGCCGGCGCCACGGGCGAGCTTGCGAACTCGCCCAAGATGCCAATGGTTAGTTCTCTGGATGCCATGTCGAGGCTTGCCACCGGCTCGTCGAGCAGCAAAAGTTCAGGGTCGGTCATTACCGCGCGAGCGATCTGAACGCGCTTTCGCTCTCCGTCACTCAAAGTTCCAAAGGCACGGTCTGCTAGGTGCAGCAAGTGCCATTCGTTTAGAACTCTCCGTGCGCGACGTTCATCCACGTCGTCGTATTCTTCGTTCCATCGCCCGGTTACGGCGTAGGCTGCGGTCATTACCGCGTTGACCACGGTTTCAGAGTTCGGAATCCGGTTTGCCAGCGCCGTAGACGCAAATCCGATGCGGGTGCGCAACTCGAAGACGTTGATTTCACCCAGGCGCTCCCCCAAAATCGTGGCGGTGCCGGTCGTAGGTTGAATTTGGGCTGCTGCAACCCGCAGCAAAGTCGTTTTTCCCGCGCCATTTGAACCAACTATCGCCCAGCGCTGGTTTTCTTCTACCCTGAAGTCAACGTTGTCGAGAATTGGGCGGTTTTCGCGCACAACAGTCACGTTATTAAGATCGATTACTACTGACATGTCTTAGAGCCTATGCCACCAACGCTGGTGATTTGCGGATTGCCTTTGCATACTCGCCCGCGGTTTGGCGTTCTAAACTCGTGTTGTGCCAGAAATGACTTTTATCGCGAATCCTCGCCTGCCGTACCTCGTGGTTTGCGACGTTGATTCGACGCTCATCGAAGACGAAGTCATCGAGCTTCTAGCTGAATACGCCGGGAAGCGGGCTGAGGTTGCCGAGATTACTGAACGCGCAATGGCGGGGAACCTGGACTTTTCATCGAGCCTAATCGAGCGGGTGGCCGTGCTACAGGGGTTGCCGGTGAGCATTTTCGAGGGTGTTTTTGAGCGCATTCGAGTGACTGCAGGAGCCTTGGAGATGATTTCGGCGGTTCAGGCTGCCGGAGGTTATGTCGGCGCAGTTTCGGGCGGTTTCACTCAGATTTTGAACCCTCTCGCCGAATCGCTGGGTCTTGACTTTGCTCGCGCAAACGAACTTGAAATCAAGGATGGTCGGTTGACCGGGCGCATCCTTGGCAAAATAATCGATCGAACGGCCAAAGCCGAGGCTCTACTTGAGTGGGCTGGCGAAACCGGTGTTGAGGCGAGCCACACGGTGGCCGTTGGTGATGGAGCCAACGATTTGGGAATGATGGAGAAAGCCGCGTTATCGGTCGCCTTCAACGCAAAGCCGGTAGTTCGAGAGGCGGCCGATGTGGTTCTCGACGACAGCCTCGCAAAACTGCTGCCAATTTTGGGTTTAGTGGCCCATTCCTAGGCCACCGTCAACTGGAATAACCGCACCAGAGATGTAGGCAGCGTCGTCTCCGGCAAGCCAAGTCACAACTTTTGCAACCTCGCTCGGCGAGGCAAATCGACCCGCAGGAATGCGCTTCTTGTAGTCGGCGATGAGGTCTTCTGGCAACTCGGCGGTCATGTCGGTGTCAATGAAACCGGGTGCTACAACGTTTGCGGTGATTCCGCGGGTTCCAAGCTCGCGGGTAAGCGAACGCGCCATGCCCACTAAGCCGGATTTGGCTGCCGAGTAGTTAACCTGACCGGCGCTACCGAGCAAGCCGACGACGCTCGAGATGAGAATTACGCGACCAAAGCGCGCCTTCAACATTCCCTTGGTAGCTCGGCGAACTACGCGAAAAGCCCCAGTGAGGTTAGTGTCTAAAACTTTTTCGAAATCTTCATCGGTCATGCGCAGTAGCAGGGTGTCACGAGTGATTCCCGCGTTGGCAACCAAAACCTCAATCGGGCCAAGCGCCGCCTCAACTTCGGCAAAAGCTCGGTCGAGTGACTCACCGTCGGTGACATCGGCAACCACGCTGAGGGTGCCGACGGGGCCTTCGCCCGAGCGCACCGTCACCGCAACGCGGTGACCCTGGGCCACGAACTCTTCGGCTATCGAGCGGCCGATGCCGCGATTGCCGCCGGTGATAAGTACTGTGCGCGGAGTTGTCATGATGACCCTTCAGAACGTTGCTCGATGGCTTGCCGACGGAATAGAAACCTAGGCTCACTGATTGAAACTACTGAACCTAATATTAGACATTCGAACGCAAACTAAGAATCGAGCCGTGTTGGCAAAAACTGCCCAGAGCGTAACTTCACTTGGTGAATCACCCGATGCTGAGCGCCGAAATCGAATGATCAAATACACCGTAGCCATGCTGATTCGCACAATCTGCATCATCCTTGGCGTTGTGGTTCAAGGTTGGCTTATGTGGCTCTGTTTTGCCGGCGCAATTTTTCTGCCGTATTTCGCTGTTGTCATCGCTAACGCAAAGACTGAGGGAAAGTCCACGCAAACCCTCACAAAGGCCGTAGCTCCGACCCTCATGATTACCGCAGACGATTTTAAGAATGCTGAACCTAGACACTGAACTCGAAGCTAAATGCTCGCGAGCCGGTTGCCTAAACTCAGCAGAGTTCGAAGTCGTCTGGCGGAATCCAAAAATTCACGACGAAGCTCGGCGCAAAGTCTGGTTGGCCTGCCGCGAACATCAGCAATATTTGATTGACTATCTAGCAGTTCGAAGTTTCTTTATCGAATCTTTGGAAATCTCACGAGAACCCGGTCGATGAACTTTTTTAGAGCCTCTTGGCGTCGCTATGTCGCATGGCTGATTTTGGTTTGCCTATTTGCGGCGGGTTGTGTGTTGTTGTCGCGTTGGCAGCTGGAACGCCGCGCCGAAGTGGTCACCGTTATTGACACCATCTCAAATAACTACAACCAAGAACCCAAGCCGTTGCGAGATTTGCTGCCGAGCCTTTTGACCCCGCTGCCGGCTAACAAAAAATGGTTGCCGGTTTCGGTGACCGGTCATTACCTACCCGAGATGACGACCCTGGTTCGAAACCGCTCGCTCGGGGGTAGCCCGGGCTTTGAAGTGCTCGTGCCATTTTTGAGCGAGAACAACGAGGTGGTGATTATTGACCGCGGATGGGTTGCCACCGGCAGCGTGCAGGACTCCCCCGATTTTGTGCCCACCCCAAACCACGAGCAACTAACGCTGGTCGGTCGATTGATGCCGACCGAACCAGCCTTGAACCGAACGGCGCCGCAGGGTCAGATTCCTTCTATCTATTTGCCTTCGCTGGCAACCATGAACTCGGCGCAAACCCACATCAACGCCTATTTGCTGTTGGACAGCGAATCAGTGAAACAACCGCAGGCAAAACACCTGCCAGAGCCCAAATTTGGTGAGGGCAACCATCTGAGTTACGCCATCCAATGGATTATTTTTGGCGTTTTAGCTTTCTTGACGCTGATTTGGGCGGTTCGCAAGGAGCTGCACTTTTATCGAGCGGCAAACGACCCCAACTATGTTGCAAAACCTAAGAAAAAAACCGCGACCGACAAAGACGCTGAGGCCGAAGACCTGCTCCTGATGCTTTAGCTCAGCGAGATGAGCTCGGCGTAGCCTTCGTTCCAGTGGTCTTCAGCACCGTCGGGCATGATCAAAACGCGCTCGGGGTTTAGTGCCCTCACCGCACCAACGTCGTGAGAGACCAAGACCACCGCGCCGGTGAAAGTTGCCAGTGCGCCAAGAATCTCTTCGCGGCTCGCTGGGTCAAGGTTGTTGGTAGGTTCGTCGAGCAGCAAAACGTTAGCCGAAGAAACCACCAGCGAAGCTAGCGCCAGACGGGTTTTTTCGCCGCCCGAGAGGACACCCGCGAGTTTGTTCACGTCGTCACCGCTAAACAAAAACGAACCGAGAACTTTTCGAGCGTCAGTGTCGCCCAGCTGAGGTGCCGCGCGCTGCATGTTCTCGAGCACAGTTTTGCTAACGTCGAGGGTTTCGTGCTCCTGAGCAAAATAGCCAACCTTGAGACCGTGACCAGGTTCAATCTGACCGGTATCGGGCTTATCGATTCCGGCAAGCATTCGAAGCAGAGTGGTTTTACCCGCGCCGTTGAGCCCGATGATGACCACCTTAGAACCTTTGTCGATCGCTAGGTCAACTGCCGTAAAAATCTCTAGAGAACCGTAACTTTTAGACAGGTTGCTCGCCATGAGAGGTGTGCGCCCACAAGGCGCTGGGTCGGGAAACTTGATTTTCGCCACACGGTCAACTTCGCGAACGTCATCCAAGTTGCTCAAAAGAGCCTCGGCGCGACGCACCATTTGCTTGGCAGCGACCGCTTTTGATGCCTTAGCGCCAAATTTGGCTGCCTGAGTGGTCAAAACCGAAGCTTTCTTCTCGGCTATCGACCGGTCGCGCTTGCGGCGCTCTTCGTCAACCTCGCGCTGTTTTAGGTATTGCTTCCAACCCATGTTGTAAACATCAATGAGCGAACGCATCGCGTCTAGATAGAACACTCGGTTCACGGTTTCTTCGACCAAATCAACATCGTGACTAATCACGATCAAACCGCCCTGGTAACCCTTTAGAAAATCGCGCAACCAAATCACCGAGTCTGCATCGAGGTGGTTGGTGGGTTCGTCGAGAATCATGGTTTCGGCATTAGAAAATAGGATGCGCGCCAACTCGATACGACGGCGCTGGCCACCCGAAAGTGTTTTTAGCGGCTGGTTCAAAATGTTTTCTTTGAGCCCAAGGTTGCTCGCAATTGCTGATGCCTCGGCTTCGGCCGAGTATCCGCCGGCTGACTGAAAGTTTTCTTCAGCCGTTGCATACTCGCGCATTCCGCGGTCATAAACTTCTTGGTCCACGCTACCCATGTCGGTCGTAGCCTGCTCCATTTTTAGAAGCAAATCACCCAAGCCGCGGGCGTTGAGGATGCGCGTGCGGGCCAGCTCTTCTGGGTCACCCGAGCGAGGGTCTTGAGGCAGGTAACCAATCTCACCGCCGGTTTCGACAGTGCCCGCAGAGGGCGCGCCATCCCCCGCCAAGATTTTGGTGAGAGTGGTTTTGCCGGCACCGTTTCGGCCAACCAAGCCAACTTTGTCGCCCTTGTCAACGCGAAAGTTCACGCCCTGCATTAAAACGCGCGCGCCAATGCGAATCTCAAGGTCTTTCACGTTGATCAAAAGGAGGCTCCGCAATACTGAGTAAAAATCTTGTAAACCAAGACGGCCTGCAAAGTGCCTAGTCTACAATCGAGTTATTAACTTATTCCCCCATCAGAAAGTGAGCGAACGTGTCGTTGACCCTAACCACTCGCCCAACCATCGTCGATAGCTTTATTCCGCGCAGCCTCGCTGCCGACATCGCGCTAGTGATTGGCGGCACCGCGCTCACCGCCGCTGCCGCACAGCTCGTGATTCCAACCACCCCGGTGCCTTTCACCGGTCAGACCTTTGCCGTCTTGCTGGTTGGCGCAGCGTTGGGAGCAAACCGCGCCGCAGCTTCGATGTTCCTCTACCTTTTGGTCGGTGCCGCCGGCCTACCGGTTTTCACCGAAGGCAAGTCAGGACTCTTCGATGACGCGGGCAAACTGACCGGCACTCTTGGCTACATCGTTGGTTTCGTATTGGCTTCGGCGCTTGTCGGCTTCTTGGCAGAGCGCGGCTGGGCTAAGAGTTCGCTCGGCGTCATCAGCGCATTCTTGCTCGGCAACGCGGTCATCTATGCACTTGGCCTACCTTGGTTGCAATATTCGTATGGCGTTAGCTGGGACCAAACCATCGCGTGGGGCTTCACACCGTTCGTGGTCGGCGACCTTTTGAAGCTCGTAGCAGCGGCGTTTGTTTTGCCTGGAGCTTGGCTCTTGGTCAAGAAAGTAAAAGGCTAAGCCTAAACATTAAACACAAAAGGACCCCATCCGCTCGGATGGGGTCCTTTTCTTTTGAGACCTAGTGTGAATACTAAATCGAGAAACCGATGGCGCGCATCTGCTCTTTGCCGTCTTCGGTGATTTTCTCAGGACCCCACGGCGGCATCCAAACCCAGTTGATTCTGAAAGCTTCGACCACGCCGTCAAGTGCTTCGGCGGTCTGCTCCTCGAGCACGTCGGTGAGCGGGCATCCGGCGCTGGTGAGCGTCATGTTGATTAGCAGGCTGCCGTCGTCACCTGATTTCTGAAGCCCATAGATGAGCCCTAGGTCAACAATATTGACGCCAATTTCAGGGTCAATTACGTCTTTTAGCGCTTCTTCGACCTTGTCGTATTCGGCAGGGTCTAGTTCGACGATGTTCAAGTTAAGCCTTTAGGTAACGGTCGTAACCCTCAGCCTCGAGGCGCTCGGCCAACTCGGGGCCACCCTCTTCGGCAACTTTGCCCGCAACGAACACGTGAACAAAGTCAGGTTTGATGTACTTCAAAATGCGGGTGTAGTGGGTGATGAGCAAAACGCCTAGGTCAGAGTTGTCTTTTGCGCGGTTAACACCCTCAGAAACCACTTTTAGCGCGTCAACGTCTAGACCCGAGTCGGTCTCGTCGAGAATCGCAATCTTTGGTTTCAAAAGCTCTAGCTGCAGAATCTCATGACGCTTCTTTTCGCCACCCGAGAAACCCTCGTTGACGTTGCGCTCGGTAAAACCAGCGTCCATCTTTAGCGCATCCATCGCGCCGCGAAGATCTTTGATCCAGGTGCGAAGCGCCGGTGCCTCGCCAGACAAAGCTGTCTTGGCGGTGCGCAAGAAGTTAGAAACCGAAACTCCAGGAATCTCGACCGGATACTGCATCGCCAAGAAAAGCCCCGCGCGAGCGCGCTCATCCACGCTCATTTCAAGAACGTCTTCACCATCCAAGAGAATTTCACCCTCGGTTACGGTGTATTTTGGGTGCCCGGCGATTGTGTAGGCCAAAGTCGACTTGCCCGAACCGTTTGGCCCCATGATTGCGTGGGTTTCGCCACTGCGAATCGTCAGGTCTACACCGCGAAGAATCTCTTTGACACCCTGATCGGTGTCAACGGTGACGTGCAGGTTTTTGATTTGCAAAATAGTCATGTTCAAAAGTCTTTCGTTTTAGGCTTCGTCGATTTCAAGAAAAATGTCACCGTTGTCGATGATTACCTCATAGCGGGCAACCGGCTCGAAAGCCGGAAGGGTTAGTGCCTCGCCGGTTTCAAGCGAGAACTTAGCGCCGTGGGCCCAACATTCGATGGTGTTGTCTTTTCCGACGAAGCCTTCGCTCAGCGAAATTTCACCGTGTGAGCACTTGTCGTCGAGTGCAAAGACTTCGCCTTCTTTGTTGCGAACGACGGCAATGGTGTGGTCGCCGGCTTTTACACGGATGGCTTTGCCGACCCGAATGTCGTCGACTGCGCAGATTCTTAGAGCCATTATGAGGCGCTCCTTGCTAGTTCTTGTTCAATTGCTTCGTTTAGTCGGTCTTCGATTTCTGGAATGCCGATTTTTTGGATTACTTCGTTTAGGAAGCCGCGAACCACAAGGCGGCGAGCTTCGTTTTCGGTGATGCCGCGGGCCTGCAGATAAAAAAGCTGTTCGTCGTCAAAACGACCGCTTGCGCTAGCGTGGCCGGCGCCTTGAATCTGACCGGTTTCGATCTCGAGGTTCGGCACAGAGTCGGCACGGCAACCTTCGGTTAGCAACAGGTTGCGGTTTAGCTCGTAGGTGTCGGTGCCTTCGGCTGCGGCGCGAATCAACACGTCGCCGACCCAAACCGTGTGGGCACCGTCGCCCTGAAGCGCTCCCTTGTAGGTAACACGGGATTTACAGTTTGGCTCGCTGTGGTCAACAAAAAGTCGGTTTTCGAGGTGTTGGTCGCTGTCGGCAAAATAAACGCCGAGCAGCTCAACGTCGCCGCCGGGTGCTGCGAAATTAGCCGATGGGCTAATTCGAACCACGTCGCCGCCGAGGCTGATGCTGATGTGCTTTAGCTTTGCGTTTCGGCCAAGCTTTGCGAACTGAGCTGAGGTGTGAACTGAGCCGGCGTTCCAATCTTGAATCGAAACCACGGTTAGTTTGGCTTCGTCGCCCACGATGATTTCAACGTTCTCGGCAAGCGTGGCATCGCCCTTGTGGTCGATGATCACGATGGCCTGCGAGTGCGCTTTAGCCTCAACAATTACGTGAGATGCACTTGGGGTTAGGTCGTGCGAATCGAAAGTAACGCGAACCTCAGTGTCGGGCGCTGCATCACTCGGAATGGTCACGAGGTAGGCTGCTGCGGCTGAACCCCAGGCGGCAGCGCTGGTGCGGTCTTCGGGCAAGCCGGCAGCGCCGAAAGCCGGGTGCTCGGCACCCACCCACGAGACTGAAACACTCTCTGGGTGCTGGGCCGTGATGTCGGCGGCAAACTCATCCAAGGTGTCAGCGTCTAGGCCGTTTAGCTTGGGTGCGCTCAAATATCGCCACTGCTCTTCGCGCGTGCTGATTGGTGCAAAGTCTGCAACGTTAGTTGAACGAATGCGCTCGGAACGGGTTTGTAGCGGAACCTCGGCCGCACTGGCATAACCGCCGTGGCTGTGAGCCTTGTTTCCGTGCTGGGCGGTTTGTGTCGCTTCGGCCACTAGCCAACCGCTCCTTCCATTTGCATTTCGATAAGTTTGTTGAGCTCGAGGGCGTATTCCATCGGTAGCTCTTTTGCGATTGGCTCGATGAATCCGCGCACAATCATTGCCATTGCTTCGTCTTCGGGCATGCCGCGCGACTGAAGGTAAAACAGCTGCTCGTCGCTCACGCGTGAAACTGTTGCTTCGTGGCCCAGGGTCACGTCGTCTTCGCGAACGTCTACCGACGGGTAGGTGTCGCTGCGTGAAATGGTGTCGACTAAAAGTGCGTCACAGCGAACGGTGTTTGCTGAGTGGTGAGCGCCAGGTGCCACGCGAATCTCGCCGCGGTATGAAGTGCGGCCTCCGCCACGCGCGATCGACTTTGAAATGATTGAAGACGAGGTGTAGGGCGCAAGGTGAATCATTTTGGCGCCAGCGTCTTGGTGCTGCCCTTCGCCGGCAAATGCCACCGAAAGTGTCTCGCCACGAGCGTGTTCGCCGGCCAAAATAACCGCCGGGTACTTCATGGTTACCTTCGAGCCGATGTTGCCGTCAATCCACTCCATGGTTGCCCCCTCGTGAGCGATTGCGCGCTTGGTAACGAGGTTGTAAACGTTGTTTGACCAGTTCTGAATGGTTGTGTATCGAACTCGTGCGCCCTTTTTGACGATGATTTCAACCACAGCTGAGTGCAGTGAGTCTGAATCGTAAATCGGTGCGGTGCAGCCTTCGATGTAGTGCACGTAGCTGTCTTCGTCGGCGATGATCAGGGTGCGCTCGAACTGGCCCATGTTTTCGGTGTTGATGCGAAAGTATGCCTGCAGAGGAATCTCGACGTGAACGCCCTTTGGAACGTAGACGAACGAACCGCCTGACCAAACTGCGGTGTTTAGAGCGGCAAACTTGTTGTCGCCAGCAGGAATTACGCTGCCGAAGTACTCTTTGAAAATTTCAGGATGCTCTTTGAGCGCGGTGTCAGTGTCGAGAAAGATTACGCCC
>Ga0209188_1001145_pt1 | contig 22359 bp, 10 predicted proteins | sample C_130625_EF_Meta_FD_187307 | JGI IMG/M metagenome (GOLD analysis project Ga0209188, IMG submission 187307) | Freshwater microbial communities from Lake Croche, Canada to study carbon cycling - C_130625_EF_MetaG (SPAdes) (version 2) | ecosystem: Environmental > Aquatic > Freshwater > Lake... | reverse complement strand
ATACTTACATCCAAATATCAGCAAATGTTCTTTATAATCCGGCACAAACCACTCTGACACCAAGTACATTGCAAACAGGTTTACAGAATGCAATTTATAATTATGCAGCGAATAATTTAAACACTTTCAATTCAACTTTTAGTTCTTATGATGTTTTAACTACATTAAACTCTTATAGTAAATCTGTTCTTTCTTCAGATTTTTCTATTAATGTTCAAAAGAAATTTTACCCAACATTAGGAACTGAGACAACATACAACCTATATTTTAATAGTTCATTAAAACGAGGAATGTTTGGTAGTTCTCTGACTACTTATCCAGGAATAACAATTGTAAATCCAAATAATATTGCAACAACTCTAACTGGAATTTACTTTGAGGAAGTTCCAATTTTGACGGTTGGTGTGGATTCCATTTCAGTAATTAACACGGGTTACAATTATACTGCAACACCAACCGTTGTGATTAATGGTGACGGAACAGGTGCAATAGCCACCGCCAAAATCGTCAACAACAAGTTGTATTCAGTCACCGTAACGAATGCAGGTGTTGGTTATACATCTGCAATAGCCACAATTGTTCCAGCGATTGGAGACACAACAGGAACAGGAGCTTCTGTTGTTTTAAAACTACAAGGTCAATATGGTACAGTCAGAAGTTATTATAATGATACAGTGAAAGGTAAGATTATAGTTTCTGAAAATGTTGGCACTATTGATTATGAAAATGGAGTTATCACTTTAAGCAACTTGAATCCTGTTTCAGTTGAAAATGATTTAGGACAATTAACAGTTTCGATGGAACCAACAACAACTATCATATCTTCCGCTTTAAATAGAATAATTACAATCGATCCATATGATCCAGCTGCGGTGAGTGTTGCTGTTACTGCTAAGAAAAGTTAATTAAATGTTACAAAGTACCAATAAAACATCGTTACTGGTTCCTTTTCAACTCCCTAAGTTCATTAGTGAGGACCCAAATTACGCCAATTTTGTCTTGTTCTTACAAGCATACTATGAATGGCTGGAAGAACAAAATAATACTTTGGATTTTAGTAAGAATCTACTTAACTACATGGATGTGGATACAACCACAGACCAGTTCTTACAATATTATGTAAATGATTTCATGTCTTATTTTCCACAAGACATATTATCAGATAAAGCCAAAACATTAAAAATAGCAAAGCAACTTTATGAAAGTAAAGGTACACCTGCATCTTATAGATTTTTGTTTAGAATACTTTACAATTCTGACGTAGATTTCTTTTACACCAAAGATGCGGTTCTAAAAGCTTCTTCAGGTAAATGGTATGTACCTCGAAGTTTAAAATTGGCGACCAGTGATTCCAATTTTCTGAAAATACAAAATCTAAGATTATTTGGAAACATATCTAAATCTATTGCAACAGTAGAGGTTGCAATTTTTGATGGACTTAAAACGGAAGTTTTTGTTTCAAATATTGAAAGACTTTTTCAATCAGGTGAAACTGTAACAGTTGTAGATTCATCTAATCAAATTGTTTATTTCTTAGGTGGTAAAATTGTTCCTGTAGGAACACCTAATGCTGAATCATTATCGGCTCAAATCATTGGTCAGATTAGTCAAGTTAAAATTGATCCAAATAATAGAGGTTTATCTTATAGGTCCAAAGATCCAGTTGTTGTTTATGGTGGTTTGAATTCTAATATAGCAAATCCTGCTGCCGCGATTGTCGAGGTTGGTTCAGTTACATCAGGTTCAATTCAGCGTTTGACCATCGACAAACAGGGTTACGGATATACCACATCAGATGCAAACTCACAAATTGGTGGAGCAAATACTTATATTCAATTTTCAAATTTAGTTGGAACAAGTCCACAAGCACCAATTGCGGTTGTTGGTTCGTTGGATCCAGCTGGTATTGCAAATGTAACATTTATACCAACAGATAGTATTCAATTAAAAAGATATCATTATCTCGGAAATATTGCAGGTAGTTCTGGTGCAAATACTTACAATTCAAATACTGGATTATGGACACAACAATCATATCAATTTGCAAATTTGGCCAGTGCAAATGCAAATACAACTTTAGCAAACGCTTTTAGCTTTATTAATTTTTCAACATTTCCAATTTCTTCTCTTATTGTTCAAAATCAAGGTGGTGGTCTTTCTGAACCACCTACAATTCAAGCTATATCAGAATATACAACCGACGCTTACACACAGACAATCCTTTCAAATCTAGGTATCCTTACACCAATACAAATTGTTCAATCGGGAACAGGTTATGCCAACAATGACCAAATTGCATTTATAGGCGGTTCTGGTTATGGTGCATTTGCAAATGTAAAAGTAAATAGTTCAGGTTCAATTGTGTCTGTTGACTATGTAAGCAACTCAACCAATAAGATGACTTTGGGTGGTATGGGTTATTTTAATTTACCAACAGTTGTAGTAAAACATACAGCTAATGGAAATGTATCGGTAAGTAAGACAAGCAATATTGTTACAGGTAACGGAACTAATTTTACTTCTCAGTTCAGTAACGGTGCATTGTTGGTTTCAAATACAAATATCATTATTGGAACAGTCAAGGCTGTCGTTAATGCAAACTCAATGATATTGACTGCAAACTCATCTGTTAACCTAAATGCAAACTCATACTACTTGGGAACCTCCATACTATCCGTTAGTGGTATTTTAGGAACAGGTGCAACTTTTTCACAGGCACTTAACCGTGTTGGTGCAATCACTTCTTTCAACATTATTGACAATGGTCAAGATTACATTTCAAAACCTTCAGTCTCTTTAAAGGTACAAGATTTAATTGTTTCTAATGTATTTGCAACAAGTGCTCCTTCATCCGGTGATGTAATCTATCAAGGTGCTAATACCAATACTGCAACATATACAGCTTTTGTAGATTCAATTAATGTGTTGGAAAATTTTGTTCCTGCAAACAATAGTATATACCAATTAAGAGTTTACAATTACAATTCTATTCCGAATAAAAATCTACCGCTAAAAATACAGTCAAAGGATGCAGCAATTACATTGGTTGGTGGTTATACAAATATCCACAATACAACATTTGACAATTCCGTGGAGAATACCAGATTTGATTCTGCGAATGGTATCATCACATATGGCGACGGTTTTGCAAAGGCGAATGCAACTTTCTTGAATGGTTTGGTTATTGGTGATGGTAAGTATTTAGATACAACAGGACAACCTAGTGCATTCGATGTATTGCAAAATGAAGATTATAATAACTATACTTATCAAATCACATTATCTAAAGAAATAGAAAAGTACCGTGATGTTCTATTGAATCTATTACATCCATCGGGAACAAAAGTTATAGGTCGTATTGCAATGACCTCCAATAGTGACATGAATTTTCAAACGGTTGATGCATTGGATACAGGTCACTCATTAGGTTACTATGCGGGAGATGCAGCAACTGTGACAATTCCAGCAGGTACTGCATCGAATCCTAGCAATAATATTGTTAAGTTTAATAATCTTTATGGTGCAAATATTTCGGATTTTGTTACTGCAAATACTACAGAATTGGTGTTCACTTACGGAACTGGATTAAATGATTCAGTCCATGGTTTAATTATTGCCGTTAATAATGCAGCCAACACAGTAACACTAGAAGATAATATTTGGACATATTTTGCTAACGTGGCGATTGGTTCTTCAGCAAACGGCAATAACCAAGTAATAAATATACAGTCATTGACATGGAGTTATAACATTGTCAACAATGGTTCGTATAGCAATACTGCATATCCTGTACTGGATATTATTCATGTTGGTGATAAGATTACAGTTAACGGCGTAGCTCAAACAGTAACATCATTTAGTTATCCTTATACTTCAGTTACCTTGAGTGGACCATTAACAAGTGGTGCGAATGGTTATATGTCAGTAGGAAGAACATTTACCTCTACACAAGGTAGTGTTCAAATTATTGGACCAGTTGGAGTACAATATTATGCAGAGTTGGGAACAGAAAACAACAAAATAATTACATCAGAAACAGGCGCATGGTTACTAATAGGATAAAAAATGTCAACAATTAAAATCTCAGAATTACCTCAATTCAACACAATCGACGCTAACACGGCAAATACGCTGTTCGTTGGCGTTGATAAACCATCTGCACAAACAGTTCAATTTTCTGCACACACTCTTGCAAGAGGTTTGTATTTAAATGAAACTCTGATTGTAGGCAATAACACCGTATTATTACCAAATACATCAGCACAATTCTCATTGGCTGGTGAATCATATGTCCAGACAAATTTTGTTAATCTAAATGGTGGTGGTACCGCAGACCATGTTATCACTGCAAACAATGGTACAGATTCATCATACTTCTTAGATTTAGGTTTTGCAAATCCCGGTTATCAACCTGGTTCTGAATTCAACAATATCGGTAATGCTGTTGCTCCGTTAGATGGTTATTTGTATGTTCAAGGTGGTAGTACACCAGGAGTTCTTGGTGGTAATTTAATTATTGGTACAACGACAGCAAACACTGAAACTAGATTCACGGCATCCGGTGGAACATCTTCAAATGTTATCGCTAAAATGACTTCCGCCGGTTTCAAAATGGTCAATGGGAATCAAATTTTCTTCTCAGACGGCACTTCACAAAATACTGCGGCTGCTTCTAATGCATACTCACAGGCAGCTTTTGCATTAGCAAATACAACTGTAATAACACAATCAGCAATTAACACCACACAGAATACAAATATTACTGTTGCTTGGAATACTGCCAACTCAGCAGCATCATTTGCTAATGGTGCATTCGTAACAGCTAACTCGGCAGCATCTTTTGCTAATGGTGCTTTTGCTACGGCTAATACTGCTGTACAAAATACTGCAATTATTACTCTACAGTCTCTGGTGTTGACAGGCAATTTGACTGCCGATATACTGTATAACACTAGAAGTTATCCAAACTCTCAAACAGCTGTAACTTTATCTTTTGCAACAGACACATGGGTTCGTGCAAACATTGCTGCAAATTTTGCGGTTACATTGTCCAACTTTAAAGCAGGTTCTGATATTGTATTGTTTATTACAAATACAGCAACTGGTGGTGGTTCCGCAAAAACAATTACACACGGTTGTTCTGCATTAAATTCTACAGTAGGTGCAACAACATTTACTTTGGGTGGATTGACAACCGCCAGAATCAAATACTATTCTTTTGATGGTGACCTTGCAAACACCTATGCATCCATCTCCTACAGTTAATAAATAAATCATGGCATCAAATCTAAACATACTTACAAATCAAGCAAAAGTAATCAGAGTTGAGACGGATTATTACAATCCTTCTGTTAAACTGAATGGTGCTTCGATTAATTCCATCTATGCGTTCTTAGGACAAGAAGATTCATGGCCTGTAGTTGATTCTGTAGAAACACCAACACAACCAACCGAAGACCAAACGTATCTTAAAAAAGTATTTAAGAATATGTTTGCGGCAAAATTGATAAATGCCAGTAACATTTCACCTGTAATCCAAAGAATTAATTGGGCAAACAACACCAACTTTTTTGCATATTCTGATTCTATAAACATGAATGCAAAAGATGTCAATGGTTTTCCGTTGTATAATTTCTATATAAAGAACAGGTACGACCAAGTTTTCAAATGTCTTGCGAATAATAATGGTGGTTTGTCCACATCTGAACCATATTTTCAACCGGGTTCATATGGAACAAACAATATCTATCAAGGCGATGACCTGTACAAGTGGAAATATATGTATACCGTTGACGGAGCACTCAAGAAAAGCTTCTTAGATACTAATTGGATGCCGGTTCCTGTAGGTGCAAACACACCACAACCATATTTGACCAATGCGGGTTACGGAGACATTGAGGTAATCAATGTGACTAATGGAGGAACAGGATACGATGCTGTTAATACATTTATCGTTGTTACTATAACTGGAGATGGAACAGGAAGCGTTGCAAATATAACCAATTCACAAATATCTGCTGGTGTTATTAAAGACGTTGTGGTGAAACCTGGTTTTTCTGGCAAAAACTACACTTATGCCAACGCAGCAATAACTGCATATACATCATCTAATATGGCCATCATTTCTTCGGGAAGTTCAGGAGCAACAGCATCTGCTCCAATCTCACCTGTTGGAGGTCATGCATATGATCCTATTTCAGAATTGGGTTGCAATCATGTTATGTATGCAGTCGAATTCAATGGTTCGGAAGGTGGAATTTTACCTACGACAGGTGTAGATTATCGCCAAGTTGGACTACTTGTTAATCCACAGGCTTACGGCGCCAGTGGTGCGGTGTTGGCTAATAGTGTAATTTACAATACTTCCACACAATTTTTACTATCATCAGGTGCAGGAAATTTCTATACACCAGATGAAGTTGTGCAACAAAAAGATGCAAATGGAAATGTGTTATATTTTGGAACAGTTTTAAATTTCAACACATCAACCAATATTTTACAACTGATAAATACAGGTGGAACATATATTGTTGGCCAATCAATTATCGGTGCAACCTCAGGTGCTTCCAGAGTTGTTTTGAATGTTACAGAACCATCTCTCATTCCATTCTCAGGATATATAACCTATGTTGAGAATAGAGTTGGTGTTCAAAGAAGTAATGATGGCATCGAACAATTTAAATTTGTACTAGGTTACTAAAGGAAAAAAATGTCTTTAAATTTCAATGTTGGCCCATATTTTGACGATTTTGATCCATCAAAAAACTTTCACCGCATACTTTTCAAACCAGGTTCTGCGGTCCAAGCTCGTGAATTAACTCAATCACAGACAATCCTGCAAAATCAGATTTCGGAATTTGCTTCTGCAATTTTTTCTCAGAATACTCCAGTTTCAGGTGGTCAAGTCACAATTAACCGAAATTGTTATTACCTAAAATTAAATAATACTTATAATAATATTACAGTTGTTGCTGAGAATTTTACAGGCCAAATAATTCAAGACGCTTCTGGTACAATTTTGGCTAGAGTTATTGCTACTGCTGAAACCACATCAAGTGGTTCTATTGCCGGTGATCCTCCAACACTAATCGTAACATACCTATCGGGTGCTCAGTTTGCAGACGGTGATGTTATTACAACAACTACCGGCACCACATACTATGCTTCATTGGCAAATTCTACAACAGGAAACCCATCATCTGGCCTATCATCAACAGCTTCTGTGGCCACTGGAGTTTTTTATGTTGTTAATGGTTACTCAGTTTCTGACATTACTGGCATCAAATATTCAATTGGTAATTTTGTACAAGTTGATCCACAAACAATTATTTTAGATAAATATGATAATACACCCTCTTATCGTATAGGTCTACAAATTGTTGAATCAATTTATGATTATATAAACGATTCTTCATTATTGGATCCCGCTATTGGCGCATCCAATTATCAAGCACCTGGTGCGGACCGATATGTCATTACATTAACACTTGTAACATTACCACTAACTCTAGGTAACGATGATAATTTCATTGAGTTGGTTCGTATTGAAAACGGAAGTATCCTTAAACAAGTTGATGGTACAGTATATTCAACCATCGATGATTACTTTGCGAAACGTGATTATGAAACAAACGGTGATTATATCGTTAATGATTTCAAACTAACACCTTCCGCAAACACTATATCAAATACAAAATACGATTTAAGTATTAGCAAGGGTGTTGCATATGTCCATGGTTACAGAGTTGAGAATCAATCTGACATTAAACTAACAAACGACAGAGCGCAAGCCGTTGCAAATATCAGCAACAATCCAGTCTTTATGGATTATGGTAACTATTTTGTTGTTGATACAGCCAACGGTGTATTCGACATTTCAACAATGCCGCCTATTGATTTGCATTGTGTTACAGCTGCAAATATTGTTTCCACAAATACAAAAACGTACTCATCCACTTTGGTTGGTTCATCATTTATTCGTAATATAACATATGTTTCTGGAACAGGTTCTTCAACAAACACTTATGTTTTCAATGCATACGTTTCTGATTTTTCCGCAAACACACTTTCAGGAAATGTTACATCAGGTACTGCATCCACTTTCACTATAACGGACACTAACGGTTCATTCTCATCAATATCAAATGCTTATTTTGGCGCATCCGTAAGCATGAATACTAGTGGCATTATTGATGTAAGAAATATTACCAGTTACAACGGTTCAACCAAAGTTGCGACAGTTGATTTACCATTTACTCTAACACCAACATCAAGTTCAAAATTCTCATTAATCTTTAAAAGTGCCGATGTTGAATCTATTGTTAAGACAGCAGGTTCAGGTTCTTATGCATTAACTGCAAATGCTAATATTAACACCACTGGCGGTAAGGTTAATGGACTTTCAGATGGTAATACATTATTGTACAATCAAGTTGCACCAGAGTTGTTGTTCCAAGTTGGTTATCCTTATGTTGCTCAATTGACAACAACATCTTACTTTACACAAAGAGTATATCGTTCCAAAACATTCACAGGATCAACTCTTACATTACAATCAACTTCAGGTAATGCAAGTAATCCATTGAGATTTGAAGGTTCGGGAACACTATCCAGTTCTGCGGCTGAACAACTATTCATGGTCATAGACAATTCTACCGGCCGCGTTATGGATTTCACCTCATCGGGCAATACAATTTCCATCTCCGGTGATAAAACTACCGCAACATTCACAGTTGGTGCAGGCGTTGCAACAAATAAAAATGTAACCGTCATTGCACAAGTTCAAGCAAGCAGCGGAGATTCTGCAAGTTATGTTCTAAAATCAAAAGGATTGATTGTGGGTAACACCGCAACTGTTGGTTCTTTATCGTCAATTGGTGGTACAAGTGTTTATCAAGACCTAACAAAAGGTCAGATTGCAATTGCAAAGGCGGGATTCACATCAAGTGGGAAAATGTCATTGTATGTAAATGACGTTAAGAAAATTACAAAGATTATTGATTCCGGAACAGCAGGAACAAACCCAACAGGCAGCATAGAAAACTACACAGACATTACAAATTATTTCACATTGGACAATGGTCAAAGAGACACATACTACGACCATGCATCAATTTCATTCATTCCTGGCGCACCAGTTCCTACAGGAAATATTTTAGTTATTGTGGATTATTATTCACACACACAATCATCATCTGGTGATGGATATTTTAGTATTCAATCATACAATTCAGCAGGTTCAACATACGGTGGTGTTTCTAGTTCACCAGAATCTTATGCTCAAATTGGTAGTTACATTTCACAAAGAGGTACTCAATACAACCTAAGAGATTGTATTGATTTTAGACCTTGTCGTGTAAATGGACAAACTGCATATATTTGGGAGTATTCAGGTTCACAAACTTCAACCAATGATATTGGTATATTAATTCCTAATAACCTATCAAACTTCACGAGTTTCTATCAATACTATTTGGGTAGAAACGATAAGTTGGTGTTGACTAAAGATAACAGTTTCAATATTATTCAAGGAACTCCTTCTGTCAATCCTCTATTGCCAAATGAACCATCAGGTTCTTTAGTGATAGCAAACTTATTGCATGATCCATATACTGCATATGTTCCGGGTGAAGGCGTTCCTGGTATAACTTCTAATCTATCTGTTAATAAAATCATTCATAAGCGTTGGGCAAAAGAAGATATTACAGATTTAGAAACTCGTGTTAACAATCTTGAATACTACACCTCATTGAGTATTTTGGAACAGAAAGCATCCTCACTACAAATTTCTGATGCAAACGGTTTGAATCGTTTCAAGAATGGTATTTTGGTTGATGACTTTTCTTCTTTTGGTACCGCAGACACAAACAACCCTGATTTTGCGGCAAACATCAATGTAAGAAAAAATCAATTATCTGCATTGCAATTGGTTGATAATTTTCAATTACAGAATCCTGTAGTATTGTCAAGTCTAGGTACAGTAGCAAATACAAACAGTTATAGAATTGGTGGAATCAATGGTTCTCAAACTAATCTATTCACTTTACCATATACAACAACAAATGTTGCTTATCAACCTCTTGCAAGTAGTACAGTATCGGTAAATCCATTCAATATATCGATACAACAAGGTAACTTACAATTAAATCCACCAATTGATAACTGGGTTGATAACAACCAAGCACCAGCTATCTTAATTACCGATCCTAATTTTCAAGTATATCAAGCTTCAGGTGGTGTCAATTTATTGAATTCAGGTGATTATCAAACAATTCCTGGTACAACATTGGCGACAAGTGCTTCAAGAACTTCTGTGAGCACAAATGGTAATGATACCACAACAACCAGAACAACAACAACTCAGACCTACGCAAGTCAAATACAGAATACAACATCAGGTGCATATAATCCAACTTCTTCCACCTTTGGTGTAAACAATGGTTATTTGACCAACATTGCTGTATTGCCTTATATTAGACCGCAACAAGTTATTGTCCGTGCTTCCGGTTTATTGATTAACTCAAATGTTTCAACCTTCTTTGACGGTGTTGATGTGTCTCAGTATATGAGTTCACCTAACACTATAGAACTAACAAGTGTTTCTGGAACATTTGCAAGTGGTGATATTGTTGGTTTTTATGTTTCAAACACTTTCTATCCAGTTGCTCGCGTAATTTCGGTGTATAACTATCTAAACACTACAAAATCTAGATTATATGTTTCAGATATTATTGGTGCACCTAACACGTTAGCAACAACCACTCTAAGAAATGCCACACTTGATACAAATGGAAATTATGTAAGTTCAAGTGCATCAGGTACAATTCCAGCTGGTGCAATGGTAACTTTGAATCAAAGTGGTTATATAAGTGGTGTTGGTGGTGGTTGGTCAAATACATTAAATGGTGGTGCAACAACTCAATTATTTGGAACACCTGTAGTTCAAAACTACTCAACACTATTGAATAATTATGGTGTTTGGGGTGATGCAAAAAACAGTACATCATTTAATCTAACATCAAATGTTACTTTCACTACAGCAGGAATATACACAATAGAAGTTGGCGTTTCTGGTTTTGCAACGGTGTATGCAAATGGTTCAAGTATTGGCACTTCATTTTTAAATTCACCGGCGTCCACAACAACATTTACATACACCGTTGCAACTGCACCAGCAACCGTAAAAATTGGATGGGCTGCAACAAGTTCAGGTACAACAACATCAGCTTTTGGTATGACCATCAAAGATCCTACCAACAATATTGTTTACACCTCTATTAATCCACCAGTAACATATGTAAATGCAGGAACATCTACTGTATTACCAATGGGTGGAGAATGGTTTAAAGGTGCAACTCAATTAAGATTAAATCCTGCTACTGCATCCAATACTGCTAATTTTTATGTTGGTGCAACAATTAACATTACTTCAAAGTATGTTTATCAATTTAACACATCAGCAACTTATGTTCCACCTCCACAACTACCTTCAGGTGGTGCTGGCGGATTAACATTAAGTAATGGTTACCGTGCAAGTCTGTACACATATTCTGCAACTATTACAGCTTATGACAATGTAACGAAATTGGTTACATTAAGTACACCTGTAAACCTATCAATGGGAACAAATACAGCAATGGGTGGTGATATTAGTTCTTATTATTCTATAGCAGGTAATTTAACTAAAATAAATGCCGCTGTTCAAGCTGGAACTTCACTCGCTAAACCATCAACAGATGAAGCTGGTAATTTTGTTGGAATTTTCAATATACCGTCAACAAAATTTCAAACGGGAAGCAGAGTGTTCCGTGTAGATAATAGGACTGTTGCAACTAGTCCAGCAACTGCAACAACTTATGCTGAAGGTACATTCATAGCATCTGGTTTGTCAACTTCATCACAGAGATTGGATTTTGCACCTTCTATTGATTCTTCAAAATCAGTATTTACACAGGTCAATCAACAATCCAATCAGTTGATTAACACGACAACCACTACTTCTTCCTCAACAGTCACCAATAATAACAATAGTGATCCTGTTGCACAAACATTTATTGTTTCTAAAGATAATTATCCTAACGGTGTTTTCTTATCTTCAATCAAGGTGTTTTTCTTCTCAAAACCAACAACAAATATACCAGTAACACTGAGCATTCTTCCTACAGTTAATGGTTATCCAGGCGGCGCTGCATTGGATTATTCAACTGTTATATTAGAACCATCTCAAGTGAATACTTCAAGTACACCACATTACTTGGATCCATCTTCTTATACAGAATTTGTTTTTAATGCACCTGTCTACATTCAATCAAATGTATTGTATGCATTTATGATTAAATCCGCTTCCAAAGATTATGTGTTATACTACGGTCAACAAAATCAAACAGCAATTCCTTCTACAGCTAAGGCTAAAGTAACTGATCCAAATCCAACCAATGTGACAAAAATTGGTGCTGCTCCATATGTTGGTGCTTTATTTGAATCACAAAACGGAATGACATGGACAGCGGATCAAACTAAAGATTTGATGTTTGTTATGGATAAATGTGTATTCTCACAAACTTCAGCTTTAATTCCTTTCAATATTCCAAAAGGTTTACCATATAGAAAAATGGGTAGTCAAGACATTATGAACAATATTGATGCAAATAGTGTTCCACAATTATTTGGTAACTACTCACCAAGTAGAGCATATGATGCATTGAACATCACTACAACCGATTTTACTCCAACAGGAACGGGAATCAATTACACATATGCTGCAACTTTGAGTTATGGTAATGTTCCAACAGGTTTATATTCAGTTACTCCAGGTCGTTTGAGCAGTCCTCTACCTGAAGATATTTACTTGAATGATGGTAATGGAGAAAGAATCCTGTTAAAAGAGTCTAACAGTTCGTTCTCATTGTATGCATCTATGTCTACAAATGATCCTAATGTGACTCCAATCATCTCCGATGATGGTCTTACAATGTATGCGGTGTCTTATGTAATCAACAACATGGGAATTGGCAATAATGTAATTTCGATTACCAATCCAGGATATGGCTACAATGTACAGAGTGCAACTATCACAATTTCTAATCCGGATATTGGTTCATCACCTGCAACATTAGGAATTACCGCAAATGCAAATGGTGCAATCACCTCTGTATACACAATATTACCAGGTTCCGGTTACATAACAACACCAACAATTACTATTTCCGATTCGACCACTCGTAGCGGAAATGCAAATGTGGTTGTTACTGTCACGGGCGAAACTTCACCAAAAGGTGGAAATTCACTCGCTAAATACTTTACCAAGAAAGTTGTATTGGCACCAGGAAATGATTCAGGTGATTTGCGTGTATTCTATACTGCTTACAAACCATTGGGTACGGCTGTGTATGTTTACTACAAGATTTTAAATGCAGCGGATACTGCGCCTTTTGAATCAGGTAATTGGCAGTTAATGACTACTTTACAAAATCCAAATACATATTCTACCAACAGAACTGATTTGTATGAGTATGAATGTGCGCCAGGTATTTTTGCAAGTAACCAAGCGAATAATAGTATCAGTTACACCAGTTCAACGACAGGTCAAACTTACAACTCTTTCAATCAATTTGCAATTAAGATAGTTTTAGCAACAAGCGATAAGACTAATGTTCCATTCTTAACAGATATCCGAGCATTGGCTTTACCACCAGGAACAGGAATTTAAAATGGAACTAGTAAGAGTTACAGGTACAAATTTTGTTCGTGATATAGATAGTAGAGCAATAATGCCTGTGGATAACACAGAAAAAAATGAGTATTATGCTAAGCTTAGATTGGTAAAGAGCCAAAAAGAAGAAATAAATAAAGTAAAGTCAGAAATAGATTGCATCAAGGCAGACATGAATGAGATTAAATCTTTGTTGCAACAATTACTAATAAAAGGTTAAGATGGCAAATACAGTCAATATTTTAGGTTTCGCTAACACATTCGGTGATTGGATTGTTGCAACCAACGCCGACTCAAACGAAATTAATTCTATCGGTAAATACGATTGGACTAAAGATTCGGGCACATTAACACTAAACGGTACAGGCACTTCATTAGCTATTGGTAATAATGCCGTTGTGGCAGGCCAATTGCAAGTTACAGGCACAGGTTCTTCTGCAACTATTGACAACAATTTGACCGTAGGTAAACAAGTATACTTTACAAATACTTCACAAAGTTTGACTGCAAGTGGTTCAGTTACTGCAAACGGTACTGTATATGCTAGTAACACAGGAACTGGTTTAGCTGTTGCAAATAACACCACAATTGGTGGAACATTAACTGTAAATGGTGCAACATCGATTGCAAATACCTTAACAGTTTCTAAAGCAACAGAACTTCAAAATACATTAAGTGTTGCTAAAGATACAATAATTACAGGTAATTTAAATGCAACATTAGATACCTACACCAATTCGTTACAAGCAAATACGGTTATTAGAGCTGCAACATCTTCAGTTACAGGTGCAAGTTATACAAATACACTTCAAGCCAACACAAGTATTCTAACTGGCACAATTCAGTCTAATACCGCAGTTAATACAGCAACTCTATCAGTTACAGGTATTACTTATACCGATAAATTGCAATCTAACACTGCCGTAAATACAGCAACATCTTCAGTTACAGGTGCAAGTTACACCAACACTTTACAAGCTAATACTTCTGTAAACACTGCCACTTTATCGGTTACCGGTTCTACATACACAGATAAAATACAGGCAAATACTGCCGTAAATACAGCTACTTTATCCGTTACTGGCGCAAGTTACACCAACACTTTACAAGCTAATACAGCAGTTAATACTGCTACACTATCGGTAACTGGTGCAAGTTATTCTAATACTTTGCAAGCTAACACAAGTATTCTAACCGGAACAATACAATCAAACACAGCAGTTAATACTGCAACTTTGTCGGTTACTGGAACTACCTATACTGATAAAATACAGGCAAATACTGCCGTAAATACAGCTACTTTATCCGTTACTGGTGCAAGTTTTACCAATACTTTACAAGCTAATACAGCAGTTAACACGGCCACACTATCTGTAACTGGTGCAAGTTACACCAACACTTTACAATCAAACACAGCAGTTAATACTGCAACTTTGTCGGTTACTGGTATTTCTTATACAGATAGATTGCAATCCAATACTGCCGTTAATACTGCAACTTTATCTGTAACAGGTACTTCATACACTGATAAATTACAGGCAAATACAGCAGTTAATACTGCTACACTATCGGTAACTGGTGCAAGTTTCACCAATACACTTCAAGCAAACACAGCAGTTAACACAGCAACCTTATCAGTAACTGGTGCAAGTTTTACTAATACACTTCAAGCAAACACAGCAGTTAACACAGCAACCTTATCAGTAACTGGAACATCGTATACAGATAAACTTCAATCTAACACAGTAGTTAATACCGCAACTTTATCTGTTGTCGGAAATACTTGGACCAATTTACTACAAGCAAACACCGTTGTAAATACTGCAACTTTATCTGTAACAGGTACTTCATACACTGATAAATTACAGGCAAATACAGCAGTTAATACGGCCACACTATCAGTTACTGGTATTTCTTATACCGATAAATTACAATCTAATACTGCTGTAAATACAGCTGTGTTATCTGTTGTTGGAAATACTTGGACAAATGCTCTACAAGCTAATGCGACAGTTAATACTGCGACATTATCTGTTGTTGGAAATACTTGGACAAATGCTCTACAAGCTAATGCGACAGTTAATACAGTCACACTATCTGTAGTTGGTACCAGTTATACAAGTTATTTGCAATCAAATAATACAGTAAACACTACTACGTTTTCAGCAACAGGAAATACTTACACCAAATATCTTATTGCAAATAATGATATTTCTGTTTCTAAACTATATGTTACAGGTACATTACTTTCAGCAACAAATGCTGTTGGTGCATTTCAATCATTAACAACAACGCAGGGTTTGTCGGTTGGCGGAGATTTTACCATCAACGGCACCACAATATATACTTCAAACATTTTTGTAATAAATGCAAATACATATACACCAATTTCAAGTTATATAAGCGTAAATAGAGGCACAGCAAATAATGCTGCAAATGGCATACCTCTTGCAAACGCTTCAATTCGTTGGAATGAATCAAACAAATACTGGGACATTTTAGATGTAACCAATGGTACACAATATTCGCAAATTATGACTGCGAATATGATTTCTGATAGTTCAACATCTACAAGCACTTCAACAGTACCGACAAGTAAATTATCAACTGCAATTTACGCACAGGCGAATGCGGCATTTGCACAAGCTAATGTTGCAATACCAGCAAGTTCATATGCTAATTCAGCTTTCATTACTGCTAACAATGCATTAGCTAATGTTGGTTCCATGGTTACCTCTAATAGTAATACCATGTATACCTTTGCTAATACAACAGCAGCATTGTCAAATGTCACAGGTTCTATTGTAGTATCTGGTGGCATGGGCATTCGTGGTAATGTATACACTGGTATGGTATCAATTACAGGTTCAGGTAATGGTATAACATTTACTGATGGTACCGTGCAGACAACAAATGTATCTGCCGCTGTCGGTTCATATGCCAATTCAGCTTTCATTACTGCTAACAATGCACTGGCGAATACTGGCGCTTCAGTAACAGCTAATGGTAGTACAACATACACATTCTCCAATGTGACACCATCATTATCTAATGTCACAGGTTCGGTTGTTATTACTGGCGGCCTAGGTGTTCGTGGTAATGTTTACACAGGTAATGTTGTAATTACAGGTTCAGGTAATGGTATCGTTTTCGTAGATGGAACTGTACAGACTACGGCAGGATCACCTGCAGCTTCTGTATATGCTAATGCGGCGTTTGCACAGGCTAACATAGCAACACCAGCTAGTTCTTATGCTAACGGTGCTTTCGCTGCTGCTAATAATGCCAACGCTAATGCTGCAATAGCAAGTTCATATGCAAATTCAGCTTATCTTACTGCCAATAACGCCTTAGCTAACACTGGTATTGCAGTAACAGCTAACGGTTTAACTGTATATTCATTTGCTAATGCAACATCATCCACATCAAATACTACTGGTTCTATTGTTATTACTGGCGGCCTAGGTGTTCGTGGTAATGTTTATACAGGTAATGTTGTAATTACAGGTTCAGGTAATGGTATAACATTCACCGATGGTACAGTACAAACAACCAATGTATCTGCTGCATCACCTGTTTATGCCAACGGTGCCTTCGTAGCAGCTAATACAGCTAGTTCCAATGCAGCTTCGGCAAGTTCTTATGCTAACGGCGCATTTGCTGCATCCAATACTGCAAGTAATAATGCAACATCAGCTGGTTCTTATGCCAACTCGGCTTTTGGTATAGCCAATACTGCAAGTAATAATGCAACATCAGCTGGTTCTTATGCCAACTCGGCGTTTGTTAAAGCTAACAATGCATTGGCTAACACCGGTGTATCAGTAACTTCGAATAATTTAACCTCATATATTTTCGCCAATACGACAATTTCTACATCAAATGTTACAGGTTCTATCGTAATATCTGGCGGCCTAGGTGTTCGTGGTAATGTTTACACAGGTAATGTTGTAATTACAGGTTCAGGTAACGGTATAGTATTTACCGACGGTACAGTACAAACAACAGCTGGTTCACCTGCAGCTTCTGTATATGCTAATGCTGCTTTCGCTCTAGCTAATACTGCAAGTAATACTGCAACATCAGCTGATTCATACGCAAACAGTGCATTCATTAGAGCAAATAACTCATTAAATGTACAATCTGGTGGTACAGTTACAGGCGATTTGAATCTTTCTGGTAATTTATTTGTTAATGGCACAACAACATATATTAATGTTGCGACATTTCAGACAGTTGATTCATTGATTGAATTAGCTGCAAACAATCTTGGAGATTCGGTTGATATTGGTTTTTATGGTCAGTATGTAAGCTCAGGTACAAAGTATAGTGGTTTAGTAAGAACAGCATCATCTAACTGGACATTATTCCAAGGTATTACAACTAATCCAACAAGTAATTCAATTGGCACAATAACATATTCGAATTACGGAACACTTAACGCAAATATTACGGCCGGACAAATAACTTCATCACAACCAATTTTGCCGGCATCAGGTGGTACAGGCCTAACTTCACCTACAGCTAATAGCATAATGATTGGGAATGGTGCAAATGCAATGAGATTACTTGCACCAGGAACATCAGGAAATGTTGCAGTGTCGGATGGTACAAACTGGTACTCAGGTGCCGCAGCACCGACAGTATCATTCAGCAATGATTTAGCTACTGCAACTCCTGTTTATCCACTATTCTCATCAGCTACAACAGGTGCTGCAATAGCATTATATACAGCCAATGCAAGATTACTATATACACCATCTACTGGTCAGTTTAGTTCAAATACATTTATTGCAACTAACGGAATAATTCAAAACAGCAATACAGTATCATCTAGTTATACAATTGCTGCAGGAAATAATGGTTTATCAGCTGGACCTATGACAGTACCATCTGGCCAGACTGTTACAGTTTCTTCTGGTGCTGTTTGGACTATAGTTTAAAGGAAAAAAATGAGTTCAGTATCAATACAACCAAATTCTGGAGGAACAGGAGTCTTTACGATTGCGGCTCCTTCAACTTCAAGTAATTACACTTTGTCATTGCCCACTGTTACCGGCGGGAGTTTTATTGCTAGTGATGGAAGCGGAAACGTGGGGATTGGCGGTGGTGTTCCCGCAAGCAATCCCAAAGTAAGTTTGTACGGGGGTATTCGGTTTTTAGCAAACGAAGCTGCCACTGCCACCTATACAGGCATTGGAAGTATTGCGACTGATACTGTAAGCATCAGCACTTCGGGCTATGAACGGATGCGTGTTGATACCGGCGGCAATTTTTTGCTAAACACTACTTCAGTTGGGGGAAGATTTTCTATGCGGTACGACAGTAGTGTTGAACAAGGCTTAGTTATTCGCACTACCTCCGCCACATTTTCTGGTAGCCCTGTGGTGTTTCAGAATAACTCCGGCGGTACTTCTGGTTTTATTGGTCAAACAGCCACAACGGTATCCTACAGCACATCATCCGATTACCGCCTCAAAGAAGACATTGTTCCGATGACCAGCGTGTTGGAAAAAGTGGCCGCACTCAAGCCTGTCACATATAAGTGGAAGGTAGATGGCTCAGCCGGTGAAGGTTTTATCGCTCATGAGCTGGCTGAAGTTTGCCCTCAAGCAGTGACAGGAGAGAAAGATGCGGTCGATGCTGACGGTAACCCGCAATACCAAGGTATTGATGTGTCTTTTTTGGTGGCAACCCTGACCGCAGCCATCCAAGAGCAGCAAGCCATCATTACTTCTCTAACGTCTCGGGTTGCAGCCTTGGAAGAAAAAAAAGTATGACCGATGTAATCAACGTAACCAACGGTCTTTTTACGAATAAATCATAATAATTGTAAGATTAAAAACAAAATATCCTAAGGGTTAAACATGGCATCAAAAATTGACGGAACAAATGGTCTAATACAGAATTACATTTACTTGGATGGAACTGGAACAACAACTCCAACTATATTATCAGGTTTTAATTATACTATTCCATCGGGTGTTCAAAATGTTATATTGAATCCTTCCTCTACATATGCTGTTGGAACTATTGTCTTACCTGCAAATCCTGCGGATGGGATGACAGTAACCATGAGTACAACACAACAGATTACTGGATTCACTGTTTCTGCTAGCGCAGGACAATCAGTTTCTGGTGGTTTTTCCGGAACAGTGTTCCAAGCTAAAACAGCTGTGTCGTATGTTTACAATTCAACCAAATCAACTTGGTATCCTTTCACAGCTATTTCACCTTACATTTTGCCAGCTCCATCAACGTCAGGCAATCTATTGACAAGTGACGGAACAATTTGGAATTCAACAGCCGCTTCTGCGATTGCAGCAGGTATTGGTGTTGGTCAAACTTGGCAGGCCGTTGTTCGTTTAGTCGCAACAACATATACAAATAGTACAGGAAAACCAATTATCGTGGCACCTTGGTTTGTTTTACCACTTAATTCTAGTGCTGCCATTACCGTGGCTGGAATTCAAGCTGCATACTTAACTACAGGTGGTGCCGCCGGTAATAATACGCAAATGAATGCTCTTGTTCCGGCTGGAGCAACTTATGTATTCGCAGTAACCGGATCCGGATCGTTAAATTCATGCACAGAACTTCGTTAAAGGAAAAAAATGAAATTATTTAAAGATTCAAACAATACAATATGGGCATTTGAGCTTGATGGAAGTCAAGATGATTTGATTAAATCTGACATGATTTCCATTACCAAAGAAGAAGCGGATGTAATTATTGCTCAAAACCAAAAGAATAAATTTGATGCATTATCTTATGTGGAAAAAAGACAAAGTGAGTACCCACCAATCGTTAATTACCTCGATGGACTTGTAAAAGGTGACACGGAACAAATGCAGACATACATTGATGCCTGTTTGGCGGTGAAAGCTAAATACCCAAAACAATAAAAGAATGTTTTGATGAACAATAAGAATCATAAATATGATTAACGCATCAAATAAAAGGTACAACAAATGGCCGCAGGATACTCAGACCAATATTTGGAACAAGGGGCTTCGTTCAATAGTCAGTTAACATTAACCGATGATTATGGTGCTCGTTACGATTTAACAAGTTACACCATAAGTTCAAGAGCGAAAAAATCTTACACAACAGCTAATGTTGCCTTTACTTTTGATGCACAAGTCACCGACCCAGTTCTTGGTTTAATAACACTATCGTTGGATGCACCAACAACGGCAAATGTGCCGTATGGAAAATATGTTTATGACGTTATTATTCAGGATACAGTAACTAATCTGATAACTCGCGTTCTTGAAGGACAGATATATGTTGCTCCCGGTGTAACTGGAGTAACCAATTCCTATGGTACTGATGCATAATGGCAAATATTACAGTAAATCCAGTAAATCAGATTAGTGTAAGAGTTGGGCCTGGTGCACCTCCAGCTATACAATCAGTTGCTCAATTCACAGGTCCAAACCAGACTGCCAATATTGCAAGAATAGAAACTGAACTTACCTCAAATGTTGCGGTATTGCAGTCTGAAATTGATAATAATGCAAATGTTTCCTATCAGTCTATACATTCAGTATTTTTACAAGCTAATGCAGCTTTCAGTTTAGCTAACACTATTTCCAATTCTGGTGTTGACGTATGGGCTAGAGATAATTCAAATACTGCCGTTCAAGATGCCAACACAGCTGGAATATATGCCAATTCAGCATTTCAATTAGCTAATTCACTAATAACATCTTCATCCGATGCGTTTGCAAGAGCACAAGCTAATGCAGCTTTCACACAAGCAAACACAGGTTACAATCAAGCTAATCTTGCTTTCACACAAGCAAACACCGGATACACTCAAGCAAACATTGCATTCACAAGAGCCAATACTGCAAGTAACAATGCAGCATCAGCTAGTTCATATGCAAATTCTGGATTTGCCAGAGGTAATACAGCATTCAATTTAGCCAACACTAAGTTAAGTAAAAATGGTGATACAATGCTTGGTGATTTGTTGATAACAGGTAATGTTATTCCAACAGCCGCGAATGTTTATTATCTAGGTTCTAAATCTAAACCATTTAAATCTATATTTGTTGGTCCAGGTTCTGTTGATATTGATGGTGTTGTTTTAAGTAATAGTGCAGGTGGTGGTTTGGTTGTCACTTCAAATACCGGTGATGCAGTTGATATTGTTGCAAGTATTAATGCAGCATTTATACAAGCCAATTCCGCATACGATTCCCAAAACACTACTGGTGTATATGCAAACACAGCATATTTACATGCCAACTCATCCTATGTGTCACAGAATACTACAGGTGAATATGCTAACTCAGCTTACATACATGCAAACTCGGCTTATGTATCACAGAATACGACTGGTCAGTATGCTAACTCTGCATATCTACATGCCAATTCTGCATATGTATCTCAGAATACAACTGGTGTATACGCAAACAGTGCATACACTCACGCAAACTCTGCCTATGTGTCTCAAAATACAACTGGTCAGTATGCTAACTCAGCTTATATTCAAGCTAATTCTGCCTATGTGTCTCAGAATACCACCGGACAATATGCAAACTCAGCCTATCTAAAAGCAAATGCGGCATACACATCACAGAATACAACTGGACAATATTCTAATGCATCGTATGCTGCGGCCAACTCAGCATATATCC
>Ga0209188_1001144_pt1 | contig 22362 bp, 15 predicted proteins | sample C_130625_EF_Meta_FD_187307 | JGI IMG/M metagenome (GOLD analysis project Ga0209188, IMG submission 187307) | Freshwater microbial communities from Lake Croche, Canada to study carbon cycling - C_130625_EF_MetaG (SPAdes) (version 2) | ecosystem: Environmental > Aquatic > Freshwater > Lake... | reverse complement strand
TGCATCAGAAGAAGGGGGATAAAAATTAAGATCTACCCGATTGATTTTAGCAGGCCCTATATTATCTCTTACAGCAATAAGTGGTAATCCGTCGGTCCAATTAGCTACTACATAAGACCCAGACGTTAAAGTAGTAGCTGTACTTCTAAATGAAGAACTACCACCACTAAAATTGGTTACTCCTTGCATTGTGGCATGAGATGGCAAGAAAATAGTACCTAATGATTGAGCCCCAGTTGTTTGTGAACCAGTAGGAGTTATCACTTGATAATTGGTAGCAAAATTTCCTTGAAGCGGTGATACACTCCAAGCGAAAGTAGCCGTAACAATACCACCACCTGCATCAGCATAAGTAGCAAGATTGTTTCCTAGCGTTGTAGCATCACTATAAGATGCATCTGAAAAAACTAAAACAGATTTATAGGTTAATAAAGTTGCAACAGTAGGTGTGCTGGTTTTTGCATCTAAAACGTCCACTTGTACAAATTTCCCTGTTCCAGTTAACTTAGTTTGAATATCGTTCATCCAAGTTGTTGTAGATGCAGCTCCAATTATCAATACTTTATTAATAACAGTACTGTAAACAAATCCACTTAAAACGCCTGTTCCGATAGCATTTGTCACACTTACATTTCCACTAGCACCATTGCTTACTTGGGCAGATATAGTAGAATCGTTCAAAACTGAGAAAGTAGTAGCAGTTACACCCCCAAAGCTAACAGCAGTAGTATTTAAGAAATTGACACCTTTGATAGTCACAATTGTGCCATTAGTTCCTATTGTAGGACTAAACGATTTGATAGATGGAGGAGGTGGATTGTAAGTAAAACCAGCACGAGTACTAGTACCGCTTGCTGTTGTAACAGCTACACTTCCTGAAGCACTACCATTATTAACTACAGCTAAAATTGTTGTAGCAGAAGCAACCGTAAATGAAAATGCCGCTACTCCACCAAATGTTACACTAGTTGCATTAGTGAAATTAGTACCAGTTATGGTAACAACTGTGCCTAATGTTCCAGTAGTTGGAGTGAAAGAAGTAATAGTAGGAGGAGGTAAGGTAAAAACAAATCCATCTAATGAACCTACACCAGTAGCGGTAGTTACTGCTACATTTCCAGAAGCACCTGTGCCTACAGTTGCTATAATTGTTGTTGAAGAAATAAAGGTGAAGGAAGAAGCCGCTACTCCTCCAAAACTTACACCAGTAGCCCCTGTGAAGTTTGAACCTGTAATAATAACCTGCGTACCCGATGGACCAGAGGTAGGTGTAAAAGAAGTTATTATTGGAGAACCAATTTGATTACGAAGAACAGAAATATCATTAATATTATCAGTACAAGCAATAATTTCTGGTTTAGAATCACCATCAATATCACCCGCCGTAATGCCATAAGGATTGTTGGGAGCACTATAATTTACTGTAGCATCAAAACTGAAACTACCTACATTACTTCTGTTTCTAAGAGTTGAAACCGTATTGGTACTAGTTTGGTTAGCTGTAGTAATATCAATTTTACCGTCTCCATCTAAATCTATTAACGCTACTTGGGTTGGGACAGTACTTGCACCTGTACTTAAATCAAATCTAGTGGCAAAAGAGATATTGCCCACTGTGCTTGTATTTCTTAATAAAGATACAGATGCGGCAAAACTATTACCTGTAACTATGTCTAGTTTTCCATCACCATCAATATCACCTAATGAAACACAACGAGGACCACTTCCTGTAGAAAAATACAAACTAGTTGCAAAAGAAATAGCTCCTACAGTGCTTAGGTTTCTTAAAACGGATACAGTTGAGGAATTTTGGTTAGATGCAGCGATATCAGGTTTGCCATCTCCATCTATATCGCCAACTGCAACTATATATGAGCCTGCAGCGGTAGTATAATCTATTAGGGTTGCGAAAGAAATATTCCCTACTGTACTAGTATTTAAAAATACCGATACTGTACCATTACTAGGATTTCCTGTAACAATATCAGGTTTACCATCGCCATCAAAGTCGGCTATGCTTATATAGTTTGAGTTACCTGATGTAGGAAAGGTATATTCTGTTGTAAAGGACATATTGCCAACTGTAGAAATATTTCTTAGAATTCCTAATGTACTTTGAGTAACATTACAATACAATATGTCTAATTTTCCATCGCCATCTATATCAGCAGAATTTATCCCGCCTATAGCACTGCTACTAGCATCGAAATCTACTTTAGCTGCAAAAGCTACATTTGAACTTGTGCTAATGTTTCTTAGGATAGATACTTTTCCACTTGCAGGCGCAATATCTGGTTTACCATCATTATCAAAATCGCCAATAGTGGCTGTATTGGTACCATCGAAGGTTGTAAAATTTTTCTTACCACCAAAAGTGTTGGCAGTGAATGTTGTACCTCCACCAGTAAAAGTTACAATGAATGGTTTAGATGAATATGCTGTAAGATTATTATTAGTAACAGTTATAGGTTGGTAAGTTGCTCCAGTAGGAACTGTAACAGTTAATGAAGAAGCAGTTGAGGAAGTAACTGTAGCTTTTACGGCTCCAAAATACACAATATTATTAGCTGCAGTTGTACTGAAATTGGTACCAGTAATGGTAACTGTTGAACCAATTGTTCCTGAACTTGGGCTAAAGGAAGTGATTGTTGGAATTGGAACAGTGTAGGTAAAACCAGCTAATGAGCCAGCACCTGTTGCAGTAGTTACAACAACATTACCAGAAGCACCATTACCAACGTTTGCTAAAATAGCTGTAGAAGAAATAACGGTATAAGAAGCCGCAGCTACCCCACCAAAACTTACTCCTGTAACACCTGTAAAATTAGAACCATTGATAATTACTTGTGTACCAGCAAGTCCAGAAGTTGGTGTAAAGGAAGTTATAGTAGGTGAGCCTATTTGGTTGCGAAGTATAGATATAAAATTATTTGAAGCATTGTCATTCGATGCAACAATATCTGACTTACCATCACCATCAAAATCGGCATTATTAAGAGAAGTTATCAAATTACCTGTTGCATAATTAACAACAGTATTAAAGGAAATATTTCCAACAGTACTTATGTTTCTAAATAATGATGTTTTATTAGCAGAAGTACCAATAGATACTGCAATATCAATCTTTCCGTCACCATCAAAATCATTCAATGTTACATCATAAGTAAAACCACCTGTTGCTGTAGCATAACTTGTTCTACCTGAAAAACCGATATTTCCTACTGTACTTGCATTTTTAAATATGGTTATAACTGAGGTACTAACATTTGAAACAACAATATCTAATTTCCCATCATTGTCCAAATCTGAAAGTTCAACGCCCCTTGGTCCTGTTGTACCTGTAATATCAAATTTGTTTGCGAAACTTATAGTTCCTGTTGTTGTACTCGTATTTCTCAAAATGGAAACTGATGCATTTGTTTGATTTGCAGTAATTATATCAGATTTACCATCCCCATCTATATCACCAACGGTAATCTCCCAAGGATAACTACCTACTGTAAAATCTACCTTATTTGCAAATGAAATGATACCTCCCGTACTGGTATTTAGGTAGACAGAAACATTTGCAGAACCAACATTTCCTACAACCAAATCTGGCTTACCATCACTATCAAAATCACTTACGGCAATTGTTGTTGGTTGCGTATTGGCATTATAATTAATTGGAGAATTGAAAACTAAGCCACCAACAGTACTATTATTTTTATAGATACTGATATTGTTATTTTGGTATGAAGTAGCAATAATATCAAGTTTTCCATCACCATCAAGGTCTGCTATTGCTGTTCCCAATGGGTTAGTACCAATTGACAAATCGACTTTATTATCGAAACTGATATTTCCTATAGAAGCTGAACTATTTCTATGAATGGAAATGGTATTACTTTTTTGGCTAGCTAATATAATATCAGGTTTTCCATCTCCATCTAAATCACCTATTTTTGGGTTGATTGCACCATTTCCAGTATTTATTTTTATTTCAGATGAAAAAGTATTGGCATTAAAAGCTGTACCCCCACCAGAAAAAGTAACTGTAAATGGTCTTGAAGTATAAGCTGTTAAGTTTTGATTGGTAACACTTATTGGTTGGAAAGTAGCTCCACTTGGAACTGTTACGGTTAGCTGCGTACTTGAAGCAGAAGTAACTGTTGCTCTTACTGCTCCAAAATACACTATATTATTAGTGCTTACTGTACTAAAATTGGTTCCCTTGATAATTACACTTGTACCTACAACACCTGAAGTGGGTGCGAACGATGTAATAGTAGGCGGGGATGCTATGTAAGTGAACCCAGCTAATGTACCACTACCACTACCATTTACAACAGTAACATCACCTGTAGCGCCACTACCTACAAAGGCAATAATGGCACTTGAACTTATTACAGTAAAGGAACTTGCTGGCACCCCACCAAATAATACATTGGTAACGCCCGTAAAGTTTGCACCTGCAATAATAATTTGATCGCCAGTTTTACCTGTTGTAGGTGAGAAAACAGAAATGCTCGGGCTTTGAGCGAATAATGTGCTTAATAAAGTAAAGCAAGTTACTACAACTAATTGTAATTTTTTCTTCATGATGATTGTTTTAATAGACTATATTATAAAAAGTATTTATTACAAATTTTGATGGGAGGTTACTTATTTCTCTGATGGTTGTTGGCTTATTCATAATAAGGTTCATTTTGGGTTTGTTAGTTTTTATAATGTGTGATGAGTATTAGATAAAATCGTTGATTTGACCTACAAAAGAAAGTTGCAAAACGATTGAGGTAATAACTTGAAAGAAATTTGGTTCATATCTCAATATCAATTAAGAATTGTAATACGTGGCAATGATAGTAAAATTATTTTTATTTCTAAATAATTGATACATAAATGGCACTCAACCCGATTTAATATGAAAATTTAGGTGGAGATAATGGTATTTACTGCTAAATATGTGTTTAAAAGATTGATTTTGGGAAAGTGGAATTTTTTAAGATTGCCTTGTACATTTATTACTATGAATGATTCTCTCTTAAACTTTTTGAGAGTTTAAAACTTGATTAGCTACTAAACATTCCGAATGCTTTGAACTTTCGGGATATTGACACTTAGTTGAATCCTTATTTCCGCTTTAAAATTGTTATTTTACCATAAGAGTTCCCTTATTGCTATCATACAACTGTTTTATTACAATCAGAGTTCCCTTATTGCTATCGTACAATTGTATTATTGTAATAAGAGTTTACTTATTGCTATCATACAATTGTTTTACTACGATAAGAGTTTCCATATTGCTTACATACAATTGTATTACTGTTTTAAGTGTTCCCTTATAGTAATTTTATAAAATTTAAATTGGAATTATTAAAAAATCCTACATTAGTGGCTTAAATTAATCGTCTCATGTTTACTAATCTAATTAAAAATCCTTTTGCATATATAGGCAAAGGTCATCAAGTGTTTTACAAATTTTGCTACGAACACTATGCTTATTTAAGTGCCAATAATGAAAATGGCCAGCTTACCAATTTTATTGGAGAATTAAAATTGGTTTTAGACCCTTATGATGCTTGGATAAAAACCCAAGACAAAGATGTAATTGAAAAAGAAGTTGAAACAGATGCTGTAGATGAAATAGTTGCGGCATTTATGCAATATGTTACGGAAGATTTGCATACAGATGCCAAATATCATCTAGCAAAAGAGCCTCAACTTTTTAGCACATTATATCCTAATGGTATAAAAGAATACAACCATGTTACTAGAGCTAATGCCGAAATATTGATGGATAGGGTTGCTACATTTTGTAAAACAAATAAAGCAAAATTGGATAAGGGCAGAGATGTAGATACCCAGAAATTTTTAGATAATTACCATAGTGCTAGAAAAGCACAAGTAGATGGGAAAGGTGGTGTAAAAGATGGCTCATCTGATGGAAAAGAATTGCGCAGTGTAGTTGTAAGCCAAATGCACTGGACATTAATAGATTTAATGGGAATCCATAAAAAAGATTTGAAACAGATTTTGAAATATTATGATACTACTATTTTGGGTAAAAGACCAAAGAAAACAACTAAACCTTCAGGAAATATCACTCCACCAACTGGCATCTAATTGTATGTACACTCAATAATTAAAGCATCCTATTTATTAATTACAAATGAATACAGTTAATTAACAAAAGGAAAAAAGTATTTTCTAATCTTTCATTTTTCGAATACAATTATTATAAAATTAAATAAAAAAAATAATATTTATGCTTCAAAAACCACTAAGCTACAAGCTAGCAGCAATTATCATTGCAATTATGTTTTTTACGAATGGATTAAACGCACAAGTAAATTTATCCCAGGGATTAATGGCTTATTATCCTTTTTCTGGCAATGCCCTTGATTCTAGTGGCAATGGCAACAACCCTATTTTTAACAGTGCCACTCTTGCTGAAGACCGTTTCGGAAATCCCTTCAGTTCCTATTCATTTGATGGATCTAGCAGTTTTATAAGAATTCCAAATAGCAATTCTTTGAATGCAGGAAATAAACTTTCATTTAGTCTGTGGGTAAAAATCAATGCTTTTTCAAATGATTTGTGTTCAGGAAATGCGTTATTCAACAAAGGTTTTGAAACCTCAAATGGAGTTTATGACGGCATGTTTGGAAATGCTCCTTTTGGAAATTTTAGCGGAATTAATTTTTGCAGCACGCCTACAGACACTTCAAATATCTCATTCTATGGGGCTGGTATAGGAGAATATGACAGCATTACACCACTTTTGAGAACTGGAAAATGGTACCATGTTGTATTTGTATATGACAATACAATTTCTTATTTGTATGTTGATAATAAATTAGTTTCTAAAGGATTGCCACAAACAACCTTTACAAATAATTATGACTTAATATTGGGTAAATATCCTACTAATAACTATTTCTTAAATGGGGCATTAGATGAAATAAGAATTTACAATAGGACAATAACCCCCGATGAAGTAACTGCTCTTTTTAGCAACTGTTCTGGTAAGAATAGTTCACAATCTGTGATGACGTCCACTGTTGATGCTTCAAGCAAGTTTATATCAGTTAAAATGGATAATAAACCTAATTCTATAGCAGATAGTAGTAAAAATGAAATTACTATGTTTACTTGGACCGCAAATAGCATTGGACTTCCTTTGTATAATGGAAGAACATTTATTAAATATGATGTGACAAATATTCCTAAAAATGCAATTATCAATAATGCCAAATTGTATTTATTTGCCAAAAAAACGGGTGCTTTAAATGGATTGAGTGGCAGCCCAACTTTTGGCACAGCAAATTCGGTATTGATGCAAAAAATTGTTTCTCCTTGGAATGCTATCAATCTTAACTTTTCAAACATTCCTGCAATAGATAGTAACTCTCAACAAGAATTGGCTCAAAGTAGCAATACTGCACAAGATTATACAGTAGATATGACCAATTTTGTTCAAGACTGGGTGAATGATCCGAATAGCAATTATGGGGTAATGATGAGGATGAAAACTGAAAACAATCCTTACAATTCTATGGTGTTTGAATCTGCTCAATCACCAGACTCAAATAGAAGAGCAAGAGTAGAAATTTGTTATTCCCTTACCCTACCCCTTCCCACTACATTAAAATTGTTTACAGCAGTTGCTTTGGAAAATAATGAAGCAAGAATAATTATCAATACAACCAATGAGATTAATGCTGCTTACTTAGTTATTGAAAAAAGTGCAAATGGGCTTTATTTTGAGAGTGTTACTTCGCTTTTAGCCAAAGGAAAAACATCTTTGAATGAATATTTTTATTCTGATAAATCTAATACCCCTTACCAGTCTAAAATATACTATCGCCTAAAAATGATAGATAAAGATGGTAGTTACCGTTATAGCAATGTAATTTCAGTTACTTTCATAAATGCTCCTAACGATCAACCTTTTCAAGTAGAAGTATATCCTAATCCAGTAAAAGGTATTGCGTCAGGAATAAATGTTATTACCACAAAAGAGCAAGCTATTTCAATAAGTGTTTTTGATATAAATGGTAAGATGCTATTTCAACAAAAGCAAAATACCATTAAAGGATACAATCATTTTGAATTACCTTCTTTCAACAATGCAAAAGTTGGTACTTATAATGTAAGAGTAAGCTCAGATTTCGGTGTTGTGAATGAAAAAATTATCAAATCGGAATAGTTAGATTAAGAATAAAAAAGGTCTTTGAAATACTTCAAAGACCTTTTTTATTTATATCCACGTAGCTTTTATAAACAAGTATTTTAATCTCTCAACCAATAATATCTCCTTGCCTCTTTGCCTATCCCCTCTTTGCCCCTAAAATCAATATTCTCCCCGTTCTTGTGGAGGTGTTGCTTTCTTCTTTTTAGGGGAGTCAGCAGGTTTTTTATTCATTTTGTCTTCTTCAAATTGCATTTGCTTTTGGTTTTGCTTGGATATTTCATTTAATTTCTTTTGATCAAAATTTCCATCATCATCCAATATTTTCTTTTCAATTGGTGCATTGCCATTTTCTAAAGAAAGATTCGCTAATTTAGGAATGTGTTCCCAATGATCATTCACCCATTTAAAGCCCTCGTATGTTCCATCAGGAATATACGTATGTCCAAATTCTGGCTCATTGGTTTCGCTAGTTAAATGGTCGTATATGATCATTTGGCCTTCCTCATCATACATCATCCTAAGTTTTGCATCTTTCTTATATTCCACTGAATAGCGAGAAATATTAGTTTTCCTTTTGGCAGTATCATCAAACTTAAAATTGAAATATTTACCACCAAATTGAGGAATACCACTTTCATTAAAAGTGAGAATGTCCACCCATTTTTTATTGCTTCTTGGGCCATTGTCGTCATAACCTAAAAGGGTATATACCTTTTTATCGCCATCGTAATTCATTAATATTTTGTAATAAATAGCCCCAATCCAATTTTTACAATCTCTAATAGAATCGTTTGGTTTGTTGGTAAAAGATGAAATATCAAACAATGGAAAAAGCTTTAAACTACCATCTTTTGTTCGCATTTGTATAGCACCACGCTGACGGTAATAGGTAAAATCTTTCATCATTTGCCAAGTAAAAATGCGAAAGCTGCTATCCGGTGCATACATTTTAGATACACTCTTTATAGAATCGAAACGATAATTAAATGAGCCATTAATTTTCAGCGCCTGTACAAATCCTCTAGTAAACAAACTATCTGATTGAAAACGAAGAAACCAATGTTGGTTGTTTATCATATCATAAGAATAGCCTTTAATTCCTTTTTCTATTGTTTGAATTTTCAGGTAATTCTCCTTTGATAATGATTGGGCATGCCCACCTATAAAAGAAAGAAGGAGAGAACTGCATACAATTAGTTTCTGCATCATTTTTATGTTTGATTATTTTAAAGATTTATAATTTAATATATAGTCACTTAGAAAAATATTATCCATATAATTTTAATGATAAATAGAACCCATTTAACTCATTATGATTAAGATTATATTCTATTAAAGTAAATAGTATTAATGGCACATAGATACCTATTTCAATTAATTATATAAGAAATTATATTAAAATACTGCCTGAATGGGTACATTTTTCTTATTAATTAGCAATGTATCTATTTGCCTATGTGTTGAAGAGAAATTACTTAGTTAAATCATAAGCAAAAGCACCAAAATTGTTGTAGCGTAAGTCTATTAATGGATGCGGAAAAGGAACTTCAGGGTTTGTAGTAGCTACAAAAACGGTATGCATTCCTGCATTTCGCCCAAATCCCATATCGCTCAATTTGTTACCTACCATAAAACTTTTAGAAAAATCGATGGATGGGAAATCTTTCTTTGCTTGAAATGCCATGCCTGCATTGGGTTTTCTATTGGGAGCATCGTCTTCTAAATCCGGACAATGGTATATTTTATCAATTCTACCATCCCTAAGCAATACTTCTGCAATCATGTTTTGGTGAATGGTATTTAAGTTAAATGTAGTAACCACACCTTTACCAACACCCTTTTGATTGGTTACAACTACAATAGTTCCAAACAAATCTTTTACCCAAGTTAGACCATCTAAAGCATTGTCATAAAACTTAAATTCATCCCAGGTTTTTACATAGTCATTCTTTTTTTCATAGTTAATAACCCCGTCTCTGTCAAGAAAAAGTGTCCAAGTTTTATCCACTGTCTTCAAATCAATCATTTTTTCTACCTTTTTAAATTATTATGAAATTGGTAAAGATGCTGTGTGGGATTTTTTTTTTTTGGTTTATTACTGCTTTTTGTACAGTTTGATTTTGTAACGAGATGCGCCTATTTTCAGATTAATTAATTGCTCGATTGTAGTTGATTTCAACAAATATCTATTAAAAACTAAAATGAAAGTGTAGCAAAATCTATTTGTGCTTGTTGAAAATCTTTTGGGATACCAATATCTATAAAATAAGCATCCTGTTCTTGACCAAACATGGGAATGGTTTGGTAATAAGCTTCTAAAAAGTCTTTTTCAAAAGAAAATTTCTGTTCAGAAGGAATGTTTAAAAAACTAGCAACATTCAAAACATACAAACCCCCATTGATTAAGCCTGACTCGTAATATTTTTTCTCTTTAAAAGAAGCAATTCTGCCAGTATCAGTTAATTCAACAACTCCATATCTATCAAAATCGTTCATTGGTTTTAGCGAAAGAGTACAATTTGATTGAGATTGCAAATGATATTGAATTAGCTCTTTTAATTCTACAGAGAAAAGTGTATCGCCATTGGTTACAATTACGTTTTGCTCGCTTGCTTTACTACAAGCCAATTTAATAGCGCCTCCAGTACCAAGAGGTTCTTCTTCAATTACTATTTTAACATTCAAATTGGGATAAGATACTGTAATGTAATCAGTAATAGCCTCGCTCTTATAACCAAGCGATAAGATAAAAGTGGTAATTCCTTGAGTTTGTAAGTATTCTATTACATAACCTATAAAAGGCTTTCCATTTACTGGTGCCATACATTTTGGCAAATCTGGTACAGCACTTCTTAATCTTGTACCCAATCCACCTGCTAAAATAATAGCTTCTTTACAACTTGCTTGCTTGGTAATTTCTTCCATTTACACCTATTAGAACCCTTTATTTTAATGACTATTCAAATACTTTTTCCTCAACCAATTCACATATAATGTGCCCCATAAGGATATGGCTTTCTTGAATTCTTGGAGTGGTAGTACTAGGAACATTCAATAAAAAGTCGCTAAGTTGTTTCATTTCACCACCACTAGCACCCGTTAATCCAATTGTAATTATATCCATAGATTTAGCCACTTCAAAAGCCTTAATAATATTTACGGAATTTCCTGAAGTACTAAAGCCAAGTAATACATCACCTTTTACCCCAATCCCATCAATTAATCTTGCATAAATTACATCGTAACTGTAATCATTTGCAACAGCAGTTAAATAGGATGTGTTGCAATGCAATGCTTCTGCTGGTAGTGCTTTTCTGTTTTTGTAGAACCTACCACTAAACTCAGCAGCAAGGTGTTGCGCATCAGCAGCACTTCCTCCATTACCGCAAAATAAAACCTTGTTTCCAGCTTTGAATGCATTGGTAATTACTTCAACTACAGCATCAATTGTTTCTAAAAGAGCTTTATCAGAAAGTATGTGTTGTTTTACTGAAATAGATGCTTCAATTAAGGAAGCAATTTTGTTTTGAGAATCATTCATGTTTTATAGTAATTTTCTTTATTCAGAAAATGTATTTAGAAAAGTAAAAGGTTATGCAATTTATTTGGTAGTCCATGTAGTTAAACCATGTTGGGTAAGTTGATAAGGTTTTACTTCGCCTCCAAATTTCAATAAGGTTTCTATTACTTGATATCGATTATTTGAAGGACAATAGAAAGTCATAAAACCACCGCCGCCTGCACCACTTATTTTGCCTCCGCTTGCACCAGCTTTTTTAGCAGCAGTATAAATCTCATCTATTAGATTATTTGTAATGCTCTTAGCCATTAGCTTTTTCTGTTCAAAACCATAATCTAATATCTCTCCAATTTCATGAAGTCTTCCTTTAAGTAAAGCTTCTTTCATCATACGAGATTGTTCTTTAAGTTGGTGCATGGCATCTACAGAGCTTGTTTTTTTATCTACAACATTGCTTTGCTGTTCTTTAATAATAGTAGCACTTTCCCTACTTGTAGCTGTATAATAAAGCACCAAATTGTGCTCAAGTTCATTTAAATATTCTTGTCTTATTCGCAAAGGATTTACAATTACTTTATCTCCCCCATAAAACTCCATAAAGTTTACCCCACCAAATGTAGCGGCATATTGATCTTGTTTTCCCCCGCTTAATTGTAAATCATTACGTTCTATTTCATAAGCATAATGCGCAATATCATAATCACCTAGTGGCAAGTTGAGCATTTCAACAAAAGCACCAATTATGGCAACAACTAATGTAGAAGAAGTTCCTAAACCACTTCCTGCTGGAGCATCAACATAAGTGCTTAATTTGAATCCTTTAGCTGAAATGCCATAATCTTTTTGGATACGATTGTAAACTCCTTTCAGTAAATCGAGCTTTCCATTAATAGGAAGTGCAGTTGCCCAATCGTACTCTTCAACTTCTTTACGATCTAATGCTTGTATAATGATTTTATTTTCATTAATAGGCTCTATAGAAGCATGAGCATATAAAGAAAGTGTCGCATTGAGGATTGCACCGCCAAATTCATCACTATAAGGGCTTACATCGGTACCACCACCTGCTAAGCCAATTCGCAAGGGAGCTTTACTCCTATAAATCATTTTTTCAAATATTAACAAGCCAAAATTGGTCGGCAAAGCAAAGGTTTTTTAATTGCTTTGCCGAGTGTATTTTTTCAATTAGAGTAATTAGGTACTAATTGTTATAACGATTTATAGGTAGCTTTCGATAGGTTCACAGGTGCAAACTAAATTCCTATCTCCAAAAGTGTTATTTATTCTAGCAACACTTGGCCAAAATTTGTTTTTTCTCACATATTCCAAAGGAAAAGCAGCTTTTGCTCTTGAATATGGATAAGTCCATTCATCAGCACAAATAATATTCTGAGTGTGAGGAGCATTCTTTAGAGGGTTGTTTGTTTTGTCTAATTCCCCTTTTTGGATTTCCTCTATCTCATAGAAAATGGCAATCATTGCATCGCAGAATCTATCTAACTCAGCTTTGTCTTCGCTTTCTGTAGGTTCAATCATGATTGTTCCTGGCACAGGAAAACTCATAGTTGGTGCATGAAATCCATAGTCAATTAAACGCTTTGCAACATCTTCTGCTTCAATATTAGCACTTGCTTTAAACGGTCTAAGATCGATGATAAATTCATGTGCAACCCTTCCATTATGGCTAGTATAGAGTATAGGATAATGCTTTTCCAATCTGCTTTTCATATAGTTTGCATTAAGAATAGCATATTTAGTAGCATTAGTAACACCTTCAGCACCCAACATTTTGATATAGCCATAACTAATTAGTAAAATAGATGCTGAACCAAATGGTGCTGCAGAAACTGAGTGATAGCTTCCTTCCTTTACATTTAATTGACTTGTAGAATGAATAAAATGTTGAGGTAAAAATGGTGATAGTGCCTTAGTAACACAAATTGGTCCCATGCCTGGTCCACCTCCACCATGAGGAATGGCAAAGGTTTTATGCAAGTTCAAATGACACACATCTGCGCCAATATTAGCAGGAGAAGTTAAGCCTACTTGTGCGTTCATATTTGCACCATCCATGTATACTAATCCGCCTAAATGATGGATTGTATCACATATATCTTTAATTGTTTCCTCAAAAACACCGTGTGTAGAAGGATAAGTAACCATTAAGCCTGCCAATACATCTTTATATTGATTTGCTTTTTCTTTCAAATCGGTTACATCAATATGACCATCTTCCGTTCCTTTAATCACAACAACTTTCATTCCTGCCATTACAGCACTTGCTGGATTGGTTCCATGAGCAGAAATAGGAATTAACACAACATTCTTATGCGTATTTCCCATTGCTTTGTGATAAGCCATAATAGTTAACAATCCAGCATATTCTCCTTGAGCACCACTATTTGGTTGCAAACTACAAGCATCAAAACCAGTTATTTCGCATAAATATTCACTAAGTTCATCTATTATTTGTTGATATCCTTCTGTTTGATTTAAAGGCGCAAAAGGATGAATTGTAGAAAAGGCAGACCAACTTACTGGTATCATTTCTGAAGCTGCATTCAGTTTCATAGTACAACTTCCAAGAGAAATCATACTTGTGTTTAGAGATAAATCTTTATTCTCTAAATATTTAATGTAACGCATCATTTGGCTTTCACTATGATGGGTATTAAAAACTGGATGCTTTAAATAAGTGGTATTTCTTGCAATATAATCTGGGTAAACTATCGGTTCTTCACTTTCTACAGTTATATCAGCTTCATCTCCACCTATAGATTTTGAAAATACATAAGCAATATCTAATACATCGGTTTGAAAAGTGGTTTCATCTAATGAAATAAGCACCTCCTCATTGTTCAAATAATAGAAATTGATATTGTTTTCAATGGCAAAAGGCTTCAATTTGTCAACTGATACTTTCACTTTAATTGTATCAAAAAAGAAATTACTAGTTACTTCAAATCCTAAATCTTGTAAAGATTCTTTTAGAACTAAAGCTAATGTTGCTACTCTTTCAGCAATCTTTTTTAATCCAGCTGGACCATGAAAAACTGCATACATAGCTGCCATATTCGCTAAAAGTGCTTGAGCCGTACAAATATTAGATGTTGCTTTCTCTCTCTTTATATGTTGCTCCCTTGTTTGAAGCGCCATTCTCAATGCTCGATTATTTTGAGCATCCACACTTACTCCAATTAGTCTTCCTGGTATTCCACGCTTAAATTCATCTTTAGTTGCAAAAAAAGCGGCATGTGGACCGCCATATCCCAATGGAACACCAAATCGTTGAGCTGAGCCAATAGCAACGTCTGCATCTAGTTCGCCAGGACTTTTTAAAAGCGTTAGGGCAAGTAAATCGGTTGCTAACACAACATATCCATTGTGTTTGTGAATGTCCTGAATAAATGAAGTATAATTTTCTATTTCACCATGGCTATTTGGATATTGAATTAAAGCTCCAAAAAAATGATTGTCAATACTAATCGTTTGATAATCCCCAAATACCAGTTCAATTCCCAAAGGTTCAGCACGAGTAATTAATACATCTTTCGATTGCTGAAAAACAAACTCATCAACAAAAAATTGATTTTTTTCAATAGTACTACCTTTATTAACATGATGAAATATCATATTCATCGCTTCAGCAGCAGCTGTAGCTTCATCTAACAAAGATGCATTTGCTATAGGCAAACCAGTTAAATCACAAATCATTGTTTGAAAATTCAATAAACTTTCCAAACGTCCTTGACTTATTTCTGCTTGATATGGCGTGTATTGTGTATACCAACCTGGATTTTCAAATATGTTTCTTAATATGACACTAGGAGTAATTGTATTATAGTATCCCTGACCTATATAGCTTTTGAATACCTTGTTTCTTTTTGCTACAACAGCTAGTTCTTGCAAATAAGCAAATTCAGAAATAGCACTTGGAAGTTTTAAAGGATGTGAAAGTCTAATTGTGCTTGGAACTACTTCGTCAATTAGGGAATCCATGCTTTTTACCCCAATTGTTTCCAACATTATATTGGTTTCATTTTTATTTGGACCTATATGTCTTTCTTGAAATTCATTGTTTTGCTCTTGAAATAAACTCATTTACTAAAATTTGGGTACAGATATATTTTTATTAATGATAAAATTGGGTAATTAAACCCATAGTAATAAAGATTTTGGAACAGAATTGTTTAAACAATCAATTCCAATTGCAGCAAAAATAATTGCAATAGTTATGGTAACGATAAATAAAAAAATAAGTGTGGAAAGAGTGTGAAAAAAATAAACGCTTACAAATGAATGTAAGCGTTTATAATACAAGCAAAAAAACACACATCGTTAGAGGTCGGTCGTAAATTCATCACCAAAACAAGTGATAGAATATTTATTAGAGCATTAGTTTTTTTTCGTAATAGGGCAGCTTTAACGAAAAAATGCTACTATTATTTCATTTGACTCAGCAATAGTAGAATAAAAAATTAACACAAAAATAACATTGAGTAAAAGGTAACCCACATATTCTCAATTTGTAAAAAAAAATAATATGAAGTTTAATTAATAAGTTTTACTTTATAAAAGGTTTTTTGATTGAAATCAAATAAAATTAGCATGATTTCGATTGATTAATTGACAAGTTGTAGATTGCCGAGTATTTTTTTGACCTATATGGTTTAATAAAAAAGTTATCCACATTATTAAAATAGTTGTAGTAAACATATAAGATAGTAGTAGAAAATAGCAAATTAGTGGATTATTGTAACGAGAAAGTTTTAAGAATTATAAGTGATTCAACAGTAGATATTAAAGAGCTTAAGACTTAGAAAATTTGTTTTCATAAATATTTACTTTATCATTTTCTAACATGAAAGTATTGGCTAATTTATTAAACAAAAGCTTAGGAGCATTTATTCCTTCATTAATGGATAATGTTGTATTAGTTATTATTCTTGCCTCATCCCAAAGGTTTTGGTTAATAAATGATTGTAATGTGATTGCTCCTCCTTCAACTAGAATACTTTGAATTCCAAATTTATAACAAGCGGATAAAATTTCCTCAAGCAAATTCTTGTCTTTATTTATCTGGACAAATAGGATTCCATTTTCTTCTTTATCTATTATATAATTGAAAAGTATGGTACGTTGCGAGGGATTAAAGATGTTTAAAGTAGAAGGTAATTGCAAGTGCTTATCAATAACCAATCTGATTGGCTGATGAATATTTTTAATAGGTAGCCTACTATTTAATTGAGGGTTGTCTTGCAATGCTGTATTCATTCCAATTAAAATGGCGGCTTCTTCGCTTCTCCATTTATGAACCAATTTATTTGTTGTATCATTTGTAATGAGCAGCCTTTCATCTTTTGTTCCAATGAACTGGTTATTGGTTTCAGCCCACTTCAATATAATATATGGCCTCTTTTTATTGTGAAAAGTAAAAAAGCGCTTGTTTAATTCAATACATTCCTTTCCTAAAACTCCAACTTTAACATCTATCCCCGCATTAATCAATTTCTCAATTCCCTTGCCTGCTACTTGCTCAAATGAATCACTACAGCCAATTATTACTTTAGGTATTTTCTCTTTGACAATTAAATCTGCGCAAGGCGGTGTTTTTCCAAAATGGGCACATGGTTCTAGACTTACATAAAGTGTAGCAAATTGAATAAGATGTTTATTTTCTTCCGAAACACTATTAATACAATTTACTTCTGCGTGTGCTTCACCATATTTTGCATGATACCCTTCGCCAATAATCTCATCTTTATAAACTAATGCACTTCCAACCATTGGATTCGGCTCAACATTGCCTCTACCCAATTGTGCCAATTGAATGCACCGGTACATGTATGCTTCATCTTGCTTCATATATAAATGTTTACAGCTTTCACTTTAAGTAAATGTAGGTAACATTGCCCCCATGACATTTCATATTGCATTTCAACAATTGAATAAACAACTTCTAGAATTATATGACAGTAGAGAGGCTGCAAATATTGCTAATTGGGTAATGGAAAAAGTAACCAATCTTTCCAAAACAAATAGAATTGTATTAAAGGACGAGCTACTAACTCAAGTACAGCTAGACCAATTGACTATAATTTCAAATGAATTAATGTTAAATAAACCCATTCAATATGTGTTAAATGAAGCTTGGTTCACGGGAATGTGTTTTTATGTGAATGAATCCGTATTAATTCCTCGACCTGAAACAGATGAATTGATTGAATGGCTTTTGAATGAGGTAGATCACAATAAATCAACTACTATTTTAGATGTTGGAACTGGTAGCGGATGTATTCCAATTGCTTTGAAAAAGCGTTTGCATAATTCAAGTATTACAAGTGTAGACATAAGTCAAAATGCACTTGAGGTTGCTAACAAAAATGCAAAAACACATCAAGTTGACATACAATTCAAGCAATTAGACTTTTTAGATGAGTCAAATTGGGAGAATGTTGGAAAATATGAATTCATTATCAGTAATCCACCCTATATAAAAGACAATGAAAGCGTGGAAATGAGCAAGAGAGTTTTGAATTTTGAGCCAAACATAGCCTTATTTGTTCCTGATGAACAGCCGTTGATTTTCTATGATAAAATAGCCAAGTTTGGTTTGAAACATCTTGCAAATGGTGGAGCTATTTATGTTGAAATTAACCAAGCACTTGGGAGGGAGACAGTAGAACTTTTTCATCATTATGGTTATAAAACAACTCTTAAAAAAGATTTACAACAAAATGATAGAATGATTAAAGCGGTGAGGTAGGAGGCAAAGAATTTTGAGGCAAAGAGGCAAGGAGGCAAAAAACTCAAGAAATAATTTCGGGTTTTATCAGTTTTTAACTAACAACTAATAACTTAACTAAATTAGATTCCTAGATTTTATTTCTAAATATTTATTCAGTGTATTGGCAGTTAAATCTTTGGGAGCAGTTAAGAGGGTCATTATTCCATATCTATTCAACTCTTTTACCATTTGTCTTTTTTCAAAAGCAAATTGTTCGGCAATGGTTTTAGTATAAATACCTTCAATTGTATTGGCTTTCTTATGCAATAAATCATTAAGCTCGGTATTCTTAAAGAAAACCACTACTAAAGAATGATGAGAAGCCAACTTTTGTATATAAGGTAGTTGACGTTCCAATCCATACATACTTTCAAAATTGGTAAATAAAAGTAGCAAACTTCTTTGTTTTATATGATAGCGAACAGTGCTATACAAGCTTTCAAAATCGCTATCCTCAAAGTTGGTTTCTAGTCTGTAAAGTGTTTCTAAAATTTTATTTATTTGGGTAGGCTTCTTTTCTGGTGAAATAAAATTTCCCATTTTCTTTCCGAAAGTAATTAACCCTGCTTTGTCTTGTTTTAATAAAACCACATTGCTCAATGAAAGCGTAGTATTGATTGCGTAATCCAATAAAGTCAGACCTTCAAAAGGCATTTTCATAGATCTTCCTTTATCAACAAGGCAAATTACTTGTTGGCTTCTTTCATCCATAAACGTATTTACCATAATACTATTTTTCCTAGCGGTAGCACTCCAATTTATGTTACGATAATCATCGCCTAATACATATTCTTTTATTTGCTCAAATTCTAGACTATGCCCTATTTTCCTAATCTTAGAAGAGCCGCTTTCTTGTAATTGATTGGTTACTGCAAGCAAATGAAATCGCTTCATTTGAAAGTAGGAAGGATAAACAGCTACTTTTTTCTCTTCCCCTGTTTTCACTTGGCGAATAATCATGTTTAACGGAGTGGTAAACAAAACATTTACTAATCCAAAAGTATAAAAACCTCTTTCAGTTGGCTGCAATGTATATTCTATTGGGCTAGTTTTCTTGGGTGCTATTGACAACTTTTTCTCCCAATTTCTTGCTTGAAACTGGTAAGGTACTTCGTCGATGATAGTAGCATTTATAGGAATATTTGTATGATTTATTACTTCAATGCTAACCTTGTTTTCATCGCCATTGCTAAATCTTTCTGAGCAATATCTAGTTGCGGTAATACTCTTCATAATAGAAAAAATAAGAATTAAATCTACTAAAGTAATTGTTCCAATACCTACTAAACAAATAATAGAAACCTGAAATAGAACAGGGAAAAAGTAAGCTAAAACAAATAAAGTAACAATGATTACCAATGACGCATAAAACTGTTTGGTGAAATAAAATGAACTTAGATAAAGCAGTCTTTTTACCATTGTTTATAAATATTAACACTAAATAATCAGTCAAAAATAATCTTTCGAATTAGTTGAAAAGTTTTTTTCGTTGAATTGACTGATAAATACATTAATTCTCATTTTTAAAGAGGCAAATTATTTCTAACGTATATATGATTTTTATTTCAATGTAAATGCATTCATTAAAATATAATCATCACAATTTAATTGCTAATAATTAGCCTTAGCCAAATAATAATTTGCATTAACTTAAAGTAATTCACTTCAGATAGAAAATAATTTAGTACAGAATGTAGGGGTAATACAATACAAATATGCCTGCTTGTCATGATTCTTTGACTGCATGTCATGCGAAAGAGGCTGCACAAGACTTGAATTGCTCTGCACAAGACTTGAATTGCTCTGCAAAGCATGTGAATGTGTTTGCTAAGCATTTGAAAATTTTTTGGGATTTACTGAATGATGCAGCATTTATTACAGAAAATACTAACGTAAATAGATTAAGAATGAAACGCTTTGTATTTAACTGTTATTGATATAAAATTCCGTGTGTGAATAAAACTAAATTTGCCGCATGACAAAACTCAGTGTAAATATTAACAAGTTTGCCACAATAAGAAATAGTAGAGGTGGAAATAATCCAAACATTGAGAAAGTAGCTATTGACGTACAAAGTTTTGGTGCAGATGGAGTTACAGTGCATCCACGGCCTGACGAAAGACATATTACCTACAAAGATGTATTTGATATAAAAAAAACGATTATTACTGAATTTAATATTGAAGGCAATCCTCAAGAAGATAAGTTTGTGCAGTTGGTTCTAGCCACAGTTCCACATCAAGTTACATTGGTACCAGATGTAATAGGACAATTAACTAGCAATCATGGATGGGATACAATAGCCAATCATGCATACTTAAAACATATTATTTCAATTTTCAAAAAAGCTGGTATAAGGGTTTCCATATTTGTAGATCCTATAGTTGAAATGATAGAAGGAGCTGCACTAGTTTCTGCGGATAGAGTGGAACTTTATACAGAAGGATATGCTGTTGCATATAAAATTTTAGAATCAACGAAGAATGACCCAGCAAAAGCTGAAGTTCATTTTAAGAATAAACAAATAATTCAGTCATACTTTGAAGCTGCTTCATGTGCTAAAGAATTGAATATTGGATTGAATGCAGGCCACGATTTGGATTTACAGAACTTACAGTTTTTCTCAAAAAATATTCCATGGCTAGATGAAGTAAGTATTGGACATGCTTTGGTTTGTGATGCGCTTTACTTTGGTCTGGAAAATACCATTCAAATGTATAAGCGACAATTAAACCATTGATTGAACCCAGATTTTGCAATAGAAATTTTATATCAGCAATCTGTAATTTAATACAGATAAGTATTCCTTTAAAATTAAATTAAACTTTTTTAAAGTTTAGGTTTAATGATTTACCAATTTGATTTAGCACAAGATGTGTTGCAAAAAATAAGTGGTCACTTGTTTGATAATCTTTTTCATTAATCCATCTTGCTTTCATTTCTTTCCAGAGCCTTTCAATTATATTAAGTTGTGGTGAATATGGTGGCAAATAGAATATAAATAAGTTTCTTTTTGCCCAAATATTTTTCATTGCTATAAACGACTTTGATTGATGTACTTTAGCATTATCTAACACTATGACAGTGTGCTTTTTTATTAGATATGAGAACTGATTAATTTTTTCGATAATAAAATTAGAGTCTATAGTTTCATACGTTATTGCATATTCAAATTTATTATCCCTTGTAAGCATTCCAAAGCAATTTAACTTTTTTCCCTTACTTGATTTTATGCTAATATTTTCATCTTTAAATTGCCATCCATAAGGTACATAAGCTTCTTCTGACACTTGTGTTTCATCTCCATAATACAAATCAATTTCATCATTAATACTTCGCTTCTCCAACAATAATAACGCTTGTTTTTTAAGTTCATAAAGTTCTTTATCACAAGTTCCTCTAGGACGTTTTCTTATTCGTTTGTAACGGCAGTCATGACTTTTAAAAAACGAGTTAGTGTTTCATTACTCATCTTTTTATCTATATTATTTTCAATAATTTGACGAGCTTGTGATAAACGTTGTCGCTCTTGTTCAATAGCTGCTTTTACTATGCTTAAATGTTCCTCTCCAAGTATGGGCTTTCTGCCCTGCCCTTCCTTAGTCTTTAAACCAATAATGCCATCTTGTGCAAAACGTTTTAACCAATTAAAAACGCTAATGTTATTTGTGTTTAAAATGGAAGCAATTGCATCGGAGGTATATCCTTCTGACTTTAAAAGAACTATTTTACACCGATGACGAAAACAATGATTGACATCATACTTAAATCCATACTCTAAATTAGACTTTTCTTCCTCTGATAACGATATTTGCTTTATTCTTCTTGACACGTATAAATAACGTAATAAATTAAATTTAATTTTGACTGATTACTTAT
>Ga0209188_1001142_pt1 | contig 22389 bp, 21 predicted proteins | sample C_130625_EF_Meta_FD_187307 | JGI IMG/M metagenome (GOLD analysis project Ga0209188, IMG submission 187307) | Freshwater microbial communities from Lake Croche, Canada to study carbon cycling - C_130625_EF_MetaG (SPAdes) (version 2) | ecosystem: Environmental > Aquatic > Freshwater > Lake... | reverse complement strand
GGACAGTCACCGATTGGAGAATGCTGATGAGCCCGAAATCCCGGCTGTACACGCTTGTAAAGGCATGGAAGAACAAACCCTTCCAAGAAGTACGAGACGCCTGTGGCGACCCCTGGCTTGGCCTGAGTAGCCAAGCCCTCGAAGAACACCAATCCTGGTCCAAGCGACAAGCGATTAGTCATGAACCCATTTTTAACTGCAAGGGAACAAAACTGACAGGATCTTTATTTAGACCATTGCTTACTGCATCTGACATGCAATTACTACGCCTTTTTATGGAAGGCCTAGACACGATTGCATATTGGTATCGCAGTGGTCGATTTATTCCAGGCATCTTGCCAATACCGGCAAATGCCATCGCCTCAAGTAGCTATGTGGATGCTATGAGTGAATTGATTTTGAATTCACGTCTACCGGTTGGTCTGCTATCTATTGGAATCCAATCAATTCCTGAGGGCGATATTGCCGATGCATGCAAAGAAGGATTACTGCGTTTACGACGGCTGGGAGTACTACTTCACTTTTTAAAATTCTCCGGAAGCGCCGAAGAATTGTATTGGATTACAGATATGCAATTAGAGGGTGTACATATTGATATGAGCCAGATTCGCGAACATGAATTGGCAAGCGGTGTTCTATCCCAACTAAGAAAGTCGCCCTACTCACCTACGCAAATTTATGCGAGCAATATTTGCCTAGTCAAAGATTTAGAGAATGCCTCAACCCTGGTTGCCGACCATTCTTATGGCGGCCTCATGATGTCGCCCGTAAGCCGCCATCAAATGCTTCAAATTAACGATAGCCGTATCGCTAAGGCCATTTTTTCGCTGCACCCTCATCCACACCCAAACCCAAACCACAATGGAGACAAGTAATGAGAAAACGCGTGATGTTGGTAGATGACCATCCAGCAATGTTGATGGCTCTTAAGAGTATGTTGCAAGACCAGTTGTTATTTGAGATTGCAGGCCAAGCCCAGAATGGCGAGGAGTGCCTCAGATCTATGAAAGAAGTTAATCCAAACATGGTCATTTTGGACCTAGATATGCCAAAGACCGATGGCTTTGATGTCATTCGTAGAATTGGCTTGATGTATCCCGATGTGCGTATGTTGGTTCTCTCCAGTATGGATGAAGCGGTCTATGGAGGAAGAGTTCGATCATTAGGCGGCCATGGCTTTGTGAATAAAACTGCTGGGGCTGACGTTATCTTAGCGGCATGCGTAGCTATTTCTCAAGGTTATAACTTTTTCACCCATGGCAAAAATGGCAATAGCTCATTAAGTGATAACGATAAGTTGGCGCTGATTTCCGATCGCGAGCTCCAAGTCATGAAATACCTTGGTAAAGGCAATACTAATCAACAGATATCTGACATGTTGCATATTAGCAATAAGACAGTGGCAACTTACAAGACCAGAGTCTTTGACAAGTTAGGAATAAACAATATTGCTGACCTCATTTTGTTCTGCCGCATGAATAATATTATTGAAAGCTAAGTAGGCATGCGTCGATCCATCATTCGCATTACTTTGTTTGTTCTTTTCTTTCTGCTCAATGGATTATTGGGGAATGTATACGCGAATCTATTTAGTCCAACAGAGCAGCGATGGATCGATGCCCATCCAGTAGTACGTTTTAGCATTCATGAGAAATACGCCCCTTATTTAGAGACTAATGAAAGGGGTGAATCTGGAGTATTTCATAGCCTGTTAAGTAAACTCAGTGAATTTACCAAGCAAGAATTTCTGCCAAAGTGGCGCAAAAGTGATCAAGAAGGACTTCGCCAACTTGCTAATGGAGAGGTAGACTTCATTATTGATCCCCCTACCTGGGATGATGAGCACTTTAAGTTCGGCTCCTTATCAGAGGCTATTTTTTGGGGTCACGATGCCATCGTCACCAAGAAGACAAAAAACAATTTATCAATTGAATCCATCAATATTGCCTACTTTGATCGTGGCTTTGAAAATCCGCCAATACCCTCTCATCCACAAGTGAATGTTTCCAGCTCTGCTGAGAAATTGGTTTTTGATCTTCTCAAAAATGATATTGAGGCCCTCGTATTACCAATTCGCCTAGCGCAGCACCTCATTCAAAAGTTAAACAAAGAAGAACTACAAGTCGATGGCCTGTATAAAAGAGAGCCTTTTCAATACCGCTGGCTTATTTCCCACCAAGACGATGCACTACATGACGTAGTTGAGAGCTTTCTCAGCAGTCTAGATCCAGTTTCATCACGCCAACTGTTTAACCTCAATCTCCCCACGCTTGAAGCCAGACCTACATCATTAGAGAGTGTTATTCCATGGATTTCTACTCTGGCAATCGCGATACTTGGCTCTCTCTTGATCTGGCGCATGCATCAGAAACAGTTTCTTCAAAAACAAGAGTCAGAGCAGCTGATGTCATCAAAAGAGCAGGCAGAGAATGCAAATGCAGCCAAGTCAACTTTCCTAGCCACCATGAGCCATGAAATCCGTACGCCAATGAATGCCATTTTAGGAGTACAAGAACTATTACTTAGCAGTCCTCTGCCAGAAAATGAAAAAACCTTGCTAAAAAGTGCCCACTCATCAGCAGAGTCTCTATTAGGAATTCTCAATCAAGTCTTAGACCTCTCTAAAATCGAGGCTGGGAAGCTCACACTCAATATTGAGCCCTGCAATCTCAATACTTTGATTGACAATATTGATTCGGCGTTTTCAACAGTTGCCCAAAAGCACAATCTCAAACTGCATACCTCTAAAGATCCGCGTATTGCAGAAGTCCTGATGCTTGATTCTTTACGCTTACGTCAAATACTACAGAACCTACTTAGCAATGCAATTAAGTTCACCAACCACGGCGAAATTTACTTCTCCGTTAGCGTCCTAGCAGATGACCATGCAGGGCAGCTCATTGAATTTAGGGTAATTGATACTGGTGTCGGCATGGGCACAGAAGAAATTGCACTTGCACTTGAAGCCTTCGAGCAAATACCAGGCCATATAGAGCAGCCCAACGGAACTGGACTTGGTCTAACCATCACCAATCACTTGGTAACCTCCATGAATGGCCAACTCTATTTTGAAAGCGCACCCGGCTTTGGTAGTAACATCCATTTTTGCCTGGCATTTCCACGCACTAGCATTGCTGTAACAGGAGCGCCAGCGCATACCAAAATATCTAGAAAGCTAGTACCCAAGCATTCCAGAAACACAGGGCACCAAATACAAGCCCTAGTAGTTGAAGATCATCCGGCAAGTCGTCAGATTATTTCCCTCCAGCTCCAGGCATTAGGCATTGAAGCCTCGGTTTGCGATAACGCCTTCACCGCACTTGAATTAATCAGTGAAAAGCAGTTCGATCTTCTGCTAACAGATCAATCTATTCCTGGAATGCAGGGCTCAGATCTTGCTAAGCACATACGGCATCTAGGAAATCAAGATCTCATCATTATTGGCATCACTGCCGATATCTATGCGCTGGACTCACGCTATCAGTTTTTAGCTGCAGGCATGAATGGCGTTCTAATCAAACCCTTAAGCCTCATGTCTTTAGAGAATGAGCTTGCGCGGTATTTCCAAACCGAAGGATCAATTGACAACAAAATATCCAAAAATTATCGGGAGGAATATTCATTTGATGCTTTTGAAACTCTCTTAAAAGAAAGCCCAGGATATATTTTGGTGGTCTTGGATGAAATTAAAAAAGTACATGATGAGGCTCTAGTTATTCTCAAGAATGGCTCTTTAGATAATGTAAGCTTCAGGAGCATGGTTCACAAGGTTAAGGGAGGGGCGCAGCTGCTTTGTGCCAAAGAATTTACTCGGGCTTGCGAAGCCTTGGAGCAGGAGGGGATATTAGAGGAGCAAGCTTCTACTTTCGCTCAGCTATTAGAAGAACAAAACCTAGTTATTCAAGACTACCAGTCTAGATTTTCTGAGTCCTAGTCGATCTTTATAAGTAATGTAGGTTTATCCTATGGGGAATGCGCTCTTATCTTTCCCGTTCAATCGACCTCATTGCAACCCTCTTTTGGTTTGTAAGCTGTTTTGCTTTTGCAAATGAGATAACACCTCACGCTATTCCCCAACTTGTAATAAGTAGTCTAGATCGCAATCAAATTCCGCTCAATACAGTCAGCATCTCTGTCGCAGAGATAGAAACAGGTCGTCCTGGCAAGCATATAGCCAAGAAAGTATTAGATTGGCGGGGGAATGACCCAATGAATCCCGCTTCCACAATGAAGCTACTGACAACATTAACTGGTCTAGATATATTGGGCCCGCAGTATCGTTGGCGTACCAATCTGTATACCGATGGCGTCATTCGTCAAGGAATATTAAAGGGTAATTTATATTTACAAGGTACTGGCGATCCTAAGCTAGTGCCTGAAGAGCTTGCGAAGATGATGAAGGATCTTCAGGGATTGGGCATTCAGAAAATTGATGGTAATTTATTTTTTGATCGTAGTGCATATGCGCCGAGCGTGATGGAGCACAACACCATTGATGGTGAGGCCTTGCGTGCTTACAACGTTCCACCTGACCCGCTGCTCTATGCTTTTAGAACACTTTCGTTTCAACTCGGAAAATCACGTACCGCTGACTTTATCGACATCACTTATACCCCGCCACTTTCACAACTCAAGGTGTCTAACCAAATGCAGTTGGTAGATCGATCATGTGATAACTGGAAAAGTAATATTCGCTTTAATTTAGACCCTGAAGGTGTCAGCAACACAGACCAGGCTCTGACTGCACAGTTTTCAGGAGCGTTTCCGAGTACTTGCAAGGGTGTGAACTTTAACATCGTTGCATTAGATGCTAATACCTTTCTTACTCAGGGCTTTGCTGCAGCTTGGGAATTGGCTGGCGGTACTTGGGCCCAAGCTCCAGTCGGAAAAAATGGTACTGTGCCACTAGCAGCGCGACTCTTACTTCAGTTTGAAGGCATTCCTTTAGCTGACGATGTGTTGGATATTAATAAATACTCCAATAACGTGATGGCTCGTCAATTATTGTTGACTTTGGCTCTAGAAAAAATGGGTAAGCCTGCAACTACCGCCAATGGCGATCTTGTCGTTCAGAGTTGGCTCAAACAAAATAGTTTAGACTTTCAAGGCCTAGTGATTGAGAACGGCTCAGGACTATCACGTAATGAGGCCATCTCAGCAAGTCAGATGAATCAACTCTTATTGACTGCGCGCAATCTTCCAGTGGGTGACCTTTTTTATAACAGTCTACCAATTGCCGGTACTGATGGAACGATGCGCAATCGCCTAATGGGTCAGCTTCGAAAGTTTTTACATCTCAAGAAAAAGCCTGAAGCTAGGATTAAAACTGGTTCTCTTGCTGATGTAAGAGCGATCTCAGGTTATGTCTTAAGTAAATCCGGAAAGATGTATACAGTAACTTCATTCATTAACCACCCCAATGCTTGGAGAGGTCTAGAGGCACATGATCAGTTGCTATCTTGGCTATTGGAGGATGGCCCAGAACCAAAGCATGCACGCTGAAGCCGGTCTCTAACGCCGTCCCACTCCTCGCCCACTGGCGGCTCAGGGTACAAAATTAGATCCCACCCCTGCTGATCTAGATCACGCAAAGATCGGTACAACTTACTAGCAAATGTAGTCGAATTACTAGGCACAATCACCTCCTCAACATCTGTTGATGGGTGATCATCTAAAACCAATGAAGATTCAGAGTCCCATACTGCTACAGCAACTCTAGACTTGATATCCGGAAACTCACTTAAAGCATCTAAGACTCGACCCGGTGCATATAAACGTAAGGGGGTAGTTGGAGCGTAATGTGCTCTCAGACTTCCAGATACTCTGGGTAGCTCTTCTATTTTTTCATTCGCTTTTTCATTGCCTGCTTGACTTACTTTTACTTCTCCAGGCAGGTAGACCTTCACACCCGTTTTAGCAAAGATCTCACTCGGTGTAATGGCACCAGGTCTGAGCAGTACTACTTTATCGCCTGAAGATAAATCAATAATGGTTGACTCAATACCAACTTCACAATCACCACCATCCAGGACCATCAAATCCAACATACCTTCAAATTCACTACGAACATCAGCGGCGCTAGTGGGTGAAACTTTACCAAAGCGATTAGCTGATGGCGCAACTACCCCTCCTTTAAATTTACGCAATAATTCTTGAGCAATTCGATGGGCAGGCGCACGCATCGCCACAGTATCTTGACCACCAGTCAACTCATTTAATACGCTTTTATCTTTCTTAAAGACCAGCGTTAGTGGACCAGGCCAAAATGTATTAACCAGCTTTAGCGCTTCTTCGGATAAATCTCTCACCCATGGTGCCAATAGCGCTACCCAATCAATTTGAGCTTGATCAAATATATCTGGCGCAGCTAAATGAACGATTAAAGGATGGTTTGAAGGACGCCCCTTAGCGGTGAATATTTTCTTAATCGCTTCAGGATTTTTTGCGTCCGCACCTAAGCCATAAACGGTCTCAGTAGGGAACGCAACTAATCCACCATCACGCAAGGTTTGTACTGCTTCATTAATCACTGCAGACGATTGCAGTAGCGTACTGTCTGCGGACATTTCTAGGGCTCGATCCCTAATTCAGTAGCGACAGCTGCACAGTTTTGGCGCGCTTCATTAAGAGCCTCACCTAGACAATTGATGTGGCCCATTTTTCTTCCCATGCGGGGATCTGACTTGCCATAGAGGTGCAACTTTGCATCAGGATGAGCAAGCACTTTATCCCAGGCAGGTTCTTTTGGTTGATCTTCACTACCTTCAAACCAAAGATCTCCAAGCAGGTTTAGCATTGATACAGGGGCTAACTGACGGGTATCGCCCAGAGGCAATCTTGCCATGGCTCTCACCTGCTGCTCAAATTGACTACTCACACAAGCATCCATGGTGTAGTGACCAGAGTTATGTGGGCGGGGTGCGATTTCATTAGCGATGATATCGCCATTCTTCAGTACGAAGAATTCCACACAAAGCACACCAACATAATCAATCTTACGAATAAGAGCCTTTGCTGCATCAATGATTTTCTTCTCTTGTGCAGGTTTGAGGGATGGTGCAGGCACAGTAGAGGTATGCAAAATACCATCACGATGAATATTTTGAGCGACAGGATAAGCGACTACAGCGTCGTCATAGCCTCTTACTACCAAAGCTGACACCTCGAAGTCTAATTCCATACGCTTTTCTAATACACAAGGAACCTTACTTAATTCTGCCCAAGCTGCTGCTAGCGCATCCGCTGTATGGACAGTAATTTGCCCTTTGCCGTCATAACCCATGCGAGCAGTTTTGAGTATTCCCGGAAATAAATCAGCTGGAAGATGAGCGATATCGGCATCATGCTCAAGGACACCATATGGCGCTGGGCCAATATTAGTTTCCGATTTCCAAGTAGCTAGAAACTTTTTCTCTGCCACCCGATTTTGAGCTAAAGAAACACAACTACTACGTGGCGCCACAAATACACCTAGGGATTCGAGCTCATCTAAAGCTTGTGCGGGAACATTCTCAAATTCAGTACTGACGGATGCACATAACGCAGCCATCTCTTTTAAAGCTGCACTATCTGTGTATTGAGCTTGAATAAATTTTTCGGCAATTGAGCCTGCGGGACTATCTGAACCAGGATCAAGTACACAAACCTTGTAGCCCATCGCTTGAGCAGCTTGGGTAAACATCCGCCCCAACTGACCACCACCTAAAATTCCTAAATACGAACCCGGCAAAATGGGTTCCATACGATTTGCCATGTAATTAATATCCTGGCAAATTCATTGAGCGTGCAGTATCAGACTGCTTCGCACGGAAATCTTCTAAACGCTTCGCTAAATCAGCATCATGTAGTGCCAAGCCTGCAATTACATGCAAAGCAGCATTTGCTGCACCGGCTTCGCCAATCGCAAAAGTAGCTACTGGAATACCTTTAGGCATCTGCACAATGGAATAAAGAGAATCTTCGCCACGCAAATACTTGCTAGCTACTGGAACGCCATAAACTGGAACGATAGTTTTTGAAGCAAGCATGCCAGGTAAATGGGCTGCACCTCCTGCACCAGCAATGATGGCTTGTAAACCATTCGATTGGGCTTTTTCAGCATACTGAAACATATCGTCAGGCATGCGATGTGCGGAGAGCACCTGAGCTTCATGAGCAATACCAAATTGCTCAAGCATTTGAGCGGCGTGCTGCATGGTATCCCAATCTGAATTGGATCCCATCACTATTCCGACAATTGGCTTCTTGCTCATTTACCTCTCCAAATACTTTTAACATTTCCCAAGGGCTCTATTATCCCCAAGTTAAGTCTTCTGGGTTAGGCGTGTAAGCGCTTCACGATACTTTTGGGCAGTCTTTTCAATCACATCAGCAGGTAATTGTGGAGCAGGGGCTGTTTTAGGCCATAGCTTGCCATCTACCATGGCTGTTTCTAGCCAATCACGCACAAACTGTTTGTCATAAGATGGTGGGTTTGAACCTACATAGTAGGTCTCGGCCGGCCAGAAGCGAGAAGAGTCTGCCGTCAGAATCTCATCCATCAATACCAGTTGACCATTAACGTCCAAACCAAACTCAAACTTAGTATCAGCAATGATGATGCCGCGAGTAGCTGCATATTCAGAAGCTTCTTTGTACAAACGAATACTCACCTCACGAATTTGATTAGCTAATTTATCGCCAATCATTTCGATCACTTTTTCAAATGAGATGTTTTCATCATGCTCACCTACTTCAGCTTTGGCGGCTGGCGTAAAAATAGGCTCTGGTAATTTTTGTGCATTCTCTAAACCTTCTGGCAGAGTAATGCCACAAACCTTGCCAGTCTCTTTATAGTCTTTCCAACCGCTACCAGCCAAGTATCCACGAACTACAGCTTCCACCATAATCGGTTTTAAGCGCTTAGCCACTACTGCACGACCCTTTACTTGACTAACCTCGTCAGCCGCTACTACGGTGGCTGGATCAATGTCAGTTAAATGATTGGGAATGACTGCAGCTAATTTGCCAAACCAAAAATTAGCCATTTGATTCAGAACTACACCCTTCTCAGGAATCGGCTCGCCCATCACCACATCAAATGCAGAAAGACGATCAGTAGTAATCATTAATAACTTGTCGTCATCCAATGCATAAACATCACGTACCTTGCCTTTGGATAACAAAGGCAAAGACTTAATAGTGGTCGCATATAAAGCGGGCATATTTAAGTCACTTCACAATTTGAGTTAATTTGCCGCTCTTATACAGCTCAGCCATCTTCTCTAGGGAAATAGGCTTGATTTTGGAGGCTTGGCCAGCAGAACCAAAAGCCTGGAAGCGTGCAATACAGACCTTCTTAGCAGCTTCACGAGCTGGCTTCAAATATTCGCGCGGGTCAAACTTAGATGGATTTTCGATAAAGTAACGACGGATAGCGCCCGTCATTGCTAAACGGATGTCGGTATCGATGTTGATCTTACGAACACCATTTTTAATGCCCTCTTGAATCTCTTCAACTGGAACGCCGTAGGTTTCTTTCATATCACCGCCGAATTCACGAATCTCAGCAAGTAATTCTTGTGGCACGCTAGAAGATCCGTGCATTACCAAATGCGTATTTGGAATACGCGCATGAATTTCTTTAATACGATCAATAGCCAAGATATCGCCTGTAGGCTTTTTAGTGAACTTATATGCTCCATGACTGGTGCCAATTGCAATTGCTAAAGCATCGCACTGGGTTGCTTTCACAAAATCAGCAGCCTGCTCAACGTCAGTTAGCAACTGCTCACGGGTCATCTTGCCATCAGCACCATGACCGTCTTCTTTATCGCCCTGCATTGTTTCCAGCGAACCTAATACACCTAGTTCAGCTTCAACCGTAACTCCAATAGAGTGAGAAAACTTTACCACTTCTTTGGATACATCAACGTTGTACTCATAGCTGGCAACAGTCTTACCATCAGCCTCTAATGAACCATCCATCATTACGCTAGTAAAGCCACTCTTGATTGCCGCCATACACACCGCAGGACTTTGGCCATGATCTTGATGCATTACCACTGGGATATGTGGGTAGGCTTCTACCGCTGCAGAGATGAGGTGGCGCAAGAACGCTTCACCCGCATATTTACGAGCACCTGCAGAGGCTTGCATGATGACTGGGGAATCGGCTTCATTTGCCGCCTCCATAATTGCAGTTACTTGCTCTAAATTATTCACGTTAAATGCTGGCAGGCCATAACCATTTTCAGCAGCATGATCCAAGAGTTGTCTTAAAGATACTAAAGCCATAATGTTTTCTTAATAAATAGTAATAAGGTTAAAAATAAAGCCGCCATTAATCTGTTTTGAATCTGCTTATTACGCGATTTACTTCACATGAATAATTTTGAGGGTATTGGTACCACCGGGCTCGCCCATCGGTTCGCCAGAAGTCAGAACGACAGTATCTCCCTGTTTGACTGCGCCCACTTTTTTCAAGCAGGCCTCAACTTCTTGTAATGCAGTATCACGATCCTTGGTGTAATCCAGACCAATTGGGGTGACATTACGGTAGGTACTTAAAGCACGCTGAGTAGCAATCTTAGAGGTCAATGCAAAGATCGGTACGTGAATGTTATGACGACTCATCCAAATTGGAGTAGATCCCGAATCAGTTAAGGCGGCAATCGCATCAGCATTCAAATGGTGGGCTGTAAATAAAGCACCCAAAGCAATCGTTTGATCAATACGGGCAAAGGTCTGATCCAAAAAGTCAGTATCAAGTTTTACGCGATCAGATTTTTCAGCTTCAACACAAATCTCCGCCATCGCTTTGATGGTCTGCACTGGATACATACCTGCGGCAGATTCTGCAGATAACATGACCGCATCAGTACCATCCAATACCGCATTGGCCACATCGCTTACTTCTGCGCGTGTTGGAACTGGTGCATTAATCATGGACTCCATCATTTGCGTAGCAGTAATCGTAAATTTATCTGCTTCACGCGCCCAAGTAATCATGCGCTTTTGTAGCGCAGGCACTGCTGCATTACCAACCTCAATAGCGAGGTCGCCACGGGCAACCATAATGCCGTCGCTCTGCGCAATAATGCTTTTTAATGCTTCTGGTTCAATCGCTTCTGCGCGCTCTACTTTGGCAATCGTTCTAACTTTTCCTACACCATACTTGGCGCTCGCAGCATCTGCCAACTTGCGGGCATAAGCCATATCAGCACCATCTTTTGGAAAACTGATCGCCAAGAAATCAACGCCCATTGCAATGGCGGCATCTAGATCAGCGATATCTTTTTCTGTCAGGGCGGGAGCAGTTAAGCCGCCGCCAGCACGATTAATACCTTTGTTATTAGAGAGCGGTCCACCCTGCTCAACGATGGTGAAAATCTCGCCACCTTTAACGCTCTCAACTGTGAGTACAACTAAACCATCATTTAACAAAAGACGGTCACCCGGCTTTACATCGTCTGGTAACTCTTTGTAGTCGAGACCCACTTTGGTTTGATCGCCGAGCTCACAAGCTATATCCAGAGTAAATTTATCGCCTTCTTTCAGGAGAATTTTGCTATTTGCAAATTTACCGACACGAATCTTCGGGCCCTGCAAGTCAGCCATGATGCCCACTTCTTTGCCAGCTTCAGCAGAGATGCTGCGTACTAAATCATGACGTGCTTTGTGGTCGGCAACAGTGCCGTGTGAGAAGTTCATCCGCACTACATCTACACCAGCACGAATCATTTCACGCAATATCTCCGGCTTCTCGGAGGCAGGCCCTAAGGTTGCAATAATCTTTGTTGCTCTTAGCATAGTTAGTCTTTCGCTCTTTCAGTAAGTACCGCAAAGGCTGGCAAAGTTTTACCTTCTAAGAACTCTAAGAAGGCACCACCACCAGTAGAGATGTAATCCACTTGATTCTCAATACCGTACTTCGCAATCGCCGCCAAGGTATCGCCACCACCAGCAATAGAGAACGCGGGTGAATGTGCAATAGCTGCGGCCAACATCTTTGTACCACCACCAAACTGATCAATTTCAAATACGCCCAATGGGCCATTCCATACAATCGTCCCAGCATGAGCCAACATGGTCGATAAGCGCGCAGCAGTTTTTGGGCCAATATCCAAGATCATGTCATCTTCCGCCACTTGATCTACAGACACACGGTTTGCACGGGCCAGGGGAGATAATTCATTCGCAACCACCACATCCTCCGGAATCGGAACATGGGCACCACGCTTTTCCATAATCTCCATAATCTCTCTTGCTTCATCAACCAAGTCTGGCTCAGCCAATGATTTACCAATTGGCAATCCTTTGGCCAGCATGAAAGTATTAGCGATGCCGCCGCCAACGATTAGCTCATCCACCTTCTCAGAGAGCGCTTTCAAAATCGTCAACTTAGAAGAAACCTTAGAGCCAGCAACAATCGCAATGAGGGGGCGTTTTGGATTTGCTAATGCACGACTCAGCGCATCTAATTCAGCAGCCATCAAAGGACCAGCGCAAGCTATTGGTGCAAACTTTGCCACTCCATTTGTTGTGGCCTCAGCGCGGTGCGCAGTTCCAAATGCATCGTTTACATAAACATCGCACAATGCAGCAATCTTTTTTGCTAACTCGTCGCTATTCTTTTTCTCGCCAACATTTAGGCGGCAGTTTTCTAATAACACCAACTCGCCTGGGCTTACATCAAAACCACCGTTGACCCAATTGCTAATTAAAGGGACCTTACGATTCAGTAGAGACGCAATGCGATCAGCTACTGGAGCCAAACTATCTTCAGGTTTAAATTCACCTTCTGTTGGACGCCCTAAATGGGAAGTCACCATTACTGCTGCGCCGGCATCTAAACACATCTGAACTGCAGGCATTGAAGCTTTGATACGAGTATCTTCGGTAATATTTCCAGCTTCATCCTGTGGAACATTCAGGTCAGCACGGATCAATACCCGCTTGCCCTTTAATAGGCCAGATTGGGCTAATTCACTTAAACGCTTAACTTTAAATAAGGATTCCGGCATGGGCTGGGGGGAATAAGTAGTTTATGGAGAATGTTCCATTCTAAATGCTACAGCCTAACCACACCCAAGGTTCCTAGCCGACAGACAGCCTTGCCTGCTCTACAATAGGGACTTAAATACGCTCTGGGCTGAAAGAGTTATATCTGCCACCCTAGCGCCCCTCTTAAACCGCTTTTACAGATACTTAACAGACACAAAAGGTAGAGAAAATGTCGATGTCCGACCGCGATGGCTTTATTTGGACTGATGGGAATCTTATTCCTTGGCGTGAGGCTAATGTTCACGTGTTAACACATAGCCTACATTACGGAATGGGCGTTTTTGAAGGCATCCGCGCCTATAAAACCCCCCAAGGAACAGCTATTTTCCGCCTCCCAGAGCACGTAAAACGCCTGTTTAACGGCACTAAGATCTTCCAAATGAACATGCCGTTCAGCCCAGCAGAGATTAGCAAGGGCATCATTGATGTGGTTAACAGCAATAAGCTCGAAGCTTGCTATATCCGCCCAATTATCTTTATTGGCTCCCAAAAGCTCGGCATTTCTCCAAAAGGCAACACTATTCATACCTCGATCGCTGCCTGGGAATGGGGCGCTTATTTAGGCGAAGATGGCTTAAACAAGGGAATTCGAGTTAAAACCTCCTCATTTACGCGCCACTTTGTAAATTCCTCACTGGTGCGCGCCAAAGCCTCTGGCTACTACATCAACTCCATTTTGGCCAACCAAGAAGTGACAGCCAACGGATACGATGAAGCTTTGCTCCTCGACACTGAAGGTTACGTATCTGAAGGCTCAGGCGAAAACGTGTTTATGGTGAGTGACGGCATTGTTTACACACCTGATCTTGCCTCTTGCTTAGATGGCATCACTCGTGACTCCATTATTGAAATTGTAAAAGACCTAGGTCTCGAGTTGCGTGAGAAACGCATTACTCGTGACGAGATTTACTCTGCTGACGAAGCATTCTTCACTGGTACCGCTGCTGAAGTCACTCCTATTCGTGAACTTGATGACCGCACTATTGGTGATGGTCTGCGCGGTCCGATCACCGAGAAAATTCAGAAGACCTACTTTGATGCGGTTTACGGCAGAAACGATAAATATAAATCTTGGCTCACTTACGTTAAATAATTATTTTCAGCAATTAGGAATCAGCACATGACTCAAGCTCAAGTGGTAATGGTGGATGGCAAAGACTTACCACTCCACTGCCCCACTAATAAAACTCCATCATGGAATTCGCACCCGCGCGTTTTTCTAGACATCACTAAAACCGGTGAAGCTAAGTGCCCTTATTGTGGTGCAGAGTACAAACTCATTCCCGGCACTGAACCACACGGTCACTAAACCTCATCAGCACCTCACCATGTGGTGCTGAGTCGGGATACATTACATGCACGGTATTCTGATCATCGCCCCAAACTGGATTGGGGATGCAGTGATGACCCAGCCTTTACTGGCTGCCCTCAAAAAACAATATCCAGAATCTCATATTGATGTACTCGCTAGCACTTGGGTAGCACCCATCTTTCGCGCATGCTCTGAAGTCAATCAAGTGATAGAAGCAAAGTTTGAACACAAACAAATACAATGGGGCTTACGCAAACAACTAGCCAAACAACTGGTAGTAAAAAAATACCAAGCCTGCTTTGTATTGCCGAATAGCTTTAAGTCAGCGCTTATCCCCTGGCTCGCTAATATTCCTTTTCGGGTTGGCTATCGCGGCGAATGGCGCTTTGGCTTAATTAATTTATCGCTAGAAAATCCAAGCAAGGTAAATCGTCCACCCATGGTAGAACACTATCTAGCATTAAGTCAGCTTCTCAGTGAAGAGCCATCTGCATCAATAGTAAGTAGTCTTGTACCAAAGTTAAATATTTTGACTACAGCCAAGCAATCCTTACAGGCTAAGTTACTTAGCGCCAATATTGAACCTACCAACATCTATGTGATGAGCCCTGGTGCCGAATATGGTCCAACCAAGCGCTGGCCTACAGGTCACTTTGCAGCTTTAGCGCAAAGACTCGTTACTAGCAACCCAAATACTCAGATCATTTTGTTGGGCAGTAAAGGTGATCACGCGCTTGCTCAAGAAATCATTTCCCAAGCCAAGCAAGATACTCACATCCATAACTGGTGTGGAGATACCACTCTAGATGAGGCGATTGCCCTGATAGGTATGTGCAAAGCGGTTGTTAGTAATGATTCGGGCTTAATGCATGTTGCGGCGTCCCTCAAAACACCTCAAGTCGCTGTTTTTGGCTCGAGCGATCCAGCGCATACGCCGCCCCTGTCCGATAAAGCTAAAGTAATTTGGCTAAATCTGCCATGTAGTCCTTGTCATAAAAGAGCATGTCCTCTGGGTCATCTAAATTGCTTAAATGACATCTTGCCGGAACAAGTATTCTCTACACTGAACGCCTTGCAGCCATAATCTAGGAATAGTGAGCTATGACCAAACTTGCCAGACTCTTTCATAATGCAGATGATGTTGTTGAAGCATGGCGAGATGCCTTACGTCATCGTGATATTCAAGGCGCTCTAGATATTTGGTTAGATGATGACTCCATTACCTGTGTTCTCCCTGAAGGTCACCGACTTAGCGGTCACGCAGAGATACGTGAAGGCCTCAAAAGACTGCTTGCTAAACAGCCTTTATTTCTGGAGCCTATTGCCTGCATTAGTCACTCTGTTTTGGGTGCTGCTGTGTATGATACGACTGAAGCAGTTCATCTGAGAGCCGATCAAGTTGAAGCCGAATTTTTTCTCAATATCACTCTCGTACTACTACAAGATAGTAAGGGCTGGCGAATTGCACACTTACATGCTAGTCACTCCACTGAAGAGACCTTCGACGCGCCCTCTACCCCACACGGCTTGCACTAAATATCATGGATGATCAAGTACTTCGGTCACTCATGAAGTGGCCCAATGTACCTGATTGCTATGGCTGGCTTGCTTTAGATCGCCGTGGTCAATGGCGCATGCGTGATGAGTTCGCGCAACAAAATAAACTCCCAGGCCAAGTAATTAAGCACACTGCCTTAAATGAATGTATTACCCGCAACTATGCATGCGATGAGCTAGGGAGATATTTTTTTCAGAACGGACCGCAACGGGTTTTTATTAGCCTAGATGCCACCCCATGGATAGTGCGCATTATTCCAAGTGACATTGGCTCAAAACTGATCAACCAATGTAGTCAAACAATGGAGCCCACTGCTGCACTAAGTGACCAAAAAGGCAATATTTATATTGTCGGAAATCTAGATCAAATAATGTATTACGACATTGCTGATGAGAGCGGTCAATTTACGAAGAGCGCTAGTCAAACAATCGCCTTATTACACGATCACGATTTAGACCATTTTTCTGGGCTAGCTAAACTCCACGAGGAAGCCTGCAGCTTTGGTGGCTCATGGGCTTGGCAAGACAAACAATTGTCTTTGGATCCCATTCATTCTGATGAATTAGCCGCTCGCTTTAACTTCACTACAAACCCACTGCCCCAAATTCGCTAACCTGGCATTTGTTTGCCCTGTTCCTTAAGCTCATCTTGATATTGCCGCTGCATTTCACGTAAGCGAGCATCGATACTAGAACCCTGATAAAAATCCGCACCACCAGCAGAGCGGGCAATTCTGAGTTGCTCGATCGCTGAAGGCCAAGCACCCTCAAGAGCATACTTTTCACCGAGTGCGTAATGACGCATAGGAACATTCCCAGCTTGATCATAAGACTTAGATAACAAGTTCCACCAAACCACCTCATTAGGCTGAGCTCTTGTTCGTGCCTTTAACCAAGTGATTGCGTCATTGGTACGGCCGAGCTTTAATTGCGCATTAATCATTGCTGCGCCTGCAGCATATGATTGAGGGTAAGCGCGCAAAGTAGCTTGGGCAATTTGCAATGCCTCTTCACCTTTGCCTTTTGCCAGAGCTAGCTCAGAAGTGGTGATATCCAACGACAGGCTTTGTCTTTGAATGGGTGATCCTGGCGCACTCGCCTTCTGAGCTAGATTACGGGCTTGCTGCAAATCCGCTTCTGCCTGGTCTATTTTTCCTTGGCGCTGCGCTATTAAAGCCAGGCCATAAAAACCTTCTAACTGTTTACCAATTGGCTGCTGTTTACTTAAGCTCTCAAAGGTATTTTTTAAGTCGTACATTCCACTAGATGTACCGGATTGCTCCATGCGAGCCCGAGCTTTAATGAAATAAAACTCGACAGATGTTGGAACATTACGAGACCCCACAGTTCGCGCCCTATCTTGCATGTCTGCAATACGATCTGTAGTTAAAGGATGGGTGCGAACATAGCCAGGAACACCTTTATCCATAATGCCGGTTGCTTTTTGCAAACGCTGAAAAAATCCGGGGGCACCATTAACGTCGTATCCACTAGCATCCAAAATTTGAAAGCCAACACGATCAGCTTCACGCTCCGCATCTCGGGAATAAGAGAGTTGGTTATTTACCGCAACAGCTTGACCGCCCTGCATCAGCCCAGCCCCAGCCTGTGGATTACGTGACATCGCCAATGCCCCAAGCACCATACCAGCGATAGCAATCATCGTATTGGTAGTCTGCTTATCCATTTGACGAGCTAGGTGACGTTGTAATACGTGACCTGTTTCATGCCCCATTACCGAAGCCACTTCTGAATCGGATTCAGCACTCACAATCAAACCTGTATGAAATCCGATAAAACCGCCAGGTAATGCGAATGCATTAATACTGCTGTCTTTAACTGCAAATACCTCAAAGTTATAGGCACCACTTCCTTGCTCATTGGCACCACCCAGTTGTAACTTTCTGGCGGCCTGCAAAAGACGACGCTCCATCTGATTTAAAAAATCATAGAGCGGTAAGTCATTTGAATAATCGGGATCTGGGCGTATCTGGCGCATGATCATTTCGCCATATTTACGCTCATCTACTCGACTTAAAGCATCGCCGCCAGGGTCCCCCATATCAGGCAGAATAATAGTGGGCTGACTCTGCATAGTGCTGCGCGTGGGTGCATTAGCCGGACGAGCATCTGTTGACTGCATTGCTCTACCAATATTTTGAATAGCAGCTGAATTACCCTCTACGGATACATCGCCTGCTGGGGTGGCAGCATATGCAGGAAACCCGGAGCAAACTAATCCCAACATCAGCTGAATAGCCAAAGCACGGCGCAAAAAAGAGGTTTTTGGAACTGACTTTATATATTGCATCTCTATATGGTAAAACTTATCCCATGAACAAACTAACTCATTTTGACTCCAGTGGGCAAGCCCATATGGTAAATGTTGGTGATAAACCTAATACTCACCGTATTGCTATTGCGACTGGCAAGATCACGATGCTTCCTGAGACCTTCAAAATGGTGGAAGCTGGCACCCATAAAAAGGGTGATGTCCTCGGTATCGCCCGAATTGCTGGAATACAGGCTTCTAAAAGAACATCGGATCTCATTCCACTTTGCCACCCATTGGCACTAACTCATGTAAGTCTGGAATTTCAATTCAATCCTCAAGAAAGAAGTATCGCCTGCCAAGTAAGAGCAGAAACCACCGGGCCAACCGGTGTAGAAATGGAAGCCCTCACCGCAGTCCAAGTCGCTCTACTCACAATCTACGATATGTGCAAAGCAGTAGACCGAGGCATGATGATGGGTGAAGTTAAGCTACTCGAGAAGAGTGGTGGGAAGAGTGGAGAGTGGAGAGCGGCCTAGTGGTCACTAACCAGAAAAGCAAGAAAAGAGAAAAATAAAAAGCTAGGGCCCAATTCTGTCCCACTGAGGAGCAGAAAACGTGGCAACACTACGCAAAAGAAGTAATGGGCACTGGCAAGCCAGAGTTCGTAAAGCCAATCAAAACATCACCAAAACCTTCATCAATAAAGCCGACGCTGAACGCTGGGCAAAGCAAGTTGAAGTTGATATGCAAAAAGGCAGCTACACCAATCTTGTTTTGGCTGAGCGCACCACCTTCTCAGAAATCATAGAGCGCTATATCGCTGAAGTATTACCTAAGATGCGTGGGGGTAAAGCCGACTATATTCGTTTAAAGGCACTAGCAAGACGTGCAATAGCAAAACTGAATATGGTTAGTCTGACTGCCCAAAAGATAGCTCAGCATAGAGATGAGCGCCTCAAAGAAGTAGCGCCAGCAACAGTCATAAGAGAGCTATCCTACTTTTCTTCTATCATCACCTTCGCTCGAAAAGAGTGGGGCATCAACATCGATAATCCCGTGGCACTGGTGGCGAGACCCAAAAACCCACAGGGTAGAAGCCGCATACTGGATGAAGCCGAAACGAGCGCCTTATTAGAAGCTTTAAAACCAACTGGGCGGCGTTCGATATGGATGCTGCCTTTAGTGAAACTAGCCTTAGAAACAGCTATGCGCAGAAGTGAGCTCCTAGGTCTGCGCTGGGAGCATATTGATTTACAGAAACGTACGATATTTCTAAAGCTAACTAAGAATGGCACAAGTAGAACCGTACCGCTATCAACCCATGCAGTCCAAATTCTTACCGAAATACCACGCAATATTGATGGGCGAGTATTTCCAGTTACGCATGAAGTAGTTTCACAAGCATTTAACAGAGCTAGAAAACAGGCTGGTGTTAAAGATATTAGATTCCACGACCTAAGGCATATGGCTATTACAAGGCTTGCAGAAAAGCTACCCAACTTAATAGAGCTTAGCGCCGTGAGCGGTCATAAAAGCTTAGCAATGCTCAAACGCTACTATCACCCGAATCCCGAGCAGCTTGCTGAAAAACTAGGGTGAAGTGGAAAATTTACAACGGAGTGAATAACCTGCAAACCCTTGTTTCATATGGAAAAGCTTCTCCACAACATCTTTATAGGTGTGAACATGAATTCTTAGCAAATATGTAAAAACTTTTTTATAATGACGGAAGTGTGATGCAAATTGCACTGACCATCAAAAGGGGTGGCTGTCCCAGAATGCAATGTGCATAAGAATTAGCCAGCGGTAGTTTAGGACCTAGTTCCGAAAACAGCTACAAAAAGATTGGTCTCCAACAAGCGTTGGGGGTCGAGTATTTGTAGCTTGGTCTCCAACATTTTGACTAATGTTTTTTGGAGATTACGATGACCGTTAATTACCCAATAAGTAGCAACCTAGAAAATCATTCTGCACAGGCAGAAATTAGCAATATTTGGCACATTAAAGAACATCATAAAAATTGCGTTCTTGAACTTCGGGCCATTGCACCCAATAAGAAGCCAATAAATAAATTATTTAAAGGTAAAAGCTTCGCCTCAACTGATGTCCTGAAGACGGCATTCGAAAAGGAAGCGCTACGCTTAAGTGCTACTGGCTACAACGTCTACTATGTAATGAATCCCATTCGTGAGGACTTTGAAAGTGGCTCGGTCACAGATAAAGATATTGCATATCGTGACCTTCTTTTGATAGATATAGATAAGGTTGGACATAAGGGTGAATCATCAACCGATGATGAACTTGAGGCGGCTCGCTTGCTTAGCGAGAAAATTGCCGACTTTTTGAAATCAGAAGGTTGGGATGAGCCCATCAGAATGATGTCGGGTAACGGTTATCACCTCTATTACGTATTAAATAAACTCCCAAATGATGATGTGCATAAAAAGCTTGTTGAAGGCGCTCTTCGTGAATTAGCAGAGAAATTTAACAATGACATCGTTGCAGTAGACACTGTGGTATTTAACGCCTCCAGAATTACCAAAGTACCCGGAACAATCGCACGCAAAGGTGAGAATACGACGGAACGTCCACACCGCATGGCGGAGGTCCTATGATGCCAGTTACTCAAGATATGCTGCAATCGCTCATTCAAAAGCTTCAATCTAGTCGCCAGACAACAGCTCCACACTCTAATCTAACTAACGGATTGGGTGTATCAGGTACACCTATTAACGTCCCCATGGATGCCATGACCTTAGCTTTAATGGGTAAACTCCAGTCACCAGCAGAATCCGAGGGCGAGATAGCAAAACTTACCTCTGCCTTAACTTTTCTCTCTAGCGATATTGGATATGGCTCTGGTCGGTTTTATGATTCGAGTGGTAATCCTGAAACAGACTATTGGCTTGCAAGCATTTGGGCATTAGCTAGCCTGAACTGGCCATCTGGAAAAGAGACTGCTCGCAAGTGGTCTCAGAAAAGTGGTCGCTATACGGATGATGGATTTGAAAAAGCTTGGCATTCCTATAACCCTGTACATACAAATGGAATCGGCATTGGCTCTCTTTACAAAAGAGCAAAAGAATTGGGGTGGAATCAAACTATCGTAACAAGCAGTATCGAGTCAACCACACAGCGTTTTACGCTTTTAGGAATTAATGACCTAGCCGCCCTACCCCCAACTGAGCATTTAGTAAAAGGCATCCTTCCTTGCTCTGGCCTAGCTGCAATCTATGGGCCTAGTGGCTCAGGTAAAACCTTCTTAGCCTTGGACTTAATCATGGCTATTGCTTGTCAATCAGACTGGTTTGGGCACAAGGTTAACAATGTTCCAGTGACTTATGTCGGCCTTGAGGGTAAAGGAGGCATTAATAATCGTATACAAGCATGGTGCATTAAAAATCCTACGCTAACTCCAGCGAACTTCAAAATCATTTTGGATAACTTTGACCTCCTAAATAAGGCCAACGTAATTGAACTAGCTCAAACTATCACTGGCAAAAAAATGCATCAAGGCGTTATTGTCATTGATACTCTGAACCAAGCAAGCCCAGCAGCAGATGAAAACTCATCGCAAGATATGGGGGTCATTATTAAGCACCTCAAACTTTTACAGGAAATGACTGGCGGCTTGGTTTTAATCATTCACCACACGGGTAAAAATACGAACCAAGGCCTTCGTGGTCACTCTAGTTTAAAAGCCGCTCTTGATGCGAATATCGAAGTTGTAGGCGGTGATAAACGGTCATGGCTGCTTGAGAAAAGTAAAGACGGTGAAGACGGTCAAAGCTTTGGATTTAGGCTGGAAGTTCAAAGATTGGGCACTGATGGTGATGGCGACCTCATTACTTCTTGTACGGTTGAACGTGACCACTCGGTAGTATTTACCAAACCAGAACCTAGCGGCAGCAAACAAAAAGTGGCTTTTAAAGCCATCAAACTGGCGCTATTGAATTCCGTAACCAAGAAGATGACCGTAGAAGCTGCTGTATCTGAAATAGCAAATTCTCTAATCACTACCCCCACCAATAAGCGCAATAACAGCGCAAGGCAATTACTTAGCAGCCTAATAGGTGGTGGCTTTTTATCCAGCGGCCTTGTCGATGATGAGGGGTGGATATGGCTACCTTAAAGGTGTCACAAAAATCACTGACCAAATATTCCACCTTATATAGGTGGAATGGACATTTTGGACATTTGT
>Ga0209188_1001141_pt1 | contig 22454 bp, 26 predicted proteins | sample C_130625_EF_Meta_FD_187307 | JGI IMG/M metagenome (GOLD analysis project Ga0209188, IMG submission 187307) | Freshwater microbial communities from Lake Croche, Canada to study carbon cycling - C_130625_EF_MetaG (SPAdes) (version 2) | ecosystem: Environmental > Aquatic > Freshwater > Lake... | reverse complement strand
AACTTCTCTGCACTCCCAGTGGGTACAGCAGTTGGTTTCTTGGCAGCTAACGGTCAATACGTAGGTACAGCCAACTGGGTTTCTACTGCTGCTGCCGCTAACGCGACTTCAGTTGTGGTTAATGCCCAATACGGTGTGGTAAACGCTGGCGGCGCTGCTGCTACGGGTACTGCGATTCCAGCAAGTTCTACTATGGTGTTTACTCAGTATCCCGAAGTTTTGGTGAAAATCAACTTTGGTTTCCATGAGTATTACAACGCCACTGGTACTTCTACCGCCTAAGGAGTAAATCATGGCTATTTCACGCGCACAACTACTTAAAGAACTCCTTCCCGGCTTGAATGCATTGTTCGGTCTTGAGTACGCTCGCTACGGCGAAGAGCACAAAGAGATCTACGAAACAGAGACATCTGAGCGTTCTTTCGAAGAAGAGACCAAACTGTCTGGCTTCTCTGCCGCACCAGTCAAAAACGAAGGTTCTGCCATCGCTTATGACAATGCACAAGAGGCATGGACAACTCGCTATAACCACGAAACCATTGCCTTGGGTTTTGCGATCACTGAAGAAGCTATCGAAGATAACCTCTACGATTCTTTGTCAGCCCGCTACACCAAAGGTTTGGCTCGCGCTATGGCTTACACCAAGCAGATCAAGGCTGCTGCTACATTGAACAACGGTTTCAGCGCTGCTTATGCTGGCGGTGACGGCGTTGCTTTGTTTAGCACTTCACACCCCTTGGTCAACGGTGGCGTTAACAGCAACACCCCAGCTACTCAAGCTGATTTGAACGAGACTTCTTTGGAAGCCGCCGTTATTCAAATCGCCGCTTGGACTGATGAGCGTGGTCTGTTGATCGCTGCAAAGCCTAAGAAGTTGATCATCCCACCAGCATTGCAATTCGTTGCGACTCGTCTGTTAGAAACCAGCCTCCGCGTTGGAACTAACAACAACGACATCAACGCATTGAAAAACAATGGTGCCATTCCAGAAGGTTACACAATTAACCACTATCTGACTGACACCAATGCTTGGTTCTTGACAACTGACGTACCTAACGGTTTGAAGCATTTCGTTCGTACACCATTGCAAAACAGCATGGACGGCGACTTCGATACTGGTAACGTGCGTTACAAGGCCCGTGAGCGTTACAGCTTCGGCTGGTCTGATCCTTTGGGCGTTTTCGGCTCATCTGGTTCATACTAAAAAGAAAGGGGGTTAAAAGCCCCCTTTTTTTATTTTTTAGTGTATATTCCACACATCTGGGTGATTCGCTTTTACCACCACTGCCCCAGCAGACGATGCAACGATCGGTAAGAGCTCTTTTGCATAAGGACTATTGTCATGGCACGTTCCACATTTGAAGGCCCGATCCTACAGGGCAACAACCGTTTTGGCCCACTTCGTAACGTAGGTTACGTTGAGAGCGTTCAATCTCTATATTTGAGTTTTGCTAACGTAACCAACGCAACTGCCGGTTACTCTGGTTCTTCTGGTCAGTTTGTTGGCTCTAACGGTATTCCCAACACCAACGCAGTGGTGTATACACCTTCTGCTACCGCATCTCCCCCTACAGCAGCAACAATCACTGCCGACACAGGAACCATCCTGTATCGTGGTGGCGTTATGTATTTGCCCTACGGCTCCATCATCCGTGATGTTTTGGTTGATGTTGTCGAACTCCAGACTCTAACCACTGGTACTGTTACCGGTATGGAAGTTTTGGTGAGCAATGGCTTTACTGCTTCTGCTGGTACAGCACGATATGCCACCCTTGGCACATCTAGCACAACATTTACCGCTGGTCGTCAAATTTCCATCACAACCAACAAACAAAACCAATATACGACTACTCAGTTGGCTAACATGTTGGCTGGTACGACTGGTGACATTACCAACCCAACAGGCGCTAACACAGACCCCAATGGTTCTTTGATTTCGCAAGTTGTTGTAACTCTGGCTACAAACGTATCCGGTGCTGATGGCGCAGCTCCTTTTACTGCTGGTAAGTACAACATCATTGTGCGTTACACACAACCCGATCCAAACATTGGAACTCAGACAACTTACCCATACGGTAACTTCGACTAATTGAGTAACGGGGGCTTTATGCCCCCTTCTTTGGATTTAAGGAGTTATATATGTCAGGTGGATGGACCGTCGTTGATTCGGGAACGAACAAATCTTTACCCATACAGGGTACTTCTAATTCTGGGGCGCGTGTCCCATATTTCGCACCTGCGCCGGGTAATCAAGACCCAGTAGGCAAGATGCGTATGTCAACGCCTCAAGCGTTGATTGATACCGACTTTGAATACGGCACACAGCCTACAAAGTGGGAATCTATTGGGTTGCAAAACAACCGCCAAAGCGTGTACTACATTGGTCAACAACCAATTCCCGGAATTACCAGCATTGCTGGCGATGGTTCAAACCCCACATTGACCATATTGACCAGCAACACTACTGGCGCAGCCGCTGGTGTACCAATTTTTATTCAGAATTCAAATTCTCCCGCCGCTAACGGCTGGTGGACTATTACAAGTTTTTCTGCTGGTGTAAACATTGTTTGCCAAATTGCCACCGGAACTTCTGTCCCATCGGCTAACCAATACAACCCAGCTTTGACTTATGCGTATATTGGATATTTTTATTCCGGTTGCGGTATTCAAGTAGGTACGGGTTCTGGCGCAGCGTTCACCAATTCCACTACTACTGTTACTGGAACAACAACAAACCCACACGGTTTGTCTGCTGGTTCTTATATTTATGTTCAAGGTACGACTGCATCTAGCAATCCACCTAATGGTGCTTGGGTGGTTGCAACAGTTCCCACTGCCAACACTTTTACTTTTACTGTAGTTAACGCTCCAACAGGCGCAAACATTACTGCAGCAGCTGGTGCTGGTGTAACTCTGTATGCTCGTCCATCTGGTTTCGTAGAGCCGCGTACATTTGACGGTGGCGTAGCATTCTCCGCTGGCGGCGCGGTTACTGACCAACAGTTGATTCGTCAAACTCGTCGTTACTTCCGTTACCAGTCTGGTAAAGGTATTCAGTTCTCTACTGGTTCATCTTTAAAGCCAGCGTTGTTTGTTACCAGCATTACTGGTTCTACTACCACTGCAACAGTAACTTCACGCTATCAGCACAACTTAACTGTTGGCGCAAAGATTCAAGTATTTGGTGCTGACCAAGGCGTGTATAACGGCAACTTTACTGTTGCTACAGTACCCAGCACAACCACATTTACTTACACAACCCAAGTATCTGTTGGCGCTAATACAACCGCTACAGGTCAAATGATTCGTGTCAGCCCATTGAGTTGGTATGGTTCTGCTAATCGCGTAGGCTTATTTGACCAACAAAACGGTATGTTCTTTGAGTATGACGGGCAGACCTTGTATGCCGTGCTTCGTAACTCAATTAACCAAGCCAATGGCACTGTGTCTGTAACTCAGGGTTCTTCTGCAGTGACAGGTACAGGAACGCAGTTCAGCACACAATGCGCGCCCGGTGCTTTTGTTGTTATCCGTGGGCAATCTTATCGTGTGGTAAGTGTGGCAAGTGACACTTCAATGTATATCAGCCCAGAATATCGCGGAACAACGATTGCTGGCGCGTTGATGTCATTGACTTTGGAGACACGTCTTCCTCAGTCCTCATGGCAAGACCCATGTAACGGTACAGGGCCATCAGGCTATACGCTTGACCTGACCCGTATGCAGATGTGGTACATCGACTATTCTTGGTATGGCGCTGGCGTGGTTCGTTATGGATTCCGTGCAACCAATGGACAGATTAACTACGTCACGCAGATTCAGAATAACAACGTACAGTTTGAAGCGTACATGCGTTCTGGAAACATGGCAGCGCACTATGAGTCCAATGGTCTTGCTCCAACTACCGTGATTACAGCTAGTTTGGCAAACGGATACTACAACTTGAGTTCTGCTATTGATTCGTCGGTTACGATTATTCCAGTTACAAACGTATCTACGTATAACAACACCGGCGTGGTCAAAATTGATAGTGAACTGATCTATTACACAGGCATTTCAGGACTTAACTTGATTGGCTGCACTCGTGGTTTTGGAGGCACCACTGCTGCTTCTCATGTAACAAACTCAAACGTAGTTGTATCTTCAATCGACATCCTTGACTGTTCACGTTTCCCACCATCGGGTACTGTAAAAGTGCAAGCCGCTGGTCAAACTGGCGCGATTGAATACATTGCATATACTGGCAATGACGGTAGCATTTTGTATGGTTTGACCCGTGTTCAATCAGGTGGAGCCGGTTCTGCTACAGCATTCACTTACAGCGCAACAGCACCTGTATCTGTAGCGCTATCTTCTCCTGATACTGTTCCATCCCTATCACACTGGGGTTCGTCAGTAATCATGGATGGACGTTTTGATGACGACAAGTCGTTGATTTTCAACTATGGACAGGTTACTGCCGTTGCCACCAGCAGTACTTCTCCGGTGTGTTTGCTGGCGATTCGTATTGGGCCTTCAGTAGACAACGGACAAACAGGTCTGCTAGGTTCAAAAGAAATTATCAATCGTATGCAGTTGCAGTTGGATTCGCTGGGTATTGTTACCACTGGTAACACTTACTTGATTAACCTGATTTTGAATGGTTACTCCACTGGCGCATTTGTTGGTACTGGTAACGATTTCAAATCGCCAATTCAACAAGCTAACGGTATTACCTCTTCGCTGGCTCAAGTTGCAGTTAATACTACAGGCGCAGTATCTGTGTTCGGTGGTGAGTCTGTAGCGGCGGCATACTGTGCGGCTGGTACTGTGTCTAACTTGGACTTGTCTCAAGTGCGTGACTTAGGTAACTCTATCCTTGGTGGCGGTACATCAAATGTTATACCAACCACTGCGGCTGGTTTCTATCCAGATGGTCCTGACATTTTGTATGTGGTTGCCCAAGCGGTAAGTTCTACAAGCGGTACTATCTTGGCTCGTTTGTCTTGGAAAGAAGCACAGGCTTAATGTATGTCCACACCAGCATGGCAACGCAAGGAAGGCAAGAACCCCAACGGCGGCTTGAACGCCAAGGGGCGAGCCTCTGCGAAGAAAGAAGGGCACGACTTGAAACCACCTCAACCAGAGGGCGGCTCAAGGCGCGACTCTTTCTGCGCTCGCATGAGTGGGATGAAAAAGAAGTTGACATCCGCAAAAACAGCGAACGACCCGAACTCTAGGATTAACAAGAGTCTTAGAGCGTGGAACTGCGCTGAGGGCGGATACATTAAAGCGGCAGACGGTATAGCCCAAAAGGGCAAAACCAAAGGTAAGCTCTGTTAATGGAAATGATCATATGGAATTCAGTTTTGTCCGCTTTTTCTGCTGTACTCATGTGGGTATGGAAAGACAAGTCGGATGAGTTAAAGCGGGTTCAAATCCTGCTCAACAAAACACGCGAGGAGATTGCCCGTGATTACGCAACTAACGCAGAAGTGCAAAGAATTACTGACCACATTGACCAACGCTTTAATCGCCTTGAAGCAAAAATTGACCAGCTTATTGCGGGGAAGTGATGCCAAGTAAGAGTAAAGCACAGCATAATTTGATGGAGGGCGTGGCACACAATGCTGCGTTTGCCAAAAAGGTCGGGATCCCACAATCCGTGGGACGCGACTTCAGTGAGGCCGACAAAGGCAAGAAGTTTAGTAAGGGTGGTGCTGATACACAACCTCAGAGACAATCAATCAACCAGCCTAAAACCCATCATGGGGAGCAGGCACTTTTTAAAAAAGGTGGAAGTATGGCTACTAAGAAAATGAACCCATTTGCTAAATTTGAAGCATCTGCTAAAGACAAAGCAATGGACAAAAAAGAGATGATGGGCATGAAAAAAGGCGGCATGAAAAAAATGGCTGCTGGCGGTTCTGTTGATGTAGGTAACAGTACATCAATGGGCAAAGTTCGTCATGCCGCTCCTAGCCGCGATGGCGTTGCATCTAAAGGCAAGACCAAAGGTACGCAAATTGTCATGTCTGGTAACAAGGGCATGAAAAAAGGCGGAATGGCTAAGTGTTAAGGAGCCTATCATGGCAAAAAGCAAAGTAAAACGTTACGCTAATGAGGGATACGTCACTAGCGAAGATAGCAATTATGGGATGAAAGAAGCCTATGATGATGCTCAAGCAGAAGCTCGCGGCGAAGAAATCTTAAAAGGGATGCGCGACGAGGAAACTGCAAACGTTTCACGCGCTAAGCCAAAAATGGTCACCAAAGAAGAACTTGAGAAATCAGGTTTGAGTTTGCGTGACTACATGAATAAACAACAAGGTTTAACCCGTCGTGGTGAGTCTGCTTCACCCAGTAGATCTGTTGCGCCAAAAGTAACTGATACTGGTGATGAAACATCTCGCCTAGCCGCGCGTATGCCTAAGCCTTCGCTGAAATACCAAAGCCTACAGGATCGTGAGATCGAGGCTGAGGGAAAGCGTCGTGCAGAGGGACGTACGTTTTATGGTACGAATAAGATGAAGGTGCCTGAGCGGGAGGAGCGCAAGCCTTTGCCACTCAAGAGCACCAAGTCTGAGACTGGATATACGGGCATGGGCTCCATAAAGTTTTCTAAAGGTGGATCCACTGCATCCAGCCGTGCAGACGGTATTGCAACTAAAGGCAAGACCCGTGGCACTATCGTTGCATGTGGCGGTGGCTACATGAAAGGCAAAAAATGATGTCTAGCCGTGGCATGGGTGCAATCAGTCCATCTAAGATGCCAGATGGAAAACGTAAAGCACGCCGTGACAATACGGACTTTACTGAGTACGCCAAGGGCGGAAAGGTTGGTTTGTATGCCAATATCCATGCAAAACAGCAGAGGATAGCCCACGGCTCTAATGAGAAGATGAGGAAGCCCGGAAGCAAGGGCGCCCCTACTGAAGATGCATTTATTCAATCTGCCAAGACAGCAAAAAAGGCTAAAGGTGGAAAGATTGACTCTTTAAAATTGGCTGAATCAAGGAGAAGATAATGGCTGAAAAATGGATACAGAACGCAATCAAGAAACCCGGCGCTCTGCGCTCCGCTCTTGGTGCGAAAAAAGGCAAGCCGATTCCATCCGCGAAGTTGGAGAAAGCAGCCAAAGCCCCCGGCAAAATGGGTCAACGCGCCCGTCTAGCCGAGACTCTCAAAGGTTTGAAGAAGTAAAGGAAACACATGTCACAACTTACCCTAACCCCCGCAGAAGATCAGATGATTGTTGACGCACTTCGTGCTAAAGCTGCTTCTTATACAGCCATGTTTGGCGTGCAAGATGCTGAACTAGAGGCTTTGGTTGCTAAGGTTGAAGGTCAACTACCAGCCCCCGTGGTTGAGGCTCCCGTGGTTGAAGAAACCCCTGTGGTGGAAGAGCCAGCAGTTGAAGAAGTTGTTGCTGAAGAAGTACCAGCGGAAGAAGAGTAATGGCTAATACCTCTGGAACCGCATCATTTAATCTAGACCTTTCCGATTTAATCGAAGAGGCGTTTGAGCGTTGCGGATCAGAATTGCGTACTGGTTACGACATGCGTACTGCACGTCGTTCCCTCAATCTTTTGACCATTGAATGGGCAAACAGAGGTATCAACTTATGGACTATTGAGCAGGGGATTATTCCTCTAAACACTGGTCAGATCTCCTATCCTTTCCCTGTAGATACGATTGATTTGCTAGATCATGTAACCCGAACTGGGACGGATCAGAATCAATCTGACTTGAACATCACCCGTATTTCAGAGTCAACTTACTCTACTATCCCTAACAAGAATGCTACTGGTCGCCCTATCCAAGTATGGATTAACCGCCAGTCAGGGAATGTAAACAAAACAACGGCAACGCTGTCCACGACTATTACGTCTGCGGACACAACAATCACAATTAGTGACGCATCTCAGGTTGCCTCTACTGGGTTTATTAACATTGACTCAGAGACCATTTACTATGCAAACATAAGTGGAAACCAGCTGCTTAATTGCGTTAGAGCGCAGAACAACACGACTGCTGCCGCGCATACAGCCGGCGCATCAATTTATGCTAATTGGTTGCCATGCATTAATGTGTGGCCAACTCCAGCAGATCCCGGTAGCCAATATACATTTGTGTATTGGAGATTGCGTAGAGTTCAAGACGCTGGTGGCGGTGTAAATGTCCAAGATATCCCATTTAGATTTATTCCTTGCATGGTTGCAGGATTGGCTTTCTATCTTTCTCAAAAAATACCCGGAGCTTTGGAGCGTGCTATTGGGCTGAAGTCTGAGTACGAAGAGCAATGGGCATTGGCGTCTACGGAAGATAGAGATAAAGCGGCTGATCGTTATGTTCCAAGGAACATGATGTATGCCTAATAAGTTTGCGTCAGGCAAATGGGCAATTGCGGAGTGTGATCGCTGTGGTCAGCGGTACATGCTCAAGCAGTTAAGAAAACTGGTAATCAAGACAAAGCAGGTAAACATCAAGGTATGTCCTGAGTGTTGGGAGCCAGATCAACCCCAGTTGCAATTGGGTATGTACCCAGTAGAAGATGCGCAGGCTTTGCGGGAGCCACGTCCAGATTTGAGTTATGTAACCTCTGGCACCAGCGGATTACAAACTAATGATGCTGGTGGTACTGGTCCAACCGGTCTTGGTACTGTAGAGGGTGGTAGCAGAATCTTCCAATGGGGCTGGAATCCTGTCGGCGGATCAAGCAGTTTTGATGCAGTTTTGACGCCAAATAACTTGGCTTTATTGGTGCAAATTGGTACAGTTACGATAGCAACAACTTAGGAGTTGAACATGGCAAAAATGGAATCTAAAAAATCTGATATGGCTCAAGACAAAGCCCTTATTAAAAAGGCTTTCAAGCAGCATGACAAACAAGAGCATCCCGGAATGCACACTAAATTAAAACTCAAAAAAGGTGGCGTAACTACGGACATGATGAAGTCTATGGGACGTAACTTAGCCCGCGTTGCAAACCAAGGGAGCAAGTAATGGCTACATTTAGCATGAAAAAAGGCGGTAAAGAAGTTGGCCCAGCCAGCGTCTATGCCCAGCCACACAATATGTCTGGTAAAAAAATGACTCAAGCTCCTACTGAGTTTGGCACTAATCCGGGCTTTCCTCCTAATAAAAGCAGATTAGAGAACGCTGACGTTAGCCTCGGTCAGTTCAGCAAGTCTGCTGGTGATGAAGCCATCAAAACCGACGGCATAAAGATTCGCGGCACTGGTTGCGCTACTAAAGGCGTGATGTCACGCGGACCGATGGCATGACATACAGCGAGTTGATTACCAGCATACAAACGTATACCGAGAATACGTTCCCGTCTACCACTTTGGCAGATGGCACTGTTGTGTCTTCAACGACCCAGTTGAACCGCTTTATTGAGCAAGCTGAACAGCGTATATACAACTCTGTTCAGTTTCCTTCGTTGCGTAAAAATGTAACAGGCACGGTCACTTCCACAAATAAATACCTATCTTGCCCGCTAGATTTTTTAGCCTCTTATTCATTGGCTGTAATTGATGCCACGGGATCGTATACATATTTGCTGAACAAAGACGTTAACTTTATCCGTGAGGCATACCCAATTCCTACGGATACAGGTACTCCTAAGTACTATGCTTTGTTTGGTCCAACTGTTGCATCCTCAACGATTAGCACTGAGCTATCGTTTATTCTTGGCCCAACTCCAGATGCGGTCTACAGCGTAGAACTGCATTACTATTACTACCCAGAATCAATCACTACAGCTACGACTACATGGCTTGGTGACAACTTTGATACTGTGCTACTGTACGGTTCTTTGGTCGAAGCTTACACCTACATGAAGGGTGAGCAAGACATCATCACCTTATACGACACCAAGTACAAGGAAGCACTTGCCTTGGCTAAACGTCTTGGAGATGGTCTGGAGCGTAGCGATGCGTACCGCAGTGGTCAGTACCGTGAAGCGCCTTTGCCACAGAACACTGGGATTAGATAATGGCTTTTACAGGTAATTGGACATGCAATACATTTAAAACGGGGCTAATGAATGGCACGTTTAACTTTACGTCTGGCACGTTCTATATGGCCTTGTACACCAACTTAGCCACGCTAGATGCAACCACAACGGCATACACAGCCACGGGCGAAGTAACAGCTTCTGGTTACACGGCTGGCGGTCAGGCTTTGACAATCGCGCAGATTCCCACAATCGGCAACCAGACTGGCGCGGCAACATCCTACATTTCATTTACAAACGCCTCATGGACTGGTTCATTTACCGCAAGGGGCGCATTGATTTACAAAGCAGGTGACAACGGTGCTATTTGTGTGTTGGACTTTGGTAATGACAAGACATCTACCAATACATTTACCGTACAATTCCCAGCAGTAACTAACACTTCAGCCATCATAAGGATTTCGTAATGCTTGTAACTACAACGTATGGTGAGATGGACGACTCTTTGCTTGAGAAGCGGGAAGGCACGTTTGAAGATGACAACGAACTGACCACTTGGGTTGAGTACTGGAAAGGCGAAGAACTTGTCCACCGTTCCGCTCATGTGACTCTGAAAAAAGTGCCCAGTTTTGTGGGTGCAGAAACCTCCTCTTTAGGATAAAGGAACAGATATGGCAAATACTCAAAGCATGTGTACTTCTTTTTTGGGCCAGTTAATGACTGGAACCCATAACTTTGGTGTTGCTCCTATCCGCGCAGCCACAACCGCTGACACTTTTAAAGCAGCTTTGTATTTAGCCTCTGCTACGATTGATGCCTCTACTACAGCCTACTCTTCTACTAACGAGGTAACGGGAACAAACTACACTGCTGGCGGATTAACAGTAACCAATGCTACTGCGCCTACTGCCACCAACTCTTCCGTCACAGCAGGTGTTGGGTACTGGACTCCTTCGGCAAGTATTGTTTATTCTACGGTGACTTTGTCTACAGCTTTTAATGCGATGTTGATGTACAACTCAACGCAAAGTAATGCTGCGGTAGCGGTGTTTACTTTTGGTTCCCAGACAATTACGGCTGGTAACTTTACGTTGACAATGCCATCTAATACTACAACGACAGCTTTACTGCGTATTTCTACAACATAAGAGGAGGGCGGCTAGACGCCGTTTAAACCATGTTTGGTCTCTCCCCGTTTGCCTCCGCTCCGTTTGCCGCTATAGGCACGGATGTTACTGTTGCACTTACAGGCGTAGCATCGTCTGGCGCGGTAGGCACGTTAACTGCTACAGGTTCTCAGGATGAGACGGGCGACCAAGCAGCTGGTTTTGTAGGCACGGTAACCCCAAATATATCGGTAGCGCTGTCCGGTGTAGAGGCTTCTGGTGCAGTAGGCACGTTAATCCAAGGTTCCGTTTTATCTGGGGTAGAGGCAGCAAGTTCAGTAGGAACAGTAACTGCTGATATAGCAGTTGGCATCTCTGGCGTAGGGGCTTCTGGTGCGGTAGGAAGCACTCAAGCAAATATTACCGTTCAACTTAATAACAATGTTGTTACTTGGGTAAATAACAGCGGTCAAGGAATTGGCTGGACAAATAACAGCAGTCAAACAGTCAACTGGACAACGATTGGAAATACCACGGTAGCATCTGGCTCCGTTAGTTCTGTTATTAAATCCGTCAATGTTGTGCTTACTAGCGCCAATGCTTTTGGTTTAGTAAGCTCAATAGCAGCCTCATCTAGAGTTGCCATAACAGGAGCCCCCGCGAAGGGCGATATTGGTAGCGTTGTAGCCACACAAGTTTTAACTGGGAATAGAGCAACAGGCGCGGTTGGTACTGTAACAAAAAATGTCAGTGTTACCTTGTCTGGAGTGGCTGCTTCGGGCTTGACGGGAACTTTGGTTGCCGTATACTGGAAACTAATCGATGATAGCCAAACAGCAAACTGGGCGGCTATAGACAATTCAGAAACGGCTGGTTGGACAACAATTAACGACCCTCAAACAGCCGCATGGACGGCGATAAACAACGCGCAAACGTCTTCTTGGACTACAATTGATGATTCGGAGGCTGCTTCTTGGTCAATCATTGACACACAGAGTTAATTAACATGGCTACTACTTCCATAACTCCAACATACACCTTTGCCGCAGCTTCGGGCAGTCTACCGCTTTCTCAGTTGGATTCCAACTATACCCAGATAACTACGTTTTTAAACGACCCAAGTAACTACGCCAATTATTTAGTTGCTAGCGGGACGGCTAACCAATTAGTTGTGACCTTTGCCGCAGGCGTTGCCCCAACATCTTATATAACAGGATTAACTCTAATAGTCAAAATAAGTATTACAAATACTACTTCCTGTGTTATAGACGTCAATAGTCTTGGTAATAAAAACATAACAAAGCTTGGCACTACTGCTTTGGTTGCTGGAGATTTAGTAGCAAATGCAATTGTTGTACTTGTTTATGATGGAACGCGGTTTCAGTTAACTTCAGCATCCTCAGCGTCAGCAGCAGGCGGATCAAACACGCAGGTTCAATTTAATAACAGTGGTGCGTTTGGTGGTTCGACTCGTTTAATTTGGAGTACTACTGACTCAAGTTTGACTGTGTATGACGTAACTATAGGCCGTGGTGCTGGCGGACAAAGTAGCAATACGGTTGTGGGTAATAGTGCTTTGATTTCAAATACAACAGGCGCCAGCAACACAGCAATTGGGCGAAACGCTTTATACAGTAATGTCACGGGCGGCAACAACACAGCTGTTGGGACATACGCACTTTTTGCTAACACAGGCAGCAGCAACACAGCTGTTGGATTATCTGCACTTTACAAAAACACTTCGGGCGCTTACAACGCGGCCTTTGGGCAGGAAGCACTTTACAACAATCTAGTTGGCAGCTCCAACATAGCGATTGGTTGGCAAACGCTTTACACTAATACAGGGAGCAACAACACAGCGATTGGTGAAGCTGCACTTAAACTTAACAACACGGGCGGCAACAACACAGCTGTTGGATATTTCGCACTTCTCAATAACACCTCAGGCATCGCCAACACAGCAATAAACCCAATTAATTCTGCGGGCACTTATGCCCCAGTATTTGACCCAACAACTCAAAGTGACCGTTTTTGCATGGGTTCTACAGGCGTAACCAACGCCTATATTCAAGTTGCTTGGACTGTTGTTTCTGATGCCCGTGACAAAACTGATTTTGCACCAGTACCGCACGGTTTAGATTTTGTTAGCAAATTAAAACCCACGGCTTATCGCTATAAAATAAACCGTGAAACTGTTAGTGGTCATGGCCCAGTTCGCTACGGCTTTAAAGCCCAAGACGTTCTTGCTTTGGAAGGGGATGCCCCAGTCATTGTTGATGCAGAAGATTTGGAAAAACTGCGTTTTAACGACCAATCAATGATTGCTGTTTTGGTTAACGCCTTGCAAGAACTAAAGTCAATCGTTGACGCACAAGCCGCTGAGATTGCGGAACTTAAAACAAGGTAAATAATGGCTCTAGCCTTATACAACCGCGTACAACAGACAGGCACCGCTAACACGACGGTGAGTTTTACCCTGACTGGCTCTGTCACGGGCTATCAGTCTTTCGCTGTTATTGGGGATACGAATACAACTTACTACACTGCTACGGACACATCTGGTAGTTGGGAAGTCGGAGTAGGAACTTACTCCACCACAGGCCCGACACTAACCCGCACAACCATCCTGTCATCGAGCAACTCTGGCTCGGCGGTAACTTTCTCTGGCACAGTCAATGTCTGGGTAGATTACCCAGCGGAGAAGGCAGTCAGTACAGATACGCTTGCATACCCACCTGCTATTGGTGGCACAACCCCATCGACAGGAACATTTACTACTCTAACAGCACAAACAGAAAATATTACTGGTACTGGTCAAAACTTTCTTACATATTCAAATACATTTACTAATGGTGTCTGGAGTTTAACTAATGCTACTGTTGCTACAACTGGTGCTACAACAGACCCTTTAGGTGGTTCTAATGCGTTCAAACTTACTGATAACACCACCAATGGCAATCATTCAATAAATCAAACAGATTATGTTTTAGCGCAAGAATATGTAACATCTTCTATTTATGCAAAATCTGCTGAATATAGTCAGATTCAACTTGATATGTCAGATACATCTACTGGTGATGTACTTTGCACATTTAATTTAAGTACAGTATCTGCGGGAGCAGTTAGTGCTGGTGGTTCTTGGACAAACGGGACTGCTGTAATTACTTCTGTTGGCAATGGATGGTATCGTTGTTCTTTGTCTGCAAGCAAGGGCGCAGGTGGTGCAAATGTTATATCAAACTTTAAGATTGCCAGTGCTGGTTCTGTTTCATTTGCTGGAACAGGAACATCAGGAATTTATCTTTATGGCGCACAACTAGAAGCCGCAAATAGTGTTGGCGTACCAGTAATAACAACATCAAGCACAGTATTTAACGCACCCAACTTACAACTTGCTGGCAACAAAGTGCTGAATTTAGACCAGTATGGAAACTTAGCGGTAAGCCCATCATATCCATCTGGTGCGCTACAAGCACAAGCCACTACATCTACTGCTACTGGTGGTAATGCTAGGGGTGCTAATGCTGTTGATTGGCAGACTAGCCGTAATGCGGCTTCTCAAGTAGCCAATGGACAATATGCTGTTATAGGTGGTGGTTATAGAAATACATCATCTAACTTTTGTTCTGTTATTGCTGGTGGAGAATCAAACACAGTTAGTGGATATTCTGCTGTTTTATCTGGCGGTACTTCTGCCACAGTTTCTGGTACATATGCATTTGGAGGTGGTGGATATTTAAATACGACTAGCGGAAATAATTCGGCTGTTGTTTCTGGATATAGCAATACTTCTGCAGGTTTTTACAATTTTGTAGGTACTGGATATACCAATAGTGGGACTTCATCTTCAGCAGTAACTACACAATCAGGAACAATGAACGGCACAACTGCTGTTACTTTGTCTGGTAGTAATGCATCAATTAAAGTTGGTCAACTAATAACAGGTACAAGCATAAGCAATTTCCCACACACTTATGTAGCCGCCATATCAGGTACTTCCCTAACCCTTTCTCAAAACGCATCAGGTTCATCAACAAATACACTTAACTTCTACACTCCTCACGGAGTAGTAGTAGGAGGAGGAAACAACCAAGCCACGGGTTCTTATTCTTTTATCGGTGGTGGTGGAGATGCTGGTACTGCGGCTAACAGGAATGTGGCTAGTGGGGATTGGTCTGTTGTTGGTGGTGGATTTAAAAACCAAGCAACTGGCCCTCAATGCGTAATAGTTGGTGGAAGTAATAACTCTGCATCACAAACAGAATCATTTGTTGGCTCTGGTACTGGAAATCAGGCAACTGGTTCACGCTCTGTTATTTCTGGTGGTTATGTAAATTTAGCAAATGGAGATTATTCTGTTGTTGTTGGTGGCACTTATGGAACTACAAGAGGCATAAATGGTTCAATTGTATTTCCAAGTGGTTATGCCCCAATTTCAACAACTTCTGGTGTATCTCAATCAAGACTTTTAATTCTTGCTAGACAAACAACAGATGCAACTGCAACAGTCCTTGCAACCGATGGGGGAACGGCAGGTACAAATAACCAATTAATCCTACCCAACAACTCTGCTTATTACTTTAAAGGCTCTATCATTGCAAACGTAACAGGTGCTGCTGACGGCGCGGCATGGAGTTTTGAAGGTGCGATTATGCGTGGTGCTAACGCTGCCTCTACGGTGCTGATCGGTACACCTATGCTAAACAGAGTGGCGGTGGCTAACGGTACTGGCGCATCTACAACATGGGTAGTAGCATTGACAGCAGATACATCTAATGGCGGTCTAGCAGTGACTGTGACTGGCGTGGCATCAACTACGATAAGGTGGGTTGCCAAGCTGGAGACAACCGAGGTAACTTTCTAATGTCTATTAAATACGATCAATACACCAACACGCTAAGTGTTTCTGACACTGTAAATGCCAATGCGTCTTTGAACCTAGTGCCACAGGGTACTGGTGGTGTGAACCTGCTGGGAACGGGACAGAACTTTGTTATTTACTCTCAGGCTATAAATGGTTCAAACTGGGCAACATTGTCAAGTGCAACATTAACAGGAAACTCAACAACTGCTCCTGATGGTACAAGTACGGCATCTACTCTTACTGCATCAGGAACGCAATCTGCCGCTAGAAGAGGTTTGAATTCTCCTTATTTTGCTATATCAGGCGAAACATTTACAGCTTCTATTTATTTTAAAGCTGGCACTGCCAACTACGGTTGGATTAGTTTAACTTTTATTGGTACTAGTTCGTATGCTTGGTTTAATTTAAGTACTGGTACGGTTGGATCTGTTAATGCTGGTGTAACTTCAACAATTACAAACGTCGGTAATGGATGGTATCGTTGTTCAGCAACAGGAGTTTCTACAAATACATATGCTTTTGTGGACTATGGTATTTCTGGAGCAGATAACACAACAACAGTTACAGCTGGAACAACAATTTACCTTTGGGGCGCTCAATTAGAAGCGGGACCAATTACAAATACATATGTTCCTACCACATCTTCTATTATCTACGGCACACCGCAGTTAACCTTATCAGGCGTAGCAGGTATCGGGCTACAGTCAGATGGCTCTCTATACGTTCAGCCAGCAGGTACTGGGGCGTTACAGGCAAATATAACTAACAGTGCTACATCTGGGGGTAATGCCCGTGGCGCAAACGCTGTTGATTTACAGACTACTAGAAATGCCGCATCAAATGTGGCATCTGGTTTGGCATCAACAATATCTGGCGGTGCGGCAAATTTGGCTACTGCTCAATATTCAAATGTTTCAGGCGGTGTTGGTAATACTGCAAGCGGTTATATTGCGGGTGTCGGTAGCGGTTACATTAATACTGCTGGTGGATATTACGCTTATATTGGGGGAGGTCAATCTAATGCTTCAAATGGTTACTATAACTTAATTGGTGGTGGTTTTACAAACTCAGGCACTTCTAGTTCTGCTGTAACTACCCAAAGCGGAACAATGAACGGCACTACTGCTGTTACATTGTCAGGCTCTAACGCTAGTATCAAAGTCGGTCAATACATCACAGGCACTTCCATCGCTGGTGACACTTATGTTGCCGCTATATCTGGAACATCCCTCACACTAAGCAAAAACGCTAGTGGCTCTTCAACCTCTACTCTTTCCTTCTACACGCCCCACGGAATAGTAGTTGGTGGTGGTAACAATCAGGCTACTGGCTCTTACTCCTTTATAGGAGGAGGTGGTGATGCTGGTACTGCTGGTAATAGGAATACCGCCTCTAATGACTATGCTGTTGTTGGTGGTGGTATTAAGAATGTAGCCTCTGGACTAGCGTCATTTATTGGTGGTGGCGGTTTTGATGGAAATATATATGGAAATACAGCAAGTGGCGTATGTTCTTCAATTGTTGGAGGAAGAACCAATATAGCGAGTAATAACTATTCGTTTGTTCATGGTGCAGTAACAAATACTGCAAGTGGTTCTTCTTCTTCAGTTTATGGTGGTAGTTATTCAACTACTAGAGGAATTGTTGGAAATACTGTAACTGCCGCTAGTGAAACACCTTTTGGAACTTATGTGGCTGGAAATTCTCAAGCCGCACTATTAGTTCTTGGAACTCAAACCACAGACGCAACTGCAACAGTATTGCGTTCAAATAGTTCTGCCGCAAGCGGAACAAACCAAGTCATTCTTCCCAACAACTCTGCTTACACTTTTACAGGAACAATGATTGCCAACGTAACGGGTGGTGGTAATACATCTAGTTGGGAATTCAGAGGCTGTATCAAGCGCGGGGCTAATGCAGCAGCTACTGCTCTAGTCGGTACACCAAGGATAGACAACATAGGCTATGACTCTGGTGCATCTACATGGGCGTTCACATTGACTGCTGATACCTCAAACGGTGGATTGGCGGTAACAGTAACTGGACAGGCATCAACTACGATACGTTGGGTAGCAACCATAAATACTTGCGAAGTGACCTACTAATATGACAATCAATTTCAACGACATTACAGATACGGCAACGCCTAGTACTGGCAACTTCTCTGTTGGTGGGAATGCTATTGTTAAGGGTAGTGGTAACAACCTTTATTTATATTCATCTTCTCTAACTAATGCTGCTTGGACTGTTGGAAACTTAACTGTAACTGGCGGTCAAACCGATCCATTTAACGGAACGACAGCGGCATTATTAACAGATACTACAACACCTAGTGTTAGCCATTCAATTAGGCAAATACCATCTAATGTGGGTTCAACATACACATTAAGTGTATACGCTAAAGCAGGAACATCTAACTATATTGGTTTGGCAAATGCTTCCACAACAGTTGGATCAATTTTTAATTTGACAACAGGTGCTGTAACGGCTAACTGGAATGGCGCACCTATATCCACAGCATCTACAAATATTGGAAATGGATGGTGGAGACTGGCTATTACTTTATCTGTTTCATCAGCGTCTGGTATAGCATTATTTATGTCAGAAGATGGCACAAGTTGGGTATTTACGGGAACGGGGCAAACTGTATACATAGCAGCTCCTCAATATGAAGTTGGTACATCTGCAAATCCTTACGTGGCTACAAGTGCAACTGCAGTTTACGGTACGCCTTCTCTTTCTTTTTCAGGCGCGGGGCAATTAGGTCTCCAATCAGACGGTTCTCTATATGTCCAGCCAGCAGGAACAGGCGCACTTCAAGCGCAGGCTACTACTTCTTCTGCTACGGGTGGTAATGCCCGTGGTACTAATGCGGTGGACTGGCAGACTGTTAGAAGTGCGGCAAACAGGGTTGCAAGTGCTACAAGTAGTTTTATTGGTGGCGGTTATTCCAATCAAGCAAATGCTGGATGGAGCAGTGTTGTCGGTGGATATGGTAATTCGGCAAACGGAATAGATGCTTTTGTTGGAGGCGGTGAAACTAATATTGCAAGTGGATTAGATTCTGCTGTGGTAAACGGTGGTTCAAATACAGCCGCAGGATATTTCAACTTTATTGGTGGCGGTTGGACAAATTCTGGCACATCTGGTTCAACGGTAACAACTCAGTCAGGCACAATGAATGCCACAACAGCAGTAACGCTGTCAGGCTCCAATGCTTCCATTAAAGTTGGTCAATTAGTTACTGGTACTTCTATTGCCAACTACACCTATGTTGCGGCGGTAAGCGGTACATCTTTAACTTTGTCCCAAGCCGCTTCAGGTTCATCTACAAACACTTTGTTTTTCTACACTCCACACGGGGCAGTAGTTGCTGGCGGTAATAACCAAGCAACAGGCTCATACAGTTTTGTAGGAGGTGGAGGGGACGCTGGTACTAGTGCTAACGGTAACGTAGCGTCTGGTGATTGGTCTGTTGTTGCGGGTGGAAGAAACAATATCGCAAGCGGATTAGCTTCTTTCATTGGTGGTGGTGGCACTACTGGTGACAACATTAATAATGGAAACACAGCGTCTGGAATTGGTGCTGTTGTAGTTGGCGGTACAGGCGCACAAGCAACGAACGCATATTCAAGTGTATTAGGCGGTCAAAGTAATAGAGCAACTGGTGGATATGATTCTGTATTAGTTGGTCAATATGCAACTACAAGAGCAATTCAAGGAAATTGTATATTTGGTTCAAACCTTGCGGGTGCGTTATCTTATACATTAGGTGCTTCACAATCTAGTTTGTTAATACTTGGAACACAAACAACTGATGCAACTGCAACAATTTTAAGAAGTAGCGGTGGTAGTGCTAGTACAAACAACCAAGTAATCCTCCCAAATAACTCAGCCTACTATTTCCGTGGAGAGATCATATCTGGGGTAACGGGTGGTGGAAATACTAAAGGCTGGTACATCGAGGGTGTAATTAAACGGGGTGCAAATGCTGCCTCTACCGCCCTTGTTGGAACGCCTACAGTAATGTCTTCATATGCTGATGTAGGTGCTGCTACATGGGCAATCACCCTGTCCGCAGATACCACAAATGGCGGGTTATCGGTTACATTTACGGGACAGGCATCTACCACAATCAGGACCGTGGCGCAAATCAGTACTACGGAAATGACGTATTAATTTTTTAACAGGAGCATATCATGGCTTTAAAAATCTCGGCAGTAAACCCAACAACTGGGGAAACCACAACCACGGCTTACGCCCGTATCACCAACTTCTTTGGTACAAAAGACCAAATCCAAGTGCAAGTGGCTATCCATGCGTCTGAAGATGCCCGCCACGGCAACATGCAGACCATCAAAGAGAACGCACACTACATTGGTGTGGAAGACCTCAAGGGTGATCTGATCCCCGCGATCTACGGTGTTCTTAAGACTTACACAGACTACGCTGGTGCAACAGACGTCTAAACTATGTCAAGTACATATTCAACCAACCTAGCCATCGAACTGATGGGCGCGGGTGACCAAGCGGGTAACTGGGGTTCAACCACAAATACCAACCTTGGCACGCTGATTGAGCAGGCTATCTCTGGCTATGTAACCCAAGCCGTCGCCACGGGAACCGACACAACCATCACCATACCCAACGGTGCGACTGGCGTTGCGCGGAATATGTTCTTAGAGTTAACTGGAACGGGCGGAGCGAGCACTAACTTAATAGTGCCAGCCAATAAGAAACTGTACTTCATCTATAACAACACTTCCAGCGGGCAGGTTACGGTCAAAGTATCTGGTCAAACAGGTGTATCAGTTCCAGCCGCAGCAAAAATACTTCTTGTATCTAACGGCACAGATATAGTCAATGCCACCAACTATATGGCTACCCTCACCGCAGGCTCTGCTTCGGTAACAGGAACTTTGGGCGTAACGGGCACAACTACCCTGACTGGTGCATCTGTGTTAACTGGCGCAGTTTCTGGTGCAGGCATTAATGCATATCTAGCCTCCCCTCCTGCTATTGGTGGGACTGCGGCAGCAGCAGGTTCGTTCACTACTGTGGCGGCTTCTAGCACAATAACTGCTACAGGCGCAATAACTGGTTCTACAGCAAATGACTCTGTAGGTAATGTTCGTAACATCGTACAGCAAACAAAATCTGCGCCTTACACACTAGTAGCAACAGACAATGGTCAATGCATCGTTACCAACAGTGGAGTAACAGTTCCAACCAGCGTATTTTCAGTAGGTAACGTAGTAACAATTTATAACAATTCAGGGTCGTCTATAACGATTACGCAAGGTAGTAGTTTGACCCTACAGTGGGCGGGACAGTCTACATCTACAACGGGTAATCGAACTTTAGCGCTGTACGGTATTGCTACCGTATTATTTTTGTCTGCATCATCAGCCGTAATTACTGGCGTAGGAATGACCTAATATGTCAATGGTTCAACTGTTAATGACGGAGGGAAAACCCTATGTTATACCGGGTAACAGCGGTATTTTGAGCAGTGGGTCTTCTTACACGCTTCCCGTAACTTCTGGCACAAGCGTTAAAATATTGTTTGTTGGTGGTGGTGGCGGCGGCGGTGGCGGTTCTGGTCGTTCATCTTATTCTGGATATTTTACTGGCGGTGGCGGTGGCGGGTCGGGGGGAAACGGTTACGCAACTGTTGCTGTAACACCCGGTCAGACTATTACGTACTCTGTTGGCGGCGGTGGTGGCGCGGGCACATCGCGTGATGGTATTTATTCCAGCGGTAGTAATGGTGGAACAGGTGGAACAACTTCTGTGACTATAAACGGCACTACTTATTCCTGTACTGGTGGTAGTGGAGGTTTAGTTTCTCCTAATGCTTCTGGTGGAAGTGCTGGCGGTACTGGCGGTTCTGGTTATTTAGCATCTCCAGCTGGTGGTGGTACAGCTGTAGATAGCACACAAGACGGTGGTTACGGAGGAAATGGATACTCAGTAATACCTACTGTAGGCGCAGCAACAGTCATTTATCAAAGTTATACTGCAAACGGTGCTGATGGGCCGTATGGTGGCCCAGCGCAAACCGGTATCGCTTGGGGTGGCGGCGGCGGTGGTGGCGGTACCTGCCAGTCTGATGTTGGGGGTCAGCAAAATGGTGCGCAATATTCCGGCGCTGGTTATCAGGGCATAGTTTTTATATGGTGGGGTTACTAAAGTGTGGACCCTTTTACTCTTCTCTTGGCAGCCCAAACCGCCGTTGGTTTTATCAAGCAGGGGTGCGCTCTCCTGCATGAAGGTCGCATGGAACTTGAGGGCGCAAAGAAGACGGCAGAGCAAGTCATTGGAGATGTCAAGGCAATCAAAGGAATTTTTGATTGGTTCATTGGTCTATTTGTTAGTAAACCAGCCGCCGAAGCGCCAAAGCCTGTGGCGAAAGCGAAAGCCAAAGCCAGCAAACAACAACAGTCTTACGAAGAACTTGAACTCAAACTCATCAAAGACATCGGTGACAACCTTGGCCTTCTCTTTGACACGCAACAACAAATCACAAACCATTACCTTGAAC